>ENA-OZQZ01000090-OZQZ01000090.1-human-gut-metagenome-genome-assembly--contig:-NODE-90-length-21225-cov-4.936750_pt1 | contig 21225 bp, 18 predicted proteins | sample MGYA00243263_ERZ653933 | MGnify/ENA primary metagenome ERZ653933 (study PRJEB26926, sample SAMN06164633) | human gut metagenome | biome: ENVO:00009003; feature: ENVO:2100002; material: ENVO:00002003...
CGAGATCAGCCTCGGTCTCGTGGGCTCGGAGATGTGTATAAGAGACAGTACATAAGCCGTTCAGACTGGCTGAGATATTTGAATGTCTGCATGAGCAAAGGCTTGAGCCAAAGAGGATGCAGCTTGTACATCCTTACATAGACAAGGAGCCGAACATGGTCATAGTGGAGGCTGTGAAGGGCGGCAATTCCATGATCAAGATCGATCCGCCTATGATAGTATACAAAGCTCCGGGTGTGTATACGGAGCAGCTGCTTGCGACGTATGAGGGTACGGCAAAGAGATAAGAGGCAGCATAAGATATCTATGATTTTCAATACTCAGGAGTTCAGCAGAAGAGAGGATATATATGGCAGGAAAGTTATACTTGGTGGCGACACCTATAGGCAATCTTGAGGATATGACATACAGGGCCGTCAGGGTTCTTGAAGAGGTGGATGTGATAGCGGCGGAGGATACAAGAAACAGTATCAAACTGCTCAATCATTTTGAGATCAAGACCCCGATGACGAGTTATCATGAATACAACAAATACGACAAGGCGAAGGTTCTTGTTGAGAAGATGCAGCAGGGACAGAATGTGGCAGTCATAACCGATGCGGGAACTCCAGGTATATCTGATCCCGGGGAGGAGCTTGTGAGACAGGCTCTTGATGCCGGACTTGAAGTTACGCCTGTTCCAGGTGCCTGTGCATGTATATCGGCACTCATCAGCTCAGGGCTTTCGACAAGAAGATTTGCATTTGAGGCATTCCTTCCATATGACAAGAAGGACAGGGCGAGGGTTCTCGAGGAGATGAAGCGTGAGACTAGGACCATGGTGATGTATGAGGCTCCTCACAAGCTGAAGAAGACTTTGGCGGAACTCATGGAGACTCTCGGTGACAGGCATATAACACTTGCCAGAGAGATCACCAAGAAGCATGAGACGATAGAGCCTATGATGCTCTCTCAGGCTATAGCCCGCTACGAGGAGGAAGATCCGAGAGGAGAATTCGTCATCGTGATAGAAGGACTTGATGTGAAGAAGCTTGAGGAGGAGAAGAAGAACTCGTTCGAGGCTATGTCCGTGGATGAACATGTCCAGATGTACGTTGATCAGGGTATGTCCAAGAAAGATGCGATCAAGCAGGCGGCAGTTGACCGCGGAGTCCCTAAGAGGGATGTGTATAATGCGGTGATGAAATAGGGAGCCTTGTTTCATTTTGTCTGTTGCAGTGGATGTTGGTATAATTAGAATCTTAATTAGTGTCAGGTGCGGATGAACAAATGTTTATATGTATCTGACACTTTTTGCTTTTTAAAAATCCTCTTCATTTCAGATTTATCTCCATCATTTTATCAATAAATGATGGAGATAATAATAGACATGATGGAAATAACATATCCCATATCCCCACCTTTAAAACCCAAGGTGTGCAATAAATGTTCCAATAGCATAACCTGTGCCGTATATCATAAGTGCGATCAGGCCTATAATCATTATCCTTCTTATCAATATCTGGATTTGGGTTCCGTGATTCATCCAATTCTTGAAATCATTTCCGTTCGTTTTCATAAGCAGCCTCCTAATAAATTTTGTAATTAAAAGGTAGCATTTATAGCACAAACAGACCATAAATATATGGTTGCACTTGTGTAAACTTGTGGTTGCAGCACGCTATTTCAGGTCATTTTGTCAGATATCCGATGAATTTTCCTATTTCGTAGCCACCGAGATATATTACACTTACAATGAGTGCGACTAATGAGCAGATAATCAAGATATACAGCAACATAAATAATGTCTTTTGATTTGGGGATAAATTGGACAGAAAATTATTCCATACTAGCAGGATGTTTTTTGTTTTGTATTTATCATTTGAAATTTTGTCCGCATCGTCTGCAGTTACTTTTTCTTCATTATTTTCTTTTTTAATTCCTCTCATCAGATAATCTAATGAGACATCAAAATAATCACTCATAAATAGCAGCCTTGTCATCTCAGGATATCCCTTATCATTTTCCCATTTGGAAATCGATTGCCGGGACACATCTAAAACCTCCGCAAGCTCTTCCTGGGATAGATTATTTTTATTTCGCAATTCATACAATCGTTCTCCAAAAGTCATACCTTCTCCTCCGTGGCGTTGCCGATCAGATATCCCCATTTATATATACCCTCGGAACCCTTACCGATATGTTGCACACGATCACATCAACATTCGTGTCAAGCATATTTGCCATGTCCTCGATGGACATGCCCTCGCCGAGTAGGGTTACGGTGTCGCCGCGTTGTACATCCGGGATGTCTGTGATGTCCGCCATGCACTGATCCATACATACGCGTCCGATGATCGGTGCCTCATGACCATTTATGATGACCTTGCCCTTGTTGGACAGGTAACGGCTGTAGCCGTCCGCAAAACCAACCGGAAGTGTTGCGATCTTTGTAGGTCTTTCGGTGACAAATGTTCCACCGTATCCAACCTCGGATCCGGCAGGGACCTCCTTCACCATGGCAACGTATGTGTACCAGCTGAGGATCTCCTGAAGTCCTGAATTCTTCCAGTCAAAATCATCAGAAGGAGTGAGACCATAGAGGATATCACCGCATCTGACTGCGTCGAGCTGTGCTTCAGGAAGCATCAGTATGGCAGGGCTGTTGGCTATGTGGTGCTTTGGTATGACAACCCCCATCTTCTCAAGTTCATTTACGGCGTGGAGATATAGGTCAAGCTGCTTTCTTGCACTTGTGTGATCCCCCTCATCTGCCCTTGCAAAATGTGTAAATATACCTGTTACGTTCAGGTCCTCCATCTCACAGATCTTCTTTATAGTGTCAAATGATTCTTGACATACCGGGAATCCTATTCGGTTCATACCGGTGTTTAGCTTTATCTGGACATTCTGTTTCTTGCCGGCTCTTCTTGCAGCGGCAGCCATGTTCTCAGCACCCTCCATTGAAAAGACAGTGAGATCAAGGTCGTACTTTGCGGCCTCGTCCAGCATGTCATCCGCTGTATCGCCAAGGATAAGTATAGACTCTGTGGCCCCTGCGTCCCTGAGCATCTTTCCCTCTTCCCAGATGGCGACGGCGTAGCTGTCTATGCCACACTCTTTAAGAGTCGGGTAAAGTCCTGCAATACCGTGGCGGTATCCATCGCCCTTCATGACAGCGATAAATTCAACACCCGGTTTCAGTCTTGATTTTATGTTGGCAATATTGCTCCTGAGCTTTGCCAGATCTATAACGGCAGCAGTTCTGCCGGCAAATGGTCGGTTGTTCATGGTTATTCTCCTTCTATAAAAATTCAAGAAACATTGTATCACATATGCATGTTAAAAAGAAGAGCATGAATTTGAAGGGGCAGCACCACTTTATAACAGTAAAGTGGTGCTGCCCCAGAATATTTGTTGTCATTGAAAGCCATGGAGGGTATAATATCGAAATATAAGAGAATTTATAAATGACTTGGAAGGTAGTATTGTTATGAGAAAAGAATATGTTATGGGTAATGGGGCCATAGCCCTCGGTGCACTTGCGGCGGGTCTGAACCTTGTGGCGGGATATCCGGGAACCCCGTCTTCGGAGATACTGGAGACAGTAGCAAAATACCCGCATGACGGAGTCCATGTGGAGTGGTCGGTAAATGAGAAGGCGGCTATGGAGGTTGCCGCCAGTGCATCATACAGTGGAGCGAGGACACTTGTGACCATGAAACAGGTGGGTCTCAATGTGGCATCGGATCCGCTTATGTCGCTGGCGTATGTCGGGATAAAGGGCGGAATGGTCATCGTGTCTGCGGACGATCCGGGACCGATATCGTCACAGACGGAGCAGGATACAAGGATGTTTGCAGACTTCTGTAGGATCCCGGTATTTGACCCGTCGACTCCTGAGGAGGCATATCAGATGATACAGGATGCATTTGACTACTCGGAGAAATACAAGACACCGGTTCTGTTCAGACCGACAACAAGAGTGTGTCATGCATACGCATCCATAGAGGTAAAAGACGAGTGGAAGGCAAAGGAATATGAGGGATTTGTAAAGGATTCAAAGAAATGGGTCATCTTCCCGAGATTGTCATTTGCCAATCATGCCATGATAGAAAAAAGAAATGTAGAGATTGGGGACGACTTCGGCAGCTACTCCATGAACACGGTGGAGGGCAGCGGCAGCAAGGCGGTATTCGCATCGGGAATCAGCTACTGCTATGCAAAGGAGACACTAAAGAATGTGCCTGATGTGAAGCTGGTCCGTATAGCAACTCCACATCCGTTCCCTGAGCAGTTCGTGAAGAATGTGCTGGACGGAGTGACGGAGGTCATGTGTCTTGAAGAGCTCAGCCCATACATAGAGAATCAGATATTACGCCTTGCAGGCAAATATCATATGGATATAGATGTCAGAGGCAAGCAGACCGGGGATGTGCCGGCGAGCGGAGAGCTTTCTACCAACAAGGCTGCGGATATCCTGTGCGATTTCCTTGACCTTGAGAAGACTTCCCAGGTGGATGTGTCAGATGCACCAGAGCTTCCTGTGAGACCTCCGGTGCTGTGTGCAGGATGCCCTCACAGAGCGTCATTTTACGCGGTAAAGAAAGCGATGGCTGGCAGAAAGAGCTACTTCTGCGGAGATATAGGATGCTATACACTTGGAAATGCCATGCCGCTTGACATGGTGGATACCTGTCTGTGCATGGGAGCCGGAATCACCATGGCGCAGGGCTTCCACTGGGTGGATGAAGACGGCGTGTGCTTTGCATTTGTGGGAGATTCCACATTCTTTGCGTCGGGTATGACAGGCGTGGTAAATGCAGTTTACAATGATGCGAATATGATCCTGTGTGTGCTCGACAACTCGACCACAGCCATGACGGGACACCAGCCACATCCGGGAACAGGACGCAATATGATGGGCCAGTTCGTGGACAAGGTGAGTATACAGAAGGTACTTGAGGGAATCGGAGTGAAGAAGATAGTCACGGTTGATCCGCTTGATCTTGAGGCCAGCGTGGCAGCAGTTAAGGAGTGCGCAGATATCAGGGGAGTTAAAGCGATCATTTTCAAGTCGCCTTGTATAGCCATCACCAAGCCATCGGGCAAGATGGAGATATCTGAAAAGTGCATACAGTGTAAGAAGTGTATCAGAGAGATAGGCTGTCCTGCGATCATCCTGAAGGATGGCAAGGTGGCGATAGATGAAAGCCTGTGTACGGGATGCGGTCTGTGCGCACAGATCTGTCCGGTGGGTGCGATAGGAGGTGCTAGCAATGAATAAAGATATTCTGGTCTGCGGTGTAGGCGGACAGGGAACGGTTCTTGCGTCCAAGCTCATCGCATCGGCGTATATGGCAAAGGGCGAGACAGTACATTCGGCGGAGACCATAGGAATGGCGCAGAGAGGCGGAAGTGTCACGAGCCATGTGAGGATCGGTGAGGCGTATTCACCACTCATAGCCCAGGGCGGTGCTGACATTATACTTGCGTTTGAGCCTGCAGAGGCGGTGCGCAATCTAGCTTATCTGAAAAAGGGAGGAATCGTCATCACCAACAACGTCCCGGTGAAACCGGCGACTGACTCGCTCATGAATTCAGGCTACGAGGCACAGCCGATGCTTGACTACCTGAAGGATAAATGCGATTGTATAGTCATGGACGGCGCGGCGATAAGCCGTGAATTTGGTTCGGCAAAGTTCTACAATATAGCACTTCTTGGAGTTGCAGTTGCCAGTGGCAGACTTGGACTTGACGAGGCGGATATAATTTCAGCTATTGAGAATGGAGTGAATCCGAAGTTTGTAGAGGTGAACAAGAAAGTATTTGAATATGCGATGAAGATGTAGTTGGCGATGGGCTGACCGAAGGGAAAAAGGAGAGTAAAAATTATGAAGTTAAATGACACACAGCTAAGTCAGGTGGACGCTCAGATAAAGAGACTTGTAAAGACTGACAGCTATTATGGTAAGAAGTACAGAGAGCTTGGTATAACAGATGTGACAAGTCAGGAGGCATTTGAGGAGCTTACGTTTTCAAGCAAGGATGATCTGAGAAATGCTTATCCACTGGGAATACAGGCTGTTCCGGATGAGGAAGTGGTACGTATCCATTCATCTTCAGGAACAACAGGAAAGCCGGTTATCATACCTTATACAGCAAAGGATGTCGATGACTGGGCAACCATGTTCGCAAGATGCTACGAGACAGCCGGAGTGACAAAGAAAGACCGAGTACATATCACACCGGGATATGGTCTGTGGACAGCCGGAATAGGATTTCAGGCAGGCGCGGAGAAGCTTGGTGCCATGGTAATTCCTATGGGCCCTGGAAATACTGACAAACAGTTACAGATGATGATCGATCTTGAAAGTACAGTTCTCACAGCAACATCATCATACGCACTTCTTCTTGCCGAAGAGATAGATAAGAGAGGGCTTAAGGATAAGATACATTTGAAGAAGGGCGTATTTGGCTCAGAACGCTGGAGTGAGAAGAAGAGAGAGTATATAAAAGAGAAGCTTGGAATAGAGCTGTATGATATATATGGACTTACAGAGATCTATGGACCTGGTATCGGAATAAGCTGCGATGCCCAGAATGGAATGCACTATTGGGATGACTATGTTTATATAGAGATAATAGATCCGAAGACCGGAAAGACTCTCCCTGACGGAGAGGAGGGAGAGATAGTTATCACTACTCTGGTTAAGGAGGGGGCTCCGCTCATCCGTTTCAGGACACACGATATATCAAGGATCATTCCGGGTGAGTGTCCATGCGGAAGAAAGCATCCTAGACTTGATATCATCAAGGGTAGAAGTGACGATATGTTCAAGGTACACGGCGTAAATATGTTCCCAAGTCAGGTTGAGGAGCTGCTTGCACTTGTGGATGGAGTTCCAAGTGAGTACACCATAAATATAGCCCATGACGAGCCTGCCAATAAGGATATCATGCTGGTTACAGTTGAGGCCGAGGGACGTGTAGATTTTGAGCAGACAGGACGTCAGATCAGAGATCTGTTCAAGTCAAGGATCGGAGTTACACCGAAGATCACTGTTGTCCCTGTTGGAACGCTGCCTAGAAGTGAGAAGAAGACGCAGCGTGTCATCGACCATCGTGAGCAGTAGGTATTTTTAGAAGGGATTTTATATTTATGAATTCAATCAATATAGCAGCTTGTATAGTTGCGTTTTTACTTGGGGTGGTGCTTTTCACTCTGGCAAATGAGATCATACTCAAGCTGCCGAACAATGAGAACATATTTAAGGGAAAGCCGAAGAGTTTTGAGAAGTTTTCTCCGAGATGCTTATTCATACAGATACTTGGCGGAGTGTTCGGAGTGCTGATGGTGTGGCAGTTTGGTGTGAGCCTTGAGGCGGTCACCGTATTCCTGTTCTTTGCACTGCTGACTATAATCACGTTTATAGACGCTGACACCATGGAGATACCATTTGTGCTGAATGTATGCATACTGGTGCTTGGAGTTATATCCATATTCACAAGAGGAGGCTTTTCACTGACGGGCGGAGATCTCTCACTTGTGAGCAGACTCATAGGAATGATATGTGTGAGTCTTCCGCTGTTCCTGATAGTGCTGGTCATTCCGGATGGCTTTGGCGGCGGAGATATCAAGCTCATGTTTGCCGCAGGATTCTTCCTTGGCTGGAAGGCTACGGTCATAGCGTTCTTCATCGGACTTATCATTGGTGGATGCCAGGGTGCTATCTTGCTGATAAGACGTAAGAAGGGCAAAGATGAGCATTTCGCATTTGGACCTGCGCTCAGCGTGGGACTGATGATCGCGACATTTGTGGGATCACAGATGATGAACAGTTATATCAACGTAATCAAGGCATCATTTTATGCGTAGAAAACTAAATCGGCGGTGAACACGAAAATTTGTGTTCATCGCTGATTTAATTTACGCGAGCAACGAGCCAAAGTCCGTGCTTGCACGAGACCTTGGCGACTGCCGCGATAACTTGAGAAACTCGCGAAGCGTTTTTCTCATAGTTGATAATTTCAAAATTATCTATATAGCAAACAGCCTGTTAATTACTTGTTAGCAAGCTCTGCCTTGATAGCCTCTGTAAGAGCTGGAACGATCTTGTTGAGATCTCCAACTACACCATAGTCAGCTACATCAAAGATAGGAGCATCCTCATCCTTGTTGATAGCAACGATGATGTCTGACTCTTCCATACCAGCTACGTGCTGGATAGCACCTGAAATACCGATTGCGAAGTATACCTGTGGACGTACTGTCTTACCAGTCTGACCAACCTGAAGCTCCTTTGGCTTCCAGCCTGAATCAACAACTGCACGTGAGCATGATACCTGTCCGCCAAGTACCTCTGCAAGATCATCAAGGAGCTTGAAGTTCTCTGCTGAGCCAACTCCACGACCACCTGAAACAAGGATCTTAGCATCCATGATATCCTTGATATCTGAGATAGCCTTTGAGATCTCAAGGATCTCAACATACTTGTTGTTTGGTACGAATCCTGGATTATACTCGATAACCTCTGCCTTCTTACCAGCTACCTTGTCAAGCTTCTGCATAACACCTGGACGAACTGTTGCCATCTGTGGACGGTTGTCAGGACATGCGATTGTAGCAATTGTGTTACCACCGAATGCAGGACGTGTCATAAGAAGCTGATTGTGCTTCTGCTCCTGATTTGGAAGTGCAACAAGAGGGAAATCACCGATCTCAAGTAATGTACAGTCTGCTGTAAGACCTGTAGCAACTCTAGCTGAAACTGTTGGACCAAGATCTCTACCGATTGCTGTAGCACCAACTAAAACGATCTCTGGCTTGTACTCATTGATAACTGATGCAAGTGCGTGTGCATATGGCTCTGTTCTGTAATCCTTGAGCTCTGGATCGTCAACAACGATAACTCTGTCTGCGCCGTACTCTGCAAGCTCATCTACAAGACCCTTAACATCTGAACCGATAAGTACTGCAGTTACCTTCTCATCAAGCTTTTCTGCAAGTCTCTTTCCTTCGCCGATAAGCTCGAAAGAAATACCACTTAACTTATTATCTACCTGCTGTGCAAAGACAAATACGCCTTTGTAGTTCTTCATTTCTTCTGCGTTCATTGCGCCCATTTTATTCACCACTTTTCCTTTACTATATTAGATTACATGCTTATCCTTTAACTTGCCAACAATATAGCTAACTGCCTCATCTGGAGAATCAGGAACAACCTTCTCGCCTGCGCCCTTTCTTACCTTATCTGAAGCCTTAGCAATCTTTGTAGGTGAGCCCTTAAGACCGAGGTTTGAATCATCAACATCAACAAGGTCTGCTCTGCCAAGTGTTGTGATCTCTGCATTAACTGCATCGAAGATTCCACCTGGAGTCATGTATCTTGGCTCATTTAACTCAGAAAGTGCTGTTACAAGGCAAGGCATCTTAGCCTTTAACATATGATATCCGTCATCATACTGACGCTTAACGATAACTGCGTCTCCGTCAACCTTGATCTCCTGTGCATATGAAATTACAGGAATTCCAAGATGCTCAGCGATCTGTGGTCCAACCTGAGCTGTATCTCCATCGATAGCCTGACGACCTGTGATGATCAGATCGTAATCAAGCTTTCTGAGAGCTCCGGCAATTGTTGTTGATGTAGCCCATGTATCAGCTCCACCAAGTACACGATCTGTTACAAGGACACCCTTGTCAGCTCCCATTGCGATTGCCTCCTGAAGAACATCAGCAGCCTTTGGAAGACCCATTGTAAGAACTGTTACCTCTGCACCATACTGATCCTTTAATCTAAGTGCAGCCTCAAGTCCTGCCTTATCATCAGGGTTCATGATTGTAAGCATTGCTGCTCTGTTTAATGTACCGTCTGGGTTGAACTGTACTCCACCCTTTGTATCAGGTACCTGCTTTATACAAACTATAACCTTCACGTTAAGTACCTCCTATATTACTTTAATAAGTTTGCAGAAATAACCATACGCTGAACCTCTGAAGTTCCCTCGTAGATCTCTGTAATCTTAGCATCACGCATCATACGCTCAACATCGTACTCCTTGATGTAACCGTAACCACCGTGTAACTGAACACACTTTGTAGTAACTTCCATAGCAACCTCAGCTGCGTAAAGCTTAGCCATAGCTGCCTCTACTGAGTAAGAAACCTTAGCACCGCTCTGGTACTCATCCTTCTTTCTTGCTGCCTTGTATACGAGAAGCTTAGCTGCCTCGATCTTTGTTGCAAGATCTGCAAGAACGAACTGTGTATTCTGGAACTGAGCGATTGATCTACCGAACTGCTTTCTCTCCTTAACATAGTTAACTGTTGTCTCGAGAGCGCCCTCTGCAATACCAAGAGCCTGAGCAGCGATACCGATACGTCCACCATCAAGTGTATGCATAGCGATATTGAATCCCTTACCCTTCTGTCCAAGAAGTGCATCCTTTGGAATACGGCAGTCTGTGAAGATAAGCTCGTATGTTGAAGAACCACAGATACCCATCTTGTTCTCCTTTGTACCGAATGTAAATCCAGGTGTACCCTTCTCTACGATGAATGCAGATATCTCCTTCATCTTTCTGCCACGCTTCTCAACGATACCAGTAACGGCGATAACGATATATACGTCAGCCTCTTTACCGTTTGTGATGAAGCACTTTGATCCGTTAAGTACCCACTCGTCTCCGTCAAGTACAGCCTTTGTCTGCTGTCCCTGAGCATCTGTACCAGCACCTGGCTCAGTAAGACCGAAAGCACCAAGCTTTCTGCCTGAAGCAAGATCAGGAACATACTTCTCTTTCTGAGCTGGTGTACCAAATGTTACGATAGGATCAACACAGAGTGATGTGTGTGCTGATACGATAACACCTGTAGTACCACAAACCTTTGAAAGCTCCTCAACGCACATAGCATATGTGAGAATATCACAGCCCTGTCCGCCTAACTCCTTAGAAACAGGAATTCCTAAGAAACCATACTTTGCCATCTTCTCAACTGTCTCTCTAGGAAATCTGTGCTGTTCGTCAATTTCCTGAGCAAGAGGCTTTACTTCATTCTGCGCGAACTCTCTGAATAAATTCTGCGCCATTTCATACTTCTTGTCTAAAGCGAAATCCATTCTAATTATTCCTCCATAAATATATTATATTACTTAGCACTATTACTGAGCATCAACTGGTGTCTTTGTACGATCAGCATTGTATATATAGAATCCTCTGCCGCTCTTAACACCGAGATTGCCACCACGTACCATCTTACGAAGTAATGGACATGCACGATACTTGCTGTCACCTGTCTCATTGTACAGAACATCCATGATTGCAAGACAGATATCAAGACCTACGAAATCACCTAACTCAAGTGGTCCCATTGGATGGTTAGCACCGAGCTTCATAGCTGCATCAATACCAGCTATATCTGATACACCTTCCATCTTGATGAATGCAGCTTCGTTGATCATTGGGATGAGGATTCTGTTTACTACGAATCCAGCAGCCTCGTTAACCTGTACAGGAGTCTTACCGATCTCCTCTGAGATCTTAACGATCTTCTCTACAATCTCAGCTGGTGTATTAACACCTGCGATAACCTCGATAAGCTTCATTCTGTCAGCTGGATTGAAGAAATGCATACCGATCATAGGACGTGTAAGACCATTTCCAATCTCTGTGATAGAAAGTGATGATGTGTTTGAAGCGAATACACACTCTGGCTTGCAGATCTTGTCAAGCTCAGCAAATGTTGTCTTCTTTACTTCCATGTTCTCGAAAGCAGCCTCAACGATAAGGTCGCAGTCTGCACATAAGTCTTCCTTAAGACCTGGAGTGATGCTGGCAAGAATACCATCAACCTTCTCCTGTGTCATCTTTCCTTTTTCTACGAGTCTTGCATAACCCTTAGCGATCTTGTCCTTACCGCCTTCAGCCCACTCCTGCTTGATATCGCAGAGTGCAACCTCGTATCCGTCAACCTGAGCAAATGCCTTAGCAATGCCCTGACCCATGGTTCCTGCACCAATTACGCCAACCTTCATTTTTATGTCCTCCTAAATCTTTTTTTCCGGTAAACATGAGAAATTCATATACGTTTCGTTTAACATGCTACCATAATACTTATATCACACATTTAGGATGGTTTACCTTTATCAGATTCCCCACCCTGTTGAACACCAGCCATACAAAATTTGCCTACGGCAAATGGCTGGTGCTACATGTCAGTTTTTCACAGAAAAACTGACACATATTCTAAATGTTAATATCAGAACTGTTAATTATTACTTATTCTGGAAAGGAACAACCTTAAGCTTCTTCTCCTTGTCTTTCTCAAGGAAATTGCCCATTCCTGCCTTCTGATCCTCTGTCTCGAAACAGTCACCAAAAAGCTTCTCCTCAATAACAATTGCCTGATCCATATCTACCTGTAAGCCATCATTGATAGCCTTCTTGCAGTTTCTTACTGCAATAGGAGCGTTTGCTGCAATTCCGGCTGCCATCTTCTTAGCTGCTGGAAGGAGCTCCTCAAGTGGATAAACAGCATTCACAAGACCGATTCTGTATGCCTCGTCTGCCTTGATGTTTCTTGCTGTGTAGATAAGCTGCTTAGCCATGCCTGCACCTACAAGACGTGCAAGTCTCTGTGTTCCGCCAAAACCAGGTGTGATTCCAAGACCAGCCTCCGGCTGACCAAATATTGCATTCTCTGAGCAGATTCTGATGTCACAGCTCATTGATATCTCGCATCCGCCGCCAAGAGCGAATCCGTTCACTGCTGCGATAACTGGGATAGGAAATGTCTCGATAGCTCTGAACACATCGTTACCCTTCTTACCGAAGGCCTCTCCCTCTGCCTTTGTGAGTGTTGACATCTCACCTATATCAGCTCCGGCAACAAATGACTTCTCGCCGGCACCTGTAAGAATAAGACATCTTGTTGTATCAAGATCAACTGCCTTGAATGTAGCATCAAGCCCCTCAAGGACTGCACTATTGAGTGCGTTCAGAGCCTTTGGACGGTTGATTGTGATAATTCCTACGTATCCATCCTGTTCGTATGTTACAAACTCCATGATGTATCTCCTTTTTATACTGATTTACAGAAGCTGGCTGCATGGAATGTAGTCAGCTCCGTTTTGAATTATATATATCGCTTTGAATTAGTCCTCGATCTTAACGACTGTTGAGCAACCCATTCCACCACCGATACAGAGAGTAGCAAGACCTGTCTTAGCACCCTTTGCCTGCATCTCATGAAGAAGTGTAACAAGGATACGACATCCTGAAGCTCCAACTGGATGTCCAAGAGCGATAGCACCACCGTTAGGGTTAACCTGCTTGTCAACATCAAATCCAAGCTCCTTAGCAACTGCTACTGACTGTGCAGCAAATGCTTCGTTTGCCTCGATAACATCGAAGTCCTCAATCTTGAGACCAGTCTTAGCCATAACCTTCTTGGTTGAAGCTACAGGTCCAATACCCATGATTGAAGGATCAACTCCGCCAAGTGCTCCAGCTACCCATGTAGCCATAGGCTTAACGCCAAGCTCCTTAGCCTTCTCCTCACTCATAACAACGATAGCTGCTGCACCATCATTGATACCTGAAGCGTTACCAGCTGTAACAAATCCGTTAGGATTGATTGTTCTGAGTCTTGAAAGTGTCTCAACTGTAGTACCAGGTCTTGGTCCCTCATCCTTCTTGAACTCAACCATCTCTTTCTTCTTCTTTACCATAACTGGAACGATCTCAGCATCAAATGCACCTGACTCCTGAGCTGCAACAGCCTTCTGCTGGCTCTTTGCTGCAAACTCATCAATCTCCTCACGTGTAAGACCCCACTGCTCACAGATATTGTCAGCTGTCTTGATCATGTGATAGTCATTGAACGCATCCCAGAGAGCATCGTTTACCATTGTATCTACGAGTACACCATTGTTCATTCTGTAACCGAAACGGCCCTTCATCATAGCATAAGGAGCCATAGACATATTCTCCATACCACCTGCAACTACGATATCAGCATCTCCTGCCTCGATCATCTGTGCAGCCATGTTGACACAGTTAAGACCTGAACCACAGACAACGTTAACTGTAACAGCAGTTGTCTCGATTGGAAGTCCAGCCTTTATTGAAGCCTGACGTGCTACATTCTGTCCCTGACCAGCCTGGATAACACATCCCATGTATACGTGGTCTACCTGATCTGCAGGAACTCCTGCTCTGTTGATAGCCTCCTTGATAACGATTGAACCAAGCTCTGCAGCTGGTGTTGTGCTGAGTGATCCACCCATTGTTCCGATAGCTGTACGACATGCGCCTGCTAAAACAATCTTCTTTGCCATTTTCAAATCCTCCATTTTAAAAAATATTGTTTAAAAATTTTAGTGTGACATAAGACTACATATATAATAAATCTTTTTGATCGCCATATATTGTATATTCACGTTGTTCACCCAAAACAGTACACGACAATCTAAAGGTTCACACAATCTGCCATAATTCTAGCACAAAAGCATGTACCACGCAACCAAAAATGAATATCACCATTTACTGCTTATTTTCTTTTATGCCTTTTGTTTTCACCCACAGATCTGACATTATCTTTAATTTTTTTGTTTTTTTGAGGTGCCTCTTTATAATTTTTGTTGTTTGTATTATTTTTCCTTGTATTATTCGAACATACGCAATTTCTACTCTGATTTCTACCCTTGGAAGGTCTATGTTCATGTCCTGAACTGTTTTCCATTTTTCTAGGCCTTATCAGACATTTTTTATCAAAGCCTATAAGATCCTGTCTTCCAGCTTTTATGAGTGCCTCTTTTACAAGGTCATAATTCTCAGGCTTTCTATACATCATGAGTGCTTTCTGCATTGCTTTCTCATGCGGATTATGCGGCACGTATACCGGCTGCATCGTACGCGGATCGACTCCAGTATAATACATACATGTAGAAATGGTCGATGGTGTTGGATAAAAGTCCTGTACCTGTTCCGGCATATACCCTATATCCCGCACATACTCCGCAAGCTCCACTGCTTCTTTAAGCGTAGAGCCAGGATGCGACGACATCAGATAAGGCACGACAAACTGTTTTTTGCCTGTACGCGCATTCACCTTCTGGTATCTGGCTATGAAACTCTCATATACACTATTCTTCGGTTTTCCCATCATCTTCAGAACATTGTCTGACACATGCTCTGGGGCAACCCTGAGTTGTCCACTTATATGCTTCTCACAGAGTTCTTTCAAAAACTCATCACTGCTATCTGCCATTACATAGTCAAATCGGATTCCCGATCTTATAAACACCTTTTTCACGCCAGGAATAGCCTCAAGTTTTCTAAGAAGTTCAATGTAATCTTTGTGATCAACCTTCAGATTCCTACACGGTTCTGGGAAAAGGCATTGTTTATTTGTACACACGCCATATCTATCCTGTTTTGCACATGACTTATGTCTGAAATTCGCCGTTGGACCTCCTACATCATGTATATACCCTTTGAAATCTGGATCGTGCGTCATCTGCTCAGCCTCCCTTATCAAGGATTCATGACTTCTAGTCTGGATGATTCTTCCCTGATGAAATGTAAGTGCGCAGAAACTACAGCCTCCAAAACAGCCTCTATTGCTCGTCAGACTGAATTTGATCTCCGAGATTGCAGGAATCCCACCTTTTGACTCGTATATTGGATGATAGTTATTCATGTAAGGAAGATCGTACACATCATCCATCTCCATCTGTGTAAGTGGGTAAGCAGGTGGATTCTGCACCACATATCCTCTGTTACCATACCCTTCAACTAGTGTCTTTGCAGAGTATGGATCCGTATTTATATACTGTGTATAAAAGCTTCTGGCGTACTCCAGTCTGTCTCGTGTAAGGCTGTCATAATCCGGAAGCAATATAGCATCCTCCGAAACACCTGATATATCCTTGGTCCTATAGCAGGTTCCCCTCACATATGTGATATCACTGACATTGATGCCACTGTCAAGAGCCTCAGCTATCTCTATCATACTGTGTTCGCCCATTCCATATGACAGAATATCAGCAGAGGAATCCACAAGTATGGAATGTTTAAGTTTGTCAGACCAATAATCATAGTGAGCCATTCTTCTGAGGCTGGCCTCGATACCACCTATTATGATCGGTACATCCTTGTATGTTCTTCTGATAAGATTACAATACACGGTTGTTGCATAATCAGGTCTGAGTCCCATTTCTCCGCCTGGTGAATATGCATCTTTCTGTCTTCTCTTTTTTGATACGGAGTAGTGGTTGACCATAGAATCCATGTTTCCTCCGCACACCAAAAAACCCAGTCTTGGCTTTCCAAAAACATCAATGCTTTTGTCGTTTTTCCAATCAGGCTGGGCTATTATACACACTTTATATCCATATCTTTCCAGTAATCTGCTTATGATAGCCGGACCAAATGATGGATGGTCAACATAGGCATCACCTATGACAAATACAAAGTCTGCCTCTGACCATCCTCTTTTCTCCATATCATCCCTACAGATCGGCAAAAAATCTTTTTCCATAAGTTTATTCGTCTTTCTTTTCGTTTATGACCACCGACATTCCAGCACCGAGCGCAACAGCCTCAAGTGCCTTCTCAGAAACGTATGCTTCTATGCCGGTTCTCTCCTTTATGAGAGTGTCCATGCCGTATATCAGACTCCCGCCTCCGGTGAGAACTATACCCGACACAGCAATATCAGCCACCAGCTCAGGCGGTGCAGTCTCAAGAACATTGTGGATTGCTCCAAGGATATGATTTGTTGTCTCCTCAAAGGCTGCCACCGTTTCGTTTGCCGTTATGGTTACCGCCTTAGGAAGTCCCTTTATCAAGTCACGTCCCTTTATCACATATTCTATATCATCCTCACGTTCTATAACAGAACCTATAGCTATCTTTGCTTTCTCGGCAGACTGATCGCCAATAAGCAGATTATACTTTCTTCTGACATACCTGACCAAAGCGTTGTCAAAATCATCACCGGCGTACTTGATGGAACTGCTCTCCACCGCGCCTCCAAGTGATATAACTGCTATATCAGTGGTTCCTCCACCTATATCTACAACCATGCTGCCCTTAGCTTCATGAATATCAACATTTGCTCCGACAGCCGCAGCAAGAGGTTCTTCCATAACGTAGACCGTCTTTGCTCCTGTCTTATATACAGCCTCTTCAACCGCCCTTCTCTGCACCTCGGTTACACCGCTTGGAACGCAAACACATATACGAGGTCTCCCCACACCTGATCTCTTCTCCATGGCACTTCTAATAAATGCCTTGAGCATAATCTCCGCAATCGTATAATCGGATATGACTCCCTTGTTGAGCGGTCTAACAACATCTATATTCTCCGGCGTCTTACCTATCATCTTCTTGGCTTTTATCCCTATCGCTATTACCTTTTTCGTGGAAACTTCATATGCGACAACGGATGGCTGATTAACAACAACCCCCTTGCCTCTGACGCTTATCAATACATTTGATGTTCCTAAATCTACTCCTATATCAGTCGAAAGCATACAAAATCTCCTTTACACAATTAATGCCAGTACTTATAACACTGATATTATAAGCACTGGCATATTATTTTTCAACAAATTTCTGTCTTTAGCGACAGCATACCTGTCTGTATTACTATTGTACTATTTCTTTTTTCAAAACCTTTTTATCAATTGGATCCCTATTCTCAGCCTTCTTCATAGCATCTTCCATAGCACCAAGAAGTCTGTCTATATTACCGGACTCCATTCCCATCAAAAGGTTCTTTATGGCTGAATCTGCTCCACTCTCAAGCTTGAATCCTTTCTCTTCAACATAGCACTCTGCAACATTGACCATACCATTTTCGTTAATCTGATCGAAATAAATACGGTTATTGAAAGCTCGTGCCTGAGTCATATTAGATGCAAGCATATTGCTGAGTGCGGTCTTTTCACCAGTCAGGATAATCTTGATATCATTCTTCTCCGGAGAACACATGTCAACCATTTCTTTAAATCTATCTGGAGTTATAAGACCTGCGCTCTCGATTATAAGACATCCACCCTTGAGTTTTGCCACGGCTCCACCAAGTTTACCACTGTTTATGACCTTTGCCTTAACTTTAGCCTTAGCATCTGACTTACATATTCCCATATCATAATAGAACTTGGCAAAATCCTCACCTATGGTTGTAAGTCCGAATCCGTGCTGTCCAAGTATGACAATATTTTTAGATCTCTTAGGGTCTACCTTAAGTGTCTGAAGCACATTGACGATCTGAGCCCCTGCAGGTTCAACACCAAGATACTTATAAAGATACTTTGCCTCTGCCGGAAGTGATTTGCGTCTTGCAGCAACTACTTCACTTATGGATGCTGCCATCGTCGCCTCTTCATCCTGAGTGATAACATTCGCAGCTTCCTCGATCTTACCCTCTTTAAGAAGTTCCTCCTGCTTTCTGTATTCTTCTTCTCTCTTTATTGCCTTTTCAAGAACCTTTGCAGCTGCACTTGCCTTACTCTTTATGTCATCGAGCTGTTTCTTTACATCCGCCTCAGCCTTATCTATTGCAGACAAATCTTTCTTCTTCTTCTCCTCGGCTTCAGCCTTTGCCTGCTTTGCAGCCTCTTTTCTTGCAACTACTCTTTCTGCCTGTTCTGTCTTAAGCTCTGAAATTTTATTCTTTATATCAGACTCTTTTTTCTTGGCATCATCAAGAAGTTTCTTTGCATCCGCTTCAGCCTTGTTCTTCATATCTGCAGCATCTTTATCAGCTTTCATAGCTGCAGTCTGAACCTTCTCAAGTTCCCCAGCCTCAGCATTGGCGTACTTTTCATCCTCTGACGCAACATATGCCTCATGCTTAGCTTCACGGAGCTTGGCATCCGCACTAATCTTATCCGACTTCTGCTTAGCCTGACTCTCAGCATTCTGGATTTCAACTTCCTCTGATATCTTCGCCTCTTCAACAATCTGTTCAGCTTCTTCTGCTGACGCTTCTGCCTTTGCGAGCAGATCTTCGGCCTCTACAAGAGACTTTTTGGCCTGATTAAGTGCATCCTGAGCTTCCGTTTTTGCGGTCTTAAATGATTCATTCTCTTTCTTCGCAGCAACGACATCCGCAGATATCTTCTTACAATCTTCTTCAGCAGACTTGATAGACTCAGCTGTTTTCTTTATAAACTCCTCGCTATCAGCAATCTTCTTCTGAACATCCGCCTTTGTCTTCTTAGCCTTCTCAAGAGCCTTTACAGCTTCCTCTTCAGCTTTCTCCGCTTTCTTTAACTCTTCTTTCTGAATTGCAAGTTTGGTATTAGCATCGTTCTTGCTGTTTTTAGCATTCTTGATAGACTTTTCAGAATCTGCAAGTTTCTTATTCAGATCATCAAGAGTCTTCTGCGACTTTTCTTCCATCTCAGTTGTGTTCTTGAGATTTGCGTCAGCCTCTTCCTCAGCTTTCTTTGACTCACTAAATATAGTACCTGCCTTGGTCTTATCTTCTTCCGCAGCTTTAATTATCTTAGCAGCTCTGGCTTCTTCATCTGCACGTTTCTTCTTTGCAGCATCAAGAGCCTTCTTCTTTTCTATCTCAATATCTGCAAGTTTCTTTTTATCCTCATCCACTGCTTTCTTGAATTCGGCAGCACTCTTGTCAATATTGTTCTTCTTTGTCTCAGCAAGAACCTTTATAGCTTTATCTGCAACCGCCTGAGCCTCCGTGATAATGCTATTCTTATATGTATCAGGATCGCTCTCACTGAGTATCTTATCAGATTCCTTCTTTGCCTTCTCGTTGCTATCTACAATCTCTTTCTCAAGCTTTTCTACAGTCTCTTTGAGCTCTTTTTCTTCACGCTCAAGAAGCTCAGCATCATTCTTCTTTTTGGCATCAGCTTCCTGTGCCATTTTGGCATCATAACTGTCCTTCTTGCTCTTGAACTCTTCAAGCTGCTTCTCAAGATCCTTCTGAGACTTTTCACACTCTTCTATAGTCTTTCTGGAGGTTTCAGCATGTTTCTTTGCTTCTTCGGCATTCTTTCTGGCATCATCTATAGCCTGCTGTTTCTTTGCTTCAGCCTCTGCCTTTGCCTTTTCAGCCGCTGCTTTCTTTCTCGCATTCTCGGCTTCTTTGCGTTTCTTCTCCTCCTCGGCTTTCCTCTTAGCTTCTTCCTCTGCCTTCTTCTTGGCTTCTTCTTCCGCCTTCTTCTTAGCTTCCTCTTCCGCCTTCTTCTTAGCTTCCTCAGCTTCTTTCCTCTTTGCTACCTCTTCTGGACTCTCCTCATCAATATTTGAGAGATTCTTTATTCCAGCTCCAAGGAAATCGTCGTCATCATCATCGTCATCATCGAAATCGTATAATGACTTAGCATCTGAATTCTGCTTATTTCTATCTGGAAGAATGCTGAACAGATCACCATTGGCATCACTACCAGCCTTCGGTGATTTAACCTTATTGACCTTGGCGTTCTTATTCTCTACCCATTCGAGAGTCTCTTCCTCTGTATTTTCAGACTCCTCATCATCAAGAATTATATTCTCTCCGCCTTTCGACTTGACTGTTCCACGATTTGGATCCTCAAGGTTGAGACCACCACCAAGTCCACCTTCTGGCTTGCTTCCAAGGCCACCACCAAGTCCACCGCCAAGACCGCCCTCAGGCTTACTTCCAAGGCCGCCAAGACCGCCACCGAGTCCGCCTAAACCGCCATCTGGTTTACTTCCAAGGCCGCTACCAAGGCCGCCTTCCGTTTTACTTCCAAGACCACCGCCGATGCCACCTAAACCGTCCTGCATATCATCGGCAATTCCACCAAGATTAAGACTAAGTTTTGGCACTGGTCCATTTTCTTTCTTTTTCTCTTTATCATCAGGCTTCAGCCCTTCACCCTCATTCTGGACCTCTTCCTTCTTCTCGTCCTCTTCAGATGTCTCTGGCTCATCTTCCCTCACGATGCCGAGAGCTTCCTCTCTCTTGCTACGTCGTTTCGCTTCAATTCGCTCTAACTCCTCTTTGGACAAAATTTTGTGTTGGCTTTTTGTAGTCTCTGCCTCTTTCTTCTTGCCGCCATTTTTGAGAAACTCTTCTTCCTCTTCTCTTTTCTTCTTTGCGGCCTCGGCAGCACGCTCTTTCTCAAGCTGCGCTTTTATCGCAGCAATCATAGCTTCTGTCTGATCTACAGCCACTTCCCTCGCCTCCTTCCGCGTGTTCAAATAAAAAGCAATATGGATATATATTTATGC
>ENA-OZQZ01000187-OZQZ01000187.1-human-gut-metagenome-genome-assembly--contig:-NODE-187-length-15562-cov-4.199781_pt1 | contig 15562 bp, 8 predicted proteins | sample MGYA00243263_ERZ653933 | MGnify/ENA primary metagenome ERZ653933 (study PRJEB26926, sample SAMN06164633) | human gut metagenome | biome: ENVO:00009003; feature: ENVO:2100002; material: ENVO:00002003...
TTACAAACCCAGTTTCTACTATTGTTAAATGCGATGGTATATTTAACCGCATGGCTTGGAGCTGATATTGTATTCGGAATGGTAAATACCGTACCCGAATGAACGGTTTTTATAGAACCTTGTATGCAAACGATATTACCAATTTGCCGGACGTAAAGCGAATCTTTGATGTGCTTCCAGCCAGAATCGGATAACTTAGATTGGAAGTCTCCAACACCGGCAGCACCGATGTTATTACGAATTGTCTGTTTTTTTGTCTCATCCGTTGCCATATCGGAAAGATAATTTTCCAGTTTCGCGTAAGAGTTTAAATCGCTTTTACCTATAGCTCCAATGTGAGAACGGCAGTCGGCTTCACTTACATTAGATGTCACAAACTGAAGGAGTCCTTCTGTTTTGACTGCAAACTTCTTATTAGCCTGAGTCTGGGTGTACACGTCCGATGAATTGGCTTTTTTCTCTAATCCTTCAGTCAAATTAGTAACTGTGGCATACTTTTCAGAAAGCAACACTCCATTTTCCATAATAGCTGGACCAATATTGACCGTGGTATGACCTGCAATGCTTATATTATATGCAGATGAAGAAATGGAAAATGTCTGATCTGTGGTACTAATGAACCCAACACGTGCCATTACAGCATTGGCAGAATCACGCCAAGAAATTGCGTTTGTCAGGCTATTATTTTCCTTCAACATATTTGCTTTCAGAATGAGTCCATCAGTAGTACCAGCATCAATCTTAGTAACACCATATATATTCGCACTCCCGTCAGAACCGGTTATACTAAAAACAATTTTACCTTTACCATTCCCAATATGAGTGTTTCTAAATTGAGTAGTATCTCCATTATAACCATATACGTTAATCCCAATCTCCCCAACCGCATTAGCTGTTCCCTGATAGATTTGATTACCAGTCAGCACCAGCCCGCCAAATATACCTTTACTTGCAGAAACAGGTTGGCTAAATGTTATAGAAGATGAACCTATTGTTGCAATTAAAGTACCGTTGGCGTAGAAACGGAAACCAATACCATCTATTAACGATAACTGATAATTGTTGGAATCGCCAGTATATTTTACGCTAAACGTACTACCATCGTAACTCATTTCAGTTTTAATCGTGCCAGATTTTATGATGACATTTTTGTTTGCGGTAATATCACTGCCTGCATTGATTGCCTTAACAAAATTCACAATACTGTCAACGGTTTGCGAACCACTTGCCGGATTTAGCAGAAGGGCATATCTCCCAATAAAAGCATCCTTCATGCGTAAACCTCCATTAGATGTAATAGTAATTGATTGAAGTGCTTTCCCTGTGAGCTCGTCTTGCTTAACAGGAACGGACTTAGCAATGGCACACCCATAGATGTTACGTCCTATTTTAGAACCACCACTCTCATAAGTCACATTTTCCGTTGAGTTTAATTCATAGATGTACTGAGGCCATGACGTAATTCCGGTAGCACCAGAGAAATAACGTAGTTTACCATTCAGGAACACATAACCGGCACTAATAGCCCCTGATGTTATTTCGCATCCACTTACTATGAAATTGTCACAGTCATCGAAAATCTGAGCGAAAGCTAACGCCAAATCCTGAAGGTTTTCCAGATCATCAGCATAGGTGTAGCGTCCACCTGTTTGTGCGCTAAATTCTTTCATTTCGATTCGTATTTGATAATATAAGTTTTATTGGCAAGCCGATACCTGTCAATGACATATTTCAGCATTGCGACATATTTTTGCTCTGAAATAAGCTTTGTATCAATTTGAGGAGTTGTCACGATGAAGCTAACACTGCTTTCTTCTGTCTGCTCATCGCTACGATATAGAACCAATTGGCGAGTTATGTCTGTTTCATTATCATAATAAACAAGCATATTCTGTCTCACATCGATGTTGGCAGATTCCTTGTAAATCGGAGCACCAAGACTTTCTGAATTTTTAATTGAGATACGTCCGCCGTTAGCAAAATACTTTCTAAATTTACGATTAAGGTACCATTCAAACTTAAAGATCTGAGAGGTCATGGCAGCTTCGATTCTTGTTTCTTTGGCGTATGTTACAAAATCATCATTGAGCCGACTCAATGGTGACATCAACGCTTGTAGGTACAGAATCAGTTTACGTCCACCGATATAGTAGGGTACAAGCTGATTTATCGTCTTATCAAAGTTGATAAAATACCTCATACATTATCCTCCAGTTTAAGAATTATTGTGTCACGCCATAAAGGAATATCGGCTTCCTCTCCGGCACAAGAACTTTGTTTAATATACCCTGAGTTTGGGATATAATAACGCCCGATTTTGGTCTGAACATTGCCATACTCGTCCTTGATAAGATGATTGTCGTCATCATATTTGGCAACAAATATACCTTGATGATCTGTATCATCTGAAGATACCGATACGTCTGTTACATGTTCAACATTTTGTATGCTGTCAATCACTTTCTGGGCGTAAACAAGGCCGTTAAACTCGATATTGGCGATATAATCGTTTAGAGCGTTCTCTATTTCTTGATATAATTCATCTTCCGTGACAGCTCCATCATAATACACCACCACTCTCGGGATAAGCACATCCCCGATACGACTGACAACTCTTGCGTGCTGACCGGCAAACAATATTTGATTAAGATAACTCCTAATTGCCACTAATTCGTCCTCCTCAATACGAGAATAAGCACCAGGCTGTCCTGTAGCAATTTTAAAACGAACTATTTTATCGTGAAACCCAGCCTCTTCTTCCTCGAAATAAGCCACCTTTGTGACTACACGTTTGGAAGCATCAATATTCGGATAAGAAAAAGCTGTACCATCCTCATTCATCACCAGATCATCTCCGGACTGATATTTCAACAATGCGTTTGCAAAATATGCGGGAGTTCCGTTGATTCGATTCTGAAGGTCTTTAGCAAGGTCTATCTTGAAAACATCCATTACGTTTTCAAAAGTCCATATACATGCTGATGTGACCCATGTAAACGCATCAAGTATTGACATCTTGGAGCTATTCTCAAACTCTGTTAGCTCAAGATAACTATTACGGCAATCCTTAGCCTCGGCGTATATTTCACTCAGTGTCCGTGCCATTGTTAGGTTGATATAGTTGATTGTTAATATAAAATTTCCATGTATCGGAGATATTCCACTCCGGTTCATTTAGAATTGTGTCAATTGCAGCATAACCTCTTGCTGAAGGCTCTGTCGTAAGGCGTACTGTACAAGGACGACGATCTGCGTGATGAGCTACGATATATTCCAAATAATCATCGACTGTATTGTCATATAAAAAATGTACACCAGTCAAATCAAGTTCCTGAAGGCTCATATCGCCAATCGGCAAGAGATTATCAATAGTAGTCGAATGTAGATCCAATTTATATGTTCCTTCAAACATAGACAATCCGACAAGTGAATATCCTTGATTTGTACAAGCATATTCATCCACGACTACAGGCTTACATAAAAGTAGAGCGCCACCCAATCCTGTGGTATCAAGCTGGGTGAATTTAAGAGTGTCAGTGTTTCCATAAATACGGATGCGGCGTTTCTCAGTTTCATTATCAAAATAATGCTCTATAGATTGAATGTGCACAGTTAAATGAATGTATTCCAGTTCAGAGTTATCTCCCCAATCAATAATCATCACGCCGGTCCCTGCCGCTTTAAAAGCAGTAAAAGCCATATCCGCATTAACTCCTATCAAGAATATCAAGTCTTCGTCTGGACGTTTGAAATAGACCTTGCGTGAGCCGGATGACGGTGTGATATTCTGATTCTTAAACTCACTGACAATCGATTCGTTCAATACAAACTCCTCGTGATAGACAAGTTCCTGCCCATACGTGAGTTCGGAAGTCATATTGAGATCCGGATTACTGATAAGAAGGTCAAATAATCCTTCGATGCTGCCATACAAATGCAGGGCAACATCGAATAGATTCTGATTAGGTTTTACTGTATATATAGCCATTTTATTCCTCCAAATCTTTAGCGTCCAACTCCATTTGCTGAGTCTCGTAATTATAGGCTGCATTGCGAATAGTTACACCATCTGCACTAAATTCGTCCTGAAGCACTTTGGTCAAGCTGGCTGATGCTACATTATTAGAGTTAATCCAGCGTGCCAAGCCGACTCCTGTCAGCGGGTAACGGTAATTGCCGCCAGGGAAACAGGCAAGCAAGCAATTTGCGTTCTGTCGTCCTGCTTTGATAATATTAAAATCCGATTGGCTGCTTGCATATAGTTGAGCAATGCCGCTTTCGAGCATAACAAAGAAACTATCCTCGGAAATTATCGGCAATTCGGATGCAAACACGTTCCTTAGTGCTGTTCCATATACCGATGACTTAACCAAAAACCACTGTGAACCATCTACATCGTTATTTACATAGACAAACGATCCGTCCTCATTTACACGACGTACTCGAATCATAAATTCTTTGTACTTTGGTGTATAAGGAATAATAAAATGAACACCTTGATTCAGAATCGTGCGTTCGCTGAGAGTATATGGCACATCTACCTCGCCATAAATATAGCGAGATAACAATGTCGGTTCATCAACCCATCTGAACTCTCTTATTTTGATTTTGTTCTGAGGACTGATTGCGACATCGCCAGTTATAATATGTATTTCAATATCTCTACGCATTAACTTGAATGATTTAATATTTGGTATCTAAAACCATCAATTTTACTAATTAGCACTGTCACAGAGTCTCCTGGAGCCATTTCGTAATCTTGCACTCCTTCATTGTGATTGTAAATGCCTTGTAATGTAATATTTTTTGACCCTTGTCTTACCCTAAAAGTCACAATCGTAGCGAAATCATCTGGAAGAGTGCTTACTCCAAACTGCTGTGCGACAGAATATTCTGTCGGTAGTGTTACTTTTACACCACTATAATTAGGGTCGTTATAATACATCAGAATGATATTATACTGTGAGAAATCAATAGTGTACCCATCACCTGTAAAAGTCAACATTTTAGCTTTTGTGTTAATAAATGCAGGTGCTTTTAGTGCTGCGTTTGATTCTATACCGTAGTTTTTAGTACCCCCGGTTACATCTATAAACAACCCATAATTCGCTTGGTCAAAACCATAATAACCATACGTGTTAACAGCATTATTCACAATACGACCAACTGCCGTAAACGCACCACCAGCTGAAGAGGGGATGACATCATTTCCAAACATAACATACCCCTTGGCTCCACCAACTTTAAAGAAATCCTTATAAATTGTTAGAGCCGCCCAATTTTCTTGCGAATTTGAACCTGGTTCTGAACTGCTTGAACTTTCAACTCCTATGCAACCTGATGATATTTTGAATCCAGCAATACTACCGGATGTAGCTACAATTTTCCCTTCAACAGTTAAATTTCCATCGTTGTCCCAATATAAATGGTTAGATGCTAAATAACCGGAACCTTCTTGATTCAATGACCATTTTCCTTCACATTCTATAGACGCTGTAGATATAGTTCCAGCTGTAATATTATTTGCGCTAATCTTGGCATCGACATTAATATTCCCGTCCTTGTCCCAATTGATCTTACCACCAGCTAAGGCTCCTGAACCATCTGCAAGAAACTTCCACTTATAACCAAATATGCCAGATGACATCAGAGCCATTGAACCTTCTGCCGCTATATAACCTTCTTGGGAAAGGTTCTTGGAGCCAATATAAATTGCAGTTGCATCAAACGTCCAGCTGGAAATGGTGTTATATCCAGAAGTGCTCAAGAAAAAGCCAATATTCCCGGATTTATCGTAAGCACGCATGATTGAGTTTGCGCCATCGGAGTACAAATAAATACCACCATTATTACTGATCGTACTTCTTAAATTTACTCCGCTAACTTCGCTAATGTCGGCAACAGAAACATAGACTCCTGCATCGTAATCATCTGAAATTAGAGCGGCGTGTTTAGATGAAAAGCGGCCATTTCTCATCAGCCACCCAAACATCTCTGCGTTTTCTGTATTAAATTTCACAGAACCACCGACAAACGATGCGGTACCATTAGCATCCACATACCATTTGGAGCTGCGGATGCCATTTGGAGCAATGGTAAGTGCATTAGAATCCAAAGTATAACTACCCTGTGTTAATGATGGTGCTTCGGAACCAGTCCATATTGCCTGATGATTGAAACTCCATCCAGCAATAAAATTAGTAGAGCCCAATTGAAATACCTTTTCTCCAGTAGTCCAACCTGCCATGCCGAAATCAGTTGCAGAACTATACCACAGTTTCAGACCACCATCAGGTGTCTCTGGGAATATATATGCTCCTGTGAGTCCATCTACATGCTGTATGTCCGAAGCATTTATACCGATAAGCCCTTCAGACGAATCCAAAAAAATTCTTCCACTACACAATTGTTTTTTTGTGATGGCCCAGCCGCCAATCATTCCTTGTATAGATGTAATTTTACCTGCAAATTCTGCACTACCGTCTGAAAAGAATTTCACGTTCCCGTTTGCAAACGATGCGGTACCATTAGCATAAATTCCCCAATAAGGAATTTCAGAATCGGGATTCTGAGAGTATATGGAGCCTTCAGACAATATATTTACAACTCCATTAGAAGACTGAAGCCCTCCTTCATTAAAAGTCCAGCCACCAATAAATCCACCATCGGCGTTGATATGAAAAATCTTTTCATCTTTGAGGTAGCCATAAATACCGACGCTGCTTTCACCGGAAGCAAGCAAATCAGGACCGATATACACGCCGGTCAATGCCCCTTCTTTCCATGTTGGTTCTAATCCTGTCGTATCAAGAACGGCCTCTTTTTTACCGACAAACAGTTTCGGTGTCATTATGTAAGTGCCACCGATTTTAGTCTTACTGCCTTCCCAGTCCTGAACCCAATCAAGCATTGTAGACTCACGGACAATATTAAAAGAAAATTGAACTTCGGTAGAATAGTTAAATCCGTCCTGTGTAGTAATATGAAACTTTATAAAACCATCTAAAACAGTGTTAGGTATCTGGGTGATAACAAAAGGCATTGTGGTTACTTCTTGCGTACTCCAACTCGCTTTTATACCAGATGCGGAATATGTAACCTCATTCACTTTGAACGGGACAATTTTAGTACCACGTTTTACTGTAATGGAACCTTTAACATTATCCAAAGCGGGATTAGAGCCGTCAAAATCAGCCGAAATAGAACACGAAGATGGAGTGAGCAATACTGTATAAGCATCGTTCACCGGATTAAGTGTTATTCCTCCTTTTGCAATTGTTCCCATTATACTTTAAGCCTTTATCAAGAATAGTCAAAACATGATTGCTACGGGTTCAAACAAAGGTTTTATTCTTCAATTTTGAATTGAAGGATTTCAGGATAGTCAGAACTTATATTAAACGACCGTAGCTCGTCAACAGAATTACACTGCTCTATTTGAACTAAATGTAGTGCCGTTACATTATAACATTCAAGAGCATAAAGTTCAAGCTGGGATAAAGCTTCAAGAGCCACATTAATGCCCATCTTTATGTGATGTTTTCCAAACCACAGGCAAGTTTCGCTGCGATTGGAATTTTTCTCAATTGTTATAGAATTTACAAGCCCCACTCTGGTAGCTTTGTCAAGCCAAAGTGGAAGACCGTTCAGATAGAAACAATTAACATTCTCGCTAATGTCATATCCTTGTATCTGGATTTTACGGATAGCCTTCCATGCTTCCAAATCATATTCAGAGCGAAAATAACGCAGGATTTCCTCTAATTCTTCTATAGTTGCCAAAGCAATATGGGACGGATCCACAACATCAAGAAATGCCGATAAGGAACTATCAGACATGACAAGTCGGTCTGTCATGCTTTGGTATAGTTCAGTTTCATTTTCTTCAGGATTCTCAATCTCTGATATATTGAGATTAAGCCACACTATCCAGTGTCCTTTTTTATACCCTCCGTTATTGATTGTAACGGGCTTAGTATCGAATTTACAAATCTGCTTCATAATTTACTACTTCTATTTAATAATAGTTTTCCACTCTTTCCGCAAGGTGACTTTAGATACATTTCTATTAATTTTAAAATATCACTTGAAATCATGCGAATAAATTAGTGGTTTCATTATCTTACGTCTTATTCGATATGTCTGTCGATATTTACAAAATCCTAAATATGAATTAAGAGTAGCAAGAATATGGTCGAGATCTGCTGAGGTGATTTCTTTTGCTGGCTGTTGCATAAATTTTGCAATCTTCTTTGCTTTATCTGTAAATCGACCTACAGTTCGATTGCTAAGATACAATCTGCCATTCTTGATTTGTGTACCGACAAACAAAACGCCGTGATTGGCAGGCTGGATATATCGTTTATCTTTGTGCATGGTCAAATCCATTGAGTTGATTTTAATCTCAGCAGCATGTATCAACCATTTCAACGCATATTTATCGTTACATATCAAAATGAAATCGTCCACGAAACGATGATAAGCAGCACGAATGCCTCTTTTCTTCAGTTTCTTGATACAATCAACCATAAAAGCATCAAAATCCGCCATATAAAAATTGGCAAATAGCTGGGTTGTTAAGTTCCCAATCGGGGCACCTCGACCCTTTCCAGTCCTAAATAATGACTTGTTATGAGCCAGGCCGACCCAATCTTTAGGCGATGAATTGAACATACAATTCAATTCTGGACGGTGCATCACAACCACGTCCAATAACCATATCAACAAGTTTTTAAAATCACCATGATATTCTTCTTGCGCAAACTCTATCAAATTATCACACATACGACGCTGAGGTAACGACATAAAGAAGCCTACCAAATCTCCTCTAAACAGGTAGGCTTCAATACCGTAATTATATGTGACTTCTTTGATTGCCTGATAAACCCCATCAACTGCCGATTTTGTCCCAAATCCGACTCGGCAATTATGAGTAACATTTCCAATATTCTCGTTAAGTTCCTCAAAATGTGGAACCAACCGCATACATATCCAATGATGTATGATACGGTCTCGGAAAGCGGCGGCAAACACCTCGCGCAATTTGGGAAATCTAACAAGGAAGCAAGTCGATGTTGATGGCTGATAAGTACGTTCAATTAGCTGGGTTGTAAGTAAATCCAAATCCTCATTAGCGTGAGGGATATAGTCTTGATATTGTTGGCTGGAAGATTTGCCACGACAGCAATCTTCATAAGCCTCTTGTAAACTTTCCCTCAATTGAAGCCAAGCCTTTGTCGGATGAGCTACAGCAGGGCGAACCACGTTAGTGTTGTACTTGTTATTGTTGTTGCTATTACCACTGTTGAAGTTCACGTTCCACGAGTTGTTGGCGGAGTTCTCAGTGGATGACCAGTGGTTGCCTGTGCTGTTAATATGCGGCTGTGCAGCTTCGTAACTCCGAACATAGTTAAAACCATGCCACGGAGTCAGCCGCCCATATCCGAGCAAAGTTCTAAGCTCTCTTCCGATGTTACAGTTATTAGGCTTCATCATCGGAACCCTGGCTTTGTATAAGTGAGCCACGCCATGCTACAAGTTGACGTATCACCGCGTCAAACGACGCAATCAGCTGCTTGTGCTTCGTTTCGCTAACGAGGTTGGACATACAGTTAAGTGTAATCTTAACTACACTCATTAAAGATATAGCTTCTTCAAGTGCATTTTGTTTAAGTAAATCGTCTTGATGATTGTAAGCCGCAGCAGACCAACGAATCAATTCTGTAAAATTTTGGAGCAAGATGTCAGATACCTTAACCGACTTCTTTGGCATCAGTTGTACAATTTCTATGATAAGTCGCATAGACGCGTGTAACGACCTGTAAATTGGCGTATTCTGAAATCCAGTAGCTTTCTTACGCATCTCTCTTTTATTACGACGGGCTCGATTTATCTCATCGTTGGAAAGTATTACCGCATCTTCTGTTTCGGCAGGAACTGTGTTATCAAATAATTCACAAACTTCCTTATAGGACATTGTTTTTCCGTTTATATCCATAATTTTAATACAATTTAACTGTTATAGGCGAGCTGCTTTAAGCAGCTCGCCAGAAAGATTAAAGAAAAAACCGATAGGCTACAGCAGGGCGAACCACGGGAGTGTCGAACTTGCTAGTGTAGCTGCTATAACCACTGTAGAAGCTCACGCCCCACGAGTAGTAGGCGGAGCTCTCAGTGGATGACCAGTGGTTGCCTGTGCTGTGCTGGGTGAACGGCGCAGAACCGTTTGCAACCAAGGCTCGCCATAAAATCATTGAATAAATAGGTTTTTCTGCTTCTACGAGAGAATGAAAATATCGGTTGATTGCAGCTAACTCCAATCCCGTATAATCACTATACTCTACATGTGAAGGAGAAACATTCATTTTGATTTCATTGTCCTCAGATGAATTGATAGCTGCAAGAATCATGTCATCAATAACACTTCTTGCAGGGGACGTACCTTGACCTTCAGTATAAGTTTCTCCCATGCCACCAGTTCTCGACTTAGCGAAGAAGCTATATTGACGATAAAGTTCTCCGCAAGCTGGAAGATACCATTGATTAATAGCATACTGAGGATCAAGCGTCTCACCTTCTTTAACTTGGGGCTGATATAGATAGCACCCATAAGCAGCAGGATAAAGGAACTGCTGATACTTTGTAAGATTGTTATTGGCTTTATGAAGTATTTCCATCGCGTTAGCCAACTCTTCAACAGTAGTTGGAAGTTCAGAGAACTCATGCCCCTCGTCATTTTCATCAGTATAATATGTAGATACAGACTCGTTTTCATCAGAAAGCAGATACGCATTGATAATTTGATTGGCGTGACGAATAATGGCTTGAGTTTTCTGTTTGCCTTGCCAATCAGTTACAGTGCCGGAAGCTGAACTCCAATCTTTAAAGCCATCGTCTTCGTCCGTGTCAAGATAATTACCAGTAGTCAGATAATTGTCATCAACGCCACCGGACCAACCTCGACTTGTAATATTACTAATCCCAGGCAAATCGAAAATAGAGGAGATACCTGTAGCAGCACTGATTTCAGTCTGTATGTCGCCATGTCCGTTGCTGTCAGTAGAAGAATAAAGCCCCCAAACTGTACTTCCTGTGTTAATAAAACCATCGGTACTCTTAAATGGTACATTCTCTTTGGCATCAACTCTAATCTGGTAGCCAACCAAATGACGATTTTGTTTGAACGACTCGGTTGGCTTATTATAACCTGAAAAGATGGTCGGTTCCGATTCATTATCGCCTTGCCACATCTCTTCTATCTTGTAGACAATACCAACAACAGTTTTGTCTTTCAAGAACTGATCGTCGAATGTACCGTCTGCATAAGCAAAGTCACCTATTTTGGGAATACGACGATAAAAACCTACCATATACTCCGCAGTCATAACTGCACCGCTTGTTTTTGTAAGATTGCACTGGATAATATAACGCATGTCTGTCCCGCTCTCATCCAGTTTAATTACTTTCAACTGACCGTCCACAGTATCAATAAATGAGCCATAAGTCTTGGCGCTATCGTCAATCGACCACTCAATTGCCAGTCGCCCATCCTTCAAAGCCACGTCATTTCCAGTAGAAGGGGAACAAACAAGGTTATACTTATATGCCCCTGTTTCACTAATATAGGACGCTCCATTAATAGACACACTATTAATAGCACGTTTAGAATAACTTATGTATAAATCATTATTTGCGTCATCTATATTGCCATAAATCTCTGCCAAAGCAAGCTTATTGTCAAATGTCAAATTTCCGGTCAAGCTGATAGTTCCTGTCAGCGAGGCTTTTATACTCTGTAACCACATCATAGCATCCACAGCAAAACCTGTCCACGTCACATTTTCAATCTGTACAAGAGCAAGATTTTTCGCCTGTGAAAAAGCAAGTTGAATAAACGATTGCGTCTGATTCTGAATTTTATGCGTACCAATAACCCGGAATGTACGAAGGTTTTCCATGCCTTCAACCAAGATTGATGAAAGATTGGGTTGACCATCAACCAAGATTGAATTGACAGATGCCGGTAATTCCACTTCTGTCAATGTTGAGGTTTTAGGAAGCGTTACACTCGTATAAGACGATCCCATCAAACTAAGTTTTTTCAATCGAGGTAGGTCAGCCGAGAATGTACCAGATAACGCCGATGCGTTAGTAAGATTTATTTCTTCCAAATTACGACAATTGGAAATCACTAAACCTTTTGGGTGAAATTCGATCGGAACGCCATCAGAAGACCAACATTCCAGTTTACGAAGACGCCGCCCTGTGATATTTACATTACCGTCTTCACCACAAGGTAACGATCCGAGATTACCAATGCCCTTAGCATAGTGCATCCAACGCATAGTAAACTGAGTGTTTGAGTCTGTGTCAGCGACCAAACGTACCGTTTCCCCCGGAGCACAAAGATAGGGGTCACTGCCTTGGTCTATCCATTCTCCATCTTTTTTTGCATAAATCGAAGCGAGTTTTCCACCGATTGCCAATTTTGGATAGATGTATTGATAGGCGGTATATTCTATATCATAAGTTGGAGCAGCTCCACCAACAGTATTGACGGAACGGAAACTAAGTGTACCGTCGCCTCCGGTTTCATACTCACACCAGGACATCAACATAGGGAGGCGTTGATTCATAAATTGTTTCTCGCACTCCAACTGATCGCCTACAGCCTGGGTTATAGGGTCTTGGCTTACATCAATAAGACCATTCATCAATTTTACCTGAGCAACCTCGTAAAGAACGCGACTCGTTTCATTATAGGCTACAGCGGGGAAATACTCTTGAACCCAATAGAAACGCTGTTGCATATAGTTTTCGACACTTCCAGCAATCTGAGCCATCATGGTAAATATGTCCCTCATCATATTTCGCATACGGTCTGGATAAGCTCGCTCTATCAGTGTAAAAAGTACATTGTTCTCACCATTCCAATAATTGCTGCCATTGGCATCCTTTGTATGCTCCAGTACATAGTAAGGCTTGGTCTGACGTCCCTGATTATCGGTCTTCTTGATAGTGTCAAGGTCATCCTGTTTCCAACGCACTAATTTGTCAACCGATGGGTCGATAAATGGATAAACATTTTTCGTGCGGTTGTCGGTCCCGGCTTCGAGCTTCAAGAACGTCTGATGAAAGATAATGTCCTTGATGTCAAGATAAGCGTCTGCATGATTGACGAAGTATGCCACACGAGCCTTACAGAAACACTCATTCAGAACATCCATGTCAGAAGTGCCGAGAATTTCCATTGCCTCTTCCAACGTTACATTTTGTGTTCCACCAACCGTGTCAATGGAAATGGTTACACCGGCAAGCTGTTCAGTTAGTTTTGGACTGCCATAAGCGTATGCACGATTGTCACTTCCCCAAGCTGTAGGAACCTTGATAATTTTCTCAAACTTGGATGTTTCCGGATTGTAATAATAGACATTATACCGGTCAGAGCCGGAATTGAAAAGCCAATACTGGTGATCTCGTACAAGATTGGCGCTATCCTCTATCAATTGAGCTTCAGTACCTGCATAGGGTTTAAGAAGAGGTGAACAGGAAAACACGAAATTCGCGAACTCCGCAAAAGTAGTAAACAGAGTAGTTTCCGATTCTCCTTTAGCTTCATCCTCGATACGAAGTACGCCTTTGTCCGTTTCACCTCCATCATATTTTTGTCCTATTTCAACTTCAAATGAAAGAGTGTCACTGCTACCGCTTTTATAACAGTAACCATTTTTCACATCACCAGTATTAATAGTAACACTTTTAGGATAAATATTACCCTCCCATGCCCCCTGAGCATTCTTGGTGACATTCCACGGCATCTGATAAAGAGCTGCAACTGCACCATTATCAGCACCAGAAATACACAGATAGCCAGGACTTTCCTTCTTATCATAACCAAAAGTCTTTTTATCACCCTTACCGCTACCCCAAGTTTGAAAGCCACAAAATACCGGATTCTCATTTCCAATTTGATAAAAACACAGAAATGGTTTTTCATAACAGCAGGCATGGGTGTCTTGTAGTACAGGACGACTATCACTGCCATCGTTAACAAGTACTTGCCAAAGTTCATCATAAGCCCAAATAGCACCGAGCTTGTGACTCTGCATAGGAGAAGCGTAATTACATTTACCAACAAGTTTCGTAATCCCCCCACGACCATCTTCCAATTCATACTCACTGGCATATACCTGACTCACACCATCAAGCGAATTAAAATACGATATTTTCTTATAGTATTTCCCCTCTTCTGTATAGTGCGTAGGGTCATTTGCGTTATATTCATCAGCAGATATTTCCTCATCGTCTTCAAAACCATCGGAAATATTCCACCAATAATAACCTTTTGCCGAAGTACCCTGCCCTTTATCTGTCATGCCAGTAAAAGTACCCGAATGCTTGGTATCAAGACTTTCAGCATTACCACGTTCTGTATAAATACGTACATCTATGGTTACATCTTTCTGTTTACTCTGATTTTCACGGGAAGGATAATGACCTCCTTCTGGAATCCTGCGAAGAATGGTATTAAGCCCCATTGCATTACATAAATCGTAACCAATCTCTGTTCCATTAAAGATAGAATTGAATCGTTTGAATAGTTTCTTATCTTCAATGGTTGGCATTCCAGCCATATAATCATTCTGAATCTGAGTTGAACCAAGTTGCTGACCTTTATATATACGAACACCATAAATATCAACATCTGCTTCATCCGAACCGATTACTATTTCCTGAGATCCACTCGTTCCAATTGGGACAAATCTATCTTCATCAGTATAAATGAATGAGCGATTCGACTTACCATTGATGTATATACGAACAAGGTTCATACCCTCTCCACGAAGATTGCGAATGATATTGATTGCAATATGTTCACGCACTTCTTCCTGATAATGGGCATCGCAAATTTCCTCTGTAAAATTATTACGGCTGAGACATACGGCACGTGTTGGATAGAACTTTAACCCGGTATATGCGTTACTGAAAGCTGAAGAAGCATCAATGATTGGCGAATCTCCAACAATGTTTTTTATCTTGATGTCAAACTCAATAGTGATTGACCCCTCAACACCATTGGTATTATGACCTGTGTTTTCATCAAAAAGCTCATACGGTAACGTAAGACTGTTTCCAGCACCAATACTAAGAACAGGAACATTTACTTGCGCACCGGTCGTGTCTGTTTCTACGTTACTAAGCCAACCGGTATTTGTATCTTTTGCATCAGAAAGGAGGTCATTCAACTCATACTCAACACCGTCAATGACAATAGTTTGCTTTTCTGCTGAAATCACCACATTCGCACCTTTAGTTGGTGCGAAATTCTCTGAATTATCTACTGTAAAGTTAATGTTATTACCAAACGTTACTCCGGCAGCATTGGTAAATACAGCCTGAGCATTGATAACATTAGGCTGTTCATCTCCTTCATACTCCATAGAAAAATTCTCATCGAAATCATATCCTTCACCATTCACACAAACAATCTTCTTTTGAATATATATTTGACCCTGTCTCTTATACACATCTCCGAGCCCACGAGACCGAGGCTGATCTCGTA
>ENA-OZQZ01000190-OZQZ01000190.1-human-gut-metagenome-genome-assembly--contig:-NODE-190-length-15320-cov-5.731936_pt1 | contig 15320 bp, 12 predicted proteins | sample MGYA00243263_ERZ653933 | MGnify/ENA primary metagenome ERZ653933 (study PRJEB26926, sample SAMN06164633) | human gut metagenome | biome: ENVO:00009003; feature: ENVO:2100002; material: ENVO:00002003...
GCTTCGTCGGCAGCGTCAGATGTGTATAAGAGACAGAAATAGAAATGTAAATGGAATAAAGTGAAAAGACTGAACAATGGAGACATCATAGGGTCTATACATTTGCGGAAAAAATAATAAGAAAATTTATAATGACAGAGGACAATGTTATGAAGATTAAACCGAATGATGTTATGATTAGGTACACAGGGCGTATCGACTGGACAGATGAGGAAAAGCCGGTGTGGGTATATCCGTGTACGTCTGCGGAGATGAAATTTACGGGCAATACTCTTAAGATAAAGGTGTCCAACAGGAATAACTATTGGGACAATTATCTTGGATGTATAATCGATCAGTCGCAGAGAAGTTATCTTTTAAATAAAGAGGGAATTACGGAACTTGATATAGTTGTTCCGGATAACGATACAAATGAACATTGTGTGCTGTTCTTCAAGAGACAGGATGCATGCCATGAGGTAACAATACTTGAGTATGAGATTGGAGATGGGGAGAGACTTCTTCCTTTGAAACCGCTGTCAGGCAGACGAATAGAGGTGTATGGAGATTCGGTGTCAGCGGGTGAAGTATCTGAGGCTGTCGACTTTGTTGGAAAGGAAGATCCGGTACACAATGGCGGTTATTCTAATAGCTGGTATTCGTATGCGTGGATTACTGCAAGAAAGCTGAAAGCACAGATTCATGACATAGCCCAGGGAGGGATAGCTCTCATGGACAGGATAGGATGGTTCCAAGAGCCGAATCAGATTGGCATGGAAAGTGTGTGGGATAAGGTTCACTACAACCCTACATTTGGTCCGGTGACACAGTGGGATTTCTCTCAGTACACACCTCAGGTTGTTATAGTTGCTATAGGACAGAATGACAACCATCCGTATGATTTTATGAAAAATGACTATAACGGCAGGCAGGCGGAAACGTGGCGTGACCATTACATGAAATTTCTGGGAAAACTCAGGAAGACATATCCGGATGCACACATAATCTGCTGTACCACACTTCTCTGCCATGACTGTTCATGGGACAAGGCTATAGATGAAGTGGTTGGCAATATGAATGATAAAATGATAACTCATTATGTATATGGAAGAAACGGATTTGGGACTCCGGGACATCTCCGTATACCTGAGGCGTGCGAGATGGCGACAGAGCTTGCAGAGTATATAGAAGGTCTTGAAATTGAGGGATGGAATTAAAAGCTATCATAACCTAGGGATAATATAGGATTATTAATGAGCTGATGTTCAAATATGGAGGATGAACCATGGAAAATTATGATCTTGAAAGAATAAAGTCAGTTATACAGCGCGCCCAGAGTGGACAGGAGCTGACAATAGGTTTCCTTGGCGGTTCGATAACACAGGGAAGTTTGGCGACGGAGCATGAAAATACTTATGCATACAGGGTATACAAGTGGTGGTGTGATACATTTCCACAGGCAAAGTTCAATTATGTGAATGGCGGAATCGGCGGTACGGATTCCTATTATGGGGTGTCAAGAGCGGTCACTGATGTGCTCATGTATCAGCCGGACTTTGTGGTTGTGGATTTCAGTGTAAATGATGTGGATAACATATATTGTGAAGAGACCTTTGAGGGTGTGCTGAGAAAATTGCTTTGCTGGTCATCAAGGCCGGCGGTGGTGGTACTCAATAACGTTTTCTACGACACGGGTGTAAGCACCCAGGATATTCACAATGGACTTGCAGATCATTACGGAGTGCCGCATGTGAGTGTACATGACACCATATACAGGCGGATGAAGGCGGGAGAATATAACAGGATCGACATAACCCCGGATGGACTTCATCCAAATGACAAGGGACATGGCCTGGTAGCGGATGAGATAACAAAGTTTCTTGAGAGTATTGTGGGTGATCTCATACAGTCTGAGAATTTGTCTAATGACTCAAAGACGGATACCGTAGATACTGGTGCGGACATAGAGAGAAATATACAGGATGAATCGGTCTGCTCATGTGTACTTCCTACCCCTGTCACCGCAAATGCATATGAGGGCGCAAGAAGGCTCACGATACGCGAGGTTAGCCCAAAACTTTCAGGTTTCAGAGCGGATACAAATGAGAAGATGGGACATCTTGATCATTTCAAAAATGGATGGATCGGAACAAATGCAGGTGACAAAATATCATTTGAACTTGAGGGCAGCTGCATAGGAATACAGTACAGAAAGACAATATCAAGACCTGCTGTAAGGGCTCAGGCTGTGCTTGATGGGGATGCTGAGCATCCGGTTTTATTGGATGGTAATTTTGATGAGGACTGGGGTGACTGTCTGTATATAGAGCCTGTGCTTCATCATAGTGAGAAGAAGAAACACACACTTGAGATAACGGTTCTTGATGATGAGAGTGTGGGTACAACACCATTCTATCTTATGTCCATAATAGTTGCATGATAAGTATGCGATTAAGAGAATGATAATGTTCAGATTGGCATAGATATTTGAAGAATTAAATTAAAATAAATAATATTGTGTATTGCAATATTGGGGATAGAGGACTATTATTAGCTCAGATGTACAAAGAGGTACTGCATAATCTTGCAGTGCCTCTATTTTTTTATGATGGATTTTATATCCGTACAGATTTTTGAGGAGGATGATATTATGACACCGATGAACAATGCAGATTATCTTATCAGATTGCAGCACGCAGATGAACTTGACGCTATGAAGGCAGCAAAAAAGGCAAACGGACTCACATATGAGGCGCTGGCAGAGAAAATAGGTGTGAATAAAGTATGGCTCGCATCAGCATTTGAGGGACAGCAGTATGTGCCTGAAGAATATTGCGATAAGCTTGCAGAAGCACTGGGAATAGACAAGTCAGCCACGGCATTTCTTGCAGAGCACCCATATAAGGGCAACACGGATCCTATTCTCTACAGACTTCATGAGGTCATTGATACATATGGTCCTGCCATCAAGGACATAATCCATGAGCAGGGCGGCAATGCCATCATGAGTGCCATCGATTTTGGCCTTGACGTGGATGTGACTGAGGATGCCGAGGGCAACCACAGAGTCATCATCAAGTTTGACGGAAAACTCCTGCCATATGCCAAGAAGGGTCAGTATCCTTGGTAGAGTTGATGTGTTGACATTACAATTGTTGTAAGGTTTAATATCATGTGGGGGACGGAGGGGACAGGCACCTCCGTCCCCCGCAGAGGGACAGGTACCTCCGTCCCCATCAACATGAAAGACGAGGATATACATAATGGAGAAGAACCTTACGACTGGAAGTGTGCCAAAGACAATGGCGTATTTTGCGCTACCTTATCTTTTATCTTATTTTCTGCAAACATTATATGGGATGGCGGATCTGTTTATCATAGGACAGTTCTGTGGCAAGGATGCCGGAGCCACCACAGCGGTTGCAAATGGATCTCAGGTCATGCATATGCTCACTGTCATCCTGGTGGGACTTGCCATGGGAACAACAGTTGTCATAGGAAAAGCAGTCGGGGCGAAGAAGCTTCAGGATGCACAGGCGGCCATAGGAAATACAGTCACCATCTTCATGATAATATCAGTAGTACTTACAGTAATGCTGCTCATTTTTATAAATCCAATAGTTGCGGTCATGGATACCCCAGAGGAGGCTGTCAAAGGAATCACGGATTATCTGATAGTCTGCTTTATAGGAATTCCATTTATAACAGCATACAACGTGATAAGCTCGATATTCAGGGGGCTTGGCGATTCTAAAAGTCCGATGTACTTCATCGCCATCGCATGTGCCCTCAATATTGCACTAGATTATATATTTATAGGAGCCTGTGGTCTTGGCCCGCTCGGAGCGGCCCTTGGAACAACGCTAGCCCAGACGTTCAGCGTCATCATATCATTTGTCGCAATAAAGAGGATGAATACCGGACTGAAGCTCACGAGAAATGACTTCGTTCCGAGGAAATCCGTGCTAGGCGAGATCGTGAAGATCGGTCTCCCGGTGGCAGTTCAGGATGGATGCATACAGATCGCATTTATTGTGATAACGGTCATAGCCAACAACCGTGGTGTAAATGATGCCGCGGCCGTGGGGGTTGTTGAGAAGATGGTAAGCTTTATATTCATAGTTCCATCCTCCATGCTGGCGACCGTGTCTGCGCTTGCCGCCCAGAATATTGGCGCAGGAAAGCATGACAGGGCAGAACAGATACTAAGGTATGCACTGAGGATCATAGTGGCTTATGGAGTCATTGCAATAGCTGTTGTTGAACTGTTTGCGCCTGAGCTCGTGGGACTTTTCAGCAAGAACAAGGTGGTTGTGACCATGGGTGTCCAGTATATAAGCAGCTATATCGTGGACTGTGTATTAGCAGGAATCCACTTCAGCTTCACCGGATATTTCTGTGCCTATGGCAAATCCTATATAGGGTTTATTCACAACATGATAGCCATAGTATGTGCAAGAATCCCGGGATCATATCTGGCATCTGTCAAATATCCTGACACCCTGTTCCCAATGGGATTTGCGGCGCCGGTGGGATCATTTATATCCATAGTGATATGCGTGGGAGCATTTGTGTGGATGAAGAGGCGCGGTACGCTGTATAAGGCCAACTTATAAGAGATATGTATATTGGTGATAGGAATGTTTATTGTGCGTTCATTTCGTAAAGGTATTTGATCGTTCGGATACAAGTGGCAGTTCATTGATCATCAGTCGTGCGGAATATCATGGAATCTTCCGTCCAGCTCTTCGGTCTTGACCACGTTGATAAATGCGTGCTCATCTATTCCACGGATCATCGGGATAAGTTCACGCTTTGCCTCGGCGTTGATGACAGAATAGATAAGGGTTTTCTCCTTCTCCTCGTAACATCCGATTCCGGTGAATAATGTGGCGTCGTGATTTGTCAGATCTTTGATGGCGTGATATATCTCCTTTGATTTGTCGGAGATGATGAACAATGTTTCTTTCTTATATCTCTTATATAGAAGCTGGATCACCTGCGTGCTGCAGAACTGGTAGATGATGGAGTACAGAGCCTTTGACCAGCCGAACAGTGCGCCGGCTGCGATCAGCATCACGATGTTTCCAAGCAGTATGTAGTTCCACGCATCTATACCCTTCTGGTGGGACAGGAATATGCTGATGAAATCAGTTCCTCCGGTGCTGGTTCCAACGTTCAGGCACAGGCTGATGGCGAGTCCGTTGATGAGACCGCCGAACAGGCTAACAAGCATTATGTCGTCCGTAAATACATATGATGGCAGAATATCTACAAATATACTCGACAGAAGTATGACTATGATCGAATAGAGGGTAAATCTTTTGCCGATATATTTGTATGATATGTATGTGGGAAATAGATTCAGTCCAATGTTGAACACAGCAAAAGGCACGCTTATGTGCAGGAATTTTATTCCAATGTTCTGGAGAAGCAGGGATGCTCCGGAGAACCCGCTTGGAAACAGTCCTGCGGTCTTGGCAAAGCATCGTAGATTCCACGCGTATAGTATAGATGCAAATACGACGATGAACAGGCGGAATACCTGATAAAATCTTGGGTGTTTTAACTCTAGAGATTGAAACATAGCGGTACCTCCTTTGTAAGTGTCACTGTAAATTACGGTTAATTTTCAAATGGGCGGACCCTCAAAGTTACGCCTAAATCCTTGCATATCTGGCGGCATCGCTCGATCTTGTCCTCGGGCATGACTTTGTCAACAACGGTCATGACAACGTGTGGCACGTACCTTTTGGCAAGAACGGCAAAATCCTTGATGGCCGCGTAGGACTGGATCCCATAGCGTGATCTGGTCAGCTCAAGAAATTCATTTTCATCAGGTGCGTTCAGGGATATTGATACGGTGTCGAATCTGCCCTCAAGCTCTGGTGTGACATCTCTTCCATATATAAGATTGGCAAGTCCGATGGTGTTGAGACGGACTTTGAGGTTGGGATATGTGTTCTTCAGTGAATCGATCACCGCGCATACGTCTTCAAGTCTCTCAAGAGGCTCGCCAAATCCACAAAATACAAGTTCATTTATGATATTCAGGTCATACTTTGAGAAGAGTTCCAGAACCTCATCTATAGAAGGCTCGCCATCCTTCAGCCAGAGAGTATTGTTCTCCTGCTGCTTTTTTGTCTGCCTCAGGCAGAACACACAGCTGCAGGGACATTTGTTTGTCATGTTTACATATATATTTTTGCCTGTGAGATCCCCGCTCTTTGCAATGTCGAGGTAACCTTCCTCACCGACCTTTCCGGTTACAGTGTATAAAACCATAGTTAGTATCTCCAATCATTTAAGTTATGCCTCTGTCAGGTCTTTCATGTACATCTCAAAGCACAGTCCCCAGTTCTCCGGAACATTGTTCTCAACGCAGTAGCTTATGCACTTTGATACATACGAAGCGGCCTTTTTCACGGATTCATAAACGCTGTGTCCGTTCATATACATACCCGCAATGACAGCTGCGATTACATCACCGGTGCCACTCCTGTCGCCGCCGATCCTATCGACCATAACCATCTGGAAATCCTCATCCTTGTTGTAGATGAAGTTGGCTATCTGAGTCTTATTGAAGTGTATTCCTGTCACAACGATATGTTCCGGTCCCTGCTCTGCCAGAGCCATGCACATTTGCCTTAGCTCGTTTACGGTCACAGTGTGCTCCGGATATGGAAGATCAAGGAGGGTGCAAAGCTCCGTCAGATTAGGAGTGATAATGTTGGCATATTTTACAAGCTCCTTCATCTTGCTGCACATAGACGCGGTATAGGTTGGGTACAGCTTGCCGTAGTCACCCATGACGGGATCGACGATAACAAAATTCTTTTCGTTTTTAAAGTATTTGATAAAATCGATAACTATATCAACCTGTTCCTCAGAGCCGAGAAATCCTGTGGATATGGCATCAAACTGCAGATCCAGATCCTTGTAGGTCTGGATGTAATCCCGCATCTTCGGTGTGTAGTCATCAAAGTAAAATATAGGAAACTGTGTATGTGTAGATAGTATTGCCGTCGGCACAGTGACTGCCTGGATCTTCATGGCGGACACTATCGGCGCCATGACAGCGATGGAACATCTTCCGAATCCTGTAACATCATTTATTAGAGCGATTTTTTTCTGCATCTTAGTTCTCCAAATTCAATAAATATAGTAGATTTTATCATCAAATACAGGTGTGTTCAATATTTGAATGTCGGTAAAACAGTTGAAATTTATGTGAAAATAAAATGGAGAGAACATCTGAAATTTCCGCATTGCCCCATATCTTGATACGTAGTAAAATATAATCATATTTTGCTGCATTGGATGTGTCAAGTTTTATATGAAAACTTGACATGCAGCAAAGGAGGCACGCTGATGCGTGCGCAGGTCATCAAGCTTACGCTTGACGACATGTAGCGCCAGCCATTTGCCGAAGGCAAATTTTGCATGGCTGGTGTTCAGGAGGAATGAGTATGAATGAAGTCGTTTTGAAGATATATGTATTTTCGTCAATTATAATAGCCGCCATGGATATTATACTGGCGATGAAATCCATAAAAAAGAATAAGACGACTGGAAGGTTTCTGGGACTTGCCTGCATAGGAGCAGCTATAGTCGATATCAGTTATCTTATCAGTATTATAAGCGATTCGTATATGGCCATGTCCGTCATGTCGAGTATATATTTCGTAAGCATTGATTATATGCTGGTATGTCTGCTCATATTTATTGTTTATTTTACAAAAGGACGTTTTTCAAAGTATGGAAGAGTGGCGATAGGTGTATGCTTTTTTTACTGCCTGTATGAGCTTGTAATATTTGCCATAAACCCATTCAAAAATATAGCGATAGGGTATGTCAGAAGGGACACCGTGATAGCAAAATACAGCTATGACATGAAACCGCTGTATGATATGCATCTGGTTTTTTCATATGCGCTGGTGAGTGTGGTACTCATACTCCTTGTAAAGAAACTTTGCAAGATTCCACATGAATATCGTTTGCAGTACAGCAGTGTCATCCTGGGACTTCTTGCGCTCGTTGGGATAAATGCAATATTTCTCTACGTTCCGGGATCTGAGGTGTACAAGCTTCTGGATTATTCCATCTGCGGCTACAGTCTTACATCATATATTCTGTACTGGAGCTGCTTTAATTATTCGACCCATGGAATGCTCAACAAACTCAAGACAAATATATTCGAGAATATAGGTCAGGGAATAGTTTTGTTTGACTATGACAATCATTTGATCCTGCACAATGACAGGGCGGATGATTTCCTTGGAAAGGAACTCCTCTGTAAATGTGAGGATCTGCAGCAGTTTCTTGAGACGTATGATCTGTCAGTTGACCTTGCGGCAGATGACGACAGTTTTTCTCTGCAGTGCTATATAAAAAGTGATGATGGAGAGAGACCTTTAAGGTGTGATATCAGAAGGCTTGACAACAAGGAAGGCCGCAGACTTGGCCAGATGTTCGTATTTTCTGATATATCTCTGGAGACGGATATGCTTACAGGATTTCAGAAATGGGATAGCTTTCAAAGATTTGCCATGGAAGAGATGGACCATTTTACGTTTCCGGTTGGAGTGGCAATATGCGATATCAACGGATTGTCCGTGATCAACAGCACTCGTGGCAATCAGGCAGGTGACCAGAGGATAAATGCACTTGCGGGCATCATGAGAAAGAACTTTCCGGAGAGAACATATTATGTCAGGGGAATTGATGCGCACCTGATAGCACTTTGCAGTCACAGCAGTGAAGAAGAGATGGCTGCATGTGTTGAAAAGGTCAAAGGACAGTTTGATGGAAGTATACAGTATGCAGTGGGGGTGGCTGCGGATGAGGGACAGAGCATAGTCGCTGCAATCATTGATGCGGCAACAGCCATGAAGACAAAAAAGCTTGTGGACAGTGAATCGTTGCACTCAGATATGCTGACATCACTTATAAGGGCTCTTGAGGAGTGCGACAGCGATACGGAACAGCATGTGCGCCGTACACAGGAGATGGGGGCTGAGCTTGGCAGACGAATAGAGCTGTCAGATATCCAGCAGAGTAAGTTGGCACTTCTTTGCCTGCTCCATGACATAGGAAAGGTAGGAGTTCCTATGGAGATACTCAACAAGCCGGGAAAACTCACAGATGAGGAATGGAAGATCATGCGTTCCCACGTTGAGAAGGGATACGAGATCGCCATGAGCAACACAGAGCTCAGACAGATCGCGGAGGAGATAAGGCATCATCATGAGAGATGGGATGGAAATGGATATCCGGATGGGCTGAGCCGTGAAAGTATACCACTTCTGTCGCGTGTGATCGCGGTGGTCGATGCATTTGACGCAATGATCAATGACAGACCTTACAGAAAGGGTATGCCGATACCAAAAGCGATAGAAGAATTAAAGAGCTGCGCTGGCAGTCAGTTTGATCCGTATATAGTTTCTGAGTTTATCAGGCTTGTATCAGAGAAGTATGCGGATTCGCTGGCAGCTGATTCAAAGCAAGGGGCTGCTGATGGTGGTGTCGGTGCAGATAGTAATGGAGAGAATATTGGAGATCAAACTGCCTCAGGAGATGGTCTGGCGGACTCTGATGGTGATGGTGTCAGCACAGACGACGGACAGACAGAGATCCGGATCATGGCGCGTAGGCAGATGGTGGATTCTTCTGAATATGGCAAGGATGCGTTTCGTGTACATACAGTAAAATATAGCAGATATCTGGTGGATGAAAACTGGAGGATCATATCTGTAGATGATAATTTTGAGGAGCTGACGGGTTACAGCAAGGAGGACATAGAGAATAATATCATAAACCAGATCGACCTTATACCGGATGAGGATAAAACAGAATATCTCTGCCAGGTAAATGCGAATCTGGCAAAAAGTACATTTGTATTTCAGGAACACAAGATACATCGGAAGGATGGCAGGGATATATATGTATTATGCTCTGGAAGAATGTTTTATGATTCGGCACTTCAGAAGGACAGAGGGGAAATAGTAATAGTGGATGTATCAAGTACATATGCCCTGAAGATGCTGACAGATGCGGAGCAGAATAAGGCGGATGTGAGACTCAGAAACTGGGAGAATACCTATCGTACAGATCCACTCACAGGGCTTTTGAACCATGCGGCATTTAGAAGTGACATGGAGCAGAGACTTCTTGAGTGTACGCACACAGCGGTGATGATCATGATGGATGTAGACAGATTCAAGCAGTACAACGACACCTACGGACATCACAACGGCGATAAATATCTTGTCCTTGTGGCACAGACACTGCAGGCAGCACTCCGCGGTGATGACCATGCATGCCGTATGGGCGGTGATGAATTTGCAGCTATGCTGTTCTTCAACAAGAGTGTGTCTGATGATGTGATAAGGGAACGTGCTCAGCAGATATTTGACAAGGTGAACCTGACTGTGAAGTCCACCGAGGGAGGAACAGGGATATCCATGGGAGCGGTGATCGCAAGAACTGAACTGACATTCAACGAGATGTATGAGGAGGCGGATAACGCCCTCTATGATGTTAAGGAGAGTGGAAGAGGCAGGATTGAGGTGAAGAGGCATGGGGAGTAGATCGTATATTTTCAAAGGAGTTCACAAAGGACTCCACAAAGAACCTTTGCTTTCTATGAGTCTGATCTTGTTTGCCGTAATTTTGGCATATTCTTTTCGGCTTATTGGACGCGAAAGTTTCTATCCTACTCTGTTTTCTTATCTGCGCAGTTTCATTTATATCGGGCTTTATGCCGCCTGGGGAATTTCAGTCCGTCAACGTATCGTGCAGAAACAGGTCGGACAATATTTGACAGGCGTTTCGGTGCTTTTGATTTTGTGGTTTACCTTTCGCTCAGCAAAATACTTTATATTCTGGCAGCCGGCTGCAATAAGATACCAGTGGTATCTATTCTATCTGCCAATGCTGTTTGTACCCATGCTTGCACTGCTGATCGCAATGTCTCTGGGCAAGCCCGATGAATATAAACTGCCAAAATCTGTCTGGCTATTGTCTGCCGTTTCGGGAGTTTTGCTTATTCTAGTGCTTACGAATGATCTACATCAATTAGTTTTCACATTCCCTAAAGATGCAGATGTCTGGTCTGATGCAGATCATGGCTACGGTGTGTGCTATTTTGCCGTGATCGCATGGCAGGTGCTTTGTGCCGTAGCAGCGCTTATTTTTATGCTCTTTAAATGCAGGTTAAAGAACGGTAAGCATCGTTATTTGCCCGTAATTCCATTTGCGATATCGCTGGCTTATCTTGCATTGAACTATGTTGGTACGCCATGGCTGAAGCGTTTATTCGGTGACGTTACGGCATTTCAAAGTCTTATGTATATGCTCGGTTTCGAGGCTTGCATTGCCTGCGGATATATTCATTCCAACAGCCGCTACGCAGACCTTTTTGCCTCATCTGTCGGCACATCAGCAGAAATTACTGACAAAGACTTCAACATTCGCTATGCAGCGTTGAATATCGAACCTATATCAAAGGAAACAATGAGAAAAGCCGTGAAAGCTCCTGTCACAGTAGACGGTGGGCTGACCGTACACACCATGCCCATCGGCGGCGGTTATGCGGTATGGACAGAGGATATGTCGGCGCTGCTTGCCATTAAGGAAGAATCAGAATGTCTTGCGGAAGAGCTTGCCGAAAGAAATGAGATTCTTCGCTACGAATACAGGCGGGAGTCGAAACGCCGAAAGGTGGAGGAACAAAACCGACTGTACGATCTATTGCAGTCAGCAACACAAAAACAGATCAACCGCATTTCGGCATTGACACAGGAATACCGACGAATCTCAAAATCTGATACAGACAGAGTCAAAATGCTCCTTGCCGAGATTGCCGTTTTATGCAGTTATATCAAACGCCGTAAGCACCTGACACTGCTTGCTGATAAAGATTATGAGGTTGCCGTCAGCGAGCTTGAGAGAGCTTTTTCCGAATCGTTACAGACATTAAAGCTTTTAAATGTACGCAATACTCTGTATGTGGACAGTGAACTTTCCGCGCTTTCGGGCAAAAATGCTGCTGCGATATTAGATTTTTATGAGGAAGTAATAGAAGCAGATCTTGAAAATTTAACAAGTGTGCAGATAAGCCTCGCAAATATAAACGGATTGCGGCTGTCGCTGAATGTCTGTTGTGAAGCCGACCTGTCGATCTTTTTAAATAAAGGTAACGTTCTTTATGAAATGGACGATGACGCAGGCTACCAGCATCTTGTATTTATTATTGAGGGAGGTGCCGCCGTATGAGTGCCTTTTCTTCACTTCCGGTCTTTTTGCAGACCTTAATACCACTTCTGCTGTTTGTGGAAGCTGTGCTTGAATTGGGACTTTTTATATATCAACTTTCGCATCGTTCAAAATTGCATGATAATTTACCGAGTCTTGTGATTTTTGCGTTTTTGCTTACGCTTTTGTTCTCGGTAACACAGGGGGATCCGTTCAATGGCAAGGATGCGTTTTTATTAGATGCGCCCTGGCTGATTTTCATTACAGTAATTTTCGTTGTTGTTGTTCATTTTGCCTTTGCTATGACGAGAGAGTATCGCCGCCGAAAGAACATGCTATCTCCATTTTCTGTTAAAGATGCCACAGACAAGCTGCCTATGGGGGTGTGCTTTGCCGATCCGAACGGGCGTATTGTCCTTTGCAATGACCGTATGCGCCGTCTGTCGTTTGCACTGAGCGGGCATGAGTTTCAGATTACCGACGATCTTGAAAAAGCGTTGGAGCACCCCGATAAAAGTATTATCGCTAACGGCGATTGTTACATACTGCCCGATAAGACAGTTTGGCAATTCCGCAAGCAGAATATAACCGTTGACAATGATGAAAACTGGCTTCAAATGACAGCGCATAATGTCACTGAACTTTATAATGGCAACGTTCGTCAAACTGCTATTAACGATGAGCTGAAAGAGGTCAATCGAAAGCTACAAAAAATGTATGAACGAATGGCCGATGATATAAAAGAAAAAGAAATTCTTGACCTGAAAATACATATTCATGACACAATCGGAAGAAGCTTGCTGACAATTCGTGATATAATGGAAAGCGATGAAAATACCGACAAAAAGCTTGAGGCTTTACAGGAAGCAACCGCAGTGCTTACAAGTGATCGAGTGACAGCTAGCGGAACGATGGAAGAGGTTGTTCAGACAGCGGAAATCCTCGGTGTAACGGTGATGATGGATGGATGCCTTCCGGCCGATTCGCTTGCCGAAGAGCTTACCGTTGTCGCTGCAAAAGAATGTGTAACAAATTGTATCAGGCATGCCGGAGGCAATGAGGTATATATCAGCGTAAATGGGCGAAAGGATGTGTTTGATATTACGATAACGAACAATGGTGCTGCACCGTCGGGCCCTATTAAGGAGGGCAGCGGACTCTCGTCGATTCGCCACAGCATAGAATCTGCCGGTGGAGAAATGCACACGGTATATAAACCACGATTTGAATTGCTGCTTATCATTCCAAAGGATGCATCAAGTTTTATATGAAAACCTGACATGCAGCACCAGCTCTCTCCAAATACGATTATTAATGAGCAGATGTTCAATAAAAGGAGAACGACATATGATAAATACAATACTGGTTGAAGATGATTTATATATTCAAAAGCATTTTGCCGAGCGACTGAAATCAAACGAAATTTTTCGCCTTGTCGGCGTATATCGTGACGCTTTTGATGCAGAGAGAAACTGCAATAGCTCAATACAGCTTATTCTTATGGATGTGCAAACACAGCACAAGCACTCTGGTCTTGCCGCCGCAAAACGTATAAAAAAGGCTTTTCCGAATATCAAAATAGTAATTGTAACCTCGCTTGTCGACCCGCAGGTATTGGAACGAGCAAAGACAGGTGCAGCAGACAGCCTGTGGTATAAAGACCACGGCACAGAGGAGCTGATAAGTGTGATAAGGCGTACCCTTGCAGGCGAAAAAGTATTCCCTGATACCTCTCCAGCCATTGAAATGGAAGGCACAATGTCCGATACATTCTCGCCCCGGCAGCTTGATATTCTCCGCTTATACATAAAGGGCTTTACATATCAGGAGATTGCCGATAAATTGGGCATCTCCAAAAACGGTGTGCGCTGGAACTTGGACGATATGGTTGAAAAAGGTGGATTTGAGAATCGAGAAGCGTTGGTTGTGACAGCTATTGAGAACAAGCTCATGGTGACCACTTTAAAAGACGAATAGAGTAAATGACCCCCTTGACTGACACGGTCAAGGGGCTTTTTTGTGCCAAAAAGTCAGGAAAGTTCAGAAAATAGTTTTTTCTGTTACTGGCACAAGTGCCAGTGACATACTTCAAAAAATCCGTACAATAAAATGTGTAAGACTATAGTTGTAGTAGAAAGGGGGCGCGATGAATGTTGAAATATAACAAACACATTATAACCCTGCTGATGGTTTTAATTATGCCAGCCTTGGTTTCTGGATGTGCGGTAACCCCGCCAGATGATTATAATCTGACCGAAGACAAAACAACCACCACAACCACAGAGACGGCTACAGAAGCAACCACTGAGGCAACTACTGAAACGACCACAGAGGCAACCACAGAAGCAACCATTGAGGCAACTACAGAAACGACCACAGAAGCAACTACAGAAGCAACGGTACAAAAAGACACAGATTTATCAAAACTTCAAAACACAATTCTTGCCAACAAAGAATCGGTTGGGATTGCCTATATCGGTTATGTCGGTTACGAGGCTGATGAGGACGGAATCCTAAATTTCGTAAAGGACAGTAAGTATGCGGATAAATATGATTTTCTCTGCGGTGCGCCCCTTGTCAATGTGGGTGGTGCAGAGCTTTATGCGGTAGTTGTTGCCGATACCAAATACAGTGTGTCCGTTTATCGGGCGGAAATAACTGATAATGGTGAATATTCTGTAAATACCGACAATGCACTCTATAATTACAACGGAAATGGAATTGATTATTTTTTACTGCGCTGCAATGAAAGTGAAATACATTCAAATGTATCGCTGAGCTTTAAAAAAGGAAACGACTCTTTTTCGGTATTCCCGATGCTGTCAGGAATGGATGGGCAGCTTGTTGACGGAAAATACTATGATTTTTCGATATATTCCGATTATGTCGGCAGCGGTGAGTCCGAGGATAAGAATGTAGCAATAGCAAGGGAAATCCTTTTGGAGTCTCAGGATGTGCAATACTACATAAGCATGGGCATGAGTGTACAGTATACGGGGCAGATTGAAGAAATTGAGGGACGGTCGTGTTGGATCTGTCTCTTATACACATCTCCGAGCCCACGAGACCGAGGCTGATCTCGTATG
>ENA-OZQZ01000237-OZQZ01000237.1-human-gut-metagenome-genome-assembly--contig:-NODE-237-length-13790-cov-4.867273_pt1 | contig 13790 bp, 7 predicted proteins | sample MGYA00243263_ERZ653933 | MGnify/ENA primary metagenome ERZ653933 (study PRJEB26926, sample SAMN06164633) | human gut metagenome | biome: ENVO:00009003; feature: ENVO:2100002; material: ENVO:00002003...
CAGCCTCGGTCTCGTGGGCTCGGAGATGTGTATAAGAGACAGGATTTAATAAAAAATATTCTATATTTGCGATGTGATATAAACTTAATTTAAGAATGTAGTTCTGATAGAACTTATCCTATAAAGGAAATCTCTTTATTTTGTTAAATGAATTTTATTTCAGCCTTTGGAGATGAAATAAATTATTTGGAGAAGTATCCTTGTGCAGATAGTGCAGGGAGTGGTTTGTTTATGGGCACATGGGGAAATTTATTCTTTTCATAGTCGATGGTTATACATATATTTATATGGATATGTATGGACTTTGGATGGCAAGTATAACTAAGGTAGCTGAAAATATATCTAATAACGAAGAAACGGAGGTGATATAAACATAGAAGACCATCGTTAAAAAAGGTCAGATGGTCTTCTTGAGTGATGAATCATTAATAAAGCTCTTTATGTACCAATTCCTCAAATAACAGTGCATATTTTGCAACGACTGCTTCGGCGTATTTCTTCCCTTTTCCGGCACTTGCTTTTTTAGGATTGCCTATACCGGTATCTTGCGAAACGTTTTGCCAGTTTCTTGGAATCCATGCCACTTTTTCATTCAGCATTTGCGAAGCGAACTTCTTATAATTTCCATCTCCGGCTTCATCCAGATTTACCAATTCCGGATGATAATGCATCATAACAGAAGTTTCCAATTCATCTGCATGGTCACCCGGTTCATCAAAGTACTCTTTAGCAGGGACAAAGGCAAACCATTCGCTGCTGGCTATCAGGAAGTCGGGATAGTCCAGTGACAAGTCACGTATCATACTTTTGAATGTATTGCCGCCATGTCCGTTGATAATGACCATTTTGCGGTATCCTTGGGCGTATAGAGAGGCAACTATGTCGCTTAAAATCGCTTTCTGCGTTTCATAGCGATAGTGGATGCAGAAATCCAGTTCACGTTGTCCCGGATTCTGTGAACCGGCAGTGACGTAAGGCAGGACCATGCAACGAATACCGTAATGTGTTTTTGCCATTTTAGCAGCATCTAGTGCGATGTCGTGGCTCAGAATACAGTCTGTCAGATAAGGCAGGTGCAGATTATGCGGTTCGGTAGCCCCCCAAGGGAGGAGGACCAAATCATATTTCAATGGTTTTACCTTGCCGTAACAGGTTACGGCAAGGTCTAGTTCTTTATCCATTATTTATAAGAATTTTTAAAGATATGCAGGATTTCTTCGTCTGTAATCGGGCGTGGGTCGAGAGTGAACAGTCCTCCCATCGTATCTCTTGCATTTTGCAGAAATTTGGGGAAATCTTCGGATTGGATGCCAAACTCGCTCAGTTTGATAGAATGTACTTTACATTCTTTTTGCAGTGTAATCAATGCATCAATGAAATCGGACGGACGGTTGCTCTTTTTCTGGGTCATCATTTCAGCCATTTTCATGTAACGTTTTGTACAGTCATGCCGGAAAGTTTCGAAGTATGTCTCAGACAAGGCAATGAGTCCTGCTCCATGAGGAAGTTGTGGATAATAAGCACTCATGGCATGTTCTAATGAATGTTCGGAAGTACAACTGGAAGTGGCCTCCACCATGCCTGCCAAGGTGCTGGCCCAAGCTATTTTGGCACGCGCTTTCAAATTCTTTCCGTCGGCTACGGCTACTGGCAGATATTTGTAGATCAGACGGATGGCTTCTAAGGCGTAAAGATCACTGATGGGTGTTGCACAATTGGCGATAAAACCTTCTGCGGCATGGAAGAATGCATCGAACCCTTGATAGGCGGTGAGGTGCGGGGAAATGGAAACCATCAGTTCCGGGTCTACAATAGATAAGGTAGGGAAGGTCAGCTGGCAACCGAAGCCTATCTTTTCTTGAGCCGTTTCGTGGGTAATCACTGTCCATGGATCCATTTCCGTTCCGGTTCCGGCGGTGGTAGGGATGGCGATAATGGGAAGTGCTTTGGTTACGGGGCGTCCTTTGCCACTACCCCCTGATACATAATCCCAGTAGTCACCGTCGTTGCAGGCCATAACAGCTATACTTTTGGCGGAGTCGATGGAACTTCCGCCTCCCAGGCCTACTACAAAGTCACATTTTTCTTCCCGGCAGATGGCGGCTGCTTCCATGACGTGTTCTTTGATGGGGTTGGGAAGGATTTTATCGTAAACCAGTGTTTCTACATTATTCAGTCTTAATTGGGCGAGTACTCTTTCCAGATACCCATATTTCCGCATGGAAGTTCCGGATGAGATGACGACTAGTGCCTTTTTCCCCGGTAATTTTTCACTGGATAATTTCTTGATTTCTCCGCAACCAAATACTAATTTGGTAGGGATGTACAAACTAAATACAGGATTTGCTTTCATGTTCTTTCGTATTTAAAGTTTCACTGGTAACAAATGTAGGAAAATAATAGTTTGCTTGTTTAAGTAATTTGTTAAATTTTACATACTGCCGGATTGTATTCGTTTTCTTTAATTCAGTTTGAGATAGATATGTTTTTCCGATTATACTCGAAAAAACTATCTTTGTGGGAAAAGATTCGAGTATGGACGATAAATGGAAAGCTTATACCGACAAGATTGGCAATTTTGTGGGGACGTTATGTGGAATTTCATATATTGCCCTATAGTTATGTTGAATATTTACAGTTGATGCAGCAACTTGCCGGCCGGGCTTCTTATTTGACCTATTTACAGAAAGGCGGTTTGTCCGAATTGTACAACTTGCCCACTGTCGAGTCAGAAAAACAATACGTCGCTTCTGTGAAAGATATGATTTTGTTGCGTGATATAAGCCCGTTCGTGATATAAGGTTATTGGATGATATTTTTATTTATTGGTGAATAATGCGGTCCAATCTGTTTTTCCGTTCTATGTGAATAAATAGTTCGGAAAAGAAATGTACCTTTACATTCAATTGAGAAAAGAATGCTACTATGATTAATACATTAACTTCCTTACGGCTCTTTTTTGCGCTGATGGTTTTCGGGGCGCATTGTTATGTCGTTGATTCCACCTTTTCAACTCATTTCTATAAAGAGGGTTTTGTAGGCGTGAGTTTCTTCTTTATATTGAGTGGTTTTATTATCGCTTATAATTATCAGCAGAAGCTGGTGGAGCGGAAAGTGTCGAAACGCCAGTTTTGGGTGGCACGAATCGCCCGTATCTATCCATTGCATATAGCGACCTTATTGGGAGTGGCCGTGATAGGTAATCTATTGAACCCGATGGGTTGGGGGGAAGGATTGAAACATTTTATTCCTGCGCTGTTCCTTTTGCACCCTTTTGTTCCCCGGATGGATTACTTCTTTTATTTCGACAGTCCTTCCTGGAGTTTGGGGTGTGAGCAGTTGTTTTATTTCTTGTTTCCGTTTTTAGCGTTGCTTTTTGCTAAAAAACAGAAATTGATAGGAGCGCTTTTAGTATGCGCTGTGGTAGTTCCTGTTTTGATGTCAATGACGGATGAGGCGAACATCCGCGGTTATTGGTATGTGAATCCGTTGGCACGTTTCCCCGATTTTCTGGTAGGAATGTTGCTTTATCGGGTTTATGAATGGTGCCGTTCCAAAAAGCTGTCTTTCTCTACAGCGTCATTGCTCGAAGTAGGGGCGGTATGTATCTTCCTGCTGTTTTATATGTTTTCGGCGGATTTGGTGCCGAAAGTTTATCGGTACTCCTGTTATTATTGGATGCCGATTTCGTTGGTTCTGTTGATATTCTCTTTGCAGAAAGGATTCCTTTCCCGTATTCTATCCAATAAATATCTGGTCATAGGCGGTGATATCAGTTATAGCTTTTATCTGATTCATTTGTGGATACTGTTTGCTTATGTGCAGTTGGCGCAAACATACGATTGGCATATCAGTCTGTATATCAGTATTCCGCTTATCTTTGCAGTCACTATCGGGCTGAGCCTGCTTTCTTATTATTATTTTGAGAAACCGGCTAACCGCTGGGTAAAACGAATTTTAAACAAACAATAATAATTAGTTCATGGAAAAACAATTATCAGAAAAACTGCCACGCGTTGAGGTGGTGGATGCTTTACGGGGATTTGCAGTCATGGCAATTCTTTTAGTGCATAGTTTGGAACATTTCATTTTTCCGGTTTATCCGGTAGACCAGCCTGCATGGCTGAATATACTGAATGACGGGGTATTCAATGTTACATTTACTTTATTGGCTGGAAAATCGTATGCCATTTTTGCTTTGCTGTTTGGATTTACATTTTATATTCAGTCGGCTAACCAACAGCGTAAAGGAAAAGATTTTGGTTATCGTTTTCTGTGGCGTTTGCTGTTATTGGTAGCTTTTGCTACGCTGAATGCAGCTTTTTTTCCGGCAGGAGATGTGTTGTTGCTGTTCTCAGTAGTGGGAATCGTATTGTTCGTGGTGCGTAAGTGGAGTGACTGTGCCATACTTGTTACAGCTATTTTGTTTCTATTGCAGCCCGTTGAGTGGTATCATTATATAGTAGGTCTGTTTGATCCTTCTCATACTTTGCCCGATTGGGGAGTGGGCGCGATGTATAAAGAAGTGGCGGAATATACCAAAGAGGGGAACTTGTGGGAGTTTTTGGGTAAGAATATGACCTTTGGTCAGAAAGCCAGTTTATATTGGGCTTTTGGAGCAGGACGTTTCTGGCAGACTGCCGGCTTGTTCTTGATGGGGTTGTATATCGGACGCAAACAATTATTTGTAACTTCCGAAAAACATACTCGTTTTTGGGTGAAGGCTCTTATCATTTCCGCTATCGCTTTTGCTCCGCTTTTCCAACTGAAAGAGCTGATTATGGCTAGTGACAGTGAGCTCATTCGCCAGACTGCCGGAACGGCTTTTGATATGTGGCAGAAGTTTGCTTTTACATTTGTGCTGGTTGCCTCTTTTGTGTTGCTTTATCAACGGAACAGATTCAAGGATTTTGTATCAAATCTTCGTTATTATGGCAAGATGAGTCTGACTAATTATATCACCCAGTCTATTGCCGGAGCTATTATTTATTTTCCCTTCGGACTTTATCTGGCTCCGTATTGTGGGTATACGTTGAGCTTGCTTATTGGTTTTGTACTCTTTTTGTTGCAAGTACAGTTCTGCAAGTGGTGGTTGAAAGGACACAAGCAGGGACCGTTAGAGAGTATTTGGCATAAATGGACCTGGATGTGTTCCAAAAAATGAGGAACTCTGACAGGAGTTGCATATGCTATACAGAAGAGAGGAAAAGGCAAAAAGTAATTTGCCTTTTCCTCTCTTCTGTATAGGGACTGATTCTTGTTTCCCAAGTTTCCCGAATATCATAAAAAGGATATCAGTTCAGGATTATAATCAATTGTTTTTGCCTTCTATCTGAATTTGAATAGCTTGTCCTGTACGTTGCAGACATTCTATAAAAATAGAAAGATGATTGGTTTTCTGCATCAACTCACATATAATTTCCTTTTCTTCTGTGCACCAAGGTTCATAAGCACGTGGGAAAGTTTCACGTTGCTTACGGATATAAGGTGGAAGGACTGTTTTCTGAATACCTAACTTTTGAACTTTTTGTTTTATACGGCAAATATCTTCTTCTGTACAATCATTAAAAGATTCTTTTGTAAAGAACCCCGGATGTTTTTGGTCAATGCCAAGATTGATTATAGTCTTAGATAGGGATTGAAAGGTTTTCTCTCTGCTTTCTAGTTCTTTTATTAGATTGTTGATGTATTCATCGGCTTGAAAAGATGATACAATGATGGAACATTCGTGGCGGGAGTATTCTTTGTGGCGATTGGCAGACAACCAGTTGAAAGAGCCTTCGATTAATGTATGGTTATCAATAGCCAACGATTTATTGTGGATACCTTTTACTTCAATGAGGGTTACACCACTTTCTATCAATGCGTTCCGTCCATCCTTGGCATGACTGAGTAAATGTTTATTTTTCATATCATAATCTAGGGACGAATCGGTGTAGATTGTGACATCAACTCCTCGTTGTACCGTATGCCGTATCAACGGAATCAGCTGGTCGTTTTCTATGGCATGGATAGATATGAATGGAGATACAATCAGCAGGCGGCGTCTTGCTTTCTCAAAAGCCTGACGAAGAGTCTGAACATGCTCTTCTGTGGTGGACAGACGAAGGGTGGGGTGGTAGGTGCACAGTGGGATTTCCTGTTGGTAAATAAAGTTGTTGGAAATCTCGTTGGATGGAGCATCGAAAAGCCATTTAGCCATATTCCCTGCCGGAGTATTTTCTTCCGGATGGAAAATATTCATGTTGCCAAAAACAATGAAATGATGCTGGGCGCGTGATATCGCTACATTGAGCATATTGTATTTTCCATCACGCTCCATAAAAAGAGAATGGTCTTCAGGAGAGTTGACTGTTGAAAAAAGAACAATCGGACATTGGGCACCTTGCAGGGAATGTACTGTGCCGATGATCATCTCTTTATATTTCTCATTTCCTGATATTTTTTGTATTTGATGCCGTATTTCGGCCTCTTGGGCTTTGAAAGGAGTTACTACGGCTACAATTTCATGAATAGGCTTTTTATAGGTCTTTTCCAAATTATCTTTCTCCAGCTCCAGCCAACAGACAATGGCTTCCGCTTCAGCCCGGTTGAGGCGGCTTCCTGTTTTTCCGGGGCTGCTGTAACTGTTGATGTGTACATATCCTTTAGAGGGGAGGGACTTGTATTTTACTTCGTTACCTTTTTTAGGAAGTAACCTGCCGTGGTAAACATAATCATTGCAATAAGCAATAATGGAATATACGCATCGTCTGTGTTCGGTCAGAAAAGCTCCTTTTTCACCTTTTACTGTAAAATTACAGCTTTTACGTGCCAGTTTCATTATACTTCCGGAAGAAGAAAGGAAACCGTTGTTCTCCAAGAAACGGTATTTTTCCGAGGACTGGTTGGAAACAATGCCCAGATTCTTTAAATTAATGAATGAATATTCATCAGAAATGGACCATACGGGTTCTATTTGTTGAATATCGCCTACTAAAATCGCTTGTTTGGCCAAACTGAAGGAGGGAACGGCAAGTTCGGGTGAAACTTGTCCGGATTCGTCTACAATCAGCAGGTCTATTCCATTGTATAAGGGAACATCCCATTTTCCGTTCTCCGCATAGGTCATATACTTGGGTAGGGAGTGGAAAGTAGAGATGAAAACAGGCATTACACAAGCCAGACGTTTTAGTCTTTGGGTATAGGCTTCCTGTGTACGCTGTTTACCTTCATCGCACTTGCTTAACCGGTGAATAAACTCGGCTTCCCGATAATGTATGGCATACCAGAACATTTGATACCGATAACTGATATCCAGCCTTACTGCCATGTCTTCTGTATAAGGCAAGTTGCCATACTCAGGGTTGGAACTGATCTTTTCGTAACGTTCTTTGAATTTTTCTGTCAAAACCCACTGTTCTATTACTTTGTCATAGGAGGGTAATGGCTCATGGAATTTGCGGATAAACTTCTGTAATATATTGTTTTCCTTCCGGTTTCCATATTCTGTTGTTTCGGCAGCTTGGATACAGAAGATAATCTTTTTTTGGAGAGCTTGCATTTCCTTACGGAGGAATTGTTGGCATTTTGTTTCATCTTGATAGGCTTTTCCAAAAAAGTTATTGAAACATTGTAGATAAAAGTTTTTGTATTCCTTTTGACGTTCGGGAGTATCGTATGTTGCTGGAAATCCATCCCCCATGGGGTTGAACATCATTTTGTATTGTTCTTGTAGTTCTTTTTTTCCTGACAGATATAAGCCTAACGTATCTAGTTCGGGTAGCCAGCGGTTGGATAACCGGGGATGTGCCGTGTCATTAGTTGTTTCCGCTTTGAAATCTTTCAGGATATTGGTGATCGCCTGATTATTAGCTGAACTTGCAACTATAATTTCCGGTTCTTCCGGATTGTTTAGGATATTATGGGCAAGTCTGTTTGCTATGACTGTTTGCAGGAAAGTGGTTTTTCCTGTTCCCGGAGGGCCGTTGACGACAAAAATATCAGTACATTCCGGTGTAGTATACATTGCCAGTGTTTCGCGTTGAGATACAGACAAAGGGAAGTCGCCACTCATTTGTGCCCAATGTTCTCGGTTGCAATAAACTTTTCGGGTGGTTGGACTGGGAAGAACGTTGGTTGGTTTGGTCTGTATCAATAAATTCAACAAAGGATGCGGAGTGGTATCGTTATCTTTTAAGAGCTTGTCATATAGTGTGATTATGGGCTGTGCCATATTACGTTCGGAGGCTTTTATGATAATGATTTCTGGATTATCATGGTAATTCATCGTTCTGAAAGTTTTGCCGGTTGCTTTTTTGAAAAGCTGTTCGCATGCTCGCCAATAGGTTTCCCATTCTGTAATTTCTGTATTGAAATCGGATAGTAGTCGGTCTACTTTTGGAAGAGAGGTTATGGTGCGGTCATTGGCTGCATTGGGTTCCAAAAATTTACGAATAAAGATTGGAATTCTGTCTGATTCGTTCTCGCATACGGTTAGTTTACCGTCAGGCAACATGGTGGCAGTAATCAAAAAGGGATATTCCGGTCTTTCTGATTGGGAAGTCCAGCCGTTTTCAAATTCGGGCAAAAGAATACAAGGAGCAATCATTACTTTTTGTTTTTCATTGCTATCTTCTGCTTTCCAATCAGGGAAAATAACAGGAATACTTTTGAGAGGAACGAATTTAAGTATTTTATCACCGATGTTTAAGGTGATTCGTGCTCCTTTGGGAGCAATGGCTTTGCGTTCTGCATCTTGAAGGCAGGTTTTCCAGTATTTTAGCAAGGTTTGGTCCATTTGTCTTTACGTTTGTGTGATGGAATAATGCACAAATATAGAAAAATAGGTGAAAAAAATATGATAATTGGGGTAACATTCCTGAATTTATAAGTTTTATTTGGAAAATGTTAGAGTAGTCCTTGTTGGCGGTAAATGAATTGGAATAAAACGGGATAATTGTAATATTTTGTGGTGATGAGGCTAAGAAACCGGACTTTATGAAGCAAATGAAGCTAAAATAGACGAAAATTTATCTGTTTGGGGAGCGTGGATATACTAATTTTGCCAATAAATGAAACTTAAATCTATGATGAAAAGACTTGTTAATTTATTGGCTGCTTTTATTCTTTCTGTAAATTGTATTAGCGCCCAGAATCTTACTCGTTGGGTTAATCCGTTTATTGGAACCGGTGCTGTTCAATCTAGTCTTTCTGGGAATAATTATCCGGGAGCTACTGTTCCTTTTGGTATGGTGCAGTTGAGTCCCGACACTCGTGAAGCTCCTGATTGGGCGCAAGCTTCAGGATATGATTATAATGATTCTATTATTTATGGTTTCAGTCATACGCGTTTAAGCGGAACCGGTGCTTCTGATTTTATAGATATACTTCTATTCCCTACCATCAGTGATAAAAGGAAATCGACTTTCACTCATCAACACGAACAGGCGCGTCCGGGCTATTATCAGGTATTATTGAAAGATGAGAAGATTCAAGCGGAGTTGACGGCTTCTGTACACGTAGGAGTGCATCGCTATACCTGTTCTGATGGTGACCAGTTGAAATTATGGTTGGATTTGGACCACTCGGCAAATAAGGGGAGTTGGAACCGCCGGATTATTCAATCACAACTCCGCATGGTTTCTCCTACCGTAGTAGAGGGATATCGTATTATTACGGGATGGGCAAAGCTGAGAAAGATTTATTTTCATCTTGAATTTTCCCAACCGATCCTATCCAATCAGTTATATGATGGCAATCGGATGTATGAGAATACTCCTGTCATTAATGGTACGGAACTGCGTGGATTGTTTTGCTTCGATAAGAAGTGGAATAAAGAATTGATATGTAAAGTCGCTTTATCTCCGGTTTCCATTGAAAATGCCCGGTTGAATATGGCAACTGAGGTCCCCGGATGGGACTTTGAATATATTGCTCGTGCTGCCGAAACTAGTTGGGAGAAAGAATTGAAGAAGATTATCATTCAAGGTACCGATTTGCAGAAAAAGATTTTTTATACGGCTTTATATCACACTATGGTACAACCCAATACGATGAGTGATGTTAATGGTGAATATATGGCATCCGATTACGTCACTCGTTCTGTGGCAAAAGGGGAGGTGCATTATTCTACTTTTTCTTTATGGGATACTTTCAGGGCCGCCCATCCACTTTATACTTTGATACACACGCACCGCATTCCCGATTTTGTTAAGAGCATGATGAGGCAATACGATTATTATGGCTATTTGCCTGTATGGCAATTATGGGGACAGGATAATTATTGTATGATTGGCAACCACTCCATTCCTGTCATTGTGGATGCTGTTCTGAAGGGTGTTGCCGGGGTGGATGAAGAGAAAGCCTATGAAGCGGTTTTTAATAGTTCTATCGTGTCTCATCCGAACTCTCCTTTTGAAGTATGGGAGAAATATGGATATATGCCGGAGAATATTCAGACACAATCTGTTTCTATTACTTTGGAGCAGGCTTTTGATGATTGGTGTGTCGCACAGTTGGCTAAGCGATTGGGAAAAGAAAAGGATTATAATCATTTTATGAAACGATCTGCTTTCTATCGGAATTTGTTCAATTCTAAAACCGGGTTCTTCCAGCCTAAGAATGATAAGGGTGAGTGGATTGAGCCATTTGACCCTTATAAGTATGGGGCGAATGGAGGTTATCCTTTTACTGAAGGGAATGCTTGGCAATACTTTTGGTATGTACCCCAGAATATCCCCGATTTGATTTCACTGACAGGGGGGAACAAAGCCTTTGTCGCAAAGTTGGATACATTCTTTACGGTTAGCTACCAAAGTGGTGCATTGAATGACAATGCTTCCGGTTTTGTAGGACAGTATGCGCATGGTAATGAACCGAGTCATCATGTGGCTTATCTGTATGCTTGTGCGGGGGAACCTTGGAAAACACAGAAATACGTGGCGTATATCATGAATGAACTGTATAACGATTCTTCTTCAGGTTATGCCGGAAATGATGATTGTGGAGAGATGTCTGCTTGGTATGTGTTTGGAGCACTTGGCTTTTATCCGGTAAATCCGGTAAGTGGGGAGTACGTTATTGGTACTCCTATGTTGGAAGAAGCTGTCATTCAGTTACCCGGTAGAAAGACTTTTACGGTAAAAGCTCCGCGTAAGGAGGACAATGAGGTTTATATCTGTTCCATGAAACTGAATGGTGAAAAATATACGAAGAATTATATTACTCATCAGGATATCATGAAGGGCGGAATATTGGAGTTTGTTATGACTGCCTCACCGGGAAAATGATAACAAATGGTGAAGTGTTGGAATTTGTGCCGGGAAAGATTTCTAAATGTTGAATAACTCCCTTTTATAGGTTACGATTGAAGCAAAAGAGTCTAAAAATGGCGAGTTTTTCTCTACCTAATGGGAGAGGTATATCTACTTTTGTTTCAGAAGAAACTATTAATCATGAAAAATATGAAACATTTTAAGACTTATTTAGCAGCAATGGCTTTGGCCCTTTCCGGATGCCAGAGTGCAACTGATTCCTGTGAAACTACAGAATTGTGGTATGCCCAACCGGCAAAAGTTTGGATGGAATCTTTACCTATCGGTAATGGGCGTTTGGGAGCTATGACTTATGGTGGAATAGAGGAAGAGAAACTGGCATTGAATGAATCGACAATGTGGTCCGGCCAGTACAATGAGAACCAGAACAAACCTTTCGGACGGGAGAAAATGAACCAGCTCAGAAAGTTGTTTTTTGAGGGAAAACTATCGGAAGGAAACCGTATAGCCGGAGATAATCTTCATGGCAACCAGACTTCTTTCGGAACTCATCTTCCCATTGGAGATTTGAAGATGCAATTCATTTACCCCGAAGGTAAAGTGACCGACTACCGCCGTTCGTTAAGCTTGGATGAGGCTGTCAGCAGCGTTTCTTTCAACTCCGGTGGTGTGAACTATAAACGTGAGTATTTTGCTACAAACCCGGATAATGTTCTCGTACTCCGCTTGACCGCTGATAAGCAAAAGTCCATTACTATGAACATGGGATTGGATTTGATGCGTCAAGCTGATCTTTCTGTAGAAAATAACCAATTGGTGTTTACCGGAAAAGTAGATTTTCCTTTGCATGGTCCGGGCGGAGTCTGTTTTGAAGGAAGAATAGCCGTTTTGGCCGATAACGGAGAGGTAAAGATGGAACAGTCTGGGGTAAGTATCAAAGAAGCTGATGCCGTGACTTTGATTGTCGATGTGCGTACTGATTATAAAAGTCCTGATTACAAGACTCTTTGTGCTGACGGTGTGGAGAAGGCTGCAGCTAAATCTTATGATGAATTGAAGCAGGCGCATATAAAGGATTATAATACGTTGTACAATCGTGTTTCTATCCATTTCGGGCAAGACGCTAACCGGGCGATGCCTACGGATGTCCGTTGGAAACAAGTGAAGGAAGGCAAGACCGATACCGGACTGGATGCCTTGTTCTTCCAGTATGGTCGTTATCTTACCATTGCCAGTTCGCGCGAGAACTCTCCCCTGCCCATAGCTTTGCAAGGTTTCTTTAATGATAACAAGGCTTGTAATATGGGGTGGACGAATGATTATCATTTGGATATCAATACTGAACAGAATTATTGGGCAGCCAATGTCGGTAATCTTGCCGAATGTAATGCCCCCCTCTTTACCTATATAAAGGATTTAGCTCATCACGGTGCGAAGACTGCTGAAGTGGTCTACGGATGTAAAGGCTGGACTGCCCATACCACCGCTAATGTATGGGGATATACTCCCGCATCCAGCACGATTATTTGGGGACTGTTTCCTATGGCAGGCTCATGGATTGCTTCTCATCTTTGGACACAATACGAATTTACACAAGATAAGCAATACCTGGCCGAAACTGCCTATCCGCTTTTGAAAGGTAATGCACAGTTCATTTTGGATTTCTTGGCAAAAGACCCGAAGAGTGGTTATCTGATGACAGGACCGAGCATCTCACCCGAAAACTGGTTCCGTACAGCAGGTGGTGAAGAAATGGTTGCTTCCATGATGCCTGCCTGTGACCGTGAACTGGCCTACGAGATCTTGTCGAATTGTGTCCGGGCTTCAGAAATATTAGATACAGACCGTGAGTTTGCCGATAGCCTGCGTACCGCTATCGCTCAGCTTCCTCCTATCCAGTTACGTGCCAATGGTGCTATCCGTGAGTGGTTTGAAGATTTTGAAGAAGCGCATCCCAATCATCGTCATACTTCCCATCTGCTAGCTTTGTATCCTTTTTCCCAGATCACTTTGGAGAAGACTCCCGAATTGGCGGAAGCTGCCCGTAAGACTATCGAGAATCGTTTGTCTGCCGAAAACTGGGAAGATACAGAATGGAGCCGTGCCAATATGATTTGTATGTATGCTCGGTTGAAAGATGCGCAGGAAGCATATAAGAGTGTCCAATTGTTACAGGGCAAGCTTTCACGTGAAAATTTAATGACTGTATCTCCTGGTGGCATTGCTGGTGCGGAAGGTGATATTTATTCGTTTGATGGGAATCCCGCCGGTACAGCTGGTATGGCAGAAATGCTCATACAGAATCATGAGGGTTATGTAGAATTCTTACCCTGTTTGCCTGTTGAATGGAAAGATGGTAGTTTTAAAGGTCTGTGTTTAAAGGGAGGAGCTGAAGCAACTGCTGAATGGACGAATGCTGTCATCAATAAAGCTTCTTTAAAAGCTACTGCTGATCAGGTTTTAAAAGTGAAAATTCCTCAAGGGAAAAAATATAGAGTGCTTTTAAATGGTAAGGAGGCAATTGCAAATCCTGAT
>ENA-OZQZ01000251-OZQZ01000251.1-human-gut-metagenome-genome-assembly--contig:-NODE-251-length-13390-cov-5.830446_pt1 | contig 13390 bp, 8 predicted proteins | sample MGYA00243263_ERZ653933 | MGnify/ENA primary metagenome ERZ653933 (study PRJEB26926, sample SAMN06164633) | human gut metagenome | biome: ENVO:00009003; feature: ENVO:2100002; material: ENVO:00002003...
CGAGATCAGCCTCGGTCTCGTGGGCTCGGAGATGTGTATAAGAGACAGACATTTACATTTGTAAATGACAACATATCTGTTACAGGAATATGTTCATTAAGTTTCTTGTTTTGAGCAATTATTATGCTTATATCATCCGGAAGAAATTCTTCAGTATTGTCTCTTTCTTTAATAAGCATTGTTTCATTAAATACAAATGTATATTTTTTCGTGACAATATTACTCGTAGGCTTTTTCCACAGTTTCTCTTCCTTTATGATGTATCTATCGGTGTCTATGTTGTATTTAATTATAGTTTGAAGTTTGCATATTTCATTATCAGATAAATGATAATATATAGTGAATGTAGTTTCCTGAGATTTACCGAGGATATCCTTGCTCTTTATATGGTTTATAGGTTCATTGTTTACAATACCTAACGCAAGCAGGATTACGTTTAATACAGACGTTTTTCCGGATGCATTAATTCCTATAATTGCTGTTGTAGTATTAATGTATACATTGGAAAAAAGATGAAAAAGAATATCTTTATCATCATTAGAAAATCTTTGCGATGTTGTAAAACTAATATCCAATGTTTCTTTAAATAAAGGAAGTCCGTCTGCTTGTATTCTCAATATCTTCATTAATATTCACCTCCGATAATTAAAAACTCAAATTACGTTTTTAATTGCATGTAATGCTATTATATTCAATGCTTTGAAAATTATCAACGGAAAATCTGTTATTATTTTGAAAATATGGTTTGGCACAAACGATATTATAGTAGTTGGTATTTCTTATATAATCAAGGATTAGCAGTAATGAGGTCAGCATTCATCATATAAGCATCTCTAACTATACAATATATCAACCACAACATGAAATTTAACTAATTTCGGCAGTTGTACTTAATAGCCGATTTTAATTAAAATATTCAAATCCTACTGCATAGTATTTTCTCTCCATTCAGTATTTTCATTGTTCTGCATTTCAATATACATATCAATGAATTCAACAATTGCCAGCAGATTCATCTCGTTGATGTGTACTACAATTCATATGTATAGATATACTTTGACATAATATGTAGTTTTTATAAACCAACTACATTTTTCACAGGTAATTCTACCATAATGCTTGGGAACAGCGTAAGTTGGATGACTGGGGAACTTTTTATTACGGAAAAAGCTGCCCTAAATGGTCAGTAACAGAAGATTCAACTACTCCGTGTATTCGATATGGCGAGCTTTATACGAAATTTGGAGCAAAAATAGATAGGGTTTACTCATATACAAATATGTCACCAGAGAATCTTAGATTTAGTAAAGGGACTGAGGTTTTAATTCCACGAGTTGGGGAAGACCCTATGGATTATAACCATTGTACATGGCTATCTATGCCGAATGTAGCGATTGGTGAAATGATATCTGTATTCAATACGGATAACAATCCGTTGTTCACAGCAATGATGTTTAATGCTACATTGCAAAATGAATTTGCTATGAGAGTGGAAGGTGGAAGTGTCACAAATCTTTATTTCGAAAAGTTAAAAAGCATAGAAGTTTCGTTTCCTTCTATTCCTGAGCAAGAAAAGATTGCAGCATATTTTGATAGTATCGACCACCTCATCACTCTTCATCAGCGTAAGTATTTGCAAAAGAAAAAGACTTCATTAACTTGGGAACAGCGTAAGTTGGGGGATGTAGTAGAAAGAGTTACTAGAAAAAATCAAGATTTAGTATCTCAATTACCACTCACAATATCAGCTCAATATGGTCTTATTGATCAAAATATGTTTTTTGACAAACGTGTAGCAAGTAAGGACGTCAGTGGTTACTACTTAATATATAATGGTGAATTTGCATATAACAAAAGCACATCTAGTGATGCTCCATGGGGAGCTATAAAAAGGCTCGATAGATATGAAAATGGTGTATTATCAACGCTTTACATTGTTTTTAAAATAAAAAATGAAAAAGTGATAAATTCTGATTTCCTTGTAACATATTATGATACCTGCAATTGGCATAAAGATATTAAGGCAGTAGCTGCTGAAGGGGCTAGAAATCACGGATTATTGAATATTGCTCCAGCGGATTTTTTTAAGACAGAATTGATGTTACCACAAGATATTGAAGAGCAAAAAAAGATAGGGAGCTACTTTAAGTTAATAGACCACCTCATCACTCTTCATCGGCGTGCACATTTTCATAGACGAAGGAGGACTTACAAATGAATACAACGACAGTAAAAAGGCAGGTTTTGTTCTGCAATTATTATGAGCAGTGGATAACCGTGTACAAAGAAGGTGCAATAAGACCGGTGACGATGAAAAAATACAAGATGGCGCATCAGTGGCTTGTAAAACTTGTACCAGATATGTTGCTGGAAGATTTGGATCGAATATCATATCAGAAGCTGCTGAATGACTATGCGGAGGAGCATGAGCATCAGGCTACCTTAGATTTTCATCACCATGTCAAGTGTGCAATACTTGATGCGGTGGATGAAGGGCTTATATCCAGAGATCCAACCAGAAAGGCAATAATAAAGGGAAAGAAACCTCGTGATAAGAAACCAAAGTATCTCAATCAATTTGAACTCCACAAGCTGATCGAAGATTTGGAACTTGAAGACAAGGTTACATGGGATTGGTTTTTATTGCTTGTGTCAAAGACAGGGATGCGATTTTCTGAGGCACTGGCACTCACTCCAAAAGATTTTGATTTTTCCCACCAGACTCTATCCATATCAAAGACTTGGGATTATAAGGGAAATGGAGGATTCCTGCCTACGAAGAACAAATCTTCCGTGCGAAAGATACAGATGGATTGGTTGACTGTAATGCAATTTGCCAGGCTTGTCAAAAATCTGCCTGAGGATGAGCCGATATTTGTGGAAGGAACAGTGTATAATTCCACGGTAAATGGCATCCTTGAAAGACATTGTAAAAATGCAGGTATTCCGGTGATATCTGTTCATGGGTTACGACATACACATGCGTCACTTCTTTTGTTTGCGGGAGTCTCGATCGCCAGTGTGGCAAGAAGATTGGGACATGCGAGTATGACTACGACACAGAAGACGTATTTGCATATCATACAGGAACTTGAGAGCAAGGATGTGGATATAATCATGAGATCACTGTCCAATCTGAATTGATTCTGAACTGATACATAACAAAAAGTATAAAAGAATAGTAAAATAAATATACGTGTACGCCGATATCAGATAATGGGCTGCCAGTAAAATGGCAGCCCACAAATAAGATACATGAAAGCATGTACACAATAATATAAATTAAGATCAGAGCCTTATATTCACAATTACCATATCAAAGGAAGTATATTCTCCATAAGGTCGTTCTTAAAGTCGTCTATCATAAGCTTTCGAAACTTGAACTTAGGAAGGGCATCCTCTGTATCCGCTTTATATCGGGCATAATCTGCGTTCTCCTTCAGATTGTTTTCATTTGCAATAACACCATCACGGTATTTGTATGCTTCATACTTGACATCTTCGGGATCCAGGTACCACTTTGAAGCGAATTTGGCTACTTCTTTGTTTATGGCATTGGTTCTCATCTCATTTATGATTACAAAAATGTCCTGTCCGATATATTTGTTCTTATCCTGTTCAATCTCATCAATAACCTGATTGATCAGCTCTCCAAGGCGCGGATTTTCTTCCGTGAATTCAGACATTATTGCGCGAAGCTCCTTTATCTGATATTCAAAATTCGATTTCTCAAAGTTGTTGTCATCCTGGTTTAATGTTTCAACAATTCCCTGAAGCAGTTCGATGATATATTCAAAATCAATGCGCAGCTTACTGTAAGCTTTCAGGTCATAGTCAGTTGCAGCTTCAGGCTCGTCATCAGTATTATCAGGTTTATCTTTCTTGAGTTCCTCTACAACATTTTTGTACATCGCAGCGAAGTCTTCGTATTGTTCTTCCGAGAAGTCATAGCCATCCAACATAGATTCATCGTACTTAGTGAATGCTTTCAAATGTGCAAAATCATTGTCCAGATTTCTGAATAGCTGTAAAAATGCCTTTTTTTGTTCTTTGGAGAGGCTTGCTATATCCTTTGGAGTTCTCACCATTCCGTGAATTGCTTTGACGGAAATTTTAAAGTTAGTGAGGACGGTGTCCCAATCCTCAGCAATAGGGCATCCATCGCCGCCTCTGGAATACAATTTAAGTGCTGTATTGATGGCGGCTTTAAAGTTGCCAGGTGACTGGAAGGTTACAACCTGACCATATTGTTTACTTGAGTCAAAAAGTCTGTTGGTTCGAGAGAATGCCTGTATAATTCCCTGAGGACTCATAGGCTGTCTATCCATGAATAATGTGGACAGACAAGGCGCATCAAAACCTGTGAGCAGTCTGTCTACAACTATGACAAGGTCTAACTGTTGTCCTCTTTCCAGGTATCTCTTGTCTTTCCTGGCCAGACGATCATTGAGATTGCTATTATATGCATTTATCCCCTCTATAGTATAGTTAGTTCCAAACATGTCATTGTAATCTGATATGGACTGTTTCATCTTTTCCTGATTTACCATGGACGATTCTTCGTTTTCAGACACGGAGTATGTGATGGCAAATTTGGGGAAATCCGGGAGGGCTTTTCTTACTTCATCACTGATTTTTAACTCATCATCTCCGGACTTTATCTTTTTAAGCAAGTCATAGTATTGCTGTGCCCGTGCTATTGATTTGACAGTAAGCAGTCCTTCATAGGTTCTTCCCCTTCCGTTCTGCATTCCAAATTTGGTATAGGACTGATTGAGTATGACTTCAAGAACACTTCTCATGTGAGCTTCACTGTCAAATACAGACAAGTCAGCGTCGGCATTCTTAGGGCCGAGATTCTCAACCATGAATCCAAGTACAGCTTCATCGTGAATGGCCTCTTTTATGGTGTAGCTGTGCAGACACTCACCGTAAAGCTGTTCAGTTGTCTGTGCCAGATCACCTTTTTGCTCGTACTTATTTTCTTCAAATATAGGTGTTCCTGTAAAGCCATACCACAATGAATTGTTGAAGAATGCTTCTATGCTTCGTTTTGTTTCAGGTGTTATTGCCCGGTGGCATTCGTCGACAACAAATGCTACTCTGAGATTTTTGATCTTGCTATAATTCTTGTCGCCCTCTTTAAGCTTTTTATTGATCATAGTCTGAAGCTTCTGTCTGGTGGTGACTATCATCTGTCTTTTGCCATCTGAAAGCTTTTGGATAAGAGTATCAACATATTCTGTTCCATCAACATCTATAGTATCGTTGTTGGCGTATGACTGGAATGCCATTTTTGTCTGCATATCCAGGTCTTTTCTATCGATAAGAAATATTGTCTTTTCGATGGATGGGATATCCATGAGAAGATTCCTTGTTGCTTTATATGAGGTCATGGTTTTTCCAGATCCTGTGGTGTGCCAGATAAAGCCTGATTTTCCGCGCTTTGAGGCTTTGCGCATTGCCTCGATGGCATGTATCTGATAAGGTCTGAGAATAAGCAACTTTTTCTTTTCGTTGTCGAGCACGGTATATTTTGTCACCATCTCGTGTGCCTGAGGGATTCTGAGCACTGAACCTGCGAAATCAATATAATCACATACAGGGTAATTGTGTTTGTCTATCCATCCTGTGACAAATTTTTTGTTGAGCTCAGGTTCTCTTGCTGCAGAAAAATACTTGGTGTCTACGGCATTACTTACAACAAACATCTGAATGTTGGAGAATATGCCACGGAACTTGCCTTCGCCGACATACTTTTTTATCTGATTAAAGGCTTCCATATAGGCGTGATCTTTGTTCTTTAATTCAATGTGTATCAAAGGAATACCATTTATCAGCAGTGTGACATCAAAACGTCTATTACGAGAATCTGTATAGTCATCATTTGCAAATGCCTGATACTGATTGATAACCTCATAAACACTTGATCCACCGGCGATATGCTCATTGTTCATAACAAGTAGATGCAGCTGTTCATTTCCTCTCTGAATGTGCACATATACCTTGCCGTTTTCACCTACAAGCCATTTACCGGCATCGTAGAATGAAGCATGTGAAACATCGTTCTTTATTTTTGCAAATTCAGATTCGGAGAGGGGCTGGTCCCCTAGTTTCGCTTTGTTATTTTGTTCAAGTATGTACTTGAAATTTGCCCATATCTGCTCTTCGGTTTTAATATCTGGTCTGTATGTCCATTGTGATTCTCCGCTACATAACTGATCGATAAGTCTTTGTTCTATAACTGATTCTAGTTCTGCCATGTTAACTCCCCTTTACTGTTTCGATAGTAAATATTTAGTATCATTCATTATTTTACCTATAAATGAGAGAGACTTCAATAAACAAACAACGGAGAAATCTGGCTCTCTTGTGTTTTATAGATATTTTTATAAATATGTTGACACCACATTTAGTTTCTGATATAACATATACATCAGCAAACAGCTGATACCCATAATGAAAATTGAATAATTCATAGTAGAAGAGTTGGAAAACATGATGAGTAGCAAGTGCTACAAGTCTGCGATCATGACTCTTTTTTTGTTGCCTTTCGGGCATGGGTCAGATTGCAAATGACAAATTAATATGCATCTGCCCAGTGACCGGGGCAGCAAAGAATACGGACACAGCGACTGTCATCGGCTGAAGAATGACAGACCAAGGAGCAGGCACCATGGAGGTGTGAGCTGGTGAAGCTCTTGACAACTTATAGATACAGTTTAGATTTGTTTTGATTTTTTCATTATGGAGGTAACGATATGAGATATTCATTTACAGAAAAGACATCACATAGACAGCAGGAGACAGCATACATGCTTTACATGATCATCGGCAGCTATTTTCACAGATGCAGCTGCAGATCAAAGGCGTTGGAGGAGAATCTCTTTCTTTATTATAAGGAGCTTCAGGAGAAGAAACAGGTGGAGAAGGAGAGGCAGATCATCAAAGTAAGCGAGGGAGTGTTGAAAGACAACATTGTGGATCTGGCGGAGATGAATGCTGAGGCGGTTATCTCAAAGGTAAATGATCTGTATATCCTTAGCTTTTATACAGGATTTGAGAGAGTCGTGGTGACTGTTGATGAGAAAGGCTGCTATGAGATAAGCCTGGGTAGGGATGAACTAGCGGCATAGAAGGTGTTGTGAGCAAACAGCTGAAGTATAGTGGCAGTTGTTCAGGGGATAAATAAACTTGAGCAACTGCCGTGTTTTTACTTGATATGGGAACTAATGTTCGATATAATAGATGCAGGCTTTAGCCTAGAGTAGGAGACTTTTATGGATCATTTTGAATTGGTATCGGAATATAAGCCCACCGGAGATCAGCCGGAGGCAATAGAAAAATTGGTAAAGGGTTTTCAGGAAGGCAATCAGTTCGAGACGCTGCTCGGTGTAACCGGATCTGGTAAGACATTTACCATGGCGAATGTCATACAGCAGCTGAATAAGCCTACTTTGGTTCTTGCACATAACAAGACTTTGGCGGCGCAGCTTTATGGAGAGATGAAGGAATTTTTTCCGAATAATGCAGTGGAGTATTTTGTTTCATACTATGATTATTACCAGCCGGAGGCATATGTTGCGTCTACGGATACTTATATTGCAAAGGATTCATCTATAAATGATGATATTGACCGTATGAGGCATAGTGCAACAGCGGCGCTTATAGACAGGAAGGACGTCATCGTGGTTGCGTCTGTATCGTGTATATATGGTATCGGTGATCCGGACGAGTATAGGAATCAGATGCTCTCATTCAGAGTGGGCATGATAAAGGACAGGGATCAGGTCATCGATGAGCTGACAGATATACAGTATGACAGGAATGATATGGATCTGCAGAGAGGTACATTTAGGGTGCGTGGGGATGTGCTGGAGATCATTCCTGTGTCTACATTTGATGATGGAATAAGGATAGAATTCTTCGGAGATGAGATAGATAGGATCACGGAATTTGACCCGCTCACCGGAGAGGGAAAGAGGGATCTGACATACACTTGTCTGTTCCCGGCGTCCCACTATGTGGTTGGACAGGAGAAGATGGAGAAGGCACTGAAGAGGATAGAGGCAGAACTCAAGGACAGAGTTGCGTATTTCAAGTCAAAGGATAAACTCATTGAGGCCCAGCGTATAGAGGAGAGAACTAACTTTGACATGGAGATGATGCGGGAGACTGGATTTTGTTCTGGAATAGAGAATTATTCAGGACCTCTGGCTGGCAGATCAGCTGGGGAGACACCGAGCACATTGCTGGATTTCTTTGGTGATGACTTCCTTCTTATTATAGATGAGTCGCATATGACAGTGCCGCAGGTTGGTGCTATGTATTCGGGAGACCGTTCACGTAAGATGAATCTGGTGGACTATGGCTTCAGGCTTCCGTCGGCACTTGACAACAGACCTCTCAATTTCTCAGAATTTGAGCAGAAGCTGGATCAGGTCATGTTCGTATCTGCCACACCAGGCAAATACGAGGAAGAACACCAGATGCTCATGGCTGAACAGATCATCAGACCTACGGGACTTCTTGATCCGCCGGTTGAGGTCAGACCGGTTGAGGGACAGATAGACGATCTGCTCAAAGAGGTCCGCAAGGAGACTGAGCAGGGACACAAGGTGCTTGTAACTACTCTTACAAAACGTATGGCTGAGGACCTCACCAGCTATATGAGGGATAATGATATAAAGGTAAAATATCTGCACTCGGATATAGATACTATGGAGAGAGTTGAGATAGTGAGAGATCTCCGTCTTGGTGTGTTCGACGTGCTTGTTGGAATCAACCTTCTGAGAGAGGGACTTGATATACCGGAGATCACTTTGGTGGCAATACTGGATGCTGACAAGGAAGGTTTCCTGAGATCGGAGACATCGCTCATCCAGACCATAGGAAGAGCAGCCCGAAATGTAGATGGACATGTCATCATGTATGCGGACACTATTACGGGTTCTATGAAGTATGCCCTAGATGAGACGAGCAGACGTCGTGAGATACAGCAGAAGTATAATGAGGAACATGGAATAACCCCTAAGACTATAGAGAAGAGCATAAGGGATCTCATAACCATAGAGGTGAAGAAGGAGGAGCTTCCAGATGAGGATAAGGACGCTGAGTCCATGACGAAGAAGGAGCTTCAGAAGGTTATTGCCAAGCTGACCAAGAAGATGAATATGGCGGCAGCAGACCTCAACTTTGAGGTGGCGGCGGAGATCAGAGATCAGCTCAAGGTGTACAAGGCGGCACTCAGAGATTATGATAAGGACTGAAATATAAATAATAAAGAGAAAAGGTTAGATCAAGATGGAAGACAATAAGAATTATGAACGCAGTGAGCATCTGGAGGATATAACGGATGCGAGCATGAAGGATGATTATTTCAACGCCAGCAGGAATATTGATAGGAAGTATATTACTATTGAGGGCGCACGTGAAAATAATCTAAAGAATATCAATGTCAAGATTCCAAGGGACAAATTTGTCGTCGTGACAGGACTTTCGGGATCAGGTAAGTCTTCACTGGCATTTGACACGATATATGCGGAGGGACAGAGACGATACATGGAGTCTCTGTCCTCCTATGCGAGACAGTTCCTTGGACAGGCTGAGAAGCCGGACGTGGACAAGATAGAGGGACTTTCCCCTGCAATCTCCATAGATCAGAAGTCAACAAACAGAAATCCTCGATCTACAGTTGGTACTGTCACAGAGATATACGACTATTTTAGACTTCTATATGCAAGAGTGGGAATACCACACTGTCCGAACTGCGGCAAGGTCATAAGCAGACAGACGGTTGACCAGATGGTGGATGAGATCATGAAGCTTCCAGAGAGGACAAAGTTCATGGTGCTTGCGCCTGTGGTCAGAGGCCGAAAGGGAGAGCATGTAAAGCTTCTTGAGAAGGCAAAGAAGAGCGGATTTGTCAGAGTGGTTGTCGATGGAAGTATGTATGAGCTGTCAGAGGAGATAAAACTTGATAAGAATAAGAAACACAGCATAGATATAGTTGTAGATCGTCTGGTTGTCAGACAGGATGTGGAGCGTCGACTCACGGATTCCATAGAGACAGCCCTTCAGCTCGCAGAGGGTCTTATGAAGATAGAGGTGATTGGCGAAAGGGATGAGAACGGTGTTCAGAAGGAGAATGCTGTCATCAATTTTTCAGACAGCTTTTCATGTCCGGATTGCGGAATCAGCATAGATGAGATAGAGCCGAGAAGCTTTTCTTTCAACAATCCATTTGGCGCATGCCCGACATGTGCAGGTCTTGGCTTCAAGATGGAATTTGATCCGGATCTTATGATACCGGATCAGAGTCTGTCTATAAATGATGGAGCCATTGTGGTACTTGGATGGCAGTCATGCAATGATGGCAAGAGCTATTCAAATGCAATACTCAAGGCACTCGGTAAGGAATATGGGTTCTCTCTGGATACACCATTTCAGGATTACCCACAGGATATAAAAGATCTCTTATTATATGGAAAGAACTCTCGCCCAGTTAAGGTGTACTATAAGGGACAGCGCGGTGAAGGCGTGTATGACATAACATTTGAAGGACTTCTGAAGAGTGTCGCAAGAAGATACAGGGAGACATCTGCTGAGTCTACTAAGGCTGAGTATGAGACATTCATGACTATAACTCCGTGTGAGGTTTGCGGTGGCAAGAGACTTAAGCCCACAGCCCTTGCTGTTACAGTTGGAAATAAGAATATTGCTGAACTTACAGAGCTTCCTATCACAGAACTTGCAAAATTCATGAAAGAGCTGGAGCTCACGGACAGACAGAAGATGATAGGCGCAGCTATACTCAAGGAGATCAGGTCAAGATTGCATTTTCTTATAGACGTGGGTCTTGACTATCTGTGCCTGAGCAGGGGTACAAGCACGCTCTCAGGAGGTGAGGCGCAGAGAATTAGACTTGCAACGCAGATAGGTTCAGGCTTGGTCGGTGTTGCGTATATTCTTGACGAGCCGAGTATCGGACTTCATCAGAGGGATAATGACAAGCTCATAGCTGCTCTCAAGAATCTGAGAGACCTTGGAAATACTCTGATCGTTGTCGAGCATGACGAGGACACTATGAGGGCTGCAGATCACATCATAGATATAGGACCGGGAGCCGGTGCAAATGGTGGATATGTGGTTGCAGAGGGAACCGCGGAGGATATCATGAAGTGCGAGAATTCTATCACCGGTGACTACTTAAGTGGCAGGAAGAAGATAGAGGTTCCGGATGTGAGGAGAAAGCCAACTGGATGGCTCACTGTCAAGAATGCTTATGAGAACAATCTCAAGCATATAGATGTGGATATACCACTTGGAATCATGACATGTGTGACGGGTGTGTCTGGTTCAGGAAAGAGTTCTCTGGTAAATGAGATCTTGTACAAGAAGCTGGCGAGAAGACTCAACAAGAGCAGGATTAAAGCAGGAAAGCACGACCATATCATTGGCTATGATGCTTTGGATAAGATTATCAATATAGACCAGTCACCTATAGGTAGAACGCCGAGGTCCAATCCGGCTACTTATACAGGTACATTTGATCTGATAAGGGATCTGTTTGCCGGAACCAAGGATGCCAAGGCAAGAGGTTACGGCAAGGGAAGATTCAGCTTCAATGTATCTGGTGGACGATGTGAGGCGTGTCGTGGAGATGGAATAATCAAGATAGAGATGCACTTCCTGCCAGATATATATGTGCCATGTGAAGTGTGCGGAGGAAAGAGATACAACAGGGAGACCCTGGAGGTCAAATACAAGGGTAAGAGTATCAATGAAGTTCTCGATATGACTGTTGATGAGGCATGTGAGTTCTTTGCAAATGTTCCGAGAATACTCAGGAAGATAGAAACGTTGCGAGATGTGGGATTAGGATATATCAGGCTTGGACAGCCATCCACCACTCTGTCAGGCGGAGAGGCACAGAGAATCAAGCTTGCAACCGAGTTGTCAAGGCGTGGAACAGGAAAGACAATATATGTACTTGATGAGCCTACCACGGGACTTCATTTTGCTGATGTTCACAGGCTTGTGGATATACTCAGGAGGCTCAGCGAGGGCGGAAATACGGTTGTTGTTATCGAACATAACCTTGACGTCATCAAGACCGCAGATTATATTATTGACATGGGACCTGAAGGGGGCGCTGGAGGTGGAACGGTCATTGCCAGTGGAACTCCGGAGGAGGTAGCAAAGATACCTCAGTCGTATACAGGACAGTATCTGAAGAGGTATCTCGGCATGTAAGGGATGTGTCGAATAATTACATCGGAGGTAGATGACAACATGGATGAACAGAACAATGTAGATGGTATCCACAAGGATGATAGATTGTCATTAGAGGGTAATCTGGAACAGAAAGATACGCTGAATAATGAACAGGCACGTTTGGGATATGATCAGCCGTGTCAGTCGCAAAATTATGGCCAGTCAGGGCAGCAGCCGCAGTACAGCGCACCGGGACAGCAGCAGAACTATGGTCCGGCAGGGCAGCAGCCGTATCACGGACAGTCAGGATATGATCAGCAGAGACAGTGGAATCAGGATTCATATGTACAGCAGATGCAGGCAGACGGACAGGAATATCAGCAGAGACCACAGTACAGCCAGCTGGGACAGTCGCAGAATTATGGTTTGTCAGGGCAGCAGCCGTATCAGCAGCCTCGGTATGGTGCACCGGGACAGCCGCAGAATTATTATGGTTCGTCAGGGCGGCAGCCATATCAGCAGCCGCAGTATAGCGCACCGGGACAGCAGCAGAACTATGGTCCGGCAGGGCAGCAGTCATACCAGCAGCCACCATACGGTCAACCGGGTCAGCAGTCTACACCGTATGACAGTCCGATGGGATATGTTGGGTATGAGTACAGACAGAATGTTCCTGCAGATGTCAAGAAGGGTTCAACACATATACCAAATCTGTTGAATATTGTTGGAATGATCATGGCTTTGATCACAGTATTTTTGCCGTATGCACATATGGATTCTGATGTCAGAACGATAAGTGGAGTATTTGGCATAGATGTAATATCTGTAATTATAGTGGCAGTATTGCTTGTTGCAGATACAATAAGTGCGTTCATGAACAAAACTGTAGCATATATAATTGATCTTGTAATATCAGTTATCGTTGGAGGCGCACTCATATTCGAGTTTGTGCTCTCGCTGATAGATCTTGGCAAGCTGGATAAAACAGTAAATGCCGGTCTCGGTTTTGGTGCCTGGTTCAGCATGGTAACAGCAATTCTTCTTCTGGTATCAGTGCCTGTATGGTGGGCAGTCAGCAGGAAAAAGGCGAAGGCAGAGAAAGAAACTGCGGAATCTGCAGTATAACCTGTCTCTTATACACATCTCCGAGCCCACGAGACCGAGGCTGATCTCG
>ENA-OZQZ01000292-OZQZ01000292.1-human-gut-metagenome-genome-assembly--contig:-NODE-292-length-12453-cov-4.787143_pt1 | contig 12453 bp, 9 predicted proteins | sample MGYA00243263_ERZ653933 | MGnify/ENA primary metagenome ERZ653933 (study PRJEB26926, sample SAMN06164633) | human gut metagenome | biome: ENVO:00009003; feature: ENVO:2100002; material: ENVO:00002003...
TCGTGGGCTCGGAGATGTGTATAAGAGACAGCAGTAAAGTTATAAAAAACTTTGTTATCTGATGATACCTCTTTGAGAATTTTCTATGAAAGAAATAATATATTCTATTTCTTTGCTCATAGGTATTTCTTTGCGTACTTGTTCCAAGGCATCGGTAACGTTCATACCATTTTGATAAATAATGCGATAGGTGTTGTGTATATTCTCTATTAGTTCATTAGAGAATCCGCGGCGGCGGAGTCCTACGATATTGATTCCTGCGTAGGCGATGGGTTCGCGCCCCGCTATAATATAAGGAGGAATGTCCTTGCTGAAACGTGAACCGCCCTGTACCATTACATAACCGCCTACCCGGCAGAATTGGTGCATCAATACGGCGCCGCTGATAATGGCGTTATCATCAATGATAATTTCACCTGCCATCTTGGTGGCATTGCCTATGATGCAACCGCTGCCTATGATGGCATCATGTGCTACGTGTACCCCTTCCATCAACAGGTTGTTACTGCCCACTATGGTTTTGCCTTTAGCCGCTGTACCACGATTGATGGTTACATTCTCGCGAATGGTGTTGTTATCACCTATTTCGGCAGTCGTTTCTTCACCGCGGAATTTCAAATCCTGGGGAATAGCGCCTATAACAGCTCCCGGAAAAATGGTGTTGCCGTTCCCTATGCGTGAGCCATACAGTATATTGGCGTTAGGCATGATTGTGTTGTTATCGCCGATAACTACATTCTTGTCGATAAACACAAAAGGACCGATTTCTACATTCTCACCAATTCTTGCCTCGGGATGTATATATGCTAATGGACTAATCATGTTGTTTTTTTAGTGGTTATTTATTTTTTACTATTTGTGCCATAAACTCGGCTTCGCAGACTACTTTCTCGCCTACAAACACATATCCTTTCATTGTGGAGATGCCCCGGCGGATAGGAGCCAACAATTCAACACGGAACAATAAAGTGTCTCCCGGCACTACTTTCTGACGGAACTTCACTCCGTCTATCTTCATGAAGTAGGTGGAGTACCTTTCGGGTTCATCCACTGAGTTCAAAACAAGCAGACCGCCGCATTGTGCCATGGCCTCTACTTGAAGTACACCAGGCATGACAGGTTCCTGCGGAAAATGTCCCTGGAAGAAAGGTTCGTTGGCTGTTACATTTTTCACACCGACAATGTGGTTCGCGCCGATGGCAACGACTTTGTCCACCAACTGGAACGGATAACGGTGCGGGAGCAGCTCGCGAATGCGGTTTACGTCCATGATGGGGGATTCATTGCAGTTATAGGATGGGGCCTGTATTTCGTGAAGTTTGATTTCTTTGCGTATTTGGCGGGCAAACTTGTTATTAATGGTGTGCCCAGGACGGGTGGCAATGATACGGCCTTTGATGGGCTTGCCTATCAGTGCCAAGTCACCGATGATATCCAGTAGCTTGTGACGTGCCGGTTCATTGTCCCATACCAGAGGGATATGATTGATATAGCCCAGTTTGGTGGCGTCCATGTGGGGAACACCCATGACATCGGCCAGCTTGTCATAATTTTCTTGGCTCATCTCTTTTTCGTAAATTACGATGGCGTTGTCCAGATCGCCTCCCTTGATCAGTCCGGCACCCAGCAATGGTTCTATTTCGCGGACGAATACAAAGGTACGCGCGGAAGCTACCTCGGTGGGGAATTTAGCCATGTCTTCCAGTGTGGCGAACTGATTGGACAGTATTTTAGACTGATAAGAGATCAGTGCGTTCACACTGAAATTTTCGTCCGGAAGAACAATGATGGAAGATCCGGTTTCCTCGTCCCTAAATTCGATTTTTGATTTTATAATATAGTAATCCTTGACAGCATTCTGTTCTTCGATTCCTACACGCTGTATATTTTCTACATACGCTTTAGCACTGCCGTCCAGAATAGGGAATTCGGGACCGCTTACCTGAATCAGGCAGTTGTCTATACCAGCTGCATAAAGAGCTGCCAAAGCATGTTCTACTGTACTTACTTTTATTCCGTTTTTCATCAGCACAGTGCCGCGGGTGGTATCACCTACATTTTCTGCTACGGCATCAATTATTGGTTGTCCTTCAAGATCAATTCGTTGGATTTTATACCCGTGGTTGTCCGGTGCAGGATTGAATGTCACCGTCAAGTTTACTCCGGTGTGAAGGCCTTTTCCATTTAAAGAAAAACTGCCTCTTAATGTCTTCTGTTTCAACATGGGGTTTATTTATTTAGTTGTTTTTTTAATTCTTCTATTTCTTTCTGCATGGCGTTCAGCGTGGTGTAAATTTCGGGCAGTTTTTTGTATACGGCCGATGATTTCATGAAATTCTTGGCGTCGATGGCCGGAGTGCCTAGAATTTGCTCGTTGGATTTCACGTTGCCGGGAACGCCTGCTTGTGCGCCGATACCTACCTTGTCACCTATCTTAATATGTCCGGCTAGTCCTACTTGTCCGCCAAACATACACCATTCACCTACTTTGGTAGAACCTGCAATACCCACCTGTGATGCCATGACAGTGTGGCTTCCTACTTCCACATTGTGTGCTATCTGGATCAGGTTGTCCAGTTTCACCCCTTTATGTACAATGGTGGCACCCATGGTGGCACGATCTACGCAAGTATTAGCACCAATCTCCACATTATCTTCTATGATGGCAATGCCTATTTGTGGAATTTTTTCGTACCCTTCGGGAGAAGGTGCGAATCCGAATCCATCAGCACCGATTACGCAGCCTGCATGCAGGGTACAGTTGTTTCCTACCAAGCAGTCGTGATAGATAGTGGCATGTGGATAAAGTGTACAATTATTACCTACTTTGGCATGACTTCCTACAGTAGCGTGCGGATGGAGGGAAGTGTTGTCCCCAATCTCAGCACCATCGCCTACGCAGGCAAACGGAGCGATATATACATCCTTCCCCAACTTCGCAGTGGGGGCAACGTATGCCAGCGGATCTATACCGGTCTTTTTAGGTTTGCTCATTTCATAGAGCGTCAGTAATTTAGCCAGGCTTTCGTAGGCGTTGTCTACCTTGATTAAGGTAGCTTTTACTTCTTGCTCGGGAACGAAATCTTTGTTTACCAACACAATGGTAGACTGAGTATCGTAAATGTAATGAGTATACTTAGGATTTGAAAGAAAAGAAATCGCTCCCGGCACGCCTTCCTCTATTTTAGCAAAAGTATGCACAGTTGCGTTTTCATCGCCAACAATAATTCCCTGGATGTATTCCGCAATTTGTTTAGCTGAGAACTCCATAATACTGTCTAATTCTTTATGTTCTAAATGTTTCAGTTTTGTTACTTGCGTGTTACATGTTAGTGTAAACACATCATTAATTATGCAAATTACGCATTTTTTTTTTATATATCCGTACAATTCGCTAATTATTTAATGTCCGTCGTTTTCGGAACGCAGGTAACATATATAATATTTCTTGACTTTTCGGGAGAGGAGAGAGATGTTGAGCATATCTGAAGCCTTGGCTATATCACAGGTGCTGCCATCTTTATAGATGATTTCAATACTGTCATCCTCCTTTTTATACATATTGTTTTCTATACTGGATATAGATAGGAAGTATTTTGCTTCTTTTTTGTTGATATTCAGTTGTTTACTTATCCTAGAAAGAATTTCTTCTTTTCGCGTTTTTGTGATAGAAGAGGAGGTCACCTCTACTTTGAATAGTCTCCTGTTAATCATTCCACGGCTCAGAGTGGACAATACCACATCGCTGTGATTGCTCCAAACTTTCAGTGCGGTCCATATATCATTATCATCTAATTGAATAAAATTTTCAAGACAATCCGGGCTGTTATAAAATTCTTTTTTATCAATAGAGTGGTATAAAAAGAATCTTAAAGCGGGTGAGGCGAACAGCTCCACGCCACGTAAAGCTAATTCCTTTGCTCGTGTCAGAGTGTTGATCAGCATTTTTTCACTGGCAACGGATGTCTTGTGCAGATATACCTGCCAGTACATCAGGCGGCGGGACATCAGGAAATTTTCGATGGAGTAAATACCTTTAGACTCTACTACCAGGTGATCGTCTTTTACATCAAGCATTTTGATGATGCGGGCGGACCCGATATTGCCTTCGGATACACCGGTATAGAAACTGTCACGCCGCAAATAGTCCAAACGATCCATATCCAATTGGCCGCTGACCAGTTGGTGCAGGAATTTCTTGGGATATTCATCTTTGAATATCTGTATGGCAAGATTGAGTTGACCTTTCATGTCCTTGTTTATTCGTTCCATCAGCATCAAGGAGATTTCTTCATGTGAAACACCTCCTACCAATGTGTTTTCCAGCACATGGGAGAAGGGACCGTGTCCGATGTCGTGTAACAGGATGGCAGCTTGTACGGCTTCCGCTTCGCTGTCAAAGATGAAGTTACCTTTGGCGGTAAGGTGTTTGATAGTTTCACTCATTAAGTGGAAAGCACCTAATGAGTGTTGGAAACGGGTATGTTGTGCTCCCGGATATACAGCAGAGGACAGGCCCAGTTGCTTGATGCGGGTAAGACGTTGCAGCAATGGGTGACATACAATGTCATATAGTAACCCCTTCGGGATGTTGATAAACCCGAAGACGGGGTCATTTATAATTTTTCGGTCACTCATGGGGAATGATTATTCAGTGTGCTGATATGCTAATAAACCAATGTACTACGCTATGTATCTACCTGGTAATTTGCATATTAGCACATTGTTTTATTGGCACATTATTTTCTCCATCTGTGCCTGGACTTTCTGAGCTTCTTGTCCTGCTACAGTCGCAAAATTCTCAGTTTTATCCGCATAGATAATGGCACGGCTTGAATTAACAATAAGTCCACAGGTACTATTCATGCCATATTTGCAGACTTCCTCTAGAGAACCTCCTTGTGCACCGATTCCAGGTACAAGCAGGAAGTGGTTGGGGACAATTTTACGGATGTCTTCGAAAGCACGTCCTTGTGTGGCGCCTACTACATACATCATGTTTTCATCGTTGGCCCATTCTTGTGATTTGCGCAATACTTTTTCGAAAAGGCGTTCGCCGTTGGTGTCTTCGGTCAGCTGGAAGTCGTGGGAACCCTTGTTGCTGGTAAGTGCTAGCAGGATTACCCATTTGCCTTCGTAACTCAGGAAGGGAGTCACGCTGTCTTCACCCATGTAAGGAGCTACGGTGACTGAGTCAATGTCCAGCTCTTCAAAGAATGTGCGGGCATACATAGCCGAAGTGTTTCCAATATCGCCACGTTTTGCATCGGCAATGATGAATTGGTCGGGATAGTTTTCCTTGATGTAGGATACAGTCTTTTCGAAAGCGATCCATCCTTTTACGCCCATGCTTTCATAAAAGGCCAGATTGGGTTTATAGGCGATGCAATAAGGGGCAGTAGCGTCAATGATAGCTTTATTGAAGGCGAAAATCGGGTCTTCTTCTTTTAACAGATGTTCGGGAATTTTCTTTATGTCGGTATCTAGCCCTACACAGAGGAATGATTTTTTCTTTTGGATATTTTCAAATAATTGTTGCTTGTTCATTATTATATTTACAGTTTATGGTTTACGATATTTTAATTATAATTCGCTCTCTTTCAAACGTTCTGCATTCTCGGCTACAGTCAAATGGTCGATACAGTCTTGAATGTCCCCATCCATAAAGGCGGCCAAATTGTAAATGGTATAGTTGATGCGGTGGTCGGTGATACGTCCTTGCGGATAATTGTAGGTACGTATTTTTGCCGATCGGTCTCCGGTAGATACCATTGTTTTTCGTTTGCTGGCAATGTCGTCAATGTACTTTTGGTGTTCTTTATCATATATAAAGGTACGCAGGCGAGAAAGGGCTCGTTCTTTATTCTTCGGCTGGTCACGGGTTTCGGTACATTCTATCAGGATTTCCTCTACTATTCCGGTGTTGGGGTTCTTCCAGTTGTAGCGCAGGCGTACTCCGGATTCCACCTTATTTACATTCTGTCCGCCGGCACCACCGCTTCGGAAAGTGTCCCATTTGATTTCCCCTTCGTTAATTTCCACATCAAAAGGCTCGGCTTCGGGTAAAACGGCGACTGATGCGGCTGAAGTATGTACACGTCCTTGGGTTTCGGTGGCTGGTACACGTTGCACACGATGTACGCCCGATTCATATTTCAGAGTGCCATATACTTTATCTCCGGTTACGGAGCAGATAATTTCCTTAAAACCTCCTGCTGCTCCTTCATTGGCGCTGGATACTTCCAGTTTCCAACCTTTTGTTTCGCAGTATTTGGAGTACATACGGAACAAGTCGCCTGCAAAAATGGCGGCTTCATCACCTCCCGTACCACCGCGTATCTCCAGAATGGCATTTCGGTCATCTTGCGGATCCGCAGGAACGAGTAACAGTTTGATTTCCTCTTCCAGTTCCGGGATGCGGACTTCGCAGAGATTTGCCTCTTCGCGTGCCATCTCTTTCATCTCCGGGTCGGATTCGTTAGTCATGATTTGTTTGGCCTCTTCCAGTCCATTCAGGCATTGTATATATTCTCTACGGGCTTTCATGATGTCATTCAAGTCCTTGTATTCCTTGGTGAGCTTGACATAACGTTTTTGGTCAGCTATGACATTAGGGTCTGTAATGAGGGTGGAAACTTCCTCAAAGCGAGCCACTAACCCGTCTAATTTCTCAAGTAATGTATTATTGTTTTCTGCCATTCTTTTCTAAACATTTATTTGCGACATACCAAGTGAGTAATATCCACCCAAGTATGGCAAGTACTTTTCTTACTATATATAGTATGTCATGCCAAGTTGTTTCATGACCCCATGCGGTAGAGATGAAATACAACTCGCGTATTGTATCAATTGTAACTAATGAGCATATTATTACTCCCATGCCATAAAAAAATCTTTTTTTTAATGTAGCATGCTTGGAAGCGTTATTATAATATTGCTTGTCAGTATTTGAATTCTCCAAACTCACTTTTGATAATTAGTTCCTTCTTGTCACTTTCTTCTATACGTCCCACAATCTTCGCGTCAATATTGAATGACTTGCTGATGGCGATCACCTCTTCGGCATGTTCGGGTGAGAGGTAAACTTCCAGGCGGTGGCCCATATTAAATACTTTGTACATTTCTTCCCAATCGGTGCCACTTTGTTCCTTGATGGTTTTGAACAGAGGGGGGACAGGGAACAGGTTGTCCTTTACTACACGGCAATTGTTTCCTATAAAGTGCAGGACTTTGGTTTGAGCACCGCCTGAGCAGTGAACCATTCCGTGAATTTCAGGTCGGAGCGCATCCAGTAATTTCTTCACTACCGGAGCATAGGTACGGGTAGGTGAGAGTACCAGCTTTCCTGCATCCAGCGGACTTCCTTCTACAGTATCGGTCAGCTTCAAATTGCCACTGTATACTAGTTCTTCAGGTACTGCCTTGTCATAGCTTTCGGGATATTTCTCAGCCAAGTATTTTGCGAACACGTCGTGGCGGGCGCTGGTGAGTCCATTGCTGCCCATGCCTCCGTTGTATTCTTTTTCATAAGTAGCCTGTCCGTAAGATGCCAGACCTATGATGACGTCACCCGGGCGAATATTGGCATTGTTAATGACATCGGTACGTTTCATGCGGCATGTTACGGTAGAATCTACGATGATGGTACGAACCAAGTCACCTACATCAGCAGTCTCGCCTCCAGTAGCGTATACGCCTACACCCATTTCGCGAAGTTCGGCCAACAGTTCATCCGTTCCGTTGATGATAGCGGAAATTACTTCACCCGGAACGAGTAGCTTATTACGGCCGATAGTTGATGAAACCAGAATATTATCTACTGCACCTACACACAACAAGTCATCGATGTTCATAATCAGTGCATCTTGTGCAATGCCTTTCCATACGCTTAAATCGCCGGTTTCTTTCCAATACAAATAAGCCAGTGATGATTTGGTGCCTGCACCGTCAGCGTGCATAATGTTGCAATATTCAGGATCTCCGCCTAGAATATCGGGGATGATTTTACAAAAAGCTTGCGGAAAAATACCTTTGTCAATGTTCTTAATGGCGTTGTGCACATCTTCCTTGGATGCTGACACACCGCGCTGCATGTATCGTTGATTGCTCATGAGTTATATATTTTATTCAATTGAATGTGCAAAAATAGTTATTATTTTGCTTATAGCCTTGAGTTTTATGAAAATAAAAGAGGAGAAGAGATTTATTCTGTTTCCATATTATTGCCGTTCCTGTTTTAGATTTATTGCTATACTCTTATTTTTTAGACGAGTAAATTTAATATTTATATCGAACTGACATTAATATCATACATTATTTATATGTTACAATGCCTTGTCAATATAGCGTTATAAAGAAAGACGCATAGTACAACCACCCCCCATCAATATCAAAGATCTTAAAGACTATAAAAGAAAACACAGCCTAATTTAACGTGAAATATAAAATTTCCCCGTCACTTCATCGTCTTCATTACCAGTATGTTCCGGTGTGAAAATATCTATAAAGGCCCCGAAACGGTAGGTAATCGCGGTCAATGTACAACATTGCGATCATCGCACCCATAGCGGCAAAATTCCAACAGATGTACCTTGCCGGCAGTATGTTACCATGAAAACAGCTTTATGGCTTTATTGCTTCACCTGTGTGAAGCGGCGGTTTCACACAGGTGACAACGGCTCTTCACCCGAATGACAGGGCCTGTTCACCTGAGTGATGGTACAGATGGTGCACTCTTCTTGCACGGATACTGCCGTAAATATATCAAGATTATGTATCCAATATGACAACCGGCATCTGATGAGCTGGCTTCCGCAAGGAAAAACGAAAAAACACTTTGTGGGGATACAGAAAATTACGTCACCATATATCGCTGTATATCAACATAATGCGGTGACGGAACAAAAAACATTGCAGTGCGGAAACGAAAAATAACAGTATGTAAAGTTTTATCAGATTATAACTTAACAACAAAGATGGAGATTCCCGGCAGACAAACTTTTTGAGAGCCGGGCATCTGCAACGACATAATGTGTCATACCAAAGAAACAGTTTGCATTTTTTATTTTACGATTGTTCCGACAAAGGTTTGTGCTCCTGCATTATTCAAGATATATACTGTATAGAATCCGCCAGGTAATGAGGCTATGGACATTTGGGGTGCATAAACAAAATATTTTATTTCTTCACCGGTAGCAGTAAATATTTTCACTGTTTTTGCTTCTTTTATTTCAGGCAGGGTGAGAATATCTCCGTCATTTAGTAAAGGCATGTCTGTTTCTGAAATTGCATTCAGTTCCAAGGGAGCGCTTTCGTTTCCGAAACGGTCGGCAGCAGTTACGGCAAAATAACGTTTTTGTCGCCAAGGTGAAATAGGGGTATATTCGTATTCCGTATGGGTGAGATAGGTTTCCAGTAAGTTTCCGGCATCTGTGATATCTACTGGATAGGTATCTGAGGCATAAAGATGATAGGTGACAAGACCTCCGTTGTTATCTGTGGAAATCTGCCAGCTCATGTGCATTTTGCCGTCCGGCAACAGTTGCAGGGAAGGCATGGCCGGAGTGGATGGGGGGATGCTGTCCATCCAGGTCATTGGGGGAATCAATGCCGGAGTGGTATAGAAATTCTCTTGGAGTTCGTCCCAAATGCCTTTGGTGTTGTTTAATAGAAAACGATTGCGGAAATAGGCTTGTCCGTTTAGTTTTATCTGACGGGTGAAATAAAGTTGGCGGACTATTTCGTCCAACGGCCAATTTTGTTCGTTGGGAGAGAGGAAATAAATGCCCAAACCAGGTATTATCCAGCGGTTACCACAATTCTCTTTCCAATCCAATGCAAAAGGATAGAAATTATTTCCCTGAAAATACATCATCGGGAACAATGCATCATGAATACCTTCTTTTAGCCATTTCTGAGCATCTTGGTAAACTACATGATAAGCGTTCCATCCACGGGAGGGGTATCGGTTGGTATCTCGGTATTTGCCAATAGGGGAACTGCTGACTTTCACCCAGGGTTTGATAGTCTTGATGTCGGTATAGAGCCTATGCACAATATCTGTGATATTATCACGCCGCCATTGTTTCAACTCCTTACCTTTACCGTATTTCCGGTAGGTGTCCTTGTCAGGAAAGTTATCGGCTTGCTCGGGGTAGCGGATGTAATCGAAATGAATGCCGTCTATATCATAACGGGAAGTTATTTCTTTTACTATGCATGACAGATATTCTTTGGTTCCCGGATTTCCCGGGTCCAAGTACCAGTTACCTTTATAAAGTTTGCAAATTGTCCGGTTTTTCCGTACTACGGAGCTACGTCCTTGCAATTGTACTTGACGGGTATTTCCGGCAGGAATCGTAACAATCCATGCATGTAGTTCCATGCCTCGTTTGTGGCATTCTCCGATGGCGAAAGCCAAAGGGTCATATCCGGGATTCCCTCCTGTGCTACCTGTCAGTGATTCGGCGAAAGTTTCTATGGCGGAAGGATAAATCATATCTCCGCGCAGACGGGTTTGCAACAATACCGTATTGAAATTGGCGGCTTTCAGACGATCCAGTATATCACATAATTCTTTTTGCTGACGCCGGATGCCTGATGCGTTTATTGCCTTGTTACGAGGCCAGTCCATTCCTCCAAGCGTAGTGAGCCAGGTGGCACGGATTTCATATTTAGGTTGTGAGAAAACTGATAAGAAACTCACTATGACTAGTAATAAAGTTATAAAGAATGTTCGCATTTACTTTAATTTTAGGGCAAAGATACGAAGTAATCAATTAATTCGTTACTTTTGCCCCAACAAAACAAAAAATAGAATATGATAACCTTTATTATTGCATTATTGGTTCTTGTAGGCGGATACTTTTTGTATGGAAGTTATGTGGAACGTGTGTTCGGTCCTGACAAGATTAGGAAGACACCTGCCCTGACCATGGCGGATGGTGTTGACTTTATTCCACTTCCTACTTGGAAGATTTTTATGATTCAATTTTTGAATATAGCCGGCTTAGGACCTATTTTCGGTGCTATAATGGGAGCGAAGTTTGGTACGGCGTCTTATTTGTGGATTGTTTTAGGTACCATTTTTGCCGGGGCGGTACACGATTATTTGTCCGGAATGCTTTCCATTCGGCATGAGGGCGAGAGTTTGCCGGAAATTATCGGTCGTTATTTAGGGCTTCCCACAAAGCAGTTAATGCGTGGTTTTACGGTTGTGCTGATGATATTAGTCGGAGCGGTTTTTGTGGCAGGACCAGCCGGATTGCTTGCCAAACTTACTCCGGAGTATATGGATGTTACTTTTTGGATTATTGTTGTGTTTTTCTATTATATGTTGGCTACATTGTTGCCGGTAGATAAGATTATAGGAAAAATATATCCATTGTTTGCCATTGCTTTATTGTTTATGGCAGTGGGGATTTTGGTGATGTTGTTATGGAATCATCCGGCATTGCCCGAAATTACGGATGGTCTACATAATACCCATCCTGCCGGATTACCAATTTTTCCTATAATGTTTGTTTCTATTGCTTGTGGGGCCATCAGTGGCTTTCATGCCACACAATCTCCACTGATGGCACGTTGTATGAAGAATGAGAAGTATGGTCGTCCTATTTTTTATGGAGCGATGGTGACCGAAGGGATAGTGGCATTGATTTGGGCTGCTGCCGCTACTTATTTTTTTCATCAAAATGGTATGGAGGAGAGTAATGCTTCGATTATTGTGGACAGCATAACCAAGGAATGGTTGGGTACGATAGGAGGTTTATTGGCTGTACTGGGGGTAATTGCCGCTCCTATTACCAGTGGAGATACCGCTTTGCGTTCAGCTCGTTTGATTGTTGCCGATTTTATGCATTTGGAACAAAAAAGTATAGCGAAACGTTTATTGATTTGTATTCCTATTTTTGCGGTAACTATCGGTATATTGTTGTACAGTCAGCGTGATGCGGCAGGATTTGATATGATATGGCGTTATTTTGCCTGGTGTAATCAGGCTTTGTCTGTGTTTACTTTGTGGGCGGTCACTGTTTTTCTAGTACGTGCGAAAAAGAATTATTATATCACCTTGTTTCCTGCCCTGTTTATGACGGCTGTATGTTCTACTTATATTTGCATAGCCCCCGAAGGATTAGCGTTTTCGGATTATGTATCTTATATAATTGGTAGTCTTTGTACGTTGGTAGCCGCTATAGGGTTTGCAAGTTGGTATAGGAAACAAAACAGCATAGTTTATGAAAAAATATAGAAAATCGATTTGGTTGCCTGTAGCTTTATTGGTCTATACTACAGCGATGGCCGTTTATTTTATTCCGCGCAATACGGAAATAAGTGATACGGAAAAGTATCTCACAGTAGGTTTATCCTATATGATTATAGCGTTGTTATGGATTGTCCTTCGCTGTCTCTTATACACATCTCCGAGCCCACGAGACCGAGGCTGATCTCGTA
>ENA-OZQZ01000302-OZQZ01000302.1-human-gut-metagenome-genome-assembly--contig:-NODE-302-length-12223-cov-6.692719_pt1 | contig 12223 bp, 9 predicted proteins | sample MGYA00243263_ERZ653933 | MGnify/ENA primary metagenome ERZ653933 (study PRJEB26926, sample SAMN06164633) | human gut metagenome | biome: ENVO:00009003; feature: ENVO:2100002; material: ENVO:00002003...
ATAAATAGGAAATAATTTAAAACAAGCAAGGGAAGCAAAGTCGTATATAGGCTGTATTCATGTAAATATTGAGCAAACCAAGTTGAGGCTGCAACTCCTACCATAAATGTAAAGATGATAATAGTAGTGTAAGAAGCTTGTTTAAGCACTTTGGGATCCCCCTCGTCAATAGCCCTGGCAACGGTTAAAGAGGTATTCGTAATATTACCAGTCATCATGAAGGAAGCATAATTTACCCCTCTGACGCGTTTAAAAATCCCTACCTGAAGAGAGGCAAAAAATGCCAAGCCCGCAATCGTAATAGTAGAATCAACGTAAGGTGTAATGATGGCGAGAATAGTCATCAAGAGAAAGGCAAGTCTAATCGCTTGCAAATGCCATCCCCATTTATGGTTAATGAGCCACTTCTTAACAAAAAAAACAAAAAACTGACCTAAAACAAAGAAAAAAATAGGTATCACATAGCTGAAAGCTCTTGCAATATGCCCCTCAACAAGATGAATAACCAAATAAAGGAGATTACCTGTCTGAATACTTGCAAATCGTCCGTCTTGAGTATTGTAAGTATAGGCATCAATGAAACCCCCTATATAACTTACTAGAGTTGCTACCCGTAATCCTTCAAAAACACGATAGGAGCGTTTTTTCATTCTGAACATGTCTGTTTCCTTCTTCTACTTATGGTAAGGACTTCCCTGCTGAATCATGAATGCGCGATAAATTTGTTCTACTAATACAAGGCGCATAAGCTGATGAGGGAACGTTAAGAGACCAAAACTCATTAATTGATTAGCCCTCTTTTTCACTGTAGGAGAGAGTCCCAAACTTCCCCCTATAATAAAAGTAATATCTGAATAGCCTCTAAGAGTCGCTTGCTCTAACTCTTTAGCAAATTGCTCTGAGGGAAATTGTTTTCCTTCAATAGCTAAGGCAATGACATAATCACGATCACCTACTTTAGCCAAGATACGCTGTCCCTCTTTGTCTAAGATAGCTTTATTTTCAGCTTCGCTTGCATTATCTGGCGTCTTTTCATCCGTTAATTCTATAGACTCAAATTTTGTAAAGCGTCCTAGTCGTTTGACATACTCCGCAATGCCATCTTTCAAATATTTTTCTTTCAATTTTCCAACGGTAATCAATTTAACTTTCATAGGCTTATTATAGCACATATCCACAATCTTTTAACACCTTATCCACACCTTTTTAGTGTCAAGCATCTATAGTTATCCCTATAAAATCGCTTTTTATCTACACTTTTTGAAACTTATCCACAGACTGTTGATAACTGTTCTTTAAAATCACTTTATGATATAATTAAGCTTACTTTGATATGCTTATCAAAAAGGAGGACTAAACGTGAAAAAATTTAACTGGAAAAAAATAGTAGCGCCAATTGCAATGCTTGTTATTGGCTTGCTCGGTGGTTTGCTAGGTGCCTTTATCCTACTAACAGCAGCAGGGGTATCTTTTACCAATTCAACAGATACAGGTGTTAAAACAGCTAAGACCGTATACAATAATACAACAGATACAACTAAAGCTGTTAAGAAAGTACAAAATGCTGTTGTTTCTGTCATCAATTACCAAGAAGGGTCATCTTCAGATTCTCTAAATGAACTTTATGGCCGTATCTTTGGTGGAGATGATAGTTCTGACTCTAGCCAAGACAAATCAAAAGATTCTGATGGGTTACAAGTCGCTGGTGAAGGTTCCGGTGTTATCTATAAAAAGGATGGTAAAGAGGCTTATATCGTAACCAACAACCACGTTGTCGATGGCGCTAAAAAACTTGAAATCATGCTTTCAGATGGATCAAAAATTACTGGTGAACTCGTTGGTAAAGATACTTACTCTGACCTAGCAGTTGTCAAAGTTTCTTCAGATAAAATTAAAACCGTAGCGGAATTTGCAGACTCAAACTCTCTCACAGTCGGTGAGAAGGCAATTGCTATCGGTAGCCCACTTGGTACCGAATACGCCAACTCAGTAACAGAGGGAATCGTTTCTAGCCTTAGCCGTACCGTAACTATGCAAAACGACAATGGTGAAACTGTTTCAACAAATGCTATTCAAACAGATGCTGCCATTAACCCTGGTAACTCAGGTGGTGCCTTAGTCAATATCGAAGGACAAGTTATCGGTATTAACTCAAGTAAAATTTCATCAACGTCAGCAGTCGCTGGTAGCGCCGTTGAAGGTATGGGATTTGCCATTCCATCAAACGATGTTGTCGAAATCATCAATCAATTGGAAAAAGACGGTAAAGTTACACGACCAGCCCTAGGAATCTCAATGGCCGATTTTAACAGCCTTTCTAGCAGTGCAACTTCTAAATTAGATTTACCAGATGATGTGAAAGCTGGAGTTGTAGTCGGCAGCGTTCAAAAAGGTATGCCAGCTGACGGTAAACTTCAAGAAAATGATGTTATCACTGAAATTGACGGTAAGGAAATCAGCTCAAAAACTGATATTCAAACCAACCTTTACAGCCATAGTATCGGAGATACAATCAAGGTAACCTTCTATCGTGGTAAAGAGAAGAAAACTGAAGAACTTAAATTAACAAAATCTACAGAAGACTTGTCTGACTAAGTCATTGACAAATCTGTCAAAAGACCTTTACAATAATGTAAAGGTCTTTTTTGGAAAGGAATAACATGCAAGAACAACTCAAAGCTTTACCTATTAGTGACATCTATCCCAATCCTTTTCAACCTCGTATAGAGTTCTCTGATGAAGAATTAGCGGAGCTAAGCCAATCGATTGCAGAAAATGGACTAATACAGCCAATCATTGTCCGAAAATCGGATATTATTGGTTATGAACTAATTGCTGGGGAAAGACGTTTACGTGCCTGTAAACGTCTAGGAATGACAGAAATCCCTGCAGTTGTAAAGGAAGTTACAGATCAAGAGAGTCGTAAACAAGCTATTATTGAAAATTTACAACGATCGAATCTCAATCCCATTGAAGAAGCAAAGGCCTATCGTAGTTTAATTAATGAGCTAGCTTATAGTCACGAGGAACTGGCGAAAGCTATGGGGAAATCCAGACCCTATATCAGTAACGCTCTTAGACTCCTCCAACTTCCCAAAGAGATACAGACAAGTATCGAAAATGGCAAACTGAGTCAAGGACATGCTAGAGCACTTTTAGCTGTTGAGGATACAAAAAAGCAACTAACTATCTATCATCAGGTCCTTACTGAAAAATGGTCTGTTCGTACCCTGGAAAAAAGACTTCAAGAACTTCCAAAAAAACAAAAATCAAAAAAAGATATTCATATAAAAGATAAAGAAAAAGAACTTGAAAAATCACTTGGTCTCCCCGTTACTCTTCGTTATCACAAAAATCACTCTGGAACTATTCAGATCCACTTTTCGACAGAAGAAGATTTTAACAGAATTATCAACAAGCTTATTTGACCTGTGAATTGAGGAGAAAAAAGAAACAAACTTATCCACATCATAAAATGGTTGCCCTCCCTTTATTTGAGAGGGTTTCTTTTTTTATTCACAACTTGTGGATAACTCTTGTGCACAATGTGAATTGCTTTTTTTAGCTTGTGGATAACTTAAGGAACTTTTATCTCCGGACCTGTGGAAAACTTTTTTGTTTTATGATAGAATCAGAGAACAAGAATAAAGAAGGAGAATTGATGGAATGACCGAAAAAGAGCATTTTTTTTGGAATAAGCTCTTAGAGCTGGCCAAAGAGGAACTAACACAAGCCACTTTTGATTATTATGTCCTAGATACCAAGCTCATCAAAGTTCAAGATAACGTTGCTACAATTCTGCTTGAGGAAGTCAAAAAGCTATTCTGGGAAAAGAATATGCAATCTTTCATTTTGATGGCTGGTTTTGAAGCCTATAATAGTGAAATCAAAGTTGAGTACGTCTTTGACGAAGCACTCTTAAACGAGGCAAATTCAACTGTAACAAACAATGACTTTGGCAATAAAAAGGAACCGCAAACACCTGCTCTTCCTACATTGGACTCTGACTTAAATAGTAAATACACCTTTGATAATTTTATTCAGGGGGATGAAAACCGTTGGTCAGTTGCTGCATCTTTAGCTGTAGCTGATTCACCAGGAGCTACGTATAACCCTCTATTTATTTATGGAGGACCTGGTCTCGGAAAAACTCACTTACTCAATGCCATTGGTAACAAGGTCTTACATGATAATCCTCAAGCACGTATCAAATACATTACTGCAGAGAATTTCATTAATGAATTTGTTGTCCATATCCGTTTAGATAAAATGGATGAACTAAAACTTAAATACCGTCATCTGGACGTTCTCTTAATTGATGATATTCAATCATTGGCTAAAAAATCAACGCAAGCCACTCAAGAGGAATTTTTCAATACTTTCAATGTCCTTCACAATAATAATAAACAAATTGTCCTGACCAGCGACCGTAATCCAGATCAATTGAACGAGATGGAAGAGCGTCTTGTCACGCGCTTTAAATGGGGGTTAACCGTCAACATCACACCACCTGATTTTGAAACGCGAGTGGCCATTCTTACTAATAAGATTATGGACTATGATTATCATTTTCCTCCTGAAACAATTGAGTATTTAGCTGGCCAATTTGATTCAAATGTCCGTGACCTAGAAGGAGCCTTAAAAGATATTAGCTTAGTTGCCAATGTTCGCCAGTTAGATACTATCACAGTTGAAGTAGCTGCTGAAGCCATTCGCGCACGTAAAATGGATGGTCCTAAGTTAACTCTTATTCCGATTGAGGATATCCAAACTGAGGTAGGAAAATTTTATAATGTCACAGTAAAAGAGATTAAAGCAACTAAACGAACACAAAATATTGTCTTGGCACGTCAGGTAGCCATGTATCTTGCGCGTGAAATGACTGATAACTCCCTTCCAAAAATTGGAAAAGAATTTGGAGGAAGAGATCACTCAACTGTCCTACATGCATACAATAAAATCAAAAATATGATTGCTCAAGATGACAGTTTACGCATTGAAATTGATACCATCAAAAACAAGATAAAATGACACTTGTGGATAACTATTGAAAATTATCCAAACTTTTCCACAGGCTGTGCACAAGTTTAAAGCCTTGATAAAACTATGTTTTGTAGACTTATGCACAGTGTCCACAAGACCTACTACTACTACTAAAATACTACTACTAAAATAAAGGAGCATCATGATTCAATTTGCGATTAATAAAGCTTATTTCTTACAAGCACTTCATACAACTCGCCGTGCTATTTCTTCTAAAAATGCTATCCCAATTCTATCAACGATTAAAATCGAAGTTACCAGTGATGGTATCTATTTGACAGGATCAAATGGGCAAATCTCAATTGAAAATAGTATCTCAGTTTCAGAAGAAAATGCAGGCCTCTTAATTACACAGCCAGGTAGTATCCTTTTGGAAGCAAACTTTTTCATTAATGTTGTCTCAAGCTTGCCTGATGTTACCCTTACTTTTGAAGAAATTGAACAATATCAAGTTTTACTGAAAAGTGGTAAATCAGAAATTACCTTGAAAGGGAAAGATGTTGAACAATATCCCCGTATTCAGGAAGTTGATAGCTTGACGCCATTACTCATGGACACAAAAGTGTTAAAATCTATCATTGCTGAAACTTCATTCGCAGCAAGCACCCAAGAAAGTCGTCCAATTTTAACCGGTGTTCACTTCGTTCTTTCAAATCATAAAGATCTCAAAGCTGTAGCAACTGACTCTCACCGTATGAGCCAACGCCAACTTGTTTTGGAGCATTCTGCAGATAACTTTGATGTTGTAATCCCAAGTCGCTCACTTAAAGAATTATCGGCAGTCTTTAGCGATGATATTGAAAACATAGAGGTTTTCTTCTCAGCAAATCAAATTCTATTCCGTAGTGAAACAATTTCTTTCTATACACGTCTACTTGAAGGAAATTATCCAGACACGAATCGTCTCTTGTCTGATTCATTTGAAACAGAAGTTGTTTTCGAGACAGCTAGCCTTCGTTCTGCTATGGAACGTTCATATTTGATTTCTAATGCTAGTCAAAGTGGTACCGTCAAACTCGAAATCCTCAATGGCAGTGTCAGTGCCCATGTTAATTCGCCAGAAGTCGGAAAGGTGAATGAGGATATTGACGTGCAAGATGTTTCAGGTAGTGATTTGGTCATTAGTTTCAACCCAACCTACCTAATAGATGCTTTGAAAGCTCTTAAGAGTGAGACTGTCCGTGTACGTTTCATTTCACCAGTGCGTCCATTTACTTTGACGCCAGCAGATGACAGTGAGAATTTTATTCAATTGATTACACCTGTAAGAACAAACTAAAATCGAAAAAGTTATCCACTGTGGATAACTTTTTTACTAGAGAGGGAGTTTATGTACCAAATTGGAAGTTTAGTTGAAATGAAAAAACCACATGCTTGTACCATCAAAGCAACAGGAAAAAAAGCTAATGAATGGGAAGTGACCCGTCTTGGAGCTGACATTAAGATTCGTTGTACGAATTGTGATCATGTGGTTATGATGAGTCGTCATGATTTCGAAAAGAAACTTAAGAAGGTTTTATAACAGACATTGGGGAGTCTATATAATGAGGTTCTTGTGTTAAGAAAATTAGTTTACTAGCAATATAAAAACTTTCTAGAGTCCCTAATTATCTTCTTTATAGCATTCTTTGACTTGCTTTCCTTTTTATGATTCTCAAAGGGAAGTTGCCTATTTTTAACAATTTTTGTGTTATAATTAACTGAATTACTTTTTTATGGAGAAATAAATTAATGGCTTTAACAGCAGGTATCGTTGGTTTGCCAAACGTTGGTAAATCAACTCTTTTCAATGCAATTACAAAAGCGGGTGCGGAAGCTGCTAACTATCCTTTCGCGACAATTGATCCAAACGTCGGAATGGTTGAGGTACCAGACGAGCGTTTGACGAAACTGACTGAACTTATTACCCCTAAAAAGACAGTTCCAACCACATTTGAGTTCACAGATATTGCGGGTATCGTAAAAGGAGCATCAAAGGGTGAAGGTCTTGGAAATAAGTTCTTGGCGAACATTCGTGAAGTAGATGCGATTGTCCATGTGGTTCGTGCTTTCGATGATGAAAATGTTATGCGTGAACAAGGGCGTGAGGATGCCTTTGTAGATCCAATGGCTGATATTGATACAATTAACCTAGAATTGATTTTGGCTGACCTTGAATCAATTAACAAACGTTATGCGCGTGTCGAAAAAATTGCGCGTACACAAAAAGATAAAGATTCTGTGGCAGAGTTTAATATTCTTCAAAAGATTAAACCTGTTCTAGAAGATGGTAAGTCTGCACGTACGATTGATTTTACTGAGGAAGAGCAAAAAATTGTTAAGGGACTCTTCCTCTTGACAACAAAACCAGTACTTTATGTGGCTAACGTTGATGAAGACCAAGTCGCAAATCCTGATGATATTGATTATGTCAAACAAATTCGTGAGTTTGCAGCGACTGAAAATGCAGAAGTAGTTGTTATCTCTGCACGTGTTGAGGAAGAAATTTCTGAATTGGATGATGAAGACAAAGAAATGTTCTTGGAAGACCTTGGTTTGACAGAATCAGGAGTTGATAAACTGACACGCGCAGCCTATCACTTGCTTGGCCTAGGAACTTACTTTACTGCTGGTGAGAAAGAAGTGCGTGCTTGGACCTTTAAACGCGGCATCAAGGCTCCACAAGCAGCAGGAATTATCCACTCTGACTTCGAGAAAGGCTTTATCCGTGCCGTAACCATGTCTTACGATGATCTTATTAAATATGGTTCTGAGAAAGCTGTTAAGGAAGCTGGTCGCCTTCGTGAAGAAGGAAAAGAATATGTTGTTCAAGATGGCGACATCATGGAATTCCGTTTCAACGTTTAGAAAATAAAAAATAGTGCACAAGGCTGAAAAGTATTTTTCAGTCCTTTTGCTGTTTATCAAAGAGGAGAAATAATGACAAAATTAGTAGTTGGCTTGGGAAATCCTGGTTCAAAATACCATGAGACACGTCACAATGTTGGGTTTATGGCTATTGACCTAATGGCTAAGGAACTGGGATTAACCTTTTCTGAAGAAAAGACCTTTAAGGCTGAAGTGGCTTCGACCTTTTTAAACGGTGAAAAGGTTTATTTTGTGAAACCAACGACCTTTATGAATCTATCTGGTCTAGCTGTTAGAGCATTGCTAGCTTATTACAATATTCCCATGGAGGATTTTATCGTTATTTACGATGACTTAGATATGGAAGTTGGGAAATTGCGCTTTCGTCAAAAAGGTTCAGCAGGTGGTCATAATGGGATTAAATCTATCATTGCTGAAACTGGCACTCAAGAATTTGACCGTATAAAAATTGGTATTGGCCGCCCACAGAAAGGAATGACGGTCGTTAATCATGTCCTTGGAAAATTTAGTGAAGATGATTATGCCACAATTTTACTGACTTTAGACAAGGTAGAGACGGCCCTCAATCATTACCTTAAAACCAATGATTTCGAAGACACTATGAGGCGTTATAATGGCTAATACCCTATTAGATCTTTTTGAGAAGAATCCTCAATTGCTTGAGTGGAGTGATAAAGTAACTTTATTGAGTAGACAGTTGGTTATGGGATTTTCTGGTTCCAGCAAGGCAGTTGTCATGGCATCTGCCCTTTCTGAGCAGGTTCCTAAGATTCTAATCGTTACTTCAACACAAAATGAAGCTGAGCAACTAACAGGAGATTTGTCAGCTATCTTAGGAGAGGATAAGGTTTATTCTTTTTTTGCAGATGATGTAGTAGCTGCAGAGTTTATCTTCGCTTCTCCAGAAAAGACCCATTCTCGTCTCGAAAGTCTTAATTTTTTAATAGATAAAGAGTCAAGTGGAATCTTGGTTACGAGTTTAGTTGGTACTAAGTTACATTTGCCTAATCCTGAGGTTTATAAAGACTCTCGCATTGACTTAACACTAGGGGAGGAACATGATTTAGAGGCTCTCAGTAAGCATCTGACTCATATTGGATACCAAAGAGTAGAGCAGGTTCTCTCCCCTGGTGAGTTCAGTCGTAGGGGCGATATTTTAGATATTTATGAACTGACTGCAGAACTCCCCTACCGTTTAGAATTTTTTGGAGATGAGATTGATGGTATTCGTCAGTTTGATAGCGATAGTCAGAAATCTTTAGACAATTTAGAGCATATTATCGTATCTCCGGCAGATGATATTATCTTAACAAGAGAAGATTACCAACGTGCTGAGAAGGCCCTAGAAAGTGCGGTCTCAAAGGCAGAAGGTCCTCATAAGGCTTACCTTGAGGAGGTCCTGTCGGTTACGATTGATGGTTACCGTCATAAAGATTTACGTAAGTTTTTGTCTCTTTTTTATGATAAAGCTTACACCTTATTTGACTACCTTCCAAAGGGAACTCCTGTATTCATTGATGATTTTCAAAAGATAGTGGACCGCCATGGACGTCTTGAGTTGGAAGTGGCTAATCTTTTAACTGAGGATCTTCATCAGGGCAAGTCTCTGAGTCATCTAAATTACTTAGTGGATTCATTTAAGACTTTACGTAACTATCAGCCAGCTAGTTTCTTTTCGAATTTTCATAAGGGATTGGGAAATCTTAAATTTGATAAGTTGTATCAATTCACGCAATACCCTATGCAGGAGTTCTTCAACCAGTTCCCACTTCTAGTTGATGAAATACATCGCTATACCAAGAATAAGGCAACAGTTATTTTACAAGTGGGGTCTGAGAAGCAGCTCAAATCTTTGAAGGAAACCTTGGAAGAATATGATTTAGATTTACCCCTTAGTAGTTTTGGAGATTTGATACCTCATAAGCCTCAGTTAGTCTTAGGTAACTTATCCAATGGTTTTTACTTTGCGGATGAAAAGCTTGTTCTTGTCACTGAACGTGAGATTTTTCATAAAAAAGTAAAACGTCGTGCGCGTGCCAGTCACGTTTCCAATGCTGAGCGTCTCAAAGATTACAATGAACTTGAAAAAGGTGATTATGTTGTACACCAGACTCATGGTATCGGTCAATTTAAAGGTATTGAGACTATTGAGATTAAAGGGGTGCATCGTGACTACTTGACCATCCAATATCAGGATGCGGCAACAATTTCTCTACCTGTTGAGCAGATTGAGAGTCTCTCTAAGTATGTGTCAGCGGACGGAAAAGAGCCTAAAATTAATAAACTCAATGATGGGCGTTTCCAAAAGACTAAACAAAAAGTAAGCAAGCAAGTAGAGGATATTGCCGATGATCTCTTAAAACTTTATGCTGAGCGTAGTCAACTTAAAGGTTTTGCTTTTTCACCAGATGATGATAACCAAAGGGATTTCGAAGATGATTTTGCCTATGCTGAGACAGAGGATCAATTGCGTTCTATCAAGGAAATTAAGGTAGACATGGAGTCAGACAAACCCATGGATCGTCTCTTGGTGGGGGATGTTGGTTTTGGTAAGACAGAGGTAGCTATGCGTGCTGCCTTCAAGGCGGCCAATGATGGAAAGCAAGTTGCTATCCTAGTTCCTACAACAGTTCTTGCCCATCAGCACTATTTGAATTTTAAAGAACGTTTTGAAAATCATGCTGTTGAGGTAGATGAACTCAGTCGTTTTAGAAGTAAAAAAGAGCAAAATGAGACTATTGAAAATCTAGCTAAAGGGCGTATTGATATTATTATTGGTACTCACCGCCTGCTGTCCAAAGATGTTAAGTTTTCTGATTTAGGATTGCTAGTAATTGATGAAGAACAACGTTTTGGCGTGAAGCATAAAGAGAAACTTAAGGAGTTGAAAGCTAAGGTTGATGTCCTTACTCTAACTGCGACACCTATTCCTCGTACGCTTCATATGTCTATGTTAGGTATTCGTGATTTGTCGATTATTGAGACAGCACCTACCAACCGTTATCCAGTTCAAACTTATGTTATGGAAACCAATCCTAGTCTTATTCGAGAAGCGATATTAAGAGAGATGGACCGAGGCGGCCAGATTTTTTATGTTTATAATCGTGTTGAAACCATTGATCAAAAAGTTTCTGAACTACATGAGCTGGTCCCTGAAGCACGTATCGGATTTGTTCATGGTCAGATGAGTGAGGTTATGTTGGAGAATACCCTCTTGGATTTCTTGAATGGTGATTACGATGTTTTGGTAGCAACGACTATTATCGAGACAGGGATTGATATCTCCAATGTTAATACTCTCTTTATTGAGAATGCAGATCATATGGGCTTATCTACTCTTTATCAGTTGAGAGGTCGTGTGGGGCGTAGTAATCGAATTGCTTATGCCTATCTCATGTATCGTCCTGATAAAGTGTTGACGGAAGTCTCTGAGAAGAGATTGGATGCTATTAAGGGCTTTACAGAACTGGGATCAGGTTTCAAAATTGCCATGCGTGATTTATCAATTCGTGGTGCCGGGAACATTCTTGGTGCTTCTCAAAGTGGATTCATCGACTCAGTCGGGTTTGAAATGTACTCACAACTCTTGGAAGAGGCTATCAATAAACGTCAAGGTAAAACTCAAGTTCGACGTAAAGGAAATGCAGAGTTCAATCTTCAGATTGATGCTTACCTCCCTTCTGACTATATTTCTGACGAGCGCCAAAAAATTGAAATTTATAAGCGTATTCGAGAAATTGAGAATCAGAAAGACTATCAAGACCTTCAAGATGAGCTTATTGACCGCTTTGGAGAATATCCAGACCAAGTTGCCTATCTCATTGAGATTGGTCTGGTTAAGGCCTATTTGGATGCTGCCTTTGCAGAATTAGTCGAGCGTAAGAACGATACTATTATTGTTCGTTTCGAAAAAGCCTCTCTTAAATTCTTCTTGACTCAAGACTATTTCGAAGCTATCTCTAAAACGCATTTAAAAGCAAAAATCAGTGATAATCAGGGGAAAGTAGAGATTACTTTTGATGTTCGTAACAAGAAAGACTATGAGATTCTTGAAGAATTAAAGATTTTTGGACAGACATTTATGGAAATCAAAGAACGTAAAGAAAAAAAAGAAGCTTAAGGAAAGTTTAAGTAAGTTTCTCTATACTATAAAACATCCTAAAACTTTTCTTTTTCATAAATCTCCTGAGAGGGTCGACTAGTGTCGATCCTCTTATTTTTGTACTTGAAAAGGCTTTAGTCCCCTATTTTCTCAAAAAAATGCTATCATAAAGGAGATATCCTAACGAAAAGGAAACAGTAACATTGAGAT
>ENA-OZQZ01000336-OZQZ01000336.1-human-gut-metagenome-genome-assembly--contig:-NODE-336-length-11517-cov-6.519456_pt1 | contig 11517 bp, 7 predicted proteins | sample MGYA00243263_ERZ653933 | MGnify/ENA primary metagenome ERZ653933 (study PRJEB26926, sample SAMN06164633) | human gut metagenome | biome: ENVO:00009003; feature: ENVO:2100002; material: ENVO:00002003...
ACGAGATCAGCCTCGGTCTCGTGGGCTCGGAGATGTGTATAAGAGACAGGCGGAGCAACATGCTTCGATTTTCTTTTTAAAGCTAATATTTCTTCTTTTGTATCAACAAATGATAAATGCATTGGTTACGCCCCCTTTGCAAGATTTGTCTACTTTTTCTTTCGATTTGGCAGGCAATCACATTGTATTTATTCTATAATCAGCTTGTAAATAAGGAAAGGAGGTACGCATTATGAACAAGTTTAAGAATTATATGAACAACCTTTTAGTATTCTACGCTGATTACTTTGAACATGTATATCATGCATAAAATACTAAAAGGACTACTTTGTGAAAACTGAATACCTAGCTTGCAGACCATTTCACAAAAATGAAATGGTCCTTTTTATAAATTATCAATAAATCTATTGAATGCAGCAATTCCATCTGGTGTTCGTTTATAAACGCCTGCATCCTCTAAAACCTTTGTAAAGACAATTCCGATTTCCTTTTGCACGATAGAATGAATATTCTCCGACGTAATGTCATACTTAGGAATCTCTATTATTGTATTCGCCTTCAAAATATACACCTTCTTGCACAAAAAGCATTGCCTTTCTCGAATGTTCAATTAGACAATGCTTTTCATTACATATAAACCTTAATACTCTGTTGCGTCTGTTACTTCATCAGACTTAATTCCCTTTTCAGCTTTCAATTTTTCATTTACAGCTTCCACGTTCATTCTGGAAAGAACAATCATAATTAACACATCAAGGATCAATGGCAACCATAAATACATAAACTGCATCATATCAAGTGCTGACTGCGGCTGTGTTGCATTTGTTCCAACATAACCACTAAGCTCTAATAACCAGCCACATACTGCAGTTCCGATTCCTCCACCAATCTTTACACCCAGTGATGTACAAGAATACATGGTTCCGTCAATTCTCTTTCCCTGTGTCAGATAAGTATACTCTGAACAAGAAGCAATCACTGCGTTCATATCTCCCTGCCATGGGCCCTGTCCAAGTGCTGCAAGGGCTGTAAATGCCAGCATAAGAGGAATACTTCCCATATATCCTGCTACAACAACCAACGCTCTACCAATAACTGCAATGATATATCCTCTGAGATTCAGCTTGTACATACCATTCCACTTGCCAACGAGTGTCGGAGTAAAGATAAGAGCTATAATAAGCGGGATATTCACCGCCCAGGCGAACTGACCAAAAAGATTCTTGTTCTTCAATACCCATGTCATGTAGTAGATACCAGCACCGATCATGGCACTATAAAGCTGCTGTAAAATATATGTTCCACAGATCATCATATAATACTTGTTCTTTACAAGAAGCTTAAATGCCTGAACCAGTCCATACTTTTCTTCATCTCCTTTTACTTCTCCCTCGTTAAGCTCCTCCTCCGGAAGCTCTTTTACGGAGAGCGCTGAGATTGTATTTACAATCAGACCGATAATTGCATAGATGATTGCTACCGTTCTCCATGCTGCTGCATCTCCACCGCAGTAATCAACAAATTTTACGGTTACAGACTGGATCAAAAGGCTTGTAGAAAATGCGAAGATGAAACGATAAGATCCCATCTGCACACGCTCTTTACTGTTCTTCGTAATCAAAGAAGTAAGTGCAGAATACGCAATATTATTTGCTGTATAGAACACACCATTTAACAATGTATATGCAATAAAGAACCATGCATATTGTGCTGTATTTCCCCAGCTTGTAGGAACTGCAAAACAACATACCAGTGTAATCGCACATCCAATGTAGCCGTAAAGCATCCACGGTTTCGCCTTACCCATCTTGCTGTGTGTCTTGTCAATCATCGAGCCAAAGAAAATGTCTGTAAATCCGTCAAACAGTTTGGAAACTGCGATCAACGTACCTACTATACCTGCTGCAAGTCCGACTGAATCCGTCAGATAAATCATCACAAAGGATGTTAAAAATGCATATACTACATTTCCTGCTATATCGCCGGATCCGTATCCGACTTTGTTATACCATTTTAAATACTTTTTTTCTTCCATAGAATCACTCCTCATCTTAATCATGTTTAGAATTTCATGTGTCAAACAGTCTGATGCCTATATTATTCTAAATGCTTTTACTTTTGTTCTCTTGTATCCCGAATATCCCCGTATGTCCGGACTTATACGTCGATATTCGGGAAAATACTGTGTCAACGAGTTATATCATTATCCTTTCACATACGGAACCAGTGTAAACCGGAACCGGAATAATCTATCATCAAATCTGTATGCTTCTAACACGTCTGGTCCGCAGCTGTTAGAGCCTATTCCATTCTGTGCATAATCAAGACAGAATACCGTACTGTCCGATTCTATCAATTCATAGTTATGTGCCTTTTCTTCCAGCTCCTCCTGTGTATAGAAGGACGCATTGAATGAAAATGTATCTTCCTCTGCAACGGCAGTGATACCGTACTGGCTGTTGCCAAGCTCCACATAATCGCAGTCGTAGTGACTTCCGTTTTCCTGTGGGCGGATATAATCCTCATGCATATCGGAAACCTTCAGACGATACAATCCGTGGCTTGCTGCTCTATGCTTGTCCCGGTAGCTTTCCTGCGGTCCCATACCGAAGAACCCTGCATCTGTAAGCTTCTTATCTAAGAACATCCGCACACCAAATCTTGGTAGATCCGGGAACTCCTCATCCTTTTTCACTGCGATATCCGCTCCAATTCTTCCGGCTGCGTCAATCGTCCAAGTGATTGTCACATCCATAATTTTCTGCACGGTTGCTGCCACGACCGAAGCCTGACTTGTCACAGTTACTCCGTGCTTTCCCTGAATCACCTCTGACTTGTATGCTCTTGTATAGGCTTCGTTGTAGTGGGCTTTCTTCCACTCTGCCTTGATATACATATCGTTATCCGTCGGTGCTCTCCAGATGTTCAGTTCCATCGGATGATTCATATATTCTCTGCCTGCAAATGTCAGGCTGTCAAAAAGTGCCGTCCGCTTGTTGACCGTATAGGAGAAATCCCGTCCCTTTATGATGATCTCTGTATCATTTTCCTGTACCTGAATACCCGTATCAGGCACTTCCTTTGTAAGCCAGCCTACTGCCTGCTGATTCTTTGCACCCTTACTGCTTACATCTATCTCGTCAAAGCCTAAGACATACGCCTTGGAAAGAAGCGGAATGTCCTTCTTCAGCTTATAGAACAGCTTCAGATATACCTTTCCATTCTCCGGAATTGAAAGCTTTAAGGTCGTGCTTCCATCACAATGCGGTAATACGGATCCTTCAGAAAGCTTCCCCTTTCCGATCACAAGTCCATCCTGTGACAGCTCGTAAGTAATCTCAACATAATCCTTCAAATCATCGAAATCCATATAGTTGTGAAGCACCAGCTCACCGCTTGCTGTATCATACGATACTACTCTTGCCGGTCGGTATACATTCTTGTACTCCAAAAGTCCGGTGTGTATCCTTCTGTCCGGATATACCAGACCATCCATACAGAAGTTGCTGTCATGGATTACTTCGCCATGATCGCCGCCATAGGCATAGATCGTCTTGCCATTTTCGGCTACACCATGGGCGATTGCATGATCGCACCACTCCCACACGAAACCGCCGCACATCTTATCCTCTGCCTGTATCATCTGGAAATAATCTTCAAAATCTCCGGGACCATTTCCCATACTGTGGCAGTATTCCACCAGAAGGAATGGTTTGCTGCCATCCTTTTCCAAATATTCCTCTATCTCAGTAAGTGCCGGATACATACGGCTGTATAAGTCCAGATTCTCGTAATCATAGGTTACATCGTAATTGCGGTATCTGGCACTCTCATACTGCGTGATCCGCTCCGAATCGAACTTCTTTGTCCATGCCAGTGCCTTCTCAAAATTGCAACCATAAGCGCTTTCATTTCCCATAGACCACATCACGATACAGAACCGGTTCTTGTCACGCTCCACCATCAGCTTCACACGGTCAACAATCGCAGCTTCCCATACCGGATCATCTGCTATCTTCTCATTCCAACGCTTAAAGCGGTTGTAATCCGTATCCTCTTTTCGATACAGCATAAATGGTCCATGTGCTTCGATATCTGCCTCGTCAATCACCATAAATCCATAGCGGTCGCACATTTCATAGAAAAATGGTGCATTTGGATAATGGCTGGAACGAATGGCATTGAAGTTGTGCTGCTTCATCAGGGTAAGGTCTGTCTTGATCTGCTCCATGCTAATTGTAAATCCGGTGACCGGATCGGAGTCATGGCGGTTCACACCACGGAATTTAATCTTCTGTCCATTTAAGTAGATTACCTGATTCTTGATCTCGATCTTGCGGAGTGCTATATGGTCTACGATTACCTCCTGCTCCGTCTCCAGAATAATCGTATACAGATACGGATTCTCTGTATTCCAGAGTGTATAATCTACAATCTCAAAAGTCGCTTCTCCACTCTCGGAAATAACACCCTCGGAAACAACTGCTCCATTCTTATCCTCGAGCTTTACCCGAACCTCTGTCGGCTCGTAAAATGCTGCTGTAAGATTTATCCTTGCAATGTCTGAATCTAATTGTGTTGTAATGCGATAATCACGGATTCCCTTTTCCGGACGTTTTAAGAGATACACATCACGGAAGATTCCGCTCATACGGAACTTGTCCTGATCTTCAAGGTACGAACCGTCGCACCACTTCATCACAAGCACGGAAATCCGGTTCTCTCCTTCCCGCAATACGTCTGTCACATCAAACTCACTGGTCATGTGGCTCACCTGACTGTAGCCTACATAGGTGCCGTTTAACCATACATAAAAGCAGCTATCCACACCTTCAAAGTTAAGATATGCCTTTGGTGCTGCAGCATCCTTTGCATAGTCAAAGGTATGCACATAAGCTCCACATGGAATATCCTGTGGCACATATGGCGGATCAAACGGAAATGGATAACGGATATTTGTGTATTGGTGTGTATCATAACCTGCCATCTGCCATACACTCGGAACTTTGATCTCGTCAAAGCCCTCAACCGAATAACCATCCTCATAAAAGGCATCTTTCATATCATAGATGCTGTCAAAATACTGAAACTTCCATGTACCATTCAAAAGCTGCATTCTGTCTGACAGCTCTCTGTGCTCTACCAGGTCATCCATCCGCTTGGAAGCCGGCATGTAATAAGCTCTCGCCGGCATCGTATTGTCATGTAATACACTTAAGTCCTCATAGTAACGTGGCACGATCATAAATAATCCTCCTTCATTCATACAGTTTATACACTTTTTTGTTGCTTGTACCCTTGCTAACAGTTTTCTCCTTACTGTCTGCTTTTTTTCCTTCTCGCTTTTGTTAGATTTATATTACCTTAATCCATTTCTTATGTCTATAAACTAGAATGGACAAAATATGCACAAAATGATACAATAATCCCATCAAGCAGAAAAGTGGACGAACTGCTTGCAGCATCTGACACTTTTCTATTTGATGGGTAAACAGTCATAAGCACGCAGGACGATAGTCCGGAGTGCGCATGGCTGGCACGATTTCGAGAGTTCGAAGAACGAAGAAATCGTGATTATTGTATCGAGTGAAAGGAGTGCTGCCCTATGTACATGAACACCGGTTATTTGAACCATTCACATATGGATTTTAAGGATAAAAGCCGACCACTGATTGTCGGTAGCTGCGGAATCTATCGTTTGTCTGAGCACACAAAGATGCCAACCTATCGCCCAAGAGGACGTGTTGATTTTCAGATTATATATATTGCAGCCGGATGCGGACATTTTCATTTTGATACTGTTGATAATGAAACAATTGTTCCCGCTGGTAACATTGTCATATTCCGTCCAAAAGAGCTTCAGAAATATGAATACTATGGGGAAGATAAGACAGAAGTCTACTGGATTCATTTTACTGGAAGTGATGTAAAAAATATCCTAAGAAAATATGGTTTCCCAGATAACGAGAGAATATTCCCGGTTGGTACATCCATAGAATATGAGCGTGTATTTAAGAGAATTATTATAGAATTACAACGTTGTCAGGATAACTACGAAGAAATGCTCACATTATTGCTCCGTCATCTTCTGATCATATTCCAACGTGAGCTTACCAGAGAGCAGGTTTTAAAAAATGAATATCTCGACCACGAGATGGATACCGCCGTGACATATTTTAACGAAAATTATAACCGTGATATCAATATAGAAGAGTATGCGACATCCAAGGGGATGAGCGTCAGTTGGTTCATACGAAGCTTCAAGAAGTTCACAGGTTCTACTCCTATGCAGTTTATTGTTGCGCTCCGTGTCAACAACGCACAGGTCTTGCTTGAGACAACCAACTATTCCATCAATGAAATATCTAAGATTGTAGGCTACGATAACCAGCTCTATTTCAGCCGATTATTTCATAAGCTGAAGGGATTTTCTCCGAGGGAATATCGGAAAACCAGAAAGTTGGAAATATAAACTAAAGCCAGGAAAAAGTCACGCATATAATGCATATTCTGTATCATTTCATTCATTGTTTCGTATGTAATATCCATCTATAATAGGAATAACTACTATTATGGAGCTGTTGGTTCTGTAGGCATGATAAGTTTCTTATTTTTCTCATTATGTATGGGACTTTCCTCCGGCATAGGCGTAATCGTTTCTAAATGTTTTGGTGCAAAAAAAGAAGAAGAAGTGAAAACTGCGATTGCTAACTCCATATATGTGATGAGTGGAGGGTGCGGACAAAATTCTGGACTACTATAGGGCTTCGAAAGGAGCCTTTTTATGTATTCAAAAGAACAAAAGGATATTGCACTACGGATATATCATCAAACAGAGTCTGTAACTGAAACTATTAGGATTAACTGTTTTTTTAACGATGCGTAAGTATTGAAAGGTTGATAATCACCGCCATAGAGATTGCAATGTTGTAGAATATACCAACTTCTAAAACCAGCTAAAATTCCAAAACCAGATACATTATCGACATATTTATTTTCTTCTATATCAGCACTATCTAACCCATATTCATGCACCGGCAGACGACAGGTGGCAGGTAAGGTATCTATAAAAATCTGTATTTATTTAAGTGATTCTGCCACCCATCGAAAACTTTCTTCGTCTCCCAGTTTAAATGCCATTGTCTCCCCTGGTGGCGCAAGAGAACTTTTTTCATGAATCAATACCCTTGTGATTGGATCTTTTCTTACTTTCCCGATGAAAATCAACTCTCTCTGTGTCTCTGCATCTGTCCAGCTATTTTCTTTCTACTCTTTCCAGATCAATCCCGCAGACAGGTTTCTGAACTAACCAGCTACTGATTTTTTACATTTTCTCCATCCGATAAAATGCGCCTTTTTTCTCTAGCAATTCTTCGTAAGAGCCACATTCCAGAACATTTCCTTTTTCAATCACAGCAATCCGGTCAGCATTGCGAATGGTAGACAGACGGTGGGCTACGATCAGTGTGGTACGTCCTTTCACAAGTTTCTGGATTGAATCCTGAATCTTCTTTTCAGAGATGCTGTCAAGCGCAGAAGTTGCCTCATCCAGAATCAGGATCTTCGGATTCCGTAAAAATGCACGGGCAATGGAGATGCGCTGCCGTTGTCCGCCGGAAAGATTTTCCCCATGTTCTGTTATCATCGTGTCCAGACCATCAGGCAGTTTCTGGACAACTTCTTCCAGGTTGGCTGCACGGATGACATTCCATAACTGTTCCTCGGAGATAGATTCAGATCCATAGGTGATATTCTCGCGGAGAGTTCCGGTGAAGAGAATGGACTGTTGTGGAACGACGGCAATCTGCTTTCGGTAGCTGTGCAGATCCAGTTCCATCAGGTCATTTCCATCAACCAATACCTGTCCGCTGTCAGCTTTCAGGAAACCGATGGCAAGATTGAGGATTGTTGTTTTTCCAGAGCCGGAACCACCGGCAAAGGCAACTGTCTCCCCCGGCTGAATCTTGAAGTTCAGATGACTTAATACCGGTTTTTCATTGCCTTTATAAGTAAAAGATACATCCTGAAATGTAATCTCACCTTTCAGATCAACTACTTTTTTCTTCCTACAGTTGTCCTCAATATCATTTGCACAAAGCACATCACCAATCGATTCAACGGATTCCAGGCCTTTCGCAATGATTGGCAACAAAGTCACTATACTTGCAATCTGAGCGACGATGCTGGAAAAATAAGTCTGGTATAAGGTGATATCTCCGACACCGATGATTCCTCTCCATGCAATGTAGGCTGTAAATGCAAGACAGAATACCTGAAAGATCTGAAATGCAACCCAGCTGATTGAAGAAAAGTATGTCTGAATCATATCAAGCTGAAGCCCTTTTTCAGCAACTTTACGAAGCTGTTCACTCATTTTACGGGCTTCCTGATCTTCCAGAGCGTGAGCTTTAGTTACAGGAATCATTTCAACCATTTCCATTACTTTTGCAGAAGTTTCTTCCATTTCTTTACGGAAAGCACGGTTATGGGTTTTGATTTTTCCTTTAAAACCAACAATGATCAAAACAGAAACCGGTATCGTGCAGAGGAAGAAAAGAAATACGATCCGACTTTTGAAGATGACCACTCCGAAGGATACACCAATGTTCAGAATGATAGTCAAAAGAGAGATAAAGATCTGAGATGCAAGATTTTGTATCTGTTCTACATCTCGCATGATCTTCGACTGAAGCCTTCCGGACTGCATTTCCTTGTGATAGGTAATCGACAATTGCTGAAGCTTGCAGACTAGGGCTTCGCGCAGTTCTTTCTCTACTGTTCGTACCGTTTTAGCATAGAGCCAGGTATGGATGTAGTTGGTTGGTATGTTCTGTACCAGAAATACAATCATAAGGATGGTATTCAGAATCAGAATTTTGGTAATATTCCCGTTGTGGTCTGTCACTGCATTGATAATATTAGCTGTGACGATTGGAAGAACCCAGGTTGGGGAATGCTTGATAATGAAAAAGAAAATGGAACCAACCAGCGCGCCATAGTGTCCCTTGAAAAGAGAAAGAAGCGTGCGCAGGTTATTTTTTCTGTTCCGGCTGAAGATGTGCATCATGGCAGCTTCTTCCTGCCAGAGATCCTGTTCTGAAGTTTGTTGTATGCTATTTTCTTGTGTCTCTCCCATAGTAGTCTTTAATAACCTCCTGTATCGGTTTGTTGCAGATTTCGTAGCTGGTATCTCTTGATGCAATACTTCTGGACGGAATAACCGGGGCCCATTCCCACATGGCAAAACCATTGACCCATGAGCGCTTTGCACAGGCCTCAAACATAGCACGATACCAGTCTGGCTGTTCCTCCAGACATAAATCTCCCTGAATTGCCCAGTTGTTAGGCACCAGTGAGGATCCTTTTCTGGACATGCATCCTGCTTCGGCGAAGAAGAATGGTTTCTTGAATTTCTGAACGACTTTTTCAATACGGTCAAGTTCCTGTTCCCACTGATCAATCGGATAATATCCGCTGGAAGAAATCATGTCGACACAGTCCCACCAGGTTACATTTTCTTCCTGATATTTATCGGTATTATAGGAAACAGGTCCGTGGTAATAGTTTCGGATCGCAGCGATTACGTTTCTCCATTCTTCACTGCGGTGTTCCGTCATTACCATCTCACATCCTGCAATAAAAAGATCACATTGTTCGGCTTCTGCAATTTTGGCATAGTGTGTCTGGAATTCTGTGTAAGAGGCAAACCAGTTTTCCCATTTCGGTTCACATGGAACATCTTTTTCAAAGAAACTGATGTAAGCACGCCAGACACCATTTTTACAATTAACGGTAGGTTTCAAGGCAACACGGATGTGCTTGCTTTTTGCATAGCGGATCATATTGATTAATTCTTCATCTGAGAATGTAGCACTGGAAGTGTAACAGATCTCTTCTGAGTGTGCGTGGTCCTGTAGCCCTACAGGAGCAAGGATTACGAAATCAGCAGAAGTGTGTTCTATCATATAATCAAAACTGTCACGGGCAGTCTGTGTAGAAAGAGAACCACGTTTGTGAAATGGGGCAAATGTAATTCCTTTAATATATCCAAATTGATTTTGAATTTTCATTTTGGTAAAAACCTCCTGTCTTTCGAATTATATAGTTTCTATTTTCTGCTGGAAGTATATCATGTAGAAAAAAGCTATGATATAATGAATCTATTATAAAATTGTAAAAATCTATGATGGAGATAATCTGTGAAACCTTATTTTGAATGTTTAGACAAATTAAACAAACCATATGAAGCCTTTTTATTTGATGCACAGACATCTGAGATGTTCCCAATTCTTCCACATTGGCATTATTTTGTGGAGATTCTTTACATGGTGGAGGGAAAGGCGTATGTAGTGGCAGGAGAAGAGAATTATGTATTGGAACCGGGAGATCTGATCGTATTTTATCCACAGATGGCTCATGCAATTTATTCAACAGGACAGCTTCCAATCCGTTACTATGTCCTGAAATTCGATCCGGCACATCTGAATATATCCGGTTCGGCACTTCCATCGATTTCGAGTCTGATCGCCATGGCCGCAGTGGAGCAGAAGCTATCGGTTTATTTTTCGAAAGAGAAATTTAATCAGGAAAAAATGAAGCAGCTGATTCAGGGATCAGTGAAGGCGTTAGAAGAAAAGCAATTTGGTTATGACATTATTATGCATTCGAATTATTGTCTTCTTATGGCAGAAATTCTTCGTATCTGGAAGCAGGAAGGCTTTCAGATAAAAAAAAGGAAAAAGGAAACTGTATTAAGCGAAAAATTTACAGAGGTATCTGAGTACATTTCACAGCACTACCAGGAAGATCTCTCGGTGGCGGAGCTGGCAGAAAAATTTCATATGAGTTATTCGTATTTTGCCGCAATATTCAAGGAGTACTATGGACAGACCTGCAAGGAGATGATTCTCACGGTAAGACTGCAAAAAGCGGAGGACTTATTGCAATTCACAGATTTTGACCTAACTTATATCAGCCAGGAGACAGGATTTTGTGACTGCAGCCATTTTATCAAGGCGTTTAAACAGAAGTATGGAGTGACACCGAGGAAGTATAGGATGAAGTAGAAAAGTTTTGATTTTGTATCACGGAAGTAAAGAAATTGCAGAGGGATTATTACCTTCGTTTGCATCAAGATATACCTTAAATCTGATGCTTCTGCTATTACAGGACATTACCGATAAAATTGCAAGTCCTTTTTATCGGACACATCATTTTGCATAATTGACAATAAGAAAATTCTATAGAACTGAAAGAAGGGATTTTTATGGCGGTTACCAATAATACCCGAGAAATCCGAGAACAGCGTGGCATTTACCAAGATGACCTTGCCGCTGCTATCGGATTCAGCACCAAAACTGTCGGCAGGATAGAACGTGGGGACAGCACCCCATCTGCCGAGTTTATGCTACGGATTTCTAAATACTTTAATTTATTGGTGGAAGATGTCTTCCATGAGATTACAGCAAACGTAGTAGCTGTCTCTTATACACATCTCCGAGCCCACGAGACCGAGGC
>ENA-OZQZ01000349-OZQZ01000349.1-human-gut-metagenome-genome-assembly--contig:-NODE-349-length-11283-cov-8.500980_pt1 | contig 11283 bp, 6 predicted proteins | sample MGYA00243263_ERZ653933 | MGnify/ENA primary metagenome ERZ653933 (study PRJEB26926, sample SAMN06164633) | human gut metagenome | biome: ENVO:00009003; feature: ENVO:2100002; material: ENVO:00002003...
ACGAGATCAGCCTCGGTCTCGTGGGCTCGGAGATGTGTATAAGAGACAGAGGATATAGAAATGAATAAAAAAGTTTACAAAACATTGGAATATAACAAAATCCTCACCATGCTAAGCAGCTACGCAGCATGTGATGAGACAAAGAAGCGGTGTCTTTCGCTTGAGCCTATCACCGATTTATACGAAATCAGACATCTGCAGACCACCACTGCCGATGCACTAAGCCGCCTGTACAAGGACAGCGGAGTGTCCTTCGTTGGCATACACAATGTACATGCTTCCCTAAAGAGGCTTGATATCGGTGGTGCACTGAATACGACCGAGCTTCTTCGCATCTGCAGTCTTTTGGAGGTTGCAAAGCGCGTGAAGGCCTATGGCAGAAGCGGCATGGACAATGAGAAGCAGGATTCTCTCTCCGGTCTGTTTGCAGGGATTGAACCGGTTTCTGCGCTCTGCGATGAGATTAAGAGGTGCATTTTATCTGAGGAAGAGATTGCCGATGATGCGAGTCCTGAGCTTTTTAAGATAAGAAAGAGCATACGCGGCATGAACGACAGAATCCATGCGCAGCTCACCAAGCTCATGAACAACAGCACAACAAGGACATATCTGCAGGATGCGGTTGTGACCATGCGCGACGGCAGATATTGTCTGCCTGTAAAGGCTGAGGCAAAGGGCAATGTACCCGGCATGATGCACGACCAGTCATCTACCGGCTCTACCCTTTTTATCGAGCCGATGGCTGTCGTCAATTTGAATAACGAGCTCAAGGAGCTTTTCATAAAGGAGCAGGAGGAGATTGAAAAAATCCTTGCAGCGCTCAGCGACAAGGTTGCCATGAATGCGGCTGCCTTGGAGCAGGACTATGAGATTCTTTCAGAGCTTGACTTCATTTTTGCAAAGGCAAATCTGGCTAAATCATATAACGGTGTGGCACCGGATTTCAACACCGATGGGCATATCAATATCAGAAAGGGCCGTCATCCGCTTTTGGATGCTAAAAAGGTGGTCCCTATAGATGTACGGCTCGGCGAGGACTATAAGCAGCTCATCATCACCGGACCAAATACCGGTGGTAAGACGGTTTCACTAAAGACTGTCGGACTTTTGACTCTCATGGGTCAGGCAGGTCTTCACATTCCTGCGGCTGACAGGTCAAAGCTCGCCATCTTTGAGGATGTCTTTGCGGATATAGGCGATGAGCAGAGTATTGAACAAAGTCTCAGTACCTTCTCGTCTCACATGACCAATATCGTAAAAATTCTTGAAAAAGCCGATGACAGAAGCCTTTGCCTGTTCGATGAGCTCTGCTCGGGAACCGACCCGACAGAGGGTGCGGCACTTGCCATCTCAATTTTAAACAGACTGCACCAGTATGGTGCCATCACCATGGCCACCACACACTACAGTGAGCTGAAGGTATATGCGCTTTCCACAGACGGTGTGGAAAATGCCTGCTGTGAGTTCAATGTGGAGACTTTAAGCCCTACCTACCGCCTGTTAATCGGTATTCCTGGAAAGAGTAACGCATTTGCAATCTCATCAAAGCTTGGTCTGGACGAAAACATCATCGAGGATGCAAAAAGCAGAATTAATGATAACGACCTTGATTTTGAAGATCTGATTGCAAGCCTCGAGTCACAGCGACAAACCATCGAAAAGGAACAGCTTGAAATCAACAGCTACAAGGCCGAGATTGAAAAGCTCAAGAAACAGCTCGAAGAGAAAAACGAGCGTATAGACAAGAGCAAAGACAAGATTTTACGCGAGGCAAATGAGGAAGCCTACAAGATACTGCAGGATGCAAAGGAACTTGCCGACAAAACCATCCGCAATTTCAACAAATACGGACAGGGACAGGCTCCTATGAGCCAGATGGAAAAGGAGCGCTCTGCCCTTCGTGACAAGATGAATGACAAGGAAAAGAAGCTGTCAGACATCAAGAAAAACACTGCCAAGGCAAATCACAAGGCGCCTAAGAAGCTGCGCATCGGTGATTCTGTGCTTGTGCTCTCCCTCAATCTGAAGGGAACTGTCCACACTCTGCCAAACGCCAAGGGCGATTTGTATGTGCAGATGGGTATACTGCGCTCGCTGGTTAATATTAATGACCTCGTGCTCTTAAACGACGATGTCTCTCCTGCCAAGAAGTACGGCGGCAGCGGAAGCAAGATAAAGATGAGCAAATCGCTGTCAGTTTCATCCGAAATCAACCTGATAGGAAAGACTACGGATGAGGCGCTTGCTCTCTTAGATAAATACTTAGACGACGCATATATCGCTCATCTTTCATCAGTGCGCATTGTCCACGGAAAAGGCACCGGTGCTCTGCGAAAGGCTGTGCATGGACTCCTTAAGAGGACAAAAACTATTGCGGAATACCATCTCGGTGAGTTTGGTGAGGGCGATGCCGGAGTAACCATCGCAACCTTTAAATAACGACAATTTACTTTTACGGAATATAAATAATTTTTAAGAAGGAGATTAGAAATGGCTGTTAAACAGAAAATACTGATAGTAGACGACGACAACAATATAGCAGAGCTTATATCTCTATATCTGACCAAGGAATGCTATGACACCAAAATCGTAAATGACGGTGAGCAGGCGCTTATCGCATTTGAGCACTACAAGCCAAACATGCTTCTTTTGGACCTCATGCTTCCGGGCATAGACGGCTATCAGGTATGCCGTGAGATACGTGCAAAGTCCGATGTGCCGATTATCATGCTCTCCGCAAAGGGCGAGGTATTTGACAAGGTTTTAGGCCTGGAGCTTGGCGCCGACGACTATATACTCAAGCCCTTTGACTCAAAGGAGCTTGTGGCAAGAGTCAAGGCCGTGCTCAGACGCTTCCAGCCTGCAAAGCCGGAGGCCTATGCTTCCGTAGATATCAAGTGTGTGGAGTACCCGGGGCTTATTGTAAATCTGTCCAACTACTCTGTCACTTATGACGGACAGCAGATTGATATGCCGCCAAAGGAGCTTGAGCTTTTATATTTTCTTGCCTCATCTCCAAATCAGGTGTTTACAAGGGAGCAGCTTCTGGACAACATATGGGGCTATGAATATGTCGGCGACACCCGCACTGTCGATGTGCATGTAAAGCGTCTCCGCGAGAAAATCAAGGACAAGCCAACCTGGCGCATCGCAACTGTCTGGGGCATCGGATACAAGTTTGAGGTAAAATAAATAATGAAACATACCATCTACACTAAGCTGTTAATCAGCTACCTGATTTACGGTGTCATCGCTTTTTTCATTATATGCACATTTACACAGCATCTCACCACAGACTATATTGAAAAGCAGGAGGCATCCAATCTCTACAGGGAAGCCTCCATCATTGCAGGTGATTACGCCGCCGAATACTTTGACTCATCCATGTCGCTTAGCGATTTCCAGAATCACATGAAAATCGTAGCCGACTATATGGATGCCAAGGTATGGGTGGTCAGCCCTGACGGTGAGCTGCTCATGGACTCAGATGATCCGTCAATAGGCATTGATATCCAAAATGACAGTTCTAAGCCTGTAGTGATAAATGGCTTTGATGTCACCGATTTTGGCAGCAACAACTATATGATTGGAGATTTTTATGGCTCCTTCAAGCATAAGATGCTGTCCGTATTTTCCCCGGTAAATGTCTCGTACCAGAATATCGGCTACATAGTCATTCACAAGACAATGAGCCATATCACGGCAGGTGTAAACGGTTTTATGAATATCTCCTTTTACACTGTAGCGCTCATTTTTGCCTTTGCATTTGTTCTGCTTTTCATGATGAGCCGCTCCATTTACCGTCCTATCTCCAAAATCACAAAGACCGCAAAGAAGTATGCAAAGGGTGATTTCACTGCCCAGATTGATGTACATTCCAATGACGAAATCGGCTATCTGGCAAACACACTAAACTACATGGCAACTGAGCTTGATACGCTTGAGGAGGATCAGCGCAAGTTTGTTTCCAACGTGTCACACGACTTCCGCTCCCCTCTTACCTCGATAAAGGGCTACGTGGAGGCCATGCTGGACGGAACCATCCCTGTTGAGATGCAGGATAAGTATTTAAATATCATACTTTTTGAAACCGAGAGGCTTAATAAACTCACCAAGAGTCTTATCGATCTGAACCAGTTCGGTCATCACGGCATACATCTGGATATTGCTGATTTTGACATCAATACAATGATCCGCACGACAATCCTCACCTTCGAGGGTAAATGCAGTGAAAAGGGCTTAAGCTTTGACCTGCTGCTCACCGGAAAAGAGCTTTTCGTGCGCGGTGATATGGTCAAAATCCAGCAGATTCTTTACAACCTGATAGACAACGCTGTGAAGTTTTCAAATAATGATTCGAGTATCAAGATTGAGACGAGTATCAGAAATGAAAAGGTGTTTATATCAGTAAAGGATCACGGTATCGGTATACCAAAGGACAGCCTTTCAAAGATCTGGGAGCGCTTCTACAAGAGTGATTTATCCCGCGGAAAGGATAAGCGCGGTACGGGACTTGGCCTGTCTATAGTTAAAGAAATTGTACAGGCGCATGGTGAGAATATAAATGTGATAAGCACTGAGGGTGTGGGAACTGAGTTTATATTTACGCTGCCGCTCAGCAAAAAAGAAGGGTGAGCACAGCTCATCATATGATAGGTGTGGTGGGCGCCTCGCTTTTTAGGTTGTGAGGTTGCCGTAGCACACAGTATATTCCTCAGAAAAATGTGAAGTCAGCCGCGGTTGTTTATCCGGACAGGTTACGATTTTATTTATGTTTTCTTTCTTCTTTAATTTATGGAACTCCGCGGCAGTTCACATTTTTCTTCGGAACACACTGTATGCTCTCCGGCTAATTCAGGTTTACGAGCGAGGCGCTTTGCTACCTTGCATTTTGGCAGTGCCGGACTTATTTCACTGGCGTGAAATTTTGTCCGGCACTTTTTACTTTTTAAATTTAAAGCTCATTTCACTTATGCGAAATGAGCTTATTAAATAGTTATATATTGTTTATAAATATTCTGAGCCGCCTTGAAAACACAAGAAAAACTGATTTTAAATAATGACGCTTATATCATATTTTTATGGTTCGTATTTGCTGCCGGCCGGGTCGGTTACTGTGTAGTCTCCGCCGGATATGTCGACTGTGGTTTCAAAATCTGTGATGTCCTGATTTACGGTACCATCGAACAGATCATATGTGAAGGTGTAGCCCTGTGCCGATACTGCTTTGACATATATTTTGATATTGCTTGCGGCTGTGACAGGGATTAAGTCTTCGATTTTGACTGTGCCTTCGAGGCTATGGAGCTTACCGTCGTCCTCTTTTGAGGCATCAGAGGTATCATTTTCCGTGTCATTCTTTGAGCCATCTTTTTTGGCATCATCCTTCCGACTTAAGGCGGATGTGATGGAGTCTGTGTCTGCAGAGTCTGCACTGTCTGTGCCGTTTTCTGCCAACAGCTGTCGGATATCGTATGTCTTTAGCTCTGTATCTGAGCTTGCAACTACGAGCTGCACACTGTTAAAGTCAAAGTAATCATTTCCCATGACCGCTACATCTACATCTGTGCCAAGCTTTATGCTGCCATTGTCAAAGGTTGGTTTATTGGCAAGTATGCCGGATGCTACATTTTTGAACACTGATGTCACACCTTCAAACTCATCGAGCACCTCTGTGCTTCTCTTATTTCCGTCAACAAACAGAAATGTCACATTGCCTGCATAGTCCTCAGACAGTGGAAGGGTGGCCTCACCCGTATACTTGATGCCGTTTAGCTCGAGCGGTATCTCGTTTGTACCGAAAAATACACTGGTTTTTGTATCCTCTGTGTACTCCTTTGGCACCACCGAGACAGAGACTGTGTATGTCATATCGGTAAAATCTGCACTTTTTAAGGAAATATCCCAGTCTGTTATGAGGCTGGCCTCCTCCTCAAGAGTGGACTTGATATCATCCTGCATGGTCTGCACATCGGAAAGTATCACCGATGTGTTGTCTGAGGTGTATGACATCTGTGTCTCGAGCTTTTTTATCCTGTTATTAAGCAATACTGCCCCCGCAATAAGTGCGGCGAGCAGTATTATGGTAATCGCATTGAAAATATTTTTTTTCAAATTCATATTATAGTGTTATTCCTCATCTTCCTCTGCAGCCACAGCTATTCCAAGCTCCTCAAGCTGCTTTGGATCTACAGTTCCGGGTGCCTCTGACATAAGATCCGAAGCGTCCTTTACCTTAGGGAATGCAATAACCTCCTTGATATTGTCTGTATGCAGCATATGCATGCAGATACGGTCAACACCGAAGGCAAGTCCTGCGTGTGGCGGTACACCATATGAGAATGCATCAAGCAGGAATCCAAACTGCTCATGTGCACGCTCCTTTGTGAAGCCAAGCACCTCAAACATCTTCTCCTGGATGTCATCCTGATGGATACGCACTGAACCTCCACCGAGCTCTGTACCATTGAGTACGATATCATATGCCTTTGCACGAACTGCGCCCGGATCTGAGTCTATCTTGTCCCAATCCTCCTCCATAGGCATGGTGAATGGATGATGCATTGCCATAAATCTGTTTTCCTCATCAGACCACTCAAGGAGTGGGAACTCAGTTACCCAGAGGAAATTGTACTTATTCTCATCAATCAGGCCAAGCTCAGCTCCAAGCATGAGACGAAGCGCTCCGAGTACATTCCATACGATTTTATTCTTGTCAGCTGCGAAAAGGAGTAAATCTCCCGGCTTTCCGTTCATCCTTGCGACAAGTGCATCAAGCTCAGCCTCTGTCATAAACTTGGCAAATGATGACTTGTATGTGCCGTCCTCATTGATGCACAGATAAGCAAGTCCCTTTGCTCCACAGCCCTTTGCATGCTCTACAAGCTTGTCAATCTTCTTACGAGGCATCTTTGCCTGTCCCTCTACATTGATACCGCGGACAGAGCCACCGTTTTCAAGAGCTCCTGTGAATACTCCAAAGCCACAGTCCTTTACCACATCCGAAACGTCACAAAGCTCCATACCAAAGCGTGTATCAGGCTTGTCAGAACCAAATCTGTCCATAGCCTCCTGCCAAGGCATACGCTTAAACGGAATCTCAACATCCACATTGACAACCTCTTTGAAAAGGTGCTTTAACAGTCTCTCATTTACCTCGATTACATCATCGATATCTACGAATGAAAGCTCCATATCTGCCTGTGTAAACTCAGGCTGTCTGTCTGCACGCAGATCCTCGTCACGGAAGCATCGTGCAATCTGAAAATATCTGTCATAGCCTGAAGCCATCAGAAGCTGCTTAAAGAGCTGTGGTGACTGAGGGAGCGCGTAAAAATGTCCGTGGTGTATACGGCTTGGCACGAGATAATCTCTGGCGCCCTCCGGTGTAGACTTGCAAAGGATTGGTGTCTCTATCTCCAAAAATCCCTCGTTTGCCATAAAGTCACGCATCACGCGAAGCACATTGCTTCTGAGCATGAGATTTCTCTGGATATCAGGACGGCGAAGATCCAGATAACGGTATTTAAGTCTGATGTCCTCGCTGGTCTTTGAATTCTCCTCAATCTGGAATGGAGGTGTCTGTGCCTCTGAAAGCACTCTGATTGATGTAGCGATAACCTCGATATCACCTGTCTTTAAGTTCTCATTGACAGCGGCTGTTCTCTTCTGGACAGTTCCCTCAACTGCGATGACGAACTCACTTCTTAAGGTGCCTGCCTTTTCAAAGCCCTCTGCACCTACATTTTCCTCACCGAATACTATCTGAAGTATTCCGCTTCTGTCTCTTAAATCTACGAAAATGAGACTTCCTAAATTTCTTCTCTTCTGTACCCAGCCCATCACGGTGACCTTCTCACCGATATTGGCATTTGATACCTCTGTACATCTATGGCTTCTATGTAAGCCCTGCATTGATTCTGCCATTTTATACTCCTTATATTTCTACTATATATTTATTCTAATAACTGTTTGGTACCACTGCTACACAGCTAAACTGCTGCTTATCAGATTCCTATCTGTTAAAGAACTCAACAAACTCCTCGTAGCCCTCTTTCATAAGCTGCTCCTTCTGGAATTTCTTGTTCTTGTTCATGCGCACAACAAGCACCTGCTGTCCGTTTGCTCTTGCGTCTTTTGCCTGGTTCATGACATCAACAAGCTTGTCTGCCGGATATTTCTTCTCAACCAGATAAGCCACCTTCTTTGGACTCTCAGGAATCTTGAAGCCGCTCTCAATTAGAAGCAGGATAATTCTCTCAAAACCGATTGAAAAACCACAGGCCGGTACATCATTTCCGGTGAACTTTCCAATCATCTTGTCATATCGTCCGCCACCGCCACAGGCTGCGCCAAGCTCAGGCATTGATATCTCAAAAATAGTTCCTGTGTAGTAGCTCATTCCACGAACAAGTGTAGGGTCAAATACGAGCTCAAACTTTGCTCCCTTTGTAGCATTGACAGCCGTAGCTATCTCTGTCATATTTGTAACCACTTCTTCGTCTAAATATTCACCGAGCTTTTCTGAAAGTATTTTTACACCCTCAGTGACATCCCTTGTCTGCTCCAAAAGCTTGAACAAATCAAGATATTTGTCAATATTTTCCTGTGGGTAGCCATCCTGTGCAAGCTCACTTGCAACGCCTTCCACTCCTATCTTGTCCATCTTATCGAGTGTGATAAATACGCTGTCGTAGTCCTCCTCAGCGAAACCACTGTAAGCAGCCATTGCCTTTAGGATTCTTCTCTCGTTGATTCTTATCTCAAAGTTCTCGAAGCCGAGTCTGCCGATTGTGGTAGTGGTTGCTGTAATCAGCTCTATCTCTGCCAGATTGCTTGGCTCTCCGAGTATATCTATATCACACTGTGTAAACTGTCTGTAGCGGCCTCTCTGAGGTCTGTCTGCTCTCCACACACTGCCCATCTGAAGTGCCTTAAACGGCGATGGCAGGTTGTTGGCATTGTTTGAATAATATCTTGAAAGTGGCACTGTAAGGTCGTAGCGCATTCCAAAGTCTACTACATCCGATTCTTCCTTCGCTGTCTCCAGATTCAGCTTCTCGCCTCTCTTCATTACCTTGAAGATCAGCTTCTCATTTTCTCCGCCCTGCTTGCTTGTGAGATTTGCTATATTCTCCATGCATGGTGTCTCTATCGGTGTAAATCCGAAGCTTCTGTATGTATCCTTGATCACACTTGTCACATAATCACGGATTTCCATCTCTGCAGGTAATATATCCTTCATGCCGTTGACCGGCTTTTTGCTCAGTGCCATTTGGTTTCCTCCATCTATATTAAAATATTGAATTCATTAGCTATTCTATTATACTTTTCGGTTTTGCAATCGTCAAGGGTTACAGGGGATTTTGCTATATGTGCTATAGGACGGGCTGCAAGCCACGGGACCGTTAGGGCACACGCATATGCTTTGCTTTCGCTACGCTTTGCCGCTAAGATACTGTACGGATTATGCTTTTTACGCTTCTATGCTTGACGAAACCGTCGAAACGCGCCTTCCATGGCGCGGTTCTCCTTGACTTGCCCTCCATGGCAAGTCATTTCTGTGCTTCATGTGCATAATCCTACAGTATCTAAGCGGCTTCGCTATTCGCTCAATCAAATGCATATGCGTATGCCCTAGCGGTGCCGTGACTTGCAAATGCTAATGCACATCTACTGTGGCGGATTGCAAATTCCGCACGGAGACAAGCCCATGGATTTTGCTTCATCAAGCGTTACCTCTGTGTCACTCTTTTTCAAGGTGCGACAGCCCGCACGGTGATATTTCTTGCCGGTTGCAGTGATATGGACCATTGTCTCGTTGTTTGAAGAATCTGCAGCGCTATTTTCTGCTGCTGAGCTGTCTGAGCCTGATGATGCACTTTCTGTTGTACTGCTTGAAGAGCCGGATTCTCCTGCCCCGCTTCCATCGCTGCTCTGCGAGCCTTCATTCTGCGGTGTATCCGTCTGAGCGCTCTGCTGCGGAGTGGTGCCATCCAGCCAGCTGTCACCATTCTCATAGTTTATTCCGACTCCGGGCTGCACATTATAGCAATAGACATTAAAAAATATGCCGCCACCGTTATCCTCAACCGACTTTGCCTCTATGAGAACACCGTTTGCAACTAGATTGCTGCCCGAGAACATCGGAGTCACTCTGTAAAGCACATGATTTCCTGTATTGTTTACATAATCCGCTACCAGATTCTCAAACGGCAGCATCCCCTCTACATTCAGGTATCTCGTGCCGGTAATAAGATTCTTCGGATTGGCATTCTCCCCGGCAAGCTGATAGCCAATAAGATGACAGCGATTATATAAATACCTGTCCTTTATCACATCATACTTCACCGTATGCCAGCCTGATGGCTTTATCATGCCTATCTTGCCACGCTCCTCAGTCGGCATGATATCCTTGCATATATTGGCATAAGCCACACCGCATCTGCCAAGTGAATCCAAATCACTGTAATTTTCAAAAGCAGTGGTAGTCATATCGCTGTCCGTAAAAAAAGGCTCATTATTGTTGACAGCCACATATGCCTTGCCATCATATGCCGGAATAGCATCAAGGGAAACGTAGGAATTGTTGTTTACAAGATTCTCCTGCGGCCCATCCACTTTATCCTTGCTGCCTAAAGCACCGGAAGAATCCTCATCTGCTACAACAGCTCCTACGGCATGCCCGGCACCTTCAGTGCCGGATAAATCAGCGGAGGCACAGCCTGTAAAAATTGTAGCAATTGCAAGTAATTCACATAGTGTAATTGCAGCTGTTTTCCTTAACTTTAGCCATATGTTCATATAAAATCACTCTTTCTATCAATCGATTGATATTGGATTTTCCCTAATCACAATAAATTAAATGAATACTTAAATTACTAAACCTAATATACTTTTATTTCCTCGCTTCATTTATTATAGCAAACGTTTGTTTGTTTTTCAACCCTTGCTGTAAAGCTATATATTTCCCACTATTTTGGTATGTTAGTGAGTTTCCCCGGTAGTACGCACCTATGTCACGTAAACTAAAAAAAGGATTCGAGCAAATGCTCGAATCCTTATAAATACCAGCTTATTAAACTATCATTTAAGATTGCTCGATGATACTAACAACTCTCGAACTTCTTTTTTAGTAAATATACACACAATCAAAACCTATATGTATATTTTCTATAAAATAAAAAAGGAAGCCGGACGCATCCAACTCCCTTAGGCATAGTCCGCAGACTGTCTCTTATACACATCTCCGAGCCCACGAGACCGAGGCTGATCTCGTATGCC
>ENA-OZQZ01000354-OZQZ01000354.1-human-gut-metagenome-genome-assembly--contig:-NODE-354-length-11136-cov-5.328580_pt1 | contig 11136 bp, 10 predicted proteins | sample MGYA00243263_ERZ653933 | MGnify/ENA primary metagenome ERZ653933 (study PRJEB26926, sample SAMN06164633) | human gut metagenome | biome: ENVO:00009003; feature: ENVO:2100002; material: ENVO:00002003...
ACGAGATCAGCCTCGGTCTCGTGGGCTCGGAGATGTGTATAAGAGACAGAATTTACACTTTCTTAATGAATTTATACACATCGTATATCTCGACGATATTTGAATGTATATCTATAAAAAAAGATCCAGAGCCGAAGCTCCAGATCTCCCTAAATACATATCATTTACAATATCGCTGCACCGACGTACATTATTTTAAATTACAGTCTATATATTCCATATATGACATTTTCCCAACTTCTGATTCATTTTCCACATACCACTCTGCGCATTCTTTCAATCCATCTTCCAATGATATTGTCTCCGGGTATATTTTGTTCTGCTGCTGCACATCGAGATAATATTCATAGTTATAAAAACTGAAATAATTTCTCTGTTCTATATCCTCACTGACATTTACAAACGCAGGGATCTTATCAAAGCAGGCGTAACACATCGTCACCCAGTCTTTTATAGTGACCGGCTCCACATTTCCCACATTCATGATATGAGTCTCCGGCTTTTCCTCTATTACTCTCTCCATCAGGATACAGAGATCCTTCACATGGAAGAACTGCAGCTTCATTCCACCATCTCCGGGCAGATAAAATGGTCTGTCCGCCCTGGCGCAGTCAAATACAAAAGCCTCCCTGTATACATTGTTCATAGGTCCATAAATATATGGTGGTCTGAGTATGTAAGCATCACTCACTCTGTCAAGTAATGCATCCTCCGCAGCAATCTTATCCGTACCATATGACCCCCAGTATCTGTTGAGTGCCCGTTCTGAATCTTCACGGAATGGCTGATCTCCATACTCTGGATACACTGCACTTGAGCTGATCATGATATACTGACCAAATGAACCAAGGCTGTCACATAAGTCTGTGATATCTTCCGCATTATATGCGGTTATGTCCGCCACAACATCAAAATAGATGTCTTTGAGTTTGTCTCCCAGGTCATGCCTGTCCGCTTCTATAAGCTTCGCACCTGGAACCTGCGGTCTTGAATTTCTGTTGACCACATACACCTCATAGCCTTTGTCCACAAAATACTGCGCCGCATACCGGCTTACAAATACTGTACCACCCGTTATTAGTATTTTCTTCATGGAGAGCCTCCTTTAAATTGGAATTTTTTATCTACTCACCAAGTTCCAGCATCACACTCTCATTTCCAGCTAATTTCACTGAACTAAGGTCTGACACATCTGTCTCACCAGAGCTTGAATAAAGTACATTTGTAACTGTTATGTCTCCGCACTCAGCAAGTGATACCGTCTGATCGCCCTCTGCAAAATTGTGCACCACCAGCAGCTTCTGTCCATCCGTCTCACGGAAGTATGCTGTCACACTGTCACTTGTGAGCGATGCCGCTCTGTAGCTTCCTTTCATAAGAGCAGGATTGTCCTTTCTCAGTGCTATCAATGTCTTGTAATATGAATACATTGAATCCGGATCTTTCATCTGCTGGTCAAGTCCCTTTGTCTCTGCATTCTGATTGTCCTTTTCCCACGACGTATTATATGTACTGTCACCTCCCCAAAGGAAAGGCGTCCTTATCATCTCATCCGGCTTACTGCCGTACATTCCAAGCTCCTCGCCATAATATATATATGGATTGCCTGGAAGCGTCATATATACCGCCGCAATCTGTCTCGCCTTATCCAGGCTGTTCACCGACGATGCTATCCTGTCCTGATCGTGATTTGCTCCAAATATTCCATTCAGATAGTTGGCATCCACGCCGTCATATTTATTCTGTATATTCTCTATCGCCACGGAAAGAGAATCACCAAAGCCTGGCACCGCCATGCCTTTCTGTACGCAGTTCAGTATCTTCTGCTGAATTGCAAAATCAAACTTTGTGTCAAATGGCTGGACATAATTTTCCAGCACCTTGTCATCCTGCCATACCTCCCCCACCAGGTATACATCAGGATTTATGCTCTCACAATAACTGGCAAATTCGTTCCACCAGGTGATATTTGCCGTTTCAGAATCTTCCTGCTGCCTGAACTCGTGTGCCCCATAGATATGAACTGCGGCGTCCATACGGAAACCATCAAGACCAAGCTCTAACCAGTGACCGGCGGCATCCTTCGCAGCCTGTCTAACATCCGGATTGTTGTAGTTTAGGTCCGGCATATCCGCGCCGAACACACCATAATAATAGAAGTCTCCTTCCTGGTGCCACACCATATCTCCCCAGCTTGATTTGTCGAGAAGATGATTGCAGTCTTTCTTGTCGGTCTTGTACACCCACCTGTAATAATCTCTGTACTCGCTGTTCTCATCGGACTTTGCCGCCTGAAACCACGGATGATTGATACTGGTGTGATTGATGACCAGATCCATGATGACTTTCATGTCTCTGCTGTGTGCTTCGTCAAGCAATCTCTTAAGATCATCCTCTGTTCCGTAATCGGAATTCACCGTCACGTAATCCGTCACTGAATATCCGTGGTAGGTATCGGATGCTGTGATCGGCATGAGCCATATCCCATCAATTCCGAGCTCCTGCAGATAGTCAAGTTTCTCCGTGACGCCATTCAGATCGCCTATACCATCACCGTCTGAATCGGCAAATGATCTGACAAATATCTCGTAATACACACCGCGATTACCCTCTTCGTTGGTCTTCTTACGAGGCTCTGCCGTAAATTCCGCCACGTCATACGAATCACTTGAGTATGTTCCCTCTACATAGGGCTCATCCTTGTCTTCCGCAGCTTTTTTTGACTCCTGTCCATTTTCTACTGTTTCTTCATTATTGGACTCCTGTCCATCTTCTTCTGATGCTCCGGCATCTGCCTGATCGTTTGTCTGGTCATCCGCCAAAGTCTCTGCCTCTGACGACGCAGCACCGTCCGCTCCGTCATCTGCTTTGCCGCACCCTGTACCGAGTCCAAGTGTAAGGGCCAGCATAACCACTGCAAGTCTCTTCTGCAGTCTGAGTAAGTTGTTCTGTTTCAGCACTTTCTTTTTAAGCACTTTCTCGTTCCTCCTAAACTCCCTCCGTTTTTTATTATAACAGACCATGCCTCATAACTTCCAGTGTAATATTGTTCTTACCACCTATTTGAAAGTACCTCTCCTTTAAGATACAGATTTCCCCGGACATCCTCTTTCACCGCTGACATCTGTTCCTGGTTCACCATATATGAAATATTCTGTCTTGAACACTCAAGCATTTCACAGCTTTCTGTCGTATCAATAATGTTACGTCTTACAAATGTCTTAAAATCCTCAAGTCCAAGAGGAACCTTCTCTCCTGACTCATACAAAATGTCTGTAGGAACATCAATCGAATCATTGAATGTGACAAAGTACCCTCCAGTGCCAAGCTTACCGGACCTGTAAAGTCTGTCATTTTCCAGAACTTTATCCAATCCAGCCAGCCTGTCAATCGGCTGTGCTTCACTATCTTTTTTTGATATATTTTTCAAATCTATTTTTCTCGTATTACCATCTGCGAAAAAGCACAAAATATTATATGCACCCAAAATAACACACTCCGACAGATTTTTTTGCTGGCGTTCAACTACAAATTCCGGGAGCTTATCAAGCTGCCTGATATACATTTCGTCCTGTGAACATCTTCCCTCGGATATTTCAAGAAATTTCATTTCGTCGTATTCCTTGAGGTGATGAACTTTAAGTATATCTGATATATTCTGCCTGCCACTTGGGATCACCCTCCCCCTTACCCACAGGGCGCTCACATCTCTCGGTATTGTATATACCTTATTCTTCACATAGCTTGCAAATAAAAATGGCGCTGACCATTCATCCAGATATTCCTGTAATTCAACTATACATGTGCGCTCCTTCTCAAAATAGAGAAGTGCTCCTACAGTTTTATCCTTGTCGCCATCTATAATTTCAAAGATTTTCATAAACCTTGTACCTCTTATATATCATGTTCCATACTGTGTCTATAAATACATCTGACACTATGCCTCTAAGTCCGTCAAAAATAAACTCTTTATCTGTTATATAAAGCTTATTTGGGAAAACATCCTTTTTTTCTCCTATCAGTTTCAAGTTCTCCTGACATGAAAATCCACCAATAAAATTCTGGCATCTCTTATCTTCCATAATATCTGTTTCTGACACTTCCTCATCGGAATTGCAAAAACACAAAAGAGATAAACCATGATCGAACAACGGAGCCATCCTTATCGTTCTCTTCCTTGAATTTCGAAGCACCTCTATATTTGCCCCATGGCGATCCCTGTTCAGGATAATATAATCAAGTACGATCATACGGTCTATATATTCTTTCCAGCCACATCTCACACAAAAATCATAGCGGCTCTCTCCCTTTATCGCATTTAGTCTATAATAATCATCAAGTGCCAGCTTGCTTTCACCGCGCTCCTTAAAGTCTTTAGAGGCACACAGGTAAGTGTCATACGCTTTTCCCTCTATTTCTATACGGCTGTTTATCAACTCATAATCCAGGTGTTCCACCCCAAGAACTGTGAGCAGTCTATCCACTATCAACTCATTTACACACTCATGTCCAACTACGCCATTTAATGGATCAAATCTTGAAAGTTTATAATATATCTTACTCCCATCCAAATTGGATTCCGACTTTAAAAAAGTTCCTGCAGTTCCACTTGAACTCCTTATATGAGACCATCGAAGGAATGTAAGATCCTGTTTTTCGTGTATTATTTTCATTCATATCCTCCTTTGACACATCCAATAATTAAATAGTACTGCTTGTATAGTATTTGACGCGCGTCAAATACTATACATACATAATACATACGTATTTGACGCGCGTCAAACAAAAAATATTATTAATTTTTCTAAGCCATAGCCCTGCCAGCGGTCTTGTACCTGTCAACGATCACTCCAACAAGTGTGAACAGAACGGCAAAGAGCACCTGTACTCCCATGCTCACAAATATTCCTATCACCGAACTGCCAGATGTGAAATTGTCGATGGCGTCTGTCGCATTTGCATACCAGTATGCCGGGAGAAAATGTGCTATCGCCATCACAGTGTCACTTAAGAACTCTCTCGGCACAAATATCCCGCAGAGGAATGCCATTCCAAGTGATATGACATTAGCACACATGGAAAGAATCTGTTCATTCTGGGTAAGCTTGCTAACTAGAAATGCCAGCGAGAGTGCTACACAGGCATACACCAGCATATTGAGTATGAACATTCCGCCCCTTGCTGAGACTATATCATATTTTATAAGTATTCTGGAAAGTGCTATAAATACTACAGACAATACGCATCCTGTAAACATCATCCCCAGGACAAGTTCCCTGTTCAGCCTGAAAAATTTGTATGATGAGCACTCTATTCTCGCTCTAAGCTTTTTCCTGTTATATACCTGCAAAACAGGCGCTACCCCAATTATCATAACACAGATCATGACCCACCCCAGATAGTTGTAAAAATTATATAACATGGAATGTCCTGCGGTCTTTCCTTCAGCCATATCGACTTCAGCCTTCTGCTCAAGTGCCGTCCTCGCTCTCTTATCGGCATCGTTCACATCATCTCCGGCCCTATTGTACAGAGACACCATATTCATGTAGCTGTCAAGCCTTGTCTCAAACAGCATGGATGCCTGACTTCCGGGGATAGTCGTTATCTCAAGCATACCATCCGCAGTATCATTTGCCCATGCATCGCCAAAGCCATCTGGTATCCTGATCACACAATCCACCGCCCTGTTGTAGAGAGCATCCTGAATACCTCGTTCGTCCATATCAACGCCATCTACAAGCTGCTGCGTATCACTCAGGTAAGCCATCAATTTTCTGCTCATCTCACTGCCATCCTCATCGCTCACCGCATATTTGATCGTTTTATCCTTATAATAGTTCTGTGGATCTGTGTTTCCCACATTGATGAACGCAATCATGACCCCACACAGGATTCCCACATACATGATCATCTGCCCAATATATTTTCTCAAAACCTTGAAAAAAGATTTAAACACTTGCATATCTGTTCCTCCTTACCATGAGAATCCCAACTGCTATGAGCACCACAGCCTCAATAGTCATTATGACGATATTCTCAGTGAAAACCTGGTGGTCACTGTAAACATTCAGCGCATAGAATGAATCCGATATCAGAGCCGCGGGATTGAGTTTATTTATAATCGGCACGTGCTGCTGTATCTCATACTTTATCCCGTTTATACACAGATCAGAAAGGATGGACATCACCATGGATATTCCGATCACAATTCCTATCTTGGTTCCCTCAGCAAGCTTTGATATAGCCCCAACTATGACTCCAATTGCCAGACCGATAAAGCAGCCCACAAACAGAGTAAGCAGGATCTCCCATACTCTGTCGCCAAAATCCACTCCGATGCAGGACATGTATATAAAGCTTATGACCTCGACCACAAAATGTATAAGCAGCAGTGCAGCAAACTCTGCCAAAACAAATGTCATTTTTCTCTGTGGGGACACATTTTTTCTCTTTCCCGTAGTGCTCACATTTGCCTGAAGATTGCTCATCATCTCTATAGATGAAAGTGATGCAAACAGGCAGCTCATGGCAAATATGGCATAGAAATAATTGTTATACACGTTCTGACTGCCCTCGGTGCTGGCTTTCTCCGTATAATATGATCTCTGTTCTGAGAGCTTTTCCACAAGGTTCGACATATCACCCACGCCGGAAGTCCCAGACATATACTGTTGAAGTCCGATGCCATCCTTATATATATCCATAAGTGCATGCTCGTACTGCTTGTACTCAGAAAGCACTGTCTCAAGTATGCTCGCATTGACAGAACTCTCCGCAACCGTGAGCTTCACATCATCCGTATATATGATGCCCTCGACCTCTTCATCAGCCAGTAACTTTTCCGCATCGCTTTCGCTCATCCTCGCAACCGACAGAAGGGCGTCATCGCCATCCGACAGCGCATCCAGCATATAATTAAGTCCATTTGCCGATTCATCCTCAGTGACCACCGCCACCTTGATATTACTAAACATCTCATCCTGTTCATATATGCTGCCAAATGCCATGTACATAAATGTGGCAAGCAGTATCGGAAATACCAGTGTCCAGAAAATAGACACCTTGGCACGCATCAATATCTTTATCGTATATAGGAAATCCCGTATAAACATATTTCTCTCCTTTTAATCCCGGTTCATCTGAAATATACAAATATTTGTTTCTTCAACAAATCCATAATCCAACTTACATTCAAATCAGTCTCTGAGCTCCTTGCCTGTGATCTCCAGGAATACATCATTAAGCGTTGGGAGCTCCGTGACAACCCTGCCAAATGATATGTCGTGCTCCTTGAAAAATTCCATGAGCCTCACCAGATTGTGTCTTCCGCCGGAATATCTAAGTATAAGCATGCTTCCGTTATATTCGTTCTCATACACATGTGGCTGACTGCGAAGCTCCGACATCTGTTCGCCTGTAAGTCCAAGCACTTCAACCTTTATGGTCTCTGTATTCTTGATCATCTTCTTGAGCTCATCCTTCGTTCCGACTGCAACAGATTTACCTTTGTCCATGATGACTATCCTGTCGCAGATCTGCTCTACCTCCTCCATATAATGAGAAGTGTACACGATGGTCGCGCCTTCCTCATTCAGACGTTTTATCCCCTCAAGTATTCTGTTGCGGCTCTGCGGATCAACTGCCACTGTCGGCTCATCGAAAAATATAAGCTTTGGCTTATGCGCTATTCCGCAGGCAATATTCAGTCTTCGGAGAAGTCCTCCTGATAGCTTCTTTGGAAAGAACTTTCTGTAGTCTGCTATGTCCACGAAATCCATGGTCTCTTCAACACACTTTCGTCTCTTCTCCTTATCCTTTATATAAAGCCCACAGAAATAGTCGATATTTTCGTACACGTTAAGTTCATCGAACACCGCCACATCCTGCATGACCACTCCGATCTCACTCTTGATATCGTAGCTGTCTGGCTTCATCTCTTTTCCAAATACTTTTATGTCTCCCTTGTCAAATGTGAGCAGGGACAATATACAGTTTATAGTTGTCGTTTTTCCAGATCCATTTGGGCCAAGAAGCCCCAGTATCTCCCCTTCTTTCACCGTAAGACTGAAATGATCCAGCGCCAGCAGATCCTTATATCTCTTCACCAGATTCGTAACTTCTATTGCATTTCCCGAATTACTCATGTATGCCCTCCTGTTTTAACACGATACTTTTACGCTTATTGTCTCCATTTGCAATCATGACAGTTTGCAATACCCGTGCGCTTGCATTCTTTATTGTATAATCCCATTATATACACCTCAGATCTGTTTTCACAGTGAACAGCGTCATCTTCACAATGTGACATTTGTCATGTTCCTTTTTTTAGAATATTTATTTATAATGAAAGTGTTAGTATGCTGCATACATACCGCCGGACATCTGATTTGTCTGTGTGATATGGTATCCATCTATTCACATTTTGGAGATTTTACATTTCGGAGATTCTACATTTTGGAGATTTTAAACATGAAACACATCGTCAACAAAGTTCTGCTGCTGATTGCAGCGTTTGTCCTTATATATACACAACACATTGCTGTAGACACCAGGCTTATCGCCGCAATTCTTTTGTCTATGATCGCAAGTGCCATCTATCCGGCGCTTTCAGGCATCAGTGCATCCACAGCAACCAAATACGACAGAACGAGCATACAAGGCGGAATATATTCTCATCTGTGCGAGACATTGATATGCCTTTATCTCATCTCCGTTTTTTTTCTTGAGCCGATGTACTTTTTTGTATCTCTGGTAAGCTATGACATATACAGATACAGACAGCGCTTCTCATCTGCACTGCTTGTATTGTTATCTGTCTACACTGTTGCAGAAAATACCTGTGCAGTATTTCTCCCGCAGTTATGTCTTGTAGCATTTTCGCTGATATTAAGCGTGTATAGCTGTCATGTTGACTCTCTCCGCTCCGAGCTTCTGTCCCTTAGAGACAACACTGTCGAACACGATATGCTGGTTGCAGAAAATACCCGCCAGCTGCTTAGGAACCAGGACAATATGGTGCTCACCGCAACCCTGTCGGAGCGAAACAGGATCGCAAGGGAGATACATGACAACGTAGGCCACATGCTGACAAGATCCATACTCCAGACAGGAGCTATCAAGGTCATAAACAAAGATGAACGACTGACAAAACCTCTAGAACAGCTGCAATCCACTCTGGATACAGCAATGGACAGCATGAGAAACAGCGTGCACGATCTTCACGACGAATCTGTAAATCTCCGTGTCGCACTTAACGATATAACTGCAGGTGTCCACGATATAGATATCACGCTTGACTATGATATGTCTGACAAAATACCTAAGGATGTCAAATATTCATTTATCAACATAGTAAAAGAATCTATAAACAACACGCTTAAACATAGCAATGGAGACCATATGGATATACGCCTGCGCGAGCATCCCGCTTTTTACCAGCTGAGTATCGCAGACAACGGTACAGATATACATATGAGCGGTCAGGGAATGGGACTTTTCAGTATACAGGAGAGAGTCAACATGCTTGGAGGAAGCCTGAAGCTGTCCACCGATAACGGTTTCAGACTTCTTATAACAATAATGAAAGGAAGGGATCATGACATATGAATATAGTTATAGTTGACGATGATCAGCTTGTGGCCTTGTCTCTTCAGACCATACTTGAGGCTGACGACAATATACATGTATCTGCCACCGGCTGCAGCGGCTCAGAGGCAGTCCAGCTTTACAACAAGTACTCACCCGATGTCCTTCTCATGGACATCAGAATGGAGAATATGAACGGACTTGAAGCGTCGGAAATCATAATCGCAGCACACCCGGATGCAAGGATTCTTCTGCTCACCACCTTCTCCGATGATGAGTACATAATCAAAGCTCTGAGTCTCGGCGCAAAAGGGTATATTCTAAAACAGAATTTCGAATGTATTGCCCCAGCCGTAAATGCGGTATACAACGGACAGACCGTATTTGGCGAGGAGATAATAGGAAAACTTCCTGACCTTCTTGGGCACAGTGAATCACACTCTACTGATGTTGAAAGATCACCATTTGCCGATACAAAATACGAGATAAGCTCCAAGGAAATGGATATTATACGTCTTGTAGCTGACGGACTAAACAACAAAGAGATTGCATCCAGACTTTTTCTGAGCGAGGGAACCGTTAGGAATTATATAAGTTCAATTCTCGACAAACTCTGCCTTCGCGACAGAACCCAGCTTGCATGCTTTTTCTATAAAAATTTAAAACATTAAGAACTTTCTATTTCATGCACACACATCCATACATGCAAAAAGGATTACAGACCTTATCTACGGCATATTGCCGTTTCCTGATCTGTAATCCTTTTTTGTTGTGATGCCTTTCTGAATATCGGGAACCTTAACAATATCGTTAAATTCCTATTACCATGTTCCATATAACATGTTGCCTGTATCCGGGTGAAAGATACTTTATACACTACTGAAGCGAGGCATCTACACTTACATACTCTGTTGAGATGTATCCTACTGATCCATCATAAAGCTGAACACCGATCCAGCTCTCATCCTGTGATACAACATCAAATACCTCTCCACTGTTTACTGTCGCAATGGCATCCGAGTCTGATGCTTGCTTTGCATATACGTCAACACCATCATATAGTACCGACGCTGTTACGCCTGCCATAACCTCTGTTTTCTCTGTTGTACTCTCCTCTGTTGTTACTTTATCTGTTGTGCTATCTGTTATACTCTCTGTTGTCGCCAACGAGCTTCCCAGCCCGCTGCTTGCTACTCTTGCGGTATCATTGGCAGCCACATATCTGTCTGCCGGGATTGCCGCATCCATAGCCATATCAACGCTGCCATCAGCCATCATGACCGCTTTACTCTGATCTATTGTTACACTCTCATTGACGTAAAGCTCATCCGCCAACGGGTCTGCATTCTCTCCAAAACTTACGACCGCAAAAATACAAAGTGCGATAACAACCACCAGTGATGTCATAAGTATATTATGCTTTAAGTACTTATAGCTAAGTACATTTCTTCTCATGTGATCTACAAATCTTCCCATTTTACTACGTGATCTTGTCATTTTTTATCCCTCTGTCATATAACTGTCTCTTATACACATCTGACGCTGCCG
>ENA-OZQZ01000388-OZQZ01000388.1-human-gut-metagenome-genome-assembly--contig:-NODE-388-length-10705-cov-4.285634_pt1 | contig 10705 bp, 10 predicted proteins | sample MGYA00243263_ERZ653933 | MGnify/ENA primary metagenome ERZ653933 (study PRJEB26926, sample SAMN06164633) | human gut metagenome | biome: ENVO:00009003; feature: ENVO:2100002; material: ENVO:00002003...
CTCGGTCTCGTGGGCTCGGAGATGTGTATAAGAGACAGCCTCATAATCCTAATACTTTTTTGATCTTTGAAACATATCTTCTGGAAACATAACTTACAGTCCCATTCGATAATTCCATACAAATTGTTCCTACAAAGCTTAAATCAAGGCTTTTAACCTTCTTAAGATTCACAATTTCTGAATTTGATATCCTTACAAACTTACTGTTATCCAATCTTTCTTCCGCTTCATATAGTCTCAATCTAATTTGATACGTACCATTGTCAGTTTGGGTAAAAACCTTACTGTCTTCTGCATAAATCTTTACTATGTGATCCGGATCTAATAGTGCGACCTTATCCTCTCTGATACCGGAAATAATTGTTGGAGCATCATCTAATCTGCTTACAAAATCAACAACTCTGTTAACTTCTTCCGTCATCTGTGCTGTTGTAATCATAATTTCAGGTTCTTTAGCTTCCGCATCGATATTAATATTCAGTTTCATGATTTTCCTCCTTTCTTGCTTTATAGTATATCTGAATTAGGATTATTATCTATACTTTATCAATAGGTGGTCATTTTTTCTACCTAACTGGTCAAAAACAATGTTTTCTCAGTTGATTCTTTCCCTTGTTTTTTCCCTTATGAGGGTTCATAAACAAGGGTAAAACGATATAACACAATACAAGATGTGACGGGGAGGACACCCACGAAAATTTTAGTATTTTCAAGGGTTTGCCGAGATTTCTATAACCAAATATAACAGTTATTAAATCCCTTAAAATACCTCAAGTGAGACTTCAAATTTATCGCTCTGATTTTTAATACATGTAGGGACGTTCCTTCTGTCACCAAGAGTGTCCCCCTGTCTTATTCGTTACAGGGGGACACTCTTGGTGACAGAAGGAACGTCCCCGATTTCCCCGATTTCCGGTCAATTTCATCTAAAGTGTCCATTAGCGGATCCGGCATATTGAATCCTTATTTTTCTTGTGATAACTTTTCCCACAGCGTATCAGAACATCAGGAGGAGTAAATTATGCCAAGAAAATATTATCCATTAACACCTTCACAAAAGATACATTTCAAACCAATTATTGAATTTGGCACTCAGCAAGTCGCAAATATAAGCATTTGTATGACTCTGCAGGCGCCGCTTGATTTTGGTTTGCTGAAAAAATGCATACAACTGGAGTACGAAAGATACGAATGCCTGCGAATCCGTTTTACAAAAGTTGACCCAAATGGAGAGGTACGGCAATATGTTGTTTCTCACGATGACAGAGATATTGATTACGAAAACCTTTCATGGCTTTCCGGTGATGACGCTTATCACCGCATGGAAGAATGGTCCAGAATTCCGTTTGACGGGGACAATATTCCAATGAATGTGATAAAAATGATCTCGCTTCCGGGTGGCTATAATGGGCTGTACATCAAAATCGATCACAGACTCATGGATTCATGTGGAGCTATCGTCATGGTGAATGACATCATGGAACTGTACTGTCATTATAAATTTGGCACGCCTTATCCTGAGGACATGGCAAGTTTCACTGACATGGTCGAACGTGATCTTAAAAAAAGCACAGACGAAAAACGTGTCTCAAAAGACCGCATGTACTGGCAAAATGTGCTGGAGGAAAATGGAGAACCTATTTACTCCGATATACAGGGACAACGGATACTTCAGGAAAGCAGACGCCTTCACAATGACAAGTCACTCCGCGCTGCAGATCAGGAGATCAACGACCTGTCTGTCGCTACAAAGAACTATCATCTGGATGCTGAGCCAACCCAGAATCTCCTGGATTTTTGTATGAACAATCACATATCCATGACCAACCTCATTCTCATGGGAATACGAACTTATCTCTCCAAGGCAAATGGCGGACAGACTGACATTTCCATAAGGAATTATGTTTCAAGACGTTCCACACATGCCGAGTGGGTATCAGGTGGCTCTCGCGCAATGGCATACCCTTGCAGAACCATCATTGATCCGGACACAGAGTTTCTGGATGCAGTTTTCATGATTCAGGATGTTCAGAATCATGTATACCGACACTGCAATTATGACCCGGAACTTTTGTCTGACCAGATGAAAGAAATGTTCCACACTCCTCCACACACTACTTATGAGAGCGTGGGGCTTACTTACCAGCCTCTTCCTATCAGGCTTAAAAATCCGCATCTCGAAAACATTTCCGTAAGGAGCATGTGGATTCCAAATGGTACATCAAAACAAAAGATCTATCTCACCGTCATGCACAGTGCAAATGATCTGGGCCTGAATTTCTATTTCAGATACCAGACCGCAAGTCTCTCCGAACAGGACATTGAACTTTTCTACTACTACCTTATGAAGATAATCTTCAAAGGCATTGCCGAGCCAGAAATGACCGTGGGCGAAATCATCGAATGCATCTAACCAATTTTTGGGGACGGAGGTGCCTGCCCCCCTTCGTGGGGACGGAGGTACCTGACCCCATTTGATTAATTCAAAAAGGAGATTTTTAATATGAATAACAATATAACATTTTTAAACATTGTTGCCGAATACTGCAATACGCCAGCTGATGAAATCACTAATGATATGCGATTCATAGAGGATTTGGGCTTTAGCTCCCTTGATTTCATGACTTTTCTCGGAGACCTTGAAGATACATTTGATGTAGAAGTAGATGAGGATGAGATTGTCGATATCCATACAATAGAGGATGCCATCAAATATCTTGATAGCCTGACAACTCACGTTGCATCTGTCTAATATTTAGATGGGGGACGGAGGTACCTGTCCCCTTTTACTGATTGGAAAGAAATGGAGATATGATATATGGAAGAAAATATTCTGGAAATTGTTGAAAAAAGCTGTCGGATACATAGAGATGTAATAGCTGTTAAATATCTGTCTCACAGAGAGATTGTCGAAAAGAGCTACGGAGATCTGTGGGATGACATTCGCAAAACTGCTGTCATTTTGCGAAATAATGGACTCTGCGGAACACATATTGCACTGGTGGGAAGCAGCTCTTATGAATGGATCTGCGCCTACATGGCTATACTTTTCACAGGAAATACTGCTGTACCGCTGGATGCAAACCTGTCTGCTCCGGAATTACATGAACTTCTGAATCGGTCAGGATCAATTGCATTATTCTGCGGAGCATCCAGAAAGGATGTGATAACAGAACTGACAGACGATTGTCCCGAAATGAATATTGTATTCACCATGGAAAAGAAAGTCGATATAGAGCATCTGGAGGGGGCAGATTCAAATCCACAATTAGCAATTTTGTCATTTGAACAGCTCCGCAACGAAATCACCGTACCGGATGACTTTGCATTTGCCGAGCAGGATAAGGATAAAATGTGTACTCTTATGTATACCTCTGGAACAACAGGCAAAAGCAAAGGCGTCATGCTGTCTCAATTCAATCTCGCACAAAATGTTGAAAATGTATATGTAAATCTGGAACCTGGTGTAACTATTCTGAGCGTTCTGCCTATACATCACGCATTTTGCCTGACAATGGAATGGATGAAGGGCATTTCACTGGGCGCCTCTATCTGCATCAATGACTCCTTGCTCCACATGCTGAAAAACATGAAACGGTTCCAGCCTGTTGGCATGCTGATGGTTCCTCTCATGGTAGAAACCATTTACAAAAAACTCAAAGACGTCAACCCTCTCCTTCCTAAGAAGCTGATTACAAAGGAAGCATTTGGCGGTAAACTGGAATATATATTCTGCGGAGGGGCATATCTGGATCCTATGTATGTTACCGAATTCAAAAAATACGGAATAGACATACTCCAGGGATACGGCATGACTGAATGCTCCCCTGTAATTTGCTCCAACAATCACAGATACAACAGACCCGGATCAGTTGGCAAACTCCTGGACAACTGTGCTGTTCGTTTTGTCGATGAGGAAATTCAGGTAAAAGGCACAAGCGTCATGTCCGGATACTACGACATGCCAGACGAGACCGCAGAAGCTTTTCAAGACGGCTGGCTCTGCACCGGAGATCTTGGTTATCTCGACTCCGATGGTTTCATGTATATAACCGGAAGGAAAAAGAACCTCATCATTCTGGCAAATGGTGAAAACATATCCCCTGAGGAACTGGAAGGAAAGCTTTCTATAGAGCCCCTTATTTCAGAAATAGTCATTACCGGCGACGGCAACCATCTCACTGCTCACATATATCCAGATCAGGATTTTGTAGATAAGAAACATATGGATGCAGCCAGGACTTCTGAAAAATTGCAAAAAATTATTGATACTTTCAACAAAAACCAGCCAACATACAAAAGGATCTCTGCACTGGATATAAGAAAAGAGCCGTTTGAAAAGAGTTCGACAAAAAAGATCAAAAGAAATCTCGTATAACAATAGACTCACACGCATTATTGTTGTAACATTGCTGTATTAGATAGTGACAAAACTGCAGCACCAAGCCAGGCAGCAGATAAAGGAGACAGCCATGATCAACTCAACCGATCCCCGATATGACAGAACTGAAAGTGACCTTCTCGATGCATTCAAGATACTTGCAGGTCAAAAAGCTCTGAACAAAATAAGCGTGTCCGAGATAACCAAACTCACCGGTGTGACAAGAAGCACATTTTATAACCACTATGAAGACATGCCTGCTTTCATCAATGCCATGGAAGACCGCATCGTCGATGAAATATTTCAGATCATGAATAGCTTCAAACCAGAAGGCAATCTTGAGATCTGCCACCAGTTTTTCAGGTCTCTATGCGAATACATGAAAGCAAATAAATTTCTCATGATCATCATTGCCACACCTGAGGCTTATGATTTCGTGGAAAAGGCACTGACAATGTTCCATAGATACGTGCGATTAATTCTGGAAAAATCCAGCAAGACCGGCCTGGCCCAGGAGAAATACTCATACGCCGTAGCATACGCAATAGGCGGCGTGGTTGGTATCCTGCACAAGTTTGCGGTGGATAACTGTCAGGAAAGCAGCGACAAGGTGTCTGCTTTCCTGACAGAAGCGTTTCTGGATGGTATGAGACCGTATTTTGGGGTATAGGTCTCACCACCTCCTGATAACCCCCAATAAAGTCTCCTCGAAACACTATGATATATTCAACTTATTCTCAAGCCAAGAAATAATTATTCCACAATACGGTGTTAAATTTCTTTCCCGAACCAGGCTTTCATATGTACGCTCCAACTCACGTATAAATACTTCCTGGGATTTTCCCTTACATTTCCTCATGATTCTACGCTGTTCTTCCTGTAATACTTTTTTACGCGTCGCAGGAAGAGAAACCGCCTCACAATTTAAATTCAGGGTCTCTGTAACATCCTTATTGATTTCTTCATCATCCGAATAAATGCTGCCATCTGATCTATACTTTATCTTTCTAATTGACTGTTCATCAAAGGGATTAACTGCAAGCTCTGTATTTCCTCTATGTGCATCGCAAGTTGTATCATCATGTCTTACTCCTTTTGTCAAACTGTTTCCATAGCAGACTCCTAGCATCCATTTAAAATCCAAAGTAGATTTTTTGTCATGTTCAATTTCACCATGTGGATGTCTCGGTCTGCAATGTTCAATTCTTTCGACATTTGGACTAGCAATTTTCTTCATACAATATGCACACAAATGCTTTTGTTCTTCCCACAACTGGGTTCTGACGTCCTGTAAAACATTCGTAGGCATGTCCACCTCATAATCTGCCTCAGGATACTGCTTACGGAATTGCAACAGGCTGTTCGGTTCCTTTCCTCTTTTTACAACTATCATACACTATTCTCCCAGTATCTTTTCCAAATCAAGTGCTGTTCTCGCTGCTGCAATATCAGGATCTGTCGTTCCAACAACATCCTCAATCTCCGATAAAACTTTATCCGCTTCATCATATTGTTTATTATCCATGAATACATAAAATGCCTTCAATAGCTCTGTTATTCTCATTGGACGTTCAGATACCTTCATCACTTCCCTTAGTATGGAATTTGCATCTCTTCCATATGTCTGCGCCGCTGGAATATAAATCTCTCCGTTATCCAGAATTCGAATCTGCTCTCTGGAAACAGAATTGATAACTGCCGGGGCATGTGAACTGACGATGAATTGTATCTTTGGAAAAATACTGATTAAATCGCTTATAATTGTCTGCTGCCACTGCGGATGCAAATGTAGATCTATCTCATCTATTAAGATGACTCCCGGTGTTTCTTCCAGCACCTTTTCACCCAGCATAGGATTTAAAACAGCCATACGATATGCTATATCGCCAATCATACTAAGTGTATTCTTGTATCCATCACTCATTTCATCCATTGCAAATTTTTGTAAAATGCCATCTGCACTTTCAAAATCCAAAACCAATCTGTGTGTATCAAGATCGAATATAATGCTAGCATTTTTAGCGCCACTAATTCTCTCAAAGCACTTGCAGATAGCTGTTTCTACAGTCTTTAACAATAACGATTTTTCTATAACACCTGTTCTCTGCTGCTCCTGGAGACATTTTAATGTCTGAATCTGAAACCAATTAAGCATCAACTTTTCATTTGACTCAGCTGCCATACAATCTACATAACCAACCTGTCGTTTAAATTCCGTGAGAGATTTTATGTTCTTCTTTTCTTTCTTCTGAGCATACAAACGACCTGTGCCATAATAAGATATCAGCGGAAGAACTAATAACTTGTCTCCTGTCATAATCCTATTTTGTGCTTCCTTTGATATAGTCGTTAATTCTCTCGCTTCTTTGACTGTAGTATTTCCATTCTCAGAATTCAGAGAACGTACCCATTTCACAGCCTGATTATCTAAACAGTCACCTACGCTGTCAATGCTTACCGGAAACTGATGCTGTGGATCAACAGTACCATTAAGGTTATGGAATTCATATCTTGCATCATCTTTTGAAATTCCCCTGCTTACGCCACCATCAATACCAAGTAAAAATGTACTGACCGCAACTGCAACTGCGTCCAATATTGCAGTCTTTCCTGCTCCATTCTTTCCGACAATCAATGTGATATGATCATCAAAAACAATGTCTGTTTCTTTGAAACATCTATAATTTGTTATTTTAATATTTTTAAGTTTCATTGAATTGTAACCTCATTCTTTCACGCTATAATTTACCACAAATCCGCTTTTATTTTTTGATTGTCTGTCTTCGTTCTGCAATATATTCGCTAAGAGAATCAGCTATAAGTATTCTCCCGCCACCTGGCATCGTCTGATATATTTTTCCTGAACCATCCTGCCAAATAACTACTCTATCAATATCCACTCTTTTCCTGTCACATATTCCAGTCAGCCAACGTCCTGCAATGACAGCTATACCCAAACCACATACATCTTCAAATATTTTTTAGAAAATACCATATTAAGTTCTTGTTCTACTTGACGTACCATACTACAAGTGTCAAACTCAAATAAATTTATGTTCATTTGAATCTGGCCTTCTATATAACTGAGTTATATCTATTTCATGCTTATATATCAGCCCAGCAGCGTAGTCACTATTGAAATTACTCATTTAATTTAATTCTCTGTGAAAAATTTGGTCTATCTATCACTATCTCTTCCATTTTGAGCTCATCTATTAGTCTCAATAAATTTGCCAACATCTGCTTGATATCTTTTCTGTAAGGCTTGGGATCTGAGACAACTGTATTATGAAGCTTTGCAGACAGCTCTCCAAAATACATACAGCCTCCATTGCCTCTTAATATGTTAATAAGCCATAAGTATACGTTACTCCATCTAAGTTTTTCTTTCAGTTTCTCCTTATTTCCATCAAAACGCACCCCAAGGAACTGAAAATATTCACCATTCTTAAGTTCAAAATCTCCTGGAAGTTCATAGGAAAACAGAGTATAAATCTGAGGATTGAATAAATCCATTATTGAGCTATCCCAACTATATACATCTGTTATTGCTGCTTTTTTCACCAAATCAAACTGTTTCTTTAAATTAAGAAAAATAGCTTCATCAACTAATATCGCATCATTAAACAAATTTCCTATTTTTTCAATATCTTGAGCTCCAACGTCTACAAATGCAGCCATTTCCACATTTCCTGATTCTCCAACATTCAATCCAGAATTAGTTACATTTGCACTTCCCACAAGACATCTCTTATTATCAACGATATATGTCTTAGCATGTAGGTCAAATCTTAAATAAACCTTCCAACCATTCTCAATTCCATATCTCAGTATTTCAAAGTCAGTGCTACCTTTCAGTATATCATCTAGTCGAAAACGTACCAGCAACCTTTTTTCCTGTACTTCTGTATTTATTTCTGAATCTAAATAACTAAAAGTTTTTTCTTTACAATACGCAGTTATTATTTGAACTGAATTTGTTGCTTTATGTAGTTCTTTCACTATAGCATCCAGAATTTCATTAGAAAGTAAAATTGCCATGTTTAAACCTCAATCATCTATTCCCAAGAATTTTGATAAATACGTATTTAACTTATAATTCCACTCGCTCATCAACTTCTTGTATGTTGGTCTCTTTTCTGGAGCAGCCTCGTCTATTGTTCTTACAAATGAAGCAAGAAGTAATTGAAAAGCCAACTTTGACTCATCATCCATAGTTGTAACATAATTATCATAATAAAGGCTGCCTGTGTTGATTGTACAAATGCAAATACCTGTATCAACACTAAGCATAAATAAATCTGTTGTATATTTTGAGACATCTTCTTCCTGAATTACTACTTTTTGAAGTAATAATTGTCTTGTTTCTTCAGCCTCAGGAATCTCTTTTCCTCTTTCCTGAAGTATTTCTTCTGCGGCCTTCTTTAGTTCCTCTTCTGTTTTAGTCTTTCTTATCTCTGCACTTTCAGTCGAAACATCAGATCCCTCTTCAGCCTTGTTAACAGTAACTTCCGCAGGTTTTGACAGATTTGTACTTGAATTAATTCCTTTTCTTAACACCTTATTACGTTTTTTCATATCGGAAATTTTACTAGTAATAATATTTTCAAGTTGTAACCATACGGGCTTAAACTCTTCATCATCATAGTCTGCACCATCAAGCTTTATCAATTCAACATGTTGTTTATTATTTGCGACCTTAAATACCTGATCAAGTTCCCTATCAAACGCAATCTCACATCCCCACCATCTATGTTCAGGACTATTTTTATCACTATAAAATCCAAATTCACCAAAATCAATCTCTCTGCCCTCACGTACAACAGAAATTCCTTCTAACTGACCTACATACTTACCCATATCAGTATTGCCTGGAGTTGGATTTGGCATATGCTCTATATCATAGAATTTTTCTTTAACTATAGAAAATGTTATTGTAACAATACCTTCTTTAGGTGTCTTTGTATCTCTATCCCAATATTTAATTTTCTGTTTTACAATACCATCTGGACAAAACTCAGTTCTATATGGTTCAAAAATTGGCTCCGATCCATTTACATAATTCTTTCGTTGAAGTTTCTCCGGGTTGTTTGGATCTCCCAAAACAATATTATTTTGCATCAAAAATAAAGGATCATTAGGTAATACCTTCTCATTATATTGATCCTTTGTATCATGGATCAAATAAATGTTTGATTTTTCATCACAAATAAGGTGTCTATATTTCTTACCAAATGAGAACCCTAATCTCTTAAACAATGCACTTACAGTACTTGGAACTACATTATCACAATTCTTCCATAAAACTAAAGTACCCTTCTCTGTATAATCAAATTCTGAATCACATAATTTCAATCCTTTTTTTAGATATTTCTTGTATTCATCCGGTACTGACATTTTTACTGCGGGATCAATTTTAAGTTGCTTGCCACTTGAAATCATATCAATATCCAAAAATGCCCTGTAGCAATTATCAATCCCATTCTGCCAAGAATACACCTCAACCCTAGGACAAGCATACAACGAGGACTGTGGCAAACCTACACCAAATTTTCCCATACCTTTTGCAGTTCGTCTTGTACCATTTCCAAATCTAAGACAACCTTGAACCCATTCAGGTGTCATACCATTTCCATCATCTAAAAAAGCCACCTCACATACCTGGCTTTTTTTTCCCCAAGAAGGTACTCTATCTTTGATAATCACTAACACATTTTGGGCTTCAGCTTGAATAGAGTTATCCACAATTTCTGCCATTGCACTTTCGATATCTTTATAACCAGAATTGCGTAATGCATCCCCATAATCTCTAATGTTAATTATATCCATTCCTTCTGTTGTTTTTTCCATAATTTCTTCATTCATCTTTTGTACCTCCTACTCCCAATACTCACTAAAAAAATTAAATGCCTGTGATTCATTTGTAAATCTTTCAAGATTATCTTCTATATCGACTAACTCACAATACTCATTTCCTCCCATCTGTGGTCCACGCAATCCTCGTCCAAGCATCTGGCTATACAACACAACCGAATTTGTCGGTCTGGCAATAAATACACACCCAATATTCGTTGCATCAAACCCCGTAGTCAAAACTTCATAATTAATTAAGATATTTAAATCATCATCTATATCTTTAAACCGAGCAATAATTTTTCTTCTTTCAACTGGATCCATATCACCAAATACATGCCCATTTTTTATTCCCTGCATAGTCAGAGCTGCTGATAACATTTTTCCATGTTCTACAGAACAAGCAAAGACTATTGTAGGTCTGTCTCTTATACACATCTCCGAGCCCACGAGACCGAGGCTGATCTCGTA
>ENA-OZQZ01000392-OZQZ01000392.1-human-gut-metagenome-genome-assembly--contig:-NODE-392-length-10644-cov-2.918595_pt1 | contig 10644 bp, 4 predicted proteins | sample MGYA00243263_ERZ653933 | MGnify/ENA primary metagenome ERZ653933 (study PRJEB26926, sample SAMN06164633) | human gut metagenome | biome: ENVO:00009003; feature: ENVO:2100002; material: ENVO:00002003...
CAATCTCCGAGAAATCCTGGTTTAAATCAAGGGTTTTCACACTGATTTGATTGCCGCTCATCTGATAGACATTATCCGGCTGAATTGCTTCGTCTGTTGCGGCATAAAGGAGCATGCCGGAAACCTTGTGGGGCTGATCCCCGAACTCCGTATCCTTGTTCTTGACGTAGGTAAAGATCTGATACAGATTGCCGGAATGGAGCGTGTGGACGTCGTACTGAGTCTGCGTGGTATGCGTGTAATACTTAGCGTCAATGATAAGCACCTCGCTCCCTCTGGTGAGCATGATGTCGCTCTGCATTCCCGGTAGCATCGTCCCGATACCATCATCCAAGGCCCACGGGATCTGCGAGGCCGTCGCCGTCACCTGCGGACACTCCTTGGCGTAGTATTCGAGGATGAATTTCTCGTACAGACGGTTCATGCGCTGTTCATCCACAAAAGAGGCCAGCTTGTATTCTCCAGAGTCTGTGGTCAGAAGCATTCCTTCCAGAATGAGCTGGCAGAGGCTGATGAGCATACGATAGGTATTGTTGTTCCTCTGGAACCGAATGGCTGACCAGCGGATCGTGGTGGGATCGATCGTGTCAACATTCGAGAAGAACAGCATTTCCTTTTTCAGATCGCTTTTGTACTCCTGATCCACCCTCGTGTGCCTGAGCAGAAGCATAACGGTCGTTTTCAGTATCTGATTCAGGAGATTGTTTTCAGAAAGCTCGTCGTACTCGCAGGTCAGCGCCCGCTTTCTGGCAAGGCGGTTCTGAATGGTCCCCGGCATATCGATCTTGCCACGGACTACTGCGACATCCTCTTTACGGTTTAAATACTCCCGGTAAAGGCCCTGCTTTAACTGTCTGCTGATGCCCTTCGCCAGAATCGCAGCGAAGAGGTTATGGATGTTCTCGAACTCTTCGGTAGCAACATCCTCATATCCGCCTTGATTCAGCGTCGTGAAGGCATACGAAAGCATATAGTATATGTTTTTTATGAAGATGCTCTTATCCTTAATCATTGAAACACACCTTGCAGAATGTTTCCCCACCGCTGGAGCTTGTTGGCGTCATCAAACCAGTATTCACTGAGCATCGGAAGAATGTCGTAGTCAACGATGGAGTGCAGCCACTCCTCGGTGCAAACATCCCTGCCGCAGAAATAGCTGTGGCCGATGCAGAAGCCCTTGCCCAACGATTTATCAAGAGAGATTTCACGGTTCAGGTCTTTCACCTTATTTACGAGTTCATTCAGCGTCTCGTTGTTCAGGCTGTTCTGGTAATGGATGAAGCCCTCGGAATCGAATCCCGGTTCCACTTCAAAGAAGCTGAAGCGGCGACGAAGCGCATAATCGATCATGGCGAGACTGCGGTCTGCCGTGTTCATCATACCGATGATGTAGAGGTTCTTCGGAACGGAGAATGAGAGCCCGTTATAAGCGAGGGTCGCTTTTGTACCTCTGTAGTCCTTCTCGATCAGCATCAGCAGCTCACCGAAGATCTTACTCATATTTCCACGGTTGATTTCGTCGATGATAAAGAAGAACTCCTTGTCCGGCTGGTTTGCGGCCTTCTGGCAGAAGCGATAGAAAATACCATACTTCAGCTCGAAACCATCCTCGACTGGCTTATAGCCCATCATGAAGTCTTCGTAGGAATAGTTCTGGTGGAACTGTACGAACTCGATGCGGCTATCATCCTTTTCACCCATCATGGACCACGCCAAACGTCTGGCGGCGAAAGTCTTACCAACACCGGGAGCACCCTGCAGGATGATGTTCTTCTTGTTGCGAAGAACGGCCACAAGGTTCTCGTAGCGTTTTTCGGTCATATACACTTCATCAAGGAAGTCGCTCTTTGTATAAGCGTCAATGGAGGCTTCCTGCGCTACCGGATTCTCATCACGAATCATATCGAGGATGAAGTCAAACTCGCCTCTGGTGAGCTTGAACAGGCTGCCTTGCGGATTCTGGAAATACTCCATACGCTCCAGCTCCGGGCAGCCTCTCAATGTCGCATAATCAATCGGTGAAGTCAGGCCTTCGACCTTTTCAAAGAACAGCTTCTCGCCGTCTTGTTCTGCGCTGACACGACCGATGGCAACGATCTGCTTTACCGGATTGGATTCGTACCCGATGATCATATCGCCAGCCTTCGCATCAAGGAAGTTCTGGAAGATACGACGCTTGTTGCCATTCTCATTGTAGAGCGTGTAGGACTGAACCTCTCCAACAGCGATGTCTGCAAAACTCCAGATCTTCGGATTGGCATTCAACCACCAATAACCACAATCCTGCTCACCGGGAGCCGCTGTGACATACAGTTCGATACTGCTGAGGTCTTTCTTGTCGAGTGCAGCAGAAAGCTCATCTCTCAGTTTCCATACAAAGCTGCCATCCTCGTCTTTTCCTGCATCACGGCCCGTATAGAGAACCGTCCACCACTGAGTGGAACCATCATCTCTGGTGTTCGGCGTGATGCTGGTGGACTCACAAACTCTTCTTGCCAACGCTACAGAGCCAGAATTATAGAAGTTCTTTGTCTCGCCGTATTTCACAGCAAGCTGAGTGCAGGAAGCCATGCCGCCATAATCCTTCATGCGCTTCATGATTTCCAGCGCACCCGTCGTAAAGACGGTTTCATCCTTCAACAGCTTGCTCCAATCCTCAACAGAGAGGCCGGGCTCAAAGTCTGCGCCATACCAGCTGGTAGTATCAGGAGCAGCATCCTTCTGAGAGTAATACCGGCTGATGTAGAAACCGACATCGATGGTCAGCGTCTTCAGTTCCGGATCAGGATAACAGGTATCGGTCAACTGAGACTGGAACAGGTTCACCAGTTCGGTATCCTCTTTGAGGGCCACACTGATTTCATCATAGAGCTTCAGGAAGTTCCGGATGTTATCGGCATAAGCACCTTTTTTGAAGCGATAGTCAGATTCCAGCTCACTTGCAACGGTTTTTACTTCACCGAATTTATAGATGTAATACTTATCCGGGTAGCGGAGCCACAGGTATGTGCTGATGGCATTCTCGTACTGATAATGCTGCGCTGCTCCGTTGCCGTATTTCTCCAAGAGAACGGTCGACTGCATTTTGAAGGCATCCATTCTCTCGAACACATCCTTGCTCTCATCAAACAGAGCGATGAACATTGCACGGACCTCTTCGGGAGCGGATTTTGCAAAACCGACAATCATGCCCTTCGGGAAGTTGTTATTAGAAGCCAGCAGGTTGAATGTCTTATCCAGCGAACGATTCAGCATTTCTGCAAAATCAGCTGCATTCACATCCCAATTGTCCTGAAACCACCTTACGGCCTCCCACTTGTATTTTTCTTCGCCCCATTGCTTTGAAACGAAGTTCTGCTTGTAAGAAACAAGCACATCTGCGAGTTTTGACTGGTCAAACATTCCTCTGAACCTCCTTAATCAGCGTACTGCTTATAGTTATCCACCTGCTTCATAATCTCATCGTAGGCGTCGTCGATCGTTCTCGGCGGATAACCATGCTTTTTCAGCAGCTTTGCGACGTCCGCATACAACTCATCCTTGACATCCTGCCGGTTGGTCCAATCGGTGTACTTGGATTTGTTACCCACGAGCTTTTGGATTTCTTTCGCAAGGAAAATGTATGTATCCTCGGCCAGTTGATCCTTAAACCCATATTTCTCGGCCACAGCGATGAGAATGTCATAGAAGGCTTTTTCCTCATAGGTAATGTCCTTTGCCTCAAATGACTGCTTCTCTTTCTTCAGATCAGAAAAGATTTTCTCAAGCTCCTCACTGAGGTTGTCCACAACGTCTTCAATAATATCTTCTACATCGCTGATGGTATTCCGGGAATTATAGCGGTCAATGACATTCTTCAGCTTCTTGGAAAATTCTATGGCTTTAAGGCGGTTCGTTTTTCCGAACTCCTTTATTGCACGTTTCAGCAGCTTTACCAAGGCTTGATACTTTGTGTTCGGATAAGGTATCCGTTTTAGCTTTTCTATAAACTCATCGCTGAAAAGCATCTGAACATCGTCAGTAGGCTGCTCGTCGAAGTTGAATAACTTTCCGCTGTAAGTAGAACTAATCGCTCTATCGACCAGCTCGGCCACATGCTGGTTCATCAAAGTCGCATCTGGCGTATCACCAGAGGTCATCTTGAAGATAACGGATCTCACGCAGAGGAAGTAATGCAGCTGTTCGACCTCATACGCCGTTATTGCATCGTGGCCAATGCAAACGTCAAATGCCTTCTTGCAGCGTAGGGTGAATCCCATAAAATTATCTTTCCGGGCTTTCTCTGCAAGAACATATTCAACGCCTTTTTGAATGATCGTCAGTCTCTCAAGCGGAGAAATAGTCTCCGTAAAGAATGCACTGTAATCGTACCCGTGCATCAGCTCTATGATGCGATCCAAGAAATCTTTGAAAACAACCAGTGAGGTATCAACGCCATTTATAGGTGTAATGTCGCCATTGTAGAGTTTCATGGCAGTCAGGATTGCGCCTTCGAGCCCAATATAGTCGACGATGAGGCCTTCCTTCTTGCCTTTGAACACACGGTTTACACGAGAAATCGTCTGGATCAAATTGTGGGTCTCGACAGGCTTATCCAAATACATAGTGTCCATCGAAGGAACATCGAATCCGGTGATCCACATATCGACAACGATTGCAATTTTCAGGTTTGACTTATTATCCTTGAATGCCCGTGCGTAGGCTTTGCGGGTCTTCGAGTCACCGATAACAGCCGTCATCTCAGCAGGGTCATTTTTGCCGTTGGTACAAACGAGCATGACCTTTTCGATTTCGATGGAGTCTCTGTCGATGGCGGTGCCTTCATACTCCGGAGCACATTTACGCTTAACAAACCACTCTGGCCGCAGGGCTTTTATCTTGTTATAGACGGTCCACGCTATTTCACGGTCATAGCAGACGAACATGGCCTTACCATTTACCGTGGCATGTTCTTCACAGCGTTTTTCATAATGCCAAATGAAATGACGAACCACGATATCGAGACGGTCCGAATTACCGAGAATGATCTTCAGGTTGGTCATGTCTTTCTTGGACTTCTCGATCTGGTATTCGTTTGCACCGGCTTCTGCCTGCAAGCGATAATACTCGTCACAGGCCTGTGCCATTTTCTCATCCAGCTGAACTTCACGAGGACCGGGCAGACGTGCAATTCCGACTGTGGAGCCATCATCGAGGGACTGTTTCATCGTGTACTGAACGACGACTTCACCAAACACTCTCAATGTGGCGTCAACCGGTGTTCCGGTAAAGCCTACATAGGTAGCGTTCGGGAAAGAGTCTCTCAGGTACTTCGCAAAGCCATATGTCTTTTTGGCATCGCTCTTCGAGATAACATATTTGGCCTCTGTATTCGTCTGGGTACGATGGGCCTCATCAGAGATACAGATGATGTTATTTCTCCGGCTAAGAAGGCTGATGTCCTCAGAAAACTTCTGGATCGTCATCAGGTAGATACCACCGCTCTCAATATCAGCCAGCTTTTCAAGGAGTTTCTTCCTGTTTGCGATACTTACAGAGTTCTCATCGACGAGATACTCTTTTGCGTTTTCAAAGTCATCCGAGAGCTGTTCATCCAGATCATTTCGGTCAGTCAGCAGGATAATGGTCGGCTTATGCAGTTCCAAAGACATCGTGAGTCTCTTGGCAAGGAACAACATCGTATAAGATTTGCCGCAGCCGGTCGCTCCCCAATATGTACCACCTTTGCCGCTGCCGGTTCCATATTCCTTGAGAATGTTGGCATACATTTTCTCTGCGCCATAGTACTGGTAGTACTTAGGCAGGATCAAGAGATTGCTGTCGCTGTGATCCGGGAAATAGACATAGTTGTACAGGATGTTCAGGAGCGTCCTGTGTGCAAACAACCCACTGATAAGGACGTGAATCGAATCAATACCGTCTGCATTATTGTAGTCCTCTCCGTTCGTCGAGTTCCATTTGAAGTAAAACTCATAGCTGCTAAACAGAGAGCCATAACGGGTGTTGGCCCCATCACTAATAACATTGATAAAGTCAAACTTCATCAACGACGGGATGTCCTGAGAATAGCGAATGTGCGTCTGATCGTAGGCGTCAGCAATCGAGACTGTCTCATCTGCCGGATTCTTCAGTTCAAACACCGACACAGGGATACCATTAATAAACAGGACTATATCCGGACGGCGATTGTGGTATTCCTCAAACTCAAACTGGTTGACGGCCTTAAAGATGTTGATCATCTCGGCATCCGGGCCGAACTCAAAGAAGTCGATAAACTGATCCGTACCGTCATCCCGGTGAAGAACATACCCACGGGAAAGCAACTTGTACGTCTCTTTCATGGATCTGTACAAGGACTGGTTCGAGTAGCTTGTGATATAGGAGATTAGGGTGTGCAGTTCATCATCCGAAAAATAACCATACTTCCGGTTCAGATAATCCTGAAAGTCCACCTGAAGGATTACATCATCCTTTTCTCGATGAATGTCATATCCGCACTCGTATTCCCAGCCACAGTTTTCAAGCAGCTCAAGGACGGCCAGTTCATAGTCGTTTTCATAGTATTTGAAATTCGCCATATTATCGACCACCTTCCTTGATAGCTCCCTTAATAAGGATCGGACAGATTTCTGCAATATCTTCTGTCCCGTTGTTGTTTGCCAAAAGTGCTTTAAACACCGCAACATATTTACGTTGAATGTCAATCGAAGGCAAGTTAATCTCTATAGCACACATTTCATTCCATGAGAACACTTCTCTTGCAGATCCCCAAGAATGATAACGAGAATACCTATCAAACTCAGGTCGGTTGAAGTACATGAACAAGAAATCTGAATCCAGTATATCCGTTGAACTCACATAAAAAACAATATATGAGCTTGACACGATATAAGTATCTTCGGTTTCGTTATGGGCTATGGTAATCTTATTCCCGTTTCTTGATGTCACAGGAACATAAGCAAAGTAATCCGGCTTTACAACCAAATAGGGTGTCAACGAAACACCACTCATGTTTGCTTTGGTCTCAATAAAGACCTTCCTGATTGAAGCACCTTTTACATCGCCTATGCCATATTTGTTTTCGCTGTTTTTTTCTTCGGAGAGGGTAATCAGATCACCGAGTTTATACTTAGTTAATGCCATAGCTAATACCCTCCATTGCAGATTCAAGCATTGACAAAGCATCTCTTTGCTTTTTTGCTGATTCACGTAATCTGTGTTGAATCCTTTCCATTTCTGTACTGTAGTCTATTTCTAAATCATGATCGATAAACTCAACATAATCAGAGGTAAACAGGCTATAATCTTTTCTACGGATTTCCTCCATCGTAGCCGAATAACAGAATTCCGGAATATCGTGATAGAGTGTTTTCCATTCAGGAGACTGCCATGCAAACAGTGTAGAAGCTATCTTACGCTTATCAGTTTCAGTCAAAAGCACATATCCGTCCTCATTTGCTTTCCCGTCTCCAAGAGTTCTGGCATCAATGAACAGTATTTCATTTTCACGGTCTCGGAGAACGACTTCTTTGTCATCCCGCTTTACCCGCTTACTCTTTTTGTGATTACCAACGATCCACAAAGTGACGGAAATATCCGTTGCATAGAACATTTCCCTCGGCAGTACGATGATAGCCTCAACCTTATGGTTTTCGATAAGCTGTTTCCGGATCTTGTATTCTTCAGAATCTGCGCCAAGAGCACCGTTAGCAAGAAGGAAGGCAGCGGTGCCGTTATAGGACAGACGGGCCAACATGTGAAGAATCCATGCATAGTTTGCATTGCTGACAGGCGGCACCTCGTATCCATACCAACGGCGGTCATTTCTGAGCTCGTTTTCGGTTCGCCAGTCTTTGAGGTTGAAGGGAGGATTAGCAAGAATGAAATCTGCACGGAGGTTCGGATGCTTGTCTGAAGTAAACGTGGAAGTGTCCACATCACCCAAGTCACAGTTCAGCCCACGTATTGCAAGGTTCATTCTGGCCAGCTTATAAGTCTTGTCGTTGGACTCCTGACCATAAATTGTAATGTCTTTCTTGTTTCCCTTATGCCGCTTGATGAACTCTGCACTCTGTACAAACATCCCGCCAGAACCACAACAGGGATCGTACACCGACCCGGAGTACGGCTGGATCAGCAGGGTCATAAGTTCGACGATATTGCCCGGAGTGTAGAACTCACCCTTTTCGGATTTTGCAGCAATGCAGAACTTTCTGAGGAAGTATTCATAGACACGACCGATCACATCGTCGGATTCTTCCTGCGAATACTGAATGCGGTCGATCTCATCAATCAGCGAAGAAAACTTTGACGGCTCGATATGAAGCGTGATGTAGAAACCAATGGGAAGAGCTCCCTTCAGCGTGGGATTATTCTTCTCCATGTTACGGAAGGCATCGTCAATATAGGTGAATATTTTGTTTGACTTAGAATTGTCCTTGATGTAATTCCAGCGGTCATTCTCCTCCAAGAAGAACACGTTGTCCTTGGAATAAAAGCGAGGATTATCAATAAAGTCTGCCGTTTCCTCGTCGGCCAGCAGCTTCTCTCGCTGTGCTTTGAACTTGTCATATGCAAAGCGCAGGAACAACAAGCCCAAGACGACGTTCACATAGTCCGTCGCCGTCACACTGCCTCTCAGTTTATTACACGCATTCCACAGGCCAGCCTCAAGGGATACCTGCTTTTTTTCTGCTTTTGCCATAATCACGCCTCCGTCATAGTTTTTCATTCTAATTCTAAAGCTTTATGTGTCCCATTATCAGGACTTTATCCGTTTTCCGGTCATCATCTTATAATGCTGACTCTGGTCGAGGGCCTCAAAGATCATCTGGAAGACCCGCTTGTATGCGTCTACATCCTCGCAATCCTCAACATAGTTCAGTCCGTCGCTGATGCCGTTGGGATTGTTGATGTACGCCAGTAATGAGGAGGCCAGCTGATAATCGGTCATGTCCGGCTTTTCGCCTTCGACTTGTTTGATGAACTTATTACGGTTCTCCGGTTTCTCCAGAACAATTTCCCGGAGGTCGCTTCCTTCATATCCGCAGAGTTGCAGGAAGTAGTATTCGAGTATACGCCTCATCACGTTCAGGGCCGGGATCGTAGACTGGATGTCCCGGAGCTCATCCCACAAAGCGGCGTAGGAGTTCTGGACCGGATTATAGTTTTCTTCTTCGGTCGGGATTTCCTTGCTCTGACGTTTACAGAGCTTGATGGTGGAAATGTTGTCGTTCTTCCGAATCATGTAGAACGACGTGCAGTTGTAATAACCTACCTGCTGGTAAGTGACTTCACGATGGAAGTACACGTTGTGGGTCAGGACAAACAGCTGCTTGATGTAGTCGCCGGGAACTTTCGGATTCAAGTACTCAGTATTGTTCCGGCAGACATTGATCATCTCACGGACGATTGCGCTGACGAGGAACAGAGCCGTGCTATCCATACTGGACACCGGGTCATCGATAACGACGATTTTTTCCTTGAGCTCCTCGCTGCTCATGCTGCCACGCACCTGATGATAGAAGTACAGGAAAGCGATAAAGTTCCGTTCACCCTCACTGAGGTTTTCCGCAATTGAGCCGTCTTCACGGATAACCTCATACACGTTCTCCACACCTTCCTTGGCACGAATGCTGAAGCCTTGGAAACCGGAATCCTTCAGAATCTTATTGATGCTGTCGATGGCAGCCTCAGTATTCGCATTGTGCTTGTTCAGGTCGGAGATCTCATTTGTCAGGTCTCCGATTTCTTTTCTGAGCTTCTTGCCACGCTCGGTAACATCGTCGATTTCCTTCTGGAGTCGGTCGACCTCATCCTGATAGCTCTTCACGTCAGCCGCCAGCATGAACGCAAGATACTGCATGATTTCTGTCTTGCATTTGCTCTTGCTGGACCTCTTGGCAGAAACTACATCGTTATTTGTCTTGATCTGCTTATTGATTTCGTCAATCATTGCACCGATTTCTAACAGGAGTGTATCGGTATCCTCAAGAGAAATGGTCTTTGACGGTTCTTTGACCTTCTCAGCAATGCGCTGACGGTTGATTTCAAAGTTGCTCTCCAACAGGGCGAGTTTTTCCTGATAAGCAGTCAGATCAATCGTCGGCATAACGTCGCTGGCATTAGCCTGAAGCACCCGGACGATTTCTCTGGTCTCTCTTTCATACACAGTCTGGAACTGCCCAAGATCACGGATGTCCTGCTGATACTGAGCGTCAAAGGTAGCCGCAATATCCGCCTCAAAGTTTGCCGGGAGCTTCTGCTGGCAGTACGGGCATTTTCCACCCGCTGCACCGGCATAATGGGTATGACCATCACGGACCCAATCGGATGCTGTGTCACCGAGAGCCTTCATGAATTTTGCGAAAGGCGTATCGCTGCTGCTGACAATCATTCTATCGAGCAGGTCCTTTCCGGGAAGGCTACCGCAGGTGGTAGCTGCGGCTTTTTTGAACTCCGTATACGCTCTGGCTGAATCGTCAAAAGCTACGTCATAGAGACGATCCAGCTCTGCCAGATCGTGATCGGTCGGTTTTGTTTCTCCAAGTACGGCCTCGGCAAAGTTCTTCTTTTGCTTCTTGCCGTCCATGCACTTATCCTGTCTCTTATACACATCTCCGAGCCCACGAGACCGAGGCTGAT
>ENA-OZQZ01000413-OZQZ01000413.1-human-gut-metagenome-genome-assembly--contig:-NODE-413-length-10235-cov-3.904420_pt1 | contig 10235 bp, 17 predicted proteins | sample MGYA00243263_ERZ653933 | MGnify/ENA primary metagenome ERZ653933 (study PRJEB26926, sample SAMN06164633) | human gut metagenome | biome: ENVO:00009003; feature: ENVO:2100002; material: ENVO:00002003...
TACGAGATCAGCCTCGGTCTCGTGGGCTCGGAGATGTGTATAAGAGACAGGTTCCTCACAATAGCTATCCCAAAAAGAAGTAAAAAACTCACATACTTGCTCAGGCTTAATGCCAAAGCTATTATTGTAATCAGAAACATATATACTTCCAAGTACAATCTCTTTACGAAGTGACCATAAGTATTCTGGCTTCAGCCACCCGTTTTCGTTAAAACAGTCCTGCGTTTTCATATTCTTGCAAATATTATTAATGCCTGATACATTTGTTCAGCAAGATCATCCCAGCTTATCATTTGCTGGAGGTCTTCGTCATAGTTGGCGGTTTCACCGGCGAAAAAATGCGTTTGGTCACGTATTTCATCGGCTATGCGAAGGCGGCGCTGCTTATCAGGCTCCTGTTTATAATCTTCAAGAAGCTGAGATATGGGAGTTTTGTATTCTCCACATACCAGGCAAATGTATTCCATGCCGTTGGGACCTTCGTCTAAAAGGTTAAGCTCCTCACCGTTTGGAAGGGGAAATAATAGTTTCATATTAATCCAGGGATTGTAGGATAAGCTGCAAGCCAAGCCTTGCGTTGTTGTTCTTTTTTATAGTCTTCGATGTGTTCAGAGAATGCTTCCTTAAACTCATCCCAATCCACGTCATAACGATGCCTATTATCTTCAGGCCAATCACGTCTACTGGGATGAATGTGGCTTTTCCGGTATTCTTTAAGAAATCCGGTATAGATGTCACGATGTTCAAGATAAAGTTCCCATTCTTCTTTGGCTTCATCGGTTTCAGGCTGTACTATATGATAATCAGTGGATTCAATTACGTGGTAATATACAGATTCATTGTTATTCAGTAAACATCCTGCATTTATAATATTAGCGAGATAACCAATGAAGTAACTGAAATAGCCGTTATCAGAATCCAGCAAATAATCATCGCACCATTCATTCAAATCATTGCTCATAAATGAAATAAAGCCTGGGCAACTGGAATGGTTACGGCGAATTGTTTCTGCCATATCATCACGATTCTCTGGCGCATTTGCAAGCTTAATGAGCTTGCTTACCAACTCATTATAGTCTCCTATTTCTACATTACAGAAGATACGGTCGGTAGTAAAGTTATACTCACGAGGGGAACTAACGGACTGAGATACAAGTTTCAAGTCCAAGTCAAGCACATCATTAAGCAAGTCAATGTAAGATTCAGCAAACAGTTTTGCTATTTTGTCGCAATAGTCAGGCCCAAATCCCCAATGCTCAATAAATTGTATAGATTCTATGTCTTCATAATCTCCATATTTCATTGATTGTATTTCATTATACTCGTTTTCACTTTGTTCCCAGATACCCTGGTAAAATCCAGTAAAGCCGAGTGCTTCAATCTCAATTATCGTTTTCATGGTTCAAAAATCTGTAGGGTAAAGCGTTCTTGCAATCCTATAAGCAACTTCCTCATAACATAACCAGCACATGAAAGTGTAATGCGGAAGTCCCTTATCATCTCTTACAGGCTCCCCGATTTCTTCTTCAAAGTCTCTAACAAACTCCTCCATATCGTCAATGTACTTAATGTAAAAGTTTTTACAGTCTGTGTGATAAATAAACATACCAATCATGCCGGATGCACAACCTCCATACGAAAGATCATGGAAAAATCCGTATGGTGTATCATAATTTTCTGTATGCCCAGCCATGTCTTCTATAAGTTCATTTACAAAATCATATTTCTCAGTGTATGCCTGTTTAAACATACCAATCAAGAATGTTTCAGTGTCTGGAAGGTCGTCAAAGTACTGCTGTTCACTGCTATACCCAAAGAAATGAGTATAAATTTCATCAGCGTCTTCCACACCTTTAGCCATAAGCCAGTCGTAAGGCGTTTCACCTTCATCGAGATAATCCTCAATGGTTTCTTCTTCGCCAATAAATGACTCCATCAAGCGTTTCTGGTCAGCTTGGTGATCTTCGACATATTTTGTCCACCAGCTAAGTACATATTGTTCAAATGTCTGTTCCATGTTTTAAGAATTTGGTTGTTCCCAAAGTATTTCTTTGTTATTCGCATCAATAAGAGCATCCAGTAAGTTCTTTACCATTTGCTCACATTGTTCCATATCTTTCACAATGTCAGTAAGGCGATATGGGGCACCGTTTTTACCGTGTCCGTCAGGACCGACCCAAAGCATGGTCTCTTCATCTGGGTCATATCCTTCATAGTAATCATTGACAGCTTCAATTAAAGTGTAGATGTCATAATCTTCCATCGTCGCCTCAAAACTGAAGTCTTGCCCAAAATCCGTGTACTGGGAGAAAGTAAATTCAATTTTATTTTCATTTATTTCACCGCTTACGGAAAACCCTTGGCTTTCTGCTATTTCTATTATGCGGTTGATAAGTTCTTGCTGTGTCATATTTATTGATATTTGCGATACTCTTTTACTTGCTCAACATCATCCATACTGTTCCACCATTCCATGAAATCTTCAGTTGCGAGGTCCCAATCACATTCGGTTTCACCGTCCTCATTGGTACTTTCGTAGTCTTCGATTTTTAATCCGGCAATAGCGAATAACGAGTTGTAATCAGTTGAAGTCTCTTCTGCCCATTCTTGAGCTTCGTCCACTTCCTCTTTTTTAATATCCGCTTCCAGATGTTCTTCGTCGTCATATCCCAGCCATTCACAGATAGTGTCAAACTCAAACCAAAAGAAATCATTGATAGCCGTATCAGACCAACCTTCAACTGGCTCAATTTCTTCCATCATTTGCTCTACTGTGTCAAGTTGCTCACTTGTCAGCAAATCAGCACGGTCTTTGCCTCCACTCCAAAATTTGAAGTTGCTAAGGCTTTCTTCTACATAGTATTTCATACTACTATTTATTGAGTGAGTTATTAGATATAATCGTACAGCCGTTCAATAAAATAATACATATCGTCGGCATGTTCTTTAAGCTGTCCCCAATCAATGCGGGATTCGATAAGATCCTCTGGAGAATGTTCGCATATCCACGGGTAATAAACATTAGATTCACCAAGTTTTAGGTTAATAAGCTCATCAATGATAGATTCTGGAGCTCCTACAATAAAGAACCAATGTGTTGGATTCTCTGCATTATAGGTGTTCCACTCATTTTCCCAAAATTCTGTGGCAGTCATACTTTGGGATTTACTCAACAGTTGTTCCCATTTTGTTTTCCTGATTTTGTTTTTTTCTTTAGAAAAGAATATTTCCCTATTTTGCTCAGTAATAGGAACTTTTATAATTTTCATAACTCGTAATGTCAATTAATGATTGAAATAAACTTTGTTGGCATAGTCAATGGCTATGCGTTTCTCAGGAATAAATCCGGAAGTGTTCATGTGTTATGCAGCTTCTTTTAAGCCGTGTTCAGTAATAACTTCATTTATCAACTCTTCCGTTTCCATATAATATCCCCAGCAAGAATCAATTTCTTCCCATTCAAAATCTTCCTCGTCTTCACGGCCTTCCTCGTGGAAATGCTTCGTAAATGGCACTTTCTTTTCCAGAACAAATCCTTTGACATCGCCCCACATCCACATTCCAATGTCTTTGACCTCACCGTCAATCAGTGAGTCAATTTTGGTTTCCCAATCGGTAGTGTCGGTATTAACCATTTTAGCGTATCGCTCTTTTGTACAAAAAGCTATACCTTCCACATAATCTCCCTGAGAATATCCAGTAGAACTCCATTCCTTAATCACAAAATCTTTGGCATAATCACGGATTAGAGCAATCAAGTCATCTTTTTCTAAACACTCCGTCAACTCTTCACGATAATCACAGTGTTTCAAATCATACGGAGTAAATTCATATTCTATGCTCCAATACAATTTATCGGTTGCACTATTTATACATTCGATCTGCAATTCCCAAAGACGAGAGGATTTATTATATATGAGCCGGACACCATCAATGCTTTCACGTTTAAGGTATGTGATGATGTCTTGTTGTTCCACCACTTCGCTTACCATGTAATGCAAAGCTTTTTTCAGAGAATGATTGTTGTCCGAGAAAAATTCACTCCAATCACAATCCTTATGCAGTCGGTGAAAGTAGCGATCAGAGTATTCAAACAAATACCGACCACACATGTCCCAGTTTTTTAGTGGGCATTCGGCATTTATATCGTAATATATTTTGATACGGTGATTGTTGATTTCTTTCGTATCTATCAATAATCTGTCAGTCATAATCAAGTCGTTTTATTTGTTGCGGAGAGGATATAAAAATGCCGCAGCCCAAACAAGCGAACTGCGGCAACAATCAAAACTCTCAAACACACAATTTCTAATCATTTAACGGCTCACCAGTAATAATTGACATTACTATCCGATGAGCACGAATCATTCCTTCACGATAACCACGTGGATAGCCCTCACGATTGCTTAACCAATATGGAATGTCCTCTGCCCACTCACGAATTTCTGCTAAAATTTGCGCTTCAGAACGTTCATTGTTTGATTCACCAATTTTCTGCTCATCATTGTAATTAGCCATTACCCATTCCAAAAGTAACAAACGATTCTCCACACCAAGTTCTGCATAAAACTTGACCAGATAAGAATTTGCATTGGCATCGTGTGTGGCAATCTTCCACTTAGAAAGCATGTGGTCAAAATTACAAGTCCATTTGACTTCTGCAAGGAATTGAGGTACCGCCTCGCATTTCTTTTCACCATTAACGCTTATCCACTCATGGTGAACACATGAGTAATTCCAGCCAAAGAATACCCATTTATTTATTGCTTTGATAGCCGTTTCCATTGATTCTGTCATATACTTTCAATTTAAGTGTGTATTGCCCAGCCATGCTGAGGTGTAAGCTGGAATGAATTATTGGTTTGGTAGCCCGTTTCCGGCCACCCATGAAAAATAATTCCACCTACCAATGTTTTAATTCCATTAACCATCTCGCAAAATGTAAACTCGTTATATCCTGAGTTGTATGATATTTCAATGTGTTGATTTGATGCAACACGGCGATAGCTATGAAAACGCTTCAAACACTCAAGCAGCGAGTCGTTGCCATGTTTTCTACAATCTTTAATGAGTTCTTTCAATCGTCCCAAGGATATGTTGTCTATTTTTACTGCAATTTTAGATACAGATGGTATCTTTCCATGCTTTTCCTCCCATTCCATAATTACTGGAGTGATAATATCTCGCACTATTTCACGAGCTTGTTCCACGCTTACTTCATGCAATCCATCCAGCGTTACATAATAAATTGTTTCTTTAACCTCACCAGAACAAGGATAAAGGTATGCGTGAAACCAACTGTTGTTCTGGGCTATATCATATCTCAAAGTTTCGTTCTTAAAATACGCCTCTTTGAAATTAGCCAGTTTGAGAAGATAGGTATGCGTCGGGGCAATCATCCACAAAAAAGGGAAAGCCTTCACGCCTTCCCTGGAAATATACCCCGCATCATATTTTTCAAAATCTGACTGGAATGATGTCATAGTATCCGCCACAATCTCAGCCATTTTATTTAATATCTCTGTTACCATATAATTCAAATGCTTATTGTTTTTCGATACGATAATTCTCCTGTGAAACCTCGCCTACGGAGTTCACCACATAAGGCTTCATCTGATAATTCTGATACGTCAATAATATTGCGTCGCGATGTTGTTGTCTTTGTAAGTCCATGCTTTTTGCATGTGTTACATCGATATGAGAGACCATCCGCCGCTTTGTTATTCTTACTAAATTCAGATATGGGCAATGTTTTCCCACATACTCCACATATTTTTGTCTGTTCCATATTATTCTATTATTAAAGGTTTTATGGTCTTGAAACCGCATTTAGAGTTCCATCTCCCCATAGTACTTCTTTCAATATTCAGATCAGGGTGCTTACATGCCCAAGCCACCACTTCACCAAACAGCCCATCCTTCAGCCACTTCTCGTTGGAATACTCTTCTATTACTTTCTCGACTTCTTTTCTTTTGTCTCCATTAATAATTAGAAACATTACTCCAACACCATCTGCACCTTTGAGAACTACCACAGTTTCGTACATATCTCTTGCGAAACTGATATATCCAGCACCAAGGTCAAGAATCGTATTATGAGCAAATAACCTTATGCCGCAAACATCAATCGGCTTCTGTGTTTCAAACTTATTTCCCATTTTTACTTTACTTTTGGTGACATTTATCAAGTTGCTTCTGAATATTCTCAGCGTGCGCTTTCCACCATAGTTTATATATCGGGGTTTCAATTCCCAAATAGCGTTTCCATATATTTCTTGCGACCCACAGCAAGGATTTCAGAATGACACGACATATAGCCATCAAAATGTCACTTGCAAGAGTTGATATATGAGATGTGAGTTTTTCCGAGTTTTGATTATTTTTCATACTATTCGTTCTTGTTGATAGAATTAATAATTGATGCAGTTTAATTATCGGTAACTCCCTTGACCTGTCCAACCAATTCATATAATGAAAATGTATCTGTCCAGAAATCCTCATTTGTGTGTTTGCCAAATGCTTCATATATGGCCATTGCATCACGGTATATAACAAGTTTGTAACCAATAAGATCATTCTCAGGGAAAACCAGATTCTCTTCATCGTTATCATCCAGTTCCACAAACGCCCAGCTTTTATTTGCCAGAAGTTCCTCTATTTCAGGTTCCTCATTATCATTTGTTCGATAAAAATATACCGATGTATCATAAAAGCACAGGGAATGGAACATGAAATCATTGGCAAAAGGCTTGATTATTTCAAGCCTTCCGGATTGTGCTTTTCTCCATTCTTCCGACAAGCGAATAAGTGCAAAATCACAATGGTCCCATTCACTATCTGTAAATGCTCTAATCAGGATATAATCTGTCTGTTTATTTGAAATTCTCATTGTTTTGCGCTTTTATTATTCTTGTTTTAAGGCTCTACCACGACTATCGTTGTGGAAACACAACATTTTGTTGGCGGTTCCGTTTCTTTTTCTGCTGGGTGAAGCATAGTTTGTGTACACGCCACTACTGTTACAAGTGGCTACTTTAACTGCTTTGTGTGGAACTCCCCACACGGTATAAATTATCTTTTTCATTGTTTTGGGTATAAAAATAGCCACAACCAGATTGCTCCGATTGCGGCTAATTGACATAATTATGACTATTATTGTAACGCTTCTAAAATTCTTTTTGCTCTCGCTTCTACCCGACACTCAAATATGATTTTCTCAGATTTTATCCTTTGTGCCCGGGCTTCCTCGAAACTAATACGGCATCGACCGCCTTTTTTACTACGAATAGGTTTGGCAAGGTCATAAAACTCTTGTTCCTTTCGTCTTGCGGTTTTTATATGTTGGTATTCCGCTTTTGACATGGGGACATCGTATTTGTCTGTATCTGAATTTCTTGTGAGCGCATTATACACACCTTTCCAATTATCCCAAGTAATCAAAGTCACCGTTTTTCCAATCCATGCAATAGAATATCCGCTTTTGAGCATCTGACCAAGGTGTCTTGCCCAATAAGCCTGACGAATCACTTGCATTACAGATACTTCCTTTTTGCCTTTCATGCACACAACGATTTCGGAGTTAGCTTGCATATTATAATCAAGCATTTTCCAGAACTTTGGCGACAGTTTCTGCCCAAGGTTTGCTGCCATATCGTAAAGCATTTCCCACGCTTTTTCGCTTATATGGGACGTGTATTTTTCCGCATCTGTTGGGGCGGTTGCTATGCTTTTAAGCGCAGATATTTGCGCATCTGAGAATATATTTCCGAGTGTCATATTGCTTTTGAATAACCGGCTCCCTGGACCGGGGGAAAATCTGAAAAACTTACGCGTTTAGGATTTTGCCACAACACGCCACACAATAAGTGGATGCAAACGTTATACGAGCGTGGCGAATGTGTATATGCGTTGTGCGAGTGGACGCATTACCTGTGTGGACGCAATTTGCAAGCGTGGCGCAACGTATCGTGGACGCACATACTTGCATAAGAAAGCCACCCAACCCGTAAGGCTGAGTGGCAAGCATATTGCGGTTAATAGGTTATGCGGCTTTTTCTTCTGTTTGAGTTTCGGTTGTAATCGCCTCTGTTTGTGCAGGTGTATTGCCCACTGCTGCATTATACATGTTCTCTGCTTTGGCGAGGATAGACGTGCGGAGGTTTGCTTGCTTTGCAATAGCCTTTGCCGTTGTTTTTAGCAATTCGGATAGTGCATCACCCTCAGCCGTGAGCAAAGGAGAGGTTTTCTTGACGTTGAGATTTGTGTGCCGGAGCAATAAACCGTCGTCAAGAGTGAGAGCGTTTTTGAGTTTACCCTCGCTGTCGGTCTTATACACGACGTTACCTGCAAGCCAACGTGTGAATGTGCTCTTTGCAGTTAATTTCGTTTCAATTTCTTCGCCATTTACGACCACGATTTTGAATGCCGTTGCGAAACCGTTACGCTCTTGCGCATCTGCCACCATGAGTGCGAGCAAAGGCAACAAGATGCCGTCCCCAGATGTGCGGCGTACACCCTCAATCGCCATAAATTCGGTTATTTCTTTCATTTCACCGTCGATGCGTTTCTTTGCGTTACGCAGGAGCACCGCTGCATTTGCGGGCATTGTGTTCACGTTGAGTTCACCAAAAGTTACGTTGAACTTGATTTCGTTTGCGCTGTTTGACTTGTTAGTTTTAGCCATAATCATGTCGGCTCGGTCCTTGTGCCTATGTGTAGCCCACACACCGCCTTTCGTGTGTCAGGTGATTAAAATTTTACGCTTGACTCTGCTTGTCGCATTGCTACAAAATACGATTTTCGCCTTGTCACGAACGAACACAGTACGAGCCTATGTTCGGGAGCATTAAGCGTGTCAACATGATATGCAGTTTAGCTCTGTTACCCTACACGTACTTGATGCGTCAGACGCAAATTTCCGTCACTCTCCGAGAGCTATCTTGTGCTCACGTTATGCGCCATAAGGCTCACATAACGCTTATCGCATATCAATCATTTCAAAGAACTTATTGCCGTACTCTCAAACACCTGCCGATGTTGATTTCGGACGTTGCAAATATGTGGTGCTAAGCGGTTGATTTCCAAATGTTTTTGCGAAAATTTTTGAGAAATTTGGCGCGTGAAGCGAAGCTGGCGCGTGAAAAATTTAGTGGGCGAGGAGGCGCAAAAATGGACGTGTCCACGTGACCTGGGCGTGGACGCCTCATAGTGGGCGTACCCATTTTGCGCACCCACCTCCACGTGTCGTGTGCATCCATAAAACACTCACGAAAACGTGGCCACACGACGTATGTGCACGCCCATATTTTTGCGCGAATTTTGACGTCCATTTGCGCCCATAAATTGCGCCCATACGCCCACATAAATTGGTAGCCCAAACACGACCATATTTGCCCATACCAGCCCACGATATTTTGGATGCCCAAACATGCGGATGAACTCCCACGTTTCAGGCAGATTTGGACATACTTGAACGACCACAAATTGTCCACACAATATCATGGGCTACCACGAAATATTGGACGGCCATGTGATGTTATGGACACCCATGAAGTTTTATGCACATCCACGCGATTGTATGGACGCCAACGATAATTCATGGGTATTCACACGCATGACTGGATGTCCATGAACTATTGTGGGCATCCGTGCGCGTCACCTGGTCGCCCGATCATACGTCCAGCTTCACGCATTTTGGCAGCTCACGACACTACAGATGGACTCCCAGGTTATTGCGATGGACTCCCACATTAAGACGTTGGCATCCACGAAGTTCATGGACTTCCATGCAATATTGTGGGAGTCCATGAAAATTTGTGTACCCAACACCCAATTGCGGACATCCAGCACTATCCGTCTTGTACGTCCATGCGTAAAACGTGGGTGTCAGCTCAATACACATGGCCTCCCACGAAAAATTTGAAGCCTCATGCGTTTTGTTGGTCGCCCACGAAATGTTGATGGACACCCACGTGAGGCATCATGGGCATGTATGCACGACATGTGTACACCCATGTGCGTACATACGTTGCGTGTGTATGTGGAGATGGGCGCGTATATGTGTGCACACGACGTGCGTATGTGGGTGCGCATTGCGTATTATGCGAGCGCACGTTATACGTATGGGCACGCATTATGCACGCCCACGCACGAGGAAATAGCAACAGCCCCCTACACTGAAAGTGTCTGTCTCTTATACACATCTCCGAGCCCACGAGACCGAGGCTGATCTCGTA
>ENA-OZQZ01000420-OZQZ01000420.1-human-gut-metagenome-genome-assembly--contig:-NODE-420-length-10094-cov-6.114653_pt1 | contig 10094 bp, 9 predicted proteins | sample MGYA00243263_ERZ653933 | MGnify/ENA primary metagenome ERZ653933 (study PRJEB26926, sample SAMN06164633) | human gut metagenome | biome: ENVO:00009003; feature: ENVO:2100002; material: ENVO:00002003...
CAAGGAAATAAAGACCAACATCTCTTTGCATCAGCGGTTAAATACTTTACTGGAAAATAAAAGGTATACAAAATGACATACGAAGTTAAATCTCTTAATGAAGAATGTGGTGTTTTTGGTATCTGGGGTCACCCGGATGCTGCCAAATTAACTTATTTCGGACTTCACAGTCTCCAACACCGTGGTCAAGAGGGAGCAGGAATTCTCTCAAATGATGCGGGTCAATTGAAGCGTCATCGTGATATGGGGCTTCTCTCAGAAGTTTTCCGTGATCCAGCCAACTTGGATAAGCTAACTGGAACGGCTGCTATCGGTCATGTTCGTTATGCGACTGCTGGTGAAGCTTCTGTAGACAATATTCAACCATTCATGTTTAAGTTTCACGATGGACAGCTTGGTCTTGCTCATAATGGAAATTTGACTAATGCAGAGTCACTAAGACATGAGTTGGAGAAAAATGGAGCTATCTTAAACTCAACTTCTGACTCAGAAATCTTAGCTCACTTGATTCGCCGTAGCCACAACCCATCATTCATGGGTAAAGTAAAAGAAGCTCTGAGCACTGTTAAAGGTGGATTTGCTTATCTTCTTATGATTGAGGACAAGCTTATTGCAGCTTTGGATCCAAATGGCTTCCGTCCCCTTTCTCTTGGTAAGATGAGCAATGGTGCTATCGTGGTTTCATCTGAAACATGTGCCTTTGAGGGTGTTGGTGCAGAATGGATTCGGGATGTAAATCCAGGTGAGGTTGTTATCATCGATGATAATGGCATCACTTACGATACCTATACAACGGATACGCAATTGGCTGTTTGTTCGATGGAGTATATCTACTTTGCCCGTCCTGATTCAAATATCCAAGGGGTCAATGTCCATACAGCTCGTAAACGTATGGGTGCTCAATTGGCACGTGAGTTCAAACATGAAGCAGATATTGTCGTTGGTGTGCCTAATTCATCACTTAGCGCAGCCATGGGATTTGCGGAAGAATCAGGCTTGCCAAATGAAATGGGCTTGATTAAAAACCAATACACCCAACGTACCTTTATCCAACCAACACAAGAATTGCGTGAGCAAGGGGTTCGTATGAAGCTCTCTGCCGTATCCGGTGTTGTTAAAGGAAAACGTGTGGTTATGATTGACGACTCTATTGTACGTGGGACAACATCACGCCGTATCGTTAATTTGCTAAAAGAAGCAGGAGCAACAGAGGTCCACGTGGCAATCGGTAGCCCAGCCCTTGCCTACCCATGTTTCTACGGTATCGATATTCAAACACGTAAGGAATTGATTGCGGCCAATCATACAGTAGAAGAAACTCGCGAAATTATTGGTGCGGATAGCTTGACTTACTTGTCTATTGATGGCTTGATTGATTCTATTGGAATTGACACAGATGCACCAAACGGTGGCCTTTGTGTGGCTTACTTTGATGGTAAATATCCAACACCATTGTATGACTACGAAGAACGCTATTTGGAAAGTTTGAAAGAACACACTTCTTTCTATTAAGAGCAGTGCAGAAGAAAAAAGAGGAAAAAATTATGTCTAAAAATGCTTACGCTCCACGTCTCACTACTGACTAAAAGCTAAAGCATTTGTCAGTAGACACTTTGCCCTATGGGGTCAAAGCTAGAGACCTGACTAGTATTTTTAGATAAAAAGATGGTTCATCTAAAAATACGTCGCACTCTTTCTCGAAAAAAGAAAAGGAATAAATAAAATGACAAATAAAAATGCTTACGCTCAATCGGGTGTGGATGTTGAAGCAGGTTATGAAGTTGTTGAACGTATCAAAAAACACGTTGCCCGTACAGAGCGTGCAGGTGTCATGGGAGCTCTCGGTGGCTTCGGTGGTATGTTCGACCTTTCAAAAACAGGTGTCAAAGAGCCTGTTTTGATCTCAGGTACAGATGGTGTCGGTACTAAACTTATGCTTGCTATTAAGTACGACAAACACGATACTATCGGTCAAGACTGTGTCGCTATGTGTGTTAACGATATCATCGCCGCAGGTGCTGAGCCCCTTTACTTCCTTGACTACGTAGCAACTGGTAAAAATGAACCAGCTAAATTGGAGCAGGTTGTTGCTGGTGTTGCTGAAGGTTGTGTGCAAGCTGGTGCAGCCCTTATTGGTGGTGAAACTGCTGAAATGCCTGGTATGTATGGTGAAGACGACTATGATTTGGCAGGTTTCGCGGTAGGTATCGCAGAAAAATCTCAAATCATCGACGGCTCAAAAGTAGCTGAAGGTGACGTGCTTCTTGGACTTGCTTCAAGTGGTATCCACTCAAATGGTTACTCACTCGTGCGTCGTGTCTTTGCTGATTACACAGGTGAAGAAGTTCTTCCAGAACTTGAAGGCAAAAAACTTAAAGACGTTCTTCTTGAACCAACTCGTATCTACGTCAAAGCAGCTTTGCCACTCATCAAAGAAGAATTGGTTAACGGTATTGCTCACATCACAGGTGGTGGTTTCATCGAAAATGTACCACGTATGTTCTCAGATGACTTGGCTGCTGAAATTGACGAAAGTAAAGTCCCAGTTCTTCCAATTTTTAAAGCCCTTGAAAAATATGGTGAAATCAAACATGAAGAAATGTTTGAAATCTTCAACATGGGTATTGGTCTCATGCTTGCGGTTAAACCAGAAAATGTTGAACGTGTCAAAGAACTTCTTGACGAACCTGTTTATGAAATCGGTCATATTGTGAAGAAAGATGGCGCAAGTGTGGTGATAAAATAATGGTGAAATCACCATTTTATACGGAGAAATTGTAGAAAGGAGTGTTTAGTTAGCAAGCCTAACTGAACACGGGACTCATTTTCTAGGAAAAAAGAGAAATCATTGCTGGGTGCTTGCACACAAAATGATTTCCTATTTTTCTACGAAACTGTTCGGCTAGCCGAAACGTCCCTTTGTATCGAATATGAAGATTGCTGTTTTTGCCTCTGGCAACGGCTCAAACTTTCAGGTGATTGCGGAACAATTTCCAGTAGAATTTGTTTTTTCAGATCACCGTGATGCCTATGTCTTAGAACGTGCCAAGAATCTTGGTGTGACTAGCCATGCCTTTGAACTCAAGGAATTTGACAATAAAGCAGCTTATGAAGAAGCTATCGTCAAACTCTTGGATGAACACCAGATAGATTTGGTTTGCTTAGCGGGGTATATGAAAATTGTTGGCCCAACCTTACTAGCAGCTTATGAAGGCCGTATCATCAATATTCACCCGGCATATCTCCCTGAATTCCCAGGAGCTCATGGTATTGAGGATGCTTGGAATGCAGGTGTTGACCAGTCTGGTGTGACTATTCACTGGGTGGATTCTGGTGTTGATACCGGTAAGGTTATCAAACAAGTCCGTGTGCCACGCCTCGAAGGTGATACCCTTGATACTTTCGAAACTCGTATCCACGAAACAGAGTACAAGCTCTATCCAGAAGTGTTGGATAGTTTGGGAGTTGCACGAAAATAAGAAAGCCCTCGAGCTGAAAGAAAATTTTCGACTGTAGCAGATAAAGAACTTTTTTAAAAAAAGGAAAAGAAAGAAAATGACTAAACGAGCACTTATTTCAGTCTCAGACAAAGCGGGCATTGTTGAATTTGCCCAAGAACTCAAAAAACTCGGTTGGGACATCATCTCAACAGGTGGTACCAAAGTGGCCCTTGACAATGCTGGGGTAGACACTATCGCCATCGACGATGTGACTGGTTTCCCAGAAATGATGGACGGTCGTGTGAAGACTCTCCACCCAAATATCCACGGTGGTCTCCTCGCTCGTCGTGACCTCGATAGTCACCTAGAGGCTGCTAAGGACAATAATATCGAGTTGATTGACCTTGTTGTGGTCAACCTTTATCCATTCAAGGAAACCATCCTCAAACCAGACGTAACTTACGCTGACGCGGTTGAAAACATTGATATCGGTGGTCCATCAATGCTTCGTTCAGCAGCTAAAAACCACGCTAGCGTAACAGTTGTGGTAGACCCTGCTGACTATGCTGTTGTTCTTGACGAATTGGCAGCAAACGGTGAAACAAGTTACGAAACTCGTCAACGTTTGGCAGCGAAAGTATACCGTCACACAGCTTCATACGACGCTTTGATTGCGGAATACTTCACAGCTCAAGTGGGTGAAACAAAACCTGAAAAACTCACTTTGACCTATGACCTTAAGCAACCAATGCGTTATGGTGAAAACCCTCAACAAGACGCAGACTTCTACCAAAAAGGTTTGCCAACGGCTTACTCAATTGCTTCAGCTAAACAGCTTAATGGTAAAGAATTGTCATTCAACAATATACGTGACGCTGATGCCGCTATCCGTATCATCCGTGATTTCAAAGACCGTCCAACAGTTGTGGCTCTCAAACACATGAACCCATGTGGTATCGGTCAAGCTGACGACATCGAAACAGCTTGGGACTATGCTTATGAAGCTGACCCAGTATCAATCTTCGGTGGTATCGTAGTCCTCAACCGTGAAGTTGACGCTGCGACAGCTAAGAAGATGCACGGTGTCTTCCTTGAAATCATTATTGCACCAAGCTACACAGACGAAGCACTTGAAATCTTGACAACCAAGAAGAAAAACTTGCGTATCCTTGAGTTGCCATTTGACGCTCAAGATGCTAGCGAAGTGGAAGCAGAATACACTGGTGTTGTTGGTGGTCTCCTCGTTCAAAACCAAGACGTTGTTAAAGAAAGTCCAGCTGACTGGCAAGTGGTTACTAAACGCCAACCAACAGAGACAGAAGCGACAGCTCTTGAGTTTGCTTGGAAAGCTATCAAGTATGTGAAATCAAATGGTATCATCGTAACTAATGACCACATGACACTTGGTGTTGGCCCAGGTCAAACCAACCGTGTGGCTTCAGTCCGTATCGCCATTGAGCAAGCTAAAGACCGCCTTGATGGTGCTGTTCTTGCTTCAGATGCCTTCTTCCCATTTGCAGATAACGTAGAAGAAATCGCCAAAGCAGGTATCAAAGCAATCATCCAACCAGGTGGATCAGTACGTGACCAAGAGTCAATCGAAGCTGCTGATAAACATGGTTTGACAATGATCTTTACAGGCGTTCGTCACTTCCGTCATTAAGAATTTACAAAGCATCCAAGAAATTGGATGTTTTTTAGATTCCTTAAGCTTCCTTTAAGCTCTCCAAGTTATACTAATACCATCCTAAATAACTTTTTTCATTTTCATAATCTCCCAAGAGGTGGTCCAAGTGGCTGCCTTTTTTGTGTCCAAATTTGGATACATACCCATATCTCCGAACAAATATGTTATAATGGTTATGTATAATTCGTGAAAATTGCTAATTTTTCCGAATGATTGTCGTTAACGGGCATTTGCCCCTAGTCTTATTTGATATTGAGGTATCTTTCAAATGAAACTTTTGGTTGTTGGTTCTGGTGGTCGTGAACATGCGATTGCCAAGAAATTATTGGAGTCTAAGGACGTTGAGCAAGTTTTCGTGGCTCCTGGTAATGACGGGATGACATTGGACGGTCTTGATTTGATCAATATCGGAATTTCCGAACATTCTAAGCTGATTGACTTCGCAAAAGCGAACGATATTGCTTGGACCTTTATCGGTCCAGATGATGCCCTTGCAGCTGGTATCGTGGATGATTTCAATGCGGCTGGACTCAAAGCCTTTGGTCCTACCAAGGCTGCGGCTGAGCTTGAGTGGTCTAAGGATTTTGCTAAGGAAATCATGGTCAAGTACGACGTTCCGACAGCAGCCTATGGCACATTTTCAGATTTCGAGGAAGCTAAGGCCTACATCGAGGAAAAAGGCGCTCCAATCGTCGTCAAGGCAGACGGCTTGGCTCTTGGGAAAGGTGTCGTTGTTGCTGAAACGGTTGAGCAAGCCGTCGAAGCTGCTCACGAGATGCTTTTGGATAATAAATTCGGTGATTCAGGTGCGCGTGTGGTCATCGAGGAATTCCTTGACGGTGAAGAGTTCTCTCTCTTTGCCTTTGTCAATGGGGACAAGTTATACATCATGCCAACGGCTCAGGACCACAAACGTGCTTATGATGGCGATAAGGGTCCTAACACTGGTGGGATGGGTGCCTATGCGCCAGTTCCTCATTTGCCACAGAGCGTGGTTGACACAGCAGTTGACACTATTGTCAAGCCAGTTCTTGAAGGCATGATCAAAGAAGGTCGTCCTTACACTGGTGTCCTTTACGCGGGACTTATCTTGACAGCTGATGGTCCTAAAGTCATCGAGTTCAACTCTCGTTTTGGTGATCCTGAAACGCAAATCATCTTGCCTCGTTTGACATCTGACTTTGCACAAAACATCACTGACATTTTGGAAGGCAAAGAGCCAGCCATCACTTGGACGGACAAGGGAGTGACACTTGGTGTGGTTGTAGCCTCAAACGGCTACCCACTCGCTTATGAGAAGGGTGTCAAACTTCCAGCCAAGACAGATGGCGACATCATCACTTACTATGCTGGTGCCAAATTCGCTGAAAATGGCCAAGATCTCCTCTCAAACGGCGGACGTGTCTACATGCTCGTCACAACAGCAGACACCGTCAAAGACGGCCAAACCATCATCTACAACGAACTCGATAAACAAAACACAGAAGGCCTCTTCTATCGTACGGATATCGGTAGCAAGGCTAACAAATAAAACTCTTTGAAAATCTTCGATTGACTGTGTTAAAGCTCCTTGATGAACTTTAGTTCTATCTTCGTCGCTTTGCCTTGTCACTCTATGATTTTCTTTGAGTTTTCGAATATCAATGCTATTTTAGGCGATGAAGTCGCCAATCCGATAATGGTCGCCGTGGTGAAAAGACCAGAACAGTTACTGTTCTGGTCGGGGGAAACTTTGAGACTCTAGGCTCAAAGTTTAGGAATGAAACCGAAGGTTTGCTTCCGTCCCCACCACTTAAGACCATTATCAAAAAAGAAAAGGATATTAACTATGAAACCAGTAATTTCCATTATCATGGGCTCAAAATCTGACTGGGCAACCATGCAAAAAGCCGCTGAAGTCCTCGACAACTTCGATGTTGCTTACGAAAAGAAAGTTGTTTCCGCACACCGTACACCGGACCTCATGTTCAAACATGCCGAAGAAGCACGTAGCCGTGGCATCAAGGTCATCATCGCAGGTGCTGGTGGCGCTGCTCACTTGCCAGGTATGGTTGCTGCTAAAACAACACTTCCAGTCATCGGTGTGCCAGTCAAATCACGTGCCCTTAGCGGTGTGGATTCGCTCTATTCTATCGTTCAGATGCCAGGTGGTGTACCTGTCGCAACCATGGCTATCGGTGAAGCTGGTGCGACTAACGCTGCTCTCTTTGCCCTCCGTCTTCTCTCAGTAGAAGACAAGGCCATTGCGGATGCGCTTGCTAACTTTGCTGAAGAGCAAGGAAAAATTGCAGAGGAGTCTACAAATGAGCTCAACTAAAACCATTGGTATCATTGGTGGTGGCCAACTCGGTCAGATGATGGCTATCTCAGCTATCTACATGGGCCACAAGGTTATCACCCTTGATCCTGCAGCAGATTGCCCATCTTCTCGTGTGTCTGAGGTTATCGTGGCACCTTATGACGATGTGGATGCCCTTCGTCAGTTGGCAGACCGCTGTGATGTTCTCACTTATGAGTTTGAAAATGTCGACGCTGACGGCCTTGACGCTGTTATCAAAGACGGTCAGCTTCCACAAGGAACAGACCTGCTTCGCATTTCACAAAACCGTATCTTTGAGAAGGACTTCCTCTCAAACAAGGCTAAAGTGACGGTTGCGCCTTACAAGGTTGTGACATCTAGCCTTGATTTGGAAGATATTGACCTTTCTAAAAAATACGTTCTCAAGACAGCGACAGGCGGTTACGATGGCCACGGTCAAAAAGTTATCACGTCAACCGACGATTTGGAAGAGGCCAATGCACTTGCTAACTCAGCTGAGTGTGTCTTGGAAGAGTTCGTTAACTTCGACCTTGAAATTTCAGTCATCGTGTCTGGTAACGGCAAGGATGTGACAGTTTTCCCAGTTCAGGAAAATATCCACCGTAACAACATCCTCTCTAAAACTATCGTTCCTGCTCGCATCTCTGACAGTTTAGCTGAGAAAGCTAAAGCTATGGCTGTGAAGATTGCTGAGCAACTTAACCTCTCTGGTACCCTCTGTGTGGAAATGTTTGCGACTGCTGATGACATCATCGTCAACGAAATCGCCCCACGCCCACACAATTCAGGACACTACTCAATCGAAGCTTGCGACTTTTCACAGTTTGACACGCATATCTTGGGCGTTCTCGGAGCGCCACTCCCAACAATCCACCTCCATGCGCCAGCTGTCATGCTCAATGTCCTCGGGCAGCACGTCGAAGCAGCTGAGCGTTATGTCACAGAAAATCCAAGCGACCACCTCCACATGTATGGTAAACTAGAAGCGAAGCATAACCGCAAAATGGGTCATGTGACTTTGTTTAGTGATGAACCAGATAATGTGGTTGAGTTTGGGAAAGGAATTGATTTTTAGGTAAAAATAGCAATCCTAGGACTCGGAGTCATTGGAACGACTTATGCCTATGCTTTTCAAAAAGCAGGTCATCAAGTAGAACATGTCCTTAGAGACAGTAAGCGGAACAATGCTCCCAAATCCCTATCGGTTGATTTGCTAGATGGTCGCTATCATTCCAAAGGTGAGAACAAGCATGATACCTATGAGGTTCATGTGGCAGAAGCTGATTCGGAATATGATTTTATTTTTCTCAGTGTTCGTCATGGTTTTGTCAAAGAAGCCGTGGAAACCTTGCGAAAAAATAATATCAAAGGCACCCTTGTTTTCTTCTGTAATTTCTGGGATACTCGAAAAGAGGTCCAAGAGTGGGCAGGAGATTACGACTATATTCTGGCCTTTCCGACAGCGGGTGGTCACATGCAGGAAGACCATTTGGATGGTGTCTTGTTTGACCATTTAATGCTCGAAGGTGAGCAAAAAGCGCACATTTCTAACTATTCTGATTTGACGACTTTGCTGAGTTCTGCAGATTTGAAGTGGGAAGTGCCTCATGATATGGTCGAGTGGATTTGGATTCACATGGCGATTAATGCGGGTGTTACTTCGACAGCTGCACGTTCAGGAAATTTGGAAAATCCAGAAGAATTGGCTTTGAACTTGATGAATAGTTCTTCGGAATTATCATTGGCCATTAAGGCCATTCGAGAAGCTTTGAAAGTCGTAGAAGCGCGTGGTGTGAATTTGAAGCTTTACAAAGCCGAACTCTTGCCATACAAAATTCCCGCTTGGATAGCAGGAAAAGCCATGAAAGTCATGTTTGCGAAAAATGAGCTGACCCGAAAAATTATGACCTTGCACAATGATAAACAGGACATCTTCTATTGTTGTCAAAGTGTTTATCAGACTGGTCAGGAGTTAGGTATTGAGATGCCCATTCTGGAAGCAAATATGAAGGGAATTTCGATTTAGGAGATTTTATGATTCAACTCATCGTCAACGCATTTGTTGAAAAAGATAAGACTGGAGCAGTCGTCGAAGTCTTGTATGCTAGTAGCAATCACGAAAAAGTGAGAGCTAAGTATGAAGAGTTGGTTGCTCAATATCCTGAAAACTATTTAGCTATCTATGATTTGCCGATGGATACTGATTTGAATACACTAGATCACTATCCATCAGTGTGGATTGGGAAAGAGGAGTTTGAGTAGGAGACCTTAATGGCGATATTTAATTTTGGAAAACCCAAAGATGAAGCTTTAGAAAATAAAATTCAGAGATTAAATCAAGAGATTGCTATTCAAAAAGCAAAACTGGCAGATTTAAAAGCTCAAATAAAGATAGCAGACGATATAGTCTCGTTAAATACTGAGTTATCTCAGAAACGGTCAGAATTATTTGCTATTCAGAACGAGATTTCCTTAGCTAATGACACACTTGGATTACAAGAGTTTGGATTTTTTGAAAGACAGTATAAGTTTTCTGATAGCACAAAATATAAGGAAGCTTTAGATAATTTGAGAAAACAGCAGAAAGACTTAGTTAAATCCTGTCTCTTATACACATCTCCGAGCCCACGAGACCGAGGCTGATCTC
>ENA-OZQZ01000469-OZQZ01000469.1-human-gut-metagenome-genome-assembly--contig:-NODE-469-length-9452-cov-5.070661_pt1 | contig 9452 bp, 6 predicted proteins | sample MGYA00243263_ERZ653933 | MGnify/ENA primary metagenome ERZ653933 (study PRJEB26926, sample SAMN06164633) | human gut metagenome | biome: ENVO:00009003; feature: ENVO:2100002; material: ENVO:00002003...
GGTCTGTTGTATGGACGGCATCATGGACGGCACGGATATTCTGCCGCTTGCTGCCTTTTATCCATGTGAATGTCACCGGCTGTTCTCTGCAATAGGGATAGCCGGATATGGGAAAACAAATGGTTCGTGTTGCCATGAACACCTCCAACTTTTTAGGACAAACAAGTTTATGTAAATCAAGTATAGCACAATCCCGGATGTGCTGCATAGCACTATTTTCTGCTTCCGGGAATCCATCTGTGCAAAAAGTGCCGATACCACAGGCATCGGCACTCAGATTAAAAAGCATTTTTCAAAAATGTGCAGCCTGCATCCACTGGATGCAGAACACAAGGGGTTTGGGCACAGCCCAACAAGCATTTTGAATTTGATTTTTAGAAATCGGATTCAAAAATTGCAAGTTGGTACCAGCTTGCCCTGCTTGCCACAACAATGCGTCCTTTTTGTCCGCAATTTGTAATTTTCAGATTGGAGAAAAACGCCATGGCAAAGACGAAGGCTGAAGAAAAAGCTCTCAACCTTGATTAGATTTTGTTTAACTGCCGGGATTATCTGCGCGCTGCGCGCAACTCCGGCTCGTTCTTTGAAAAGCGTGATAGCAGCTTCTGTGAGCCGCCCAGCACATCCAGCCCACGGTCATCGTACAAATGGTAGAGGAACGGCCCCGGCCCAGCCAGATAGACGCTGGACACAAAGCCGTTCCAGCCGCCGATGTCCCCCAGAATGATTTCCCGAAGAAGCAGCTCTGGTTGAAAGCTGATCTTGCTGAGATCCCAGTAAAACTGCACTTGTGCATGGGTATCCCCATCTTCATCCTGCTCTGTGGCCGAAAGTTGTTCATCGGGAACTGGGAGGCCCACTCGCTGCCGGATAACGGTCAGCAGGGACTCGGCGGGTTCTTCATCGGGATACCCGTCGATCCGCAGAAGGTCCGGCACCGCCGGAAGTGCCCGATAGATCGCGGCGGCTCGGTCCAGCGCCCCCTGAACATAAGCGGGGTTGGTTTTCAGCTTCGCCGCACGCCTATCCAGATAGATTGGTTCCTCCCCGCCGATCTTAAAACGAATGCCCACCGGTGCATGGTAGAACAGAGGGTGTTCCAGCCCAGCCATGCCCAGATCATGTAAAATGTGTTCAAACCGCTTTGCCAGCATGGTATCCCTCCGTTCTCATGTCATTTCATACAGCAGAGCAGCATCGCCCTGCACCAGTTCCAGATGGGAGCGCAGCGTATTAAGCCCGCTTTGCACCGCCTCGGTGGGCAGATCCCAGTCCGGGGCAATTTCAGCGGCCAGCTCCGAGAGATCCTGCTCCCGCAGAGCTGCCAGCAGTTGAGACGCCAGCTCTCCCTCCAGCAGAGCGCAGTCCAGGGTGTCTTCCGTCTGGGGAGCAGGAAAACGGACATCCAGATCCAGTTCGCTCTCACACCAGTCCCAGATGGCCATATAGACCGCGCCGGAGCAGTCACCGTCGGACAACTCCTGCCGCTGGTTATTTTTTATCAGATAAAAGGACGCGATCTGTGACATGGTGGTTCCTCCTAAATGTTATTCGCTTCCATCAGCCCTTCGGCCTGCAACCGGATCACATAGAAAGCCCGCACCCAGTCCAGTTCCTGCTCCATGGAGTCCTCCAAAGCCAGCAGGCGGCGCTTGCCAAGCCTGCGATCCAGAAGGGCAAAGATACGGACAAGGGGATTCTCGCTGACAAGGCTTTTCTCGATGCTCTGGTTGTCAAAGATCCCAAACGCCTCATAGAACACCTTTTGGTCAAAGGTGCCCTGCTCCAGCGCATAGGCATGAGCCTGATTGATGGCCTCTTTTGCGGAGTCGTGATCTTTCAGCGTGGTGGAGCGCAAGTGATGAAATTTCGTCCACACATTTTCAAAATAGGTGTAGTAGTTGCTCCGCAGCACTTCCACGCCGTCCACACGAATGGCGGCCCGGCCCTCATGGTCGGCGCTTTTGCTGTAACTGGTGGCAAAATACTGGATGTGGCCCCGGAGTGCCGGGCACAGGTAGTCATTCTCCAATTTGTTCCGGATTCCACTCCAAGTGGATACTCTACTGTTTGACATAGGTGTTGTTTCCTTTCTGCTGATTCCTACTGCTTTTGGAGATACTCCCGGAAGCATTCGATGAACTCCCGATTCCGCTTAGGGACATCGAACCCCTTCCGATGGGGGAAGAACCCCTCCTGTTCCACATCGTCCAGCAGCTTGGGCAGATTGGAAAACCGGGCAAAGAATGGTAGTGCATAGTCCTGGATCTGCCCGGAAATTTCCTGGATAGAGCGTTCCCGCTCCAGCAGAGTAGATACCTCATAGCGGGGGAAGTCATCATACCGGTGGGTCAGCCGGGCGATGGAGGTACCCACGATACCATCATAGGTTTCCTCCGTCCCTTCCTGCTCACTGCGCCACTGGGCAATCACCGGGGAACTCACATCGAAGAAGGCAGTAAAAGTGGTGGAGCCAAAGCGGATGGAGGGGGAAAAGTAAAAGGAGAACACAAAGATGCCGTCTTTTTTGTAGATGTCATTTTTGCTCTTGCGGTATTTGTAGCCCAGCGGGTTCAAAGGCTCCGCGATCCGCTCACAGGTATAGACGAAGATCTCACGGGGCTTGGTTCCCTTGGGAAAATCCTTCTTCTCCATGTTGCCACCTCAATCAAAATCCATCCAGACCAGGTGTTTTCCGCAGTGGAGGCACTGGAACAGATAGCATTGCAGATGCCCGCCATTGACAGATTCCCGGATCATTTCTTTTTGCTCATCGTCCCACATCGGATCGTCCAGTACCTCCTCCAGCACACCCAGGGCCCGCAGTTCCCTGGCACCCACATGGCCCAGGTAGGCGCAGTAGTCGCCGCAGTGGGCGCGCCAGTATTCCTGCTGCCAGCCGGAGTAGCCCGGGGTGCGGTGGATCGGCTCGTCCAGCTTCTCCGGATCGTCTACACCATCATCCACAGAGAAATCATCTTGAAAACTACCGTCATATTTCCGGGCTGCTTCGCCGTTGGCGATGCACTCTGGGCACAGATATGCAATATCCTCCACGGCGTAAAAGGGGGCTGTATAGAAAATATGGGTCGTCTTGCCACAGCAGTCGCAGACAACGCCGTCTGCGGATTCCTCAAAAGCCCCAGTTTCCAGAGGGTTTGGGTGATACCGGAAGGCGGGCAGGCCCAGCTGGGCCTGCCGTTCCTTCTCTTTCTGCTTTTCCTCCGGCGTTTTGGGCCTGGGGAGGGCATAATGATTGCCCCAGTTTTCCGCATAGTCCTTCAGCGTGCCCAGCCGCTTGAGGGTCTTCTTGTCGGAACGATTTCCGATTTGGCAGAGCAGTTCGTAGGCATCCTTCTTGAAGTCCAGCAGATCATACACATCCACCAGCACTTCCTTGGCCTGCTGATCCTCACTCTGCTCAAGTTCTTCCTTGAAGGTATATAGAGCGCGGACACTGTCCGGACCTTCATTGGTCGCAACAAACTGTTTTTTTAGTTCGATATAGGTTTTCTGATATTCTGTCATTGGTCGCACCTCCCATCAATCCCACCAGAAATACCAGACGGTGGACTGCCACAGGACATCTGCCAAGGAGCCAATGCTTCCATCCTCATTCTGATCCAGATCTGGGCAGAAACCATATTGCTCCACAGCCACCTCCATAGCTCTTTCCTTGGAGATCGGAGTTGGAAGTTCAAACTCCAATTCATCGTGGCTCATGGCGGCAGGGATGGCACCATGTTGCTCGAACCAATATTTCGCCACTGCCATCAGGTCCGGTGTGTCGGGACACTCATTCCAATTTCCAAAGGGCAGGTAGGCGAAGATCTCCCAGGGGTTCTTTACCGGAATTTTAGCCAGAATGAGCGGATATGTCATTCCGGTATCATCGTTCCAATAGTTTGCGAAGCGGTCGTTGGGTTCTCCGCCCTCCATCTCGCCCAGGACTTCCTCCTCCCAGTCCAGATCATCGTCCTCGGCTTCTTCCTTGCGCTGGCCGGTCAATTCCTCCAAAATCGCCTTTCCGTCCTTAACAGGAGCGGAGAGCATCTTCTTCCGGTACTCCTCTACCGTTTTGAGGTCAAATTCATAGCAGTCCGCATCATGCTCCGGGTCGGCGTTCATTACCAGACATTCCAACAGCGTTTCATCATCCGCCTGGATAAGTACGGGAACAAAGCCCTCCCGTACCCCCAGCCGCTGGGCGTAGCTGTACGCCGACATGATGGGGTCGTCGTCCTTCATGGAGGGAAAGTAGGTACATTCACAGTCCAGATACTCCATAATGGCCCAAGCCACCTTAGAAGGCTCCAGCGTGTTTTCGTCATAGCCCTGACCCTGCCAGTTGACAAAGCGTTCCTCGATGATCTTTGCCATGGCCTGATAGTAGTCCTCGTCAAAGGGGATGAACAGGTAGGCCTCCTGCCGGAACTCGTCGGAGTGATACCGCTCCGGGCCGAAATATTGGAGGGCATAATCGTCGATGTCGCTGGGATAGTAGGGAGCGTCATTTTCCCCATAGTAGTAATGGGCAAAGGCACGACCCTGCTGGTTGAACAGAGCGGAGTACAGGCAGCCGAACAGCTCCGCCCGGATAAATGCCCGCAGGTCTGTGCTGTCGGGGCCGGTTTTGACCTGTTTGACCACTTCGCCATGCTCCGCAAGGAAGTCCTCGCCCATCAGGTCATGTTCCATGCACCAGCGCAGGTAGATGGCCATGTGGTTGTAGGTATTGATGGGGTCAATGTCCAATTCCTTCTCCTCGATACTCTCCAGGTGATAGGAGGCATCGTCCATGCCGATGCTTTCATCCACATCCTCCACATTGCAAAGAGTTCCTCGGGTAATAGCGTCCTGGCGGGTGGGGTTTACGATAAAACTGATACCCGCCATCTTGTCCCGCAGAGCGTCTTCATCATGCGCCAGTTTATAGTCCAATTCATCCTCGTAAAGAGGAATGACTTGATAAAAGTTAATCTCCTCGCCGCTCGGCAGGGTGCAGACCGCGCTGCCTTTCTCTGTATCCTGGGGTTCAATCAGGATAGCAGTACACAGTTCGGTGTTTTCTGCAAAGGGTTCACGGTTCTCCACGGTATGTCCGTGGCCCAGCCAGCTGTCACAGTTGATGGGCAGGCGGGCCAGGGATTTCAACAGACGGATGGGCCAGTACCACTTTTCGTCCTTCATGGATTCCTGATCCAGCTTCCAGTCCGCAGGCAGGGCGATGGCCAGCTCCGCCCGCTCCAGCTTGTATTCGGCCAGTTCCTCCGGCACATTCATCCGGTGGGCGCCCATGCCCATGGTGACCAGGGTGCAGTAGTCCCGCTCCCCAGCGGGCGGCACCATGCAGATGTCCACATGGATGTCGGGGGACACGATCTCATGGAACACATTGTCAAACGCCCCGAAATACTGCTGGATGTGGCCCTCGACGGCCTCCATCTCCTCCTCGGTGTAGACCTCGGGATTACTGAATTCTTCCTCATCCTGCGTGTCCTCATTGTCTGATTGGTCGCAGCTGTCATCCTCCGGATCTCCCTTTATAGGCTCGTAACCGATCTTCAGGGTCATCTGCTCCTCCGGCAGACTGACGCCGGGGCTGTGGGTGATCGTGTGCTTATCGTCCGCAGAAAAGCCGATGGTCTCGCCGTCTTGCAGCGTCACATCACACGCCAGCACATAGGAGGCAAGGCTGGCCAAAAAGTCCCGCAGTTCCTCCGGCTCAGCGTCGGTGTTCAACACCTCCATTTCCTCCTTGCCAAACACATCCATGCCGTAGGTGTAGCCGTTTAGGCCCCCCTCGCTCCGGTACAGGCCGAACCAAACCCAGTTGAAGATGGGCAGTTCGTCCTCTTTGAGCATATCGGCAAGGCCCTCATAGAAACGAGGCTCAAATACCACGCCGCTGGTGTAGACACCGGTGGCGTATTTCTGCTTGCAGCACACTGCCATCGCCTTGGTGAACAGCTTACCTCGTTCCAGCAGTTTTTCCTCCTCGCCCAACACAGCCACCATGATATGGGCCTTGTGCGCTTTGGCCACTTCTACGGCCTCTGGCCACATATAGTTGTTTTCGGCGTTGATCTCTGCTTCATTGTCCGGGATGTGACCGTGGAATAGTGTCACAATCAGCATCATATTGCCGACCCGCATTACCACAGCGTCATCGCTGTTCTCAACATCTTCGTCGCCCTCATCCGGCTCCTCATCTACGATGCCCCATTCTTCCCGTAGATCCCGAATCAACTGCTCCTTGTCCCACTCTACTTTGGAGAGGAGCACAGACCCGGCAAAGGAGCCCTTATGGTCGGTTTCTTCCTCGTCAGCATCAACATCTTCGTTAAGATCCTCTACATCTTCATCCGGATCATAGAGGGATTCATGCTCCAGTCCGCGGATAAATTCCTCAAAGCTGTCTGCCAGATGGGTAATTTTATAGTCATTTTCCTGATCCACATGGACTACCGCAGGCTCTCCCTGAGGGCCGCAAGCCCGGTAGTCCAGGAAAATCATATCGTGTCCGGCGCTTGGACAGTCGCAGATGGCCACGCCGATGGCAGGATACTCCCACTCATCGATCATAAACTGACTGCCCAGCTCTCCACAGAGGGAGCAGCTCTTTTCCCGTCCGATTCCGAAAATGCCGGTGATGGCCACATGATCATCTGACCAACAGGTAGGCTCATCGCAGGGATAGCAGGTGTTCACCGGAATGCCGCCGTTGTGCTGCTTCATCAGCCAGATGTAAGCGGCAGGCAGCTTGTAGCCCAGTTCCTCCTCCACGCTGGCGATCAGCTCATCGGAAGGCGGATCACTGACATATTCTTTCAGTGCATACCAATTATCATCCCAGAAGTTGGTGAGGTCGAAACCCTCAAATGGGGTATCACCGGGCACGAATTTGGCCTTCTTCTTCCGGCTGCGCTGGCGTTTCCGGATCTCCGCCTTACACTCCCGAATTACCGCCGGAGCATTTTCATCCTCCGGGTCCAACTCTGCCCACCGCTGGGCGTAGGGAATGGCCTTTTCCTCCTGGCCGTAGAGATACTGATAGCCATAGGCCATCCGCATATTCCACTCCGCCTTGTCCTGGCCTTCCTCCCGGACGGACTCCAGCACCTCAATGGCCCTCAGAAGGGCTTTGTCTCCCTTGGATTTCAAAGTACCTTCGTCATGGTCCCCGATGATGGCGTAGTTCTCCAGTGCACGGGCCAGGGCGTAGGCGGTGCGGTAGTTCCTCCAGTTCTCCGGGATGGCATTCAGTGCCTGGATACAGCGGGTGTACTCGTCTTCGTCGTTCCACTGCTCCAGCTGAGCGAAGAATGCTTCGGCGTTCTGTTGGGTATAAGGAATATAGTCCATGCCCGTCAGCGCCTCGTCCAACTCGTCATCCTGATTCTCAGTTTCTGACCCAGCATCTTGTTGCTTTAGGGGTACAGAACCGGCTTCACGGCGGAAGGTGTGGAAGATGGCCCATGGGATGTCCGTGCCTTCAAAGAACTCTTTCGCCATGTTCAGCGCCTCTTGGATGTCCCAGGCGATGAAGTCCACATAGCCACAGTAGAGGCCGGTAGCCCCGCCGGTGAGAGTGAGCACTTCCGAACCATCCCCGCCGGTGAGCACTTCCTCCAGCTTGTCCCGGAAGTCGAAAATTTTCTGACTGCCTTCCTCCTCCCGCAGGGTATCCAGGGGATAGCAGAAGAAGCCCGCCACCGCGCCGTCGGCATGGAGATCGTCCATAAAATCATTGTCGGCATTCAGATAGCCGTTGATGAGCGGCACACAGCAGGTGGAACCGGCCATTACATCCAGCCGCCAATCGGCGTCCGGGTCCTGTTTGGGTTCCATTTTGTAACCAAGGTAGCTCTCCAGATAGGCTTCCGGGTCGGTGGAGAGCTCCAGGCCCTGCTCCCGCAGTTTGTCGGGCAGCTGGGACAGGAGGAAGGACGGCTCTGCCTTGGGTTCCTCCAGCACATCAAAGCTGTCTATGTATCTCATGTGGGGGATCTCGCCCAGCACTTGGTCGGTGAAGGTGGTGAGCATCCACCAGGCCCGGCCTTCCTCATCCCGGAGCATAGGCAGCAGCTTTTCACAGTAGGCGGAGATGGCGAAGCTGTTTTCACCCTGCTCCTCCAGCCAGATCTGCACATCATCCCCGGAGATGTCCAAGCCATTCTCAGTACGCAGACCGATGTTCTGGAGGGGCTGACGGCCCACAAGGATGTTCCAGTGCTCCAGCACCTCCTTGGGGGCGTGCTTCTGGAAGTAAATCAGCTCAAACAGCTTGACCTTGTCGCCCTCCGGGGTGAGGATCAACTCATGCTTTTCGCCATTGAAGCCCATCTCGAAGGAGATTTCGTCAAACGCCTGGTTCAAAGCCCCTTCCATTTGGGCCACGAGTTCTGCGCCGCGGGTGTGATCTTTGTCCTCATCCATCATCTGGCGCAATTCTGCTTCCATCTCGGCAAAGGTTTCCCAACAGTTCTCTGTCCGCTCCCGGAAGCACTCCCAGAACTGCGGCAGAGAAATACCCTTTTTGCACGAGTCAATTAGTTCCTCCATGTCCTGTCGGGTGTTGAGCTTAGGATCATCACCGGGATGCAGTTCCAGAGCTTTTTCAAAATGCCGCAGAGCGCGGCCCTCCTGATCCAGATAATAATAGGCATACCCCATACGGAAATTCCAGGAATAAGTATCTCCCAGTTCCTCCTCATGGGACTGCATCAGTTCCAGTGCCTGGTGAAGCAGCTTCCTTCCCTCCGGCTCGCTGGAGTCCGCCAGATTGTTGTAGGCGCGGGCCAGCTCCATATCCATTTCCGGGGTACGCTCCTCGGCAGAGATTGCCTCCAGTGCGTCAACGATTTTCTGGTGTTTGTCCTCCTCATGCCACTTCTGGCACTGCTTCAAAATATCCATATCAGGGTCCTCCTCGTCCTCATCTGGTTTCCAGTCTTTGATCTGCTGGAACACGCCATTTTCATCCCGCTCAAAGGCGCAGGGAGCGGGGGTGTTCAGCAAAGGGATGATGTCGGGATCGTCATTGCAGATCGTGTTCAGCTTGTAGATCCCGGCGTTGTTAGGGTCGTCCATGTACTCGTCGCTCTCATCACCGGCGGTAAAGCGCCAGCCGCTGTCCCAGCCGCCGTCCGGCTCCTCCCTGTAGCAGTAGCCCACCTTGCAGCCCTCCACTGTGATGCGGTTGGTGGCGATACAGCCATCGGCACCCTTCCAGTCGGGGAGCAGATCTTTTACATCTTCCGCCTTTACATGGTAGTTCCGGTTGCGGCCAGAGGCTTCGTACAGCTCCTTCCGCAGCATCTCCACCTGAGAAGCCATATCCGTGATTTCATCCTCGCCCATCATCTCGCTGATGTCGTATTCCAGCGGGGCATGGACAAAGTCCGCCAGGGCCTTGTCCATGGCGTCGTGCTCCTCTGGCGTGGCGGTGA
>ENA-OZQZ01000481-OZQZ01000481.1-human-gut-metagenome-genome-assembly--contig:-NODE-481-length-9333-cov-5.214163_pt1 | contig 9333 bp, 10 predicted proteins | sample MGYA00243263_ERZ653933 | MGnify/ENA primary metagenome ERZ653933 (study PRJEB26926, sample SAMN06164633) | human gut metagenome | biome: ENVO:00009003; feature: ENVO:2100002; material: ENVO:00002003...
GGAGATGTGTATAAGAGACAGGTCACAAGGATGGTGATTTTGCTCTGAAGAATATCGCCAACATCCTGTCGATGAGCTTTGGTCCTCACGACGTCATCGGGCGAATCGGCGGAGACGAATTTGTATGCTTTGCATTTACAGGTGATCCAGATTATGTAACACAGGTTCAGAACAGGATCAAACAATACTCCGCAGAGCTCAATGCAACCTGTGGCAAGCCATACTTCATAGAGATGAGTGTCGGTGTTACAGAGTTCACATGCGATGGGGAACAGACAATAGAAGATCTTCTCTCTCAGGCTGACAGCGCACTCTATACCAACAAGAGATACAAGAGAATGTCTATTATTAAATAGTTTTAGACCTACAGAACAAAAAGTGTTGATAAAAACCGGCATCAGCTCTTTATTTTGAGGGTTAATCTCAAAATAAAGAGCTGATGCCGGTTTAATCTTTTGATAACAGTTTGCTTTTATATTCTCTCCTGAAGAGGCTCGTTGAGTTTCTCCGTTCCCGGTAATACAAATCTTCCATCTTCTATGATGGCTGTCTCGGTGCCGTCCGAATGAAGTGCGTATATACCGCCGATCTCATCGTATGGGATAGTTATGTCTGTATGGCAGTTGAAATAGGCCTTTGCCAGATCTGTCTTTCTGAGAATCGAGCACTCGTTGTCCTTTGCGACTATCTCCTTGCCGTCAGGATTGTAGAGCTTGTTGTCCTCACTCCAGCTATAGCATGTATCTCCCACTGCAAAATGCGGTCCCATTTTCTCTACAATAAGGATCGGAAGCTTGTAGACAATATTGTATTTGTTCGCCATCACATACGCCGTAGTGTTTGTTCCTATGGCGAACTCTCCTATAGGCAATGTATCCCTACCTCCAAGAAGATTTTCTCTTATAAACTTCTGGTTCATGTCGTGGTCACTGTAGTTGTCACAATCATATCCCGCTATCTTTCCATCTTCAAACTTCAGCTTCAAGTTCACATACCTGAGGCCATCGAGATAGACCTCACTCACATTCAAAATTCCATGAGTCCCCGTGAGTTTTGGAGAAGTAAACACCTCGCCGACCGGAATATTTACGTCTGCAACACAGTTTTCAAAGTTTGTCTCATTTGCAGGATCATCCAGCTCGTGAAGCATGACCAGCATGTCTGTCTCATTACTGCCTTTACCCACAACTCTCACACGATCTGCCTTGTCCAGCACATCTATGATATTTTGGTGTATATGCCTAAATATCTCATTGTCAAGGGTATTTATTCTAACTGTATCTCTAAATATCTCACGATATCTGTCGCCAATCTCTGGTATAGGATATGCAATTATTGTAAAACTACACTTATCTTGCTCAATATACTCATTTACTATCTGAGCACTTTCTGTTCGGTACTCAACCTGAATCTCCTGTTGTTTTTTATCAAGCACAGGATTTGCATCACATGATACCGGTTCAAATGGATTCTCACCAAACACCTCAATGACCGCAGGACCTGCATAAACCGACGCCTCATGTGCAAGATTCCTGTATGCCTGTCTGAGCACCTCAAGCTTTCTCTCCATAAGTTTCTTGTCAAGAAACAGCGCTTCATCCATCCTATGATCATATTCAAGCTGTTTATTCGGAACCGTTGATGAATATCCAACCCGACTGATAAGTCTTCTGTTTATACGCGAAACCGCATACCTGTAGCATATCGGTTCAAGTCCCATGGCACGGAACTGTTCTATGGCAGCTTTTACCATTCTCTCCTGGCCGAGGAAGTATCTTATATTGACAGTTTTCTTCGCTGACAGATCTATCTTGGCAGCCTCAAATCCGAGTCTGTAGCCTTCAGTGTATGTTCTCGCCATTGACTCTATTTCTTCCTCCGTAAAGGTGCTGAGATATATTGCAGTATCGATCTCGTTTTTACTGATGTATTCTCCGTATTTATAGAGGTATGATACATCCTCAAGATCACTGTTCATAACTATATCAGTCGCAAATGTGAGATCAGGACTGAGCTGCTCTCTTATTCTGTATGACATAAAAAACTCAGCATAGTCATTTTCAAAGTAATATATAACATCCTCTAGTTCTTTTACCGTAAAATTATCCTGGAACATAAAATATATCTGGACAAATAACTCCGCAAGAAGTGTTATGTCAACTATTCTGCCCTCAAATGCATACACAGTCATGCCTCTTATCTCGTTATATACAAATCCAAGTAGCTGGGCTATTTTCTTTATTTCGTTTTTCTCTCTTGAATAATCCTTCATGAACTCATCGGTGATATACCTGTAATTGGCGTAACTCTTATTATAATTATCTCCTAGAATATCACTGTAAAGGCCATGGTTCATCGCCTCAAGCTGAGACAGACTCCTGTCTGAAAGGGCATCCTTCCTCACCAGTTCAAGAACATCCCCTATGCGGGTTATGAACGCTGCAACATGGGTAAAGTAACCACCATATGGCTGCTTCACAACTGATTCATGAGTTATCTGTCTTATCCTGCTGAGTACTAGTTCATAGCGTTCTTCTATATCATCAAATTCTTCTATAAAGTTGTCATAATAATTCATCTCGCGTCCTCTCTTTTCCAGCGTATTATTACAAACCCATCAATAAAAATATAATCGACAGTCCAAACACTACTCCATTCATTATGATAGCCATCTTCTTGCCGGTTATTCCACCATTGTCAGCTCTGTATCCTATAACAGAGAAAACAATCCCTGTAAACGCCATTATCAGAGCGCTCACCATCAAAACTCCGTACACCCTTTGGACTTTTCCCTGTGTAAGGATGGACTTTATTATTGATATGATGATAAACAGCCCGCCAAAGCCTCCAAGAAAGTATCCTATTATCGTGTCCGTCGGCATTCCCGGCGCCGAAACTCTGAATTCTTTACTTCTTTGCATGATATCTCCTAAGCAGCTTTGCTGTGACATAATATATACAGTATCCTACGATTCCACCCAACGTATTCATGATGATGTCATCGATATCGAATACCCCAAGCTTCGTTATGTACTGTGATATCTCTATGGCAAGCGTAAACATAAGGGAGTACAGCAAAGCTTGCCAAAACGTTGTGTTCTTATTTCTCGCCCATCTGAGCAACATGCCAAATGGAACAAATGCAATGATATTGCCGTACAGGTTCAGAAATACACTCCAACCGGATATCTGATCCCTGTATATTATAAATCTCTCTATCTCCTGAAACGGATGAAGATTATAACGTCTTTCATCATAACCGCTTCTTCCAAACATATCACTAAAAATAAGGAAATAAACGATACAGATTATATAAAGCACAAACAGCACCAGACATATCGCCCGGAACTTTTTTCTATCTATTTGCTTCAAGATAACACTCCCACTACGACTTAATCAGCAGCACGCATCTCCATTATCCTGTCAAGAAGCATGTCTGCACACTCTTCCTTTGACATCATTGGCAGTTCCCTGATCTCGTCGTTTGTTATAAGAGTGAGAACGTTGGTGTCCACACCAAATCCCGCTCCCGCGACCTTTAAATTATTTGCCGCTATCAAATCTATATGTTTAGAATCGATCTTTTTTCTGGAATTCTCAACAAGATCCCTCGTCTCCATCGAAAAACCGCATATGATCTGATCCTTTATCCCCTCTTCCATTCTCTGGGTTCCAAGTGCCAGGAGTATATCCTTTGTTCTGCAAAGAGGTATACTCATGTCACCATCCTTTTTCTTTATCTTATGCTCGGCAACCTCCGCTGGTCTATAGTCAGCCACAGCGGCAGCCTTAATGATAACATCCTGCTCCCTGCTTCTTGACATAACCGCCTCATACATATCCTGAGCTGATGTTATGTCGACCACATTTACAAACCTTGGTGGCTCTATCTCCACTTTGCCTGTGACAAGAGTGACATCCGCCCCCCTCAGCATCGCCTGCCTTGCTATGGCGTATCCCATCTTGCCCGTTGAATGGTTGGTAATATATCTCACAGGATCAATCGCCTCCCTGGTAGGTCCCGCCGTAACCAACAGTTTCACGCCTGCCATATCCTTTTCCTTTGCAATTGCCTTCAATATATAATCCTGCAACACCTCCGGATCGGGGAGTTTCCCCTTTCCGGTGTCGCCACATGCAAGATATCCACAAGCGGATTCAACTATCTCATATCCATATGATGCAAGCTTTTTGATATTGTCCTGCACTATTGGATTCTCTATCATTCCGGTATTCATGGCCGGTGCTATTATCTTCGGACACTTTGCTGGCATGATGGTCGTGCTGAGCATGTCGTCAGCTATTCCGCCGGCTATCTTGCCTATGATATTCGCCGATGCCGGAGCTACCATGAATACATCCGCACGCTTTGCGAGCGCCACATGTTCAACATTGAACTGAAAATTTCTGTCAAATGTATCCACAAGACACTTGTTTCCAGTAAGTGTCTCAAATGTAATAGGATTGATAAAATTGGTGGCATTTTCTGTCATTATGACATGAACGTCCGCATGTTTTTTCACCAACATACTGGCAAGATTTGCTATCTTATATGCCGCAATACTTCCCGTAACTCCGAGAACGACCGTCTTTCCTTTTAACATTTTATAACTCCTCTATAAAGTTATCTATAAGTCTCGCCTTGCCAAACTTCACTGCCATGGCACAGAGTACATGTCCCTCTGCCTTCTCGATGGACTGCATGGTATCCATGTTTACCATCTCTACATAGTCTATTGTGGCAAGCGGCTCTGCTGATATAAGCTCCTTCATAGCTCCAACTATCTTTGCAGCTTCGCGCTCACCGTCAGCGATCATCTGCTGTCCAAGCTTTACTGCCTTACTGAGAACAACTGCAGCCTTTCTCTCTTCGGCTGTCAGATATATATTCCTTGAGCTCTTCGCAAGTCCGTCAGCCTCCCTGATTATAGGGCATCCAACTATCTCTATATCAAAGTTCAGATCCTTCACCATTCTCATGATGATGGCGAGCTGCTGTGCATCCTTCTGTCCAAAATATGCTCTGTCTGGTGTCACTATGTTGAAAAGCTTACCTACAACTGTGCACACACCCTTGAAATGTATAGGTCTTGTAAGACCACAGAGCGCATTTGGAAGACCTGTCATATTTATGAATGAAACAAATCCATCAGCATACATCTCCTCAGGTTCAGGATTGAAGATTATATCTGCACCTGTAGCCTCACAGAGCTTTGCATCAGCCTCAAGATCTCTTGGGTAACTCTCAAGGTCCTCATTTGGTCCAAACTGAATAGGATTTACAAATACGCTCACAACCGTTCTGTCATTCTGCTCAACAGACTTTTTGATAAGGCTCTGATGTCCCTCGTGGAGATATCCCATTGTAGGTACAAGACCAACTGTGAGTCCCTGCTTCTTCCATTCCTTTACCTGTGCTCTAACTTCATCTATCTTCTTCAAAATAATCATGACACTTTCTCCTGTTCTTTAGTATAACTTCTCTATAACTTCATCGTCTATCTTGTATGTGTGCTCCGGTCCTGGGAATGTTCCGGCATTTATCTCATCGATGTATGCCTTTACAGCTCCTCTCATGGCATCGCCCACATTTGCAAACTGCTTTACAAACTTTGGAACGAAGTCTGAGAACATACCAAACATATCCTGATTTACGAGGACCTGTCCATCGCAGTATCTTCCTGCGCCTATTCCTATAGTAGGAATACTTATGCTCTCTGTTACGATCTTTGCAAGCTTCTCTGGAACGCACTCAAGCACAAGCATATATGCGCCCGCTGCCTCGACAGCTTTTGCGTCCTCTACGAGTTTCTTTGCCGCAGCCTCAGTCTTACCCTGAACCTTGAATCCGCCAAATGCATTGATGGACTGTGGCGTGAGTCCCAAATGTGCACATACTGGTATGCTCGCCTTCACTATAGCACTTATCTGAGGACACATATCCTGACCGCCCTCAAGCTTTACCGCTCCAGCACGACCTTCCTTCATGATCCTTCCAGCATTTACAACAGCATCATAGACACTTGCCTGATAAGACATAAATGGCATGTCTGTTACAACCAGAGCATTCTTTGCTCCCCTGGCAACCGCCGCACTGTGGTGGATCATATCATCAACTGTGACTGATATCGTATCCTCATAGCCGAGGATCGTGTTGCCTAATGAATCTCCCACCAGTATCGTGTTGACACCGCATTCATCCAGTATCTTTGCTGTGGTGTAATCATATGCAGTGATCATGGATATCTTCTTGTCTGTACCTTTCATCTGCATAAGTGTCGTCGTTGTGTTCTTCATAACTTTAATTCTCCTATTCCGTCCAAAATCTGTATCAAATCCTCATAATCTCTGTCCGGATGTTTTTTCTGTGCAACCGGTACAAGGCATCTAGAAACCGCAGTGTAAGCCTGCAGTTCATCGCCGGAAAGTACCGCCATGTGCTTTTTCACAGTTTCAATGTCGCACCGCTCTACCGGCCCGGTCAGACTGTCTGCCGGTCCCTTTGCTGCAGCATTTTCCGCATTCCCGAGAAACAATGGCATGATCGCCATCTGTGCTTCCTCCTCAGAAAATCCGCACTGTCTCAGAAGCTCCTGTGATGTGGCGAGAAGCCCCGTCACAAGATTGCTGGCAAATACGGCCGCACTGTGATATTTCACCTTATCCTTTCCTGATATCTTCACACATCTGTTTCCGAGGGTCTCTATCACTGAGCATATACGGTCCGCATATCTGTCATCTCCCTCAACGGTGAAAAATGAATTGTCCACTTCTTTATAGGATTCGTACTTTGAACTTATTGCATACATAGGATGAATCGAATAACCAAAGGCTCCCGCCTCCGTTATACCTGAGAAAATATCTGATGTCATAGCCCCGCTGGCATGACAAATGATCTTGCCACGTATGTCAAGATCTTTTAGTCTCCTCCAGACTTCTCCTATCTGTCCATCTGGAACAGTAAGAAAGATAACTTCACTGTTACTGCAAAGTTCTTCCAAGCTATTGTACATAACGGTCTCGGTAAATTCTGCTGCGTCCGCTGCGCTCTCACTGTGGGCACTATAATAACCACTAACCTCAAGCTGAATATGTTCAGGCTTTGAAACAACCATCTTTGTGGTTATATATTTGCCAAATGTGAATCCTACTTTCCCAGCTCCAATAAATCCAATCCTCATACAATCACCTGCTTATATACATCTCTTCAGTATCTGTAAAGTATATGTATTCCTCTGTCTGGCAGAATAAAGTTCAGGTATAGTTTCTTTCGAATACCATCCATTCCACATACTAACATTACCTTTTTTAAAAGTAAAGAAACAAAATCTTACTTAAACTTCTCTATTACCTCTTCATTTGCCTTCATTGCTGCCTTCTCCATATCCTTGCGCTCCTGCATAAGTCTGAGCTTGACAGACTCATTGTTTACTCCAATAATCTGAAGTGCAAGATATGCCGCATTCTTGCTTCCGTTTATTGCTACTGTTGCAACAGGGATTCCAGATGGCATCTGCACTATTGACAGAAGCGCATCCATTCCGTCTAATGTTGCCCCTGAGAGAGGTACACCGATTACAGGAAGCACTGTCTGTGAGGCAACCACTCCGGGAAGTGCTGCTGCCATTCCCGCTGCCGCAATGATAACCTCTGTACCATTGTTATTCGCCTCCTCTATGAACTCCGAAAGGCCTGCATGTGCCCTGTGGGCTGACAGACATCTGACATCCACCTCAACACCATAATCTTTGAGTATTGCTACTGCTGGTTCTACCTTTGGAAGATCACTTGTCGATCCCATGATTATTGCTGCTCTCATTCTTCTTTTCCTCTTTTCTTTTAGTTTATGATTTATATTTTGTTGTCATCATTGCTGATGTTACTGACTGTTAAGATACTGGTCTATCATCTCACTAGATGTCTGATAATCCCCGGATGCTACAAACTCTTTGAGCGCGGTAAAAAATTCTGTATCTATATCACCGTACTGGTATCTGTCGAGTTCGCTGACAAGGCTTTCCACAGGTTCTCTGTCACCTGCCCTCAGAAAAGCTCTTAGTTCTTTGAGTTTTCCCTTGTTGATGCCGTCACGGTATTCCTTCTCCTCTGGCTTAATAACATGGTTTATCTTCGCCATATATTTATCTATCTGTTTGAAGAAATCGTTCATCATCGCAACGAAATCGCGGGTATTATCTCTGGCGTACTGCTGATTTCCTATATTTATGGCTGATTCCAGGTTGGCAGCCTTTCTCTCAATACCGTAGGCTCCTAGGTTTGCACTGCTGCTCTTGATATCATGAATGATATTTTTGTAGCGTCTGACATCGTCATCTATATACGTTCTGAGCATCTGGACTTCCTCCTGATACTCCTCCTTGTAATTTCTTACAAATGTGTTGAACGTCCTGAAGCTTCCGCCCATTACTCTGACAGTATCCTCAACCGCGATGAATCTTCTGAGGATAACAGCATCCTCAATATAATTCATGTCATCCCCGTTCTGGGTAAGGTCTGTATTCTTCTCCTTGACCTTGTCCTCCGAAACGTAGTTTCTCAGCATCGCCTCTGCCTGGTCAAGCTCTATCGGTTTCACTATGATATCATTGAATCCCGATGTGAGTATCTCCTCCCTTGATGTCTCAACCGTGTTGGCCGAAAGTGCAACGATAGGCATTTTCTTAAACTCTTCGCCGTCTAGATTCCTTATCTCCCTCACTGTATCGATACCATCCATGACTGGCATTACTGTGTCGATGAACACAACGTCATATCCATTCACCATGACCTTGTCAAGTGCGTCGAATCCCGATGTCGCAGTATCACAATCAAGTCCGTAAGTATCAAATATGGTCTTTTCCACCTGAAGACTTATCTCCGAATCATCAACGATAAGAATCTTTGCATCAGGCAGCCACAGATGTGAGTTTGCATTTCTTCTGGCCATCTCTTTACGTTTTCTCTCATTGTAGTTGACATAACTATAATCAAATACCGACTGCCTCACGCTGAACCTTATGGTTGTACCGGCTCCATATATACTCTCGACATTTATCTCTCCGTCAAGCAGTCTTACTAGCTCCTTCGCAATAGCAAGTCCAAGACTCACCCTGAACATTCCTATGTCTGATCTCTCATACGAATCATCAAGCTCAAACATCGTATCAAGTCTCTCTTCTTTTACTCCAAGTCCAGTATCTGATATCTTGAAGTCAAGGTATATTTCATCATGATCCTGGTCAAATATGCTGGATATCTCCGTCACTGGCTCGTCTATGTATTCCATATACTCCTCATTATCTGTCTCTTATACACATCTCCGAGCCCACGAGA
>ENA-OZQZ01000505-OZQZ01000505.1-human-gut-metagenome-genome-assembly--contig:-NODE-505-length-9158-cov-6.653741_pt1 | contig 9158 bp, 7 predicted proteins | sample MGYA00243263_ERZ653933 | MGnify/ENA primary metagenome ERZ653933 (study PRJEB26926, sample SAMN06164633) | human gut metagenome | biome: ENVO:00009003; feature: ENVO:2100002; material: ENVO:00002003...
CGCTTCAGCAATGAAGATACCGGCTATTATGTACATATTGATTGGTTTGCTGAGTGGAAAACCGATAGGAAAATATATTGGAGGCTCCATTGCGATCATGGTCCTTGCAATCGTAGTTGATGTAATCTGTAAGAGATACTCTACAGTGCTTCAGACAGAAGGTGGATATAATGCAAGTGCTTTTATGAGAATCAAGATTGCAGAACATCTGCGATATCTGCCGATGGGGTATTTCAATTCCAATAGTATCGGGGAAATTTCTTCCATTACAACCAATACAATGGAAATACTTGGCGATGTGGCTGCGAGAGTGGTCATGCTGACCATGCAGGGGATTCTGGAAACATCAATGATCATTCTTATGCTGTTAATTTTTGACTGGAGAATCGGACTGATCGCTGCAGCAGGAGTACTTATTTTCTTTGGGGTCAATTCTGTGATGCAGAATGCGGGTAAAAAAGATTCAGAGCAAAAAGTGGTATGCGATACGGAGCTTGTAAACCAGATCATGGAGTATCTGCAGGGAATATCAGAAGTAAAATCATACAATCTGCTTGGAAAACAAGCGAAAAGATTAAATGATGCAAATGAAGCATGCGAAAAAATTAATACAAAGATGGAGATGTTGTTTGTTCCCTATCATTTTCTGCAAAGCGTGATAACAAAAATCACGGGTGCTGTGGTCGTGACATGCAGTGCATATTTTTATATTAATGGAACTATGAGTGCGGTCTATGCAATTGGTATGACAATCTCAGCATTTATGCTTTATGCCAGTCTGGAATGTGCAGGAAATTATTCATCTCTTTTACATGTGGTAAGCGTATGTGTAGATAAAGCAAATGCAATACTGGAGCTGGACACCATGGATATCGACGGCAAAGAGATCCAGCCGGAAAATTACGATATCAGACTTTCTAACATTTCATTTTCTTATGATAAACGGAAGATTATTGATGATATATCGCTTTCTATCCCACAGAAAATGACGACAGCGATCGTTGGACCATCTGGTGGAGGAAAATCAACCCTTTGCAATTTGATTGCCAGATTTTGGGATGTGGATTCCGGGGAAGTGACACTTGGAGGCGTGAATGTAAAAGACTACAGCATGAACAGTCTGATGCGTAATTTTTCATTTGTATTTCAGTCTGTGTATTTGTTCGCAGACACCATTGAGAATAATATTAAATTCGGACGTCAGGATGCAAGTCATGAGGAAGTGGTGGAAGCGGCGAAGAAAGCATGTTGTCATGATTTCATCAGCAAACTTCCGAATGGATATGACACAGTGATCGGAGAAGGAGGAGCTACACTTTCCGGTGGTGAGAAGCAGCGTATTTCGATAGCCAGAGCGATCATGAAGGATGCGCCAATCGTTATATTAGATGAGGCAACAGCTAATGTTGATCCGGAGAATGAAAAGGAGCTGATGGATGCAGTAGATGCTCTTACAAAGGAAAAAACGATTATTATGATTGCCCACAGATTAAAAACAGTCAGACATGCAGACCAGATTGTGGTTGTTGACAAAGGACGAATTGTGCAGCAGGGAATACATGAGCAACTAATGAAGCAGGAAGGTATTTATAAGAGATTTGTGGATGCAAGGCAGCAGGCGGTAAGTTGGAAACTGGTGCACTGAGAAATAATCCACAGTTGGTGAATATCCAAATTGAATTGTCTGAAAGAGATTTAATTTAAGTTTCGCTAAGTTTCACTTATATAGGCAGAATGAGGGATATTCAATAATGTAATATGAAAAAAGCACTGAAAACCGTTGGATTATTGGTTTTACAGTGCTTTTTCTTTTGCCAAAGAGGAAAAATGCAGTGAACTTAAGTTTTGCTAAGTTTCACTAAATTCTATTCGTTTGATTTCCGCCACTGTTTTGAGGGTTTCCGTTTTCCACAATCATCACAGGTATACGGCCAGTTGATTTTCCATTCAAAATATTCATCTCTGGTAATCACACCGGATTTCAGTTCATCCATTCGAACCCCCCATTCTTTTAGAAAATCATTCAGAACTCCATAATCAAACCACATACAGACAGGAGCATGAGCCGGCCAGCTATCATTGTCGTGATAGTAAACGGAAGTGTCTGCTACTTCATTGCATTTTTCACCAGGAAATTTCCGAGGAAGAAACAGATGCAGGGCAGATGGATTAAATTCATCCAGCCAGAAAAGCAGTTCCATCATTTCGGAAGCGTCACGTCCAGCGGTATCATAGAGGGTATAAGGATTAACATCAAGAGCCTTAGCCATTTTATCAACCAGATCTTTTTTTGGAACACGAACACCTTTTTCATATTGTACAATTCTATGTTGATCGGTCAGTCCGATCTTCTCTGACAATTCTTTTTGTGTCATTTTCCGGAATGTCCGGATTTTTTTTAGTTTCAGATTAAAATTCATAAAGTCACCTCTGCATTAGTCCTGATAAACATTCGTTGAAGATAGTGAAATCAAGAAATGAATAACTATTTGTCCATATTATAACACAAGATAGCATAAAATCAACAAAAAAGAGTACAAAAAAGAACCTAAAACGCATGAAGTGCTATTGACATTAGCAGTAACGGGGGATATAATGGCATTAAATCGAAATAGGTACAAAAATGTATACCTATAAAACTTTTGATTATTGAACCTTGAAAATTGAATGAGCTGTATGGGTGCCTTTCGGGGCTTAAAGGTAACACAGGATTCCACCGCTGTATCAGAGAGTAGTATGTGGAAACCGAAGATACTCCGGCAACGGCTGGTATGCTTGAGAAGAAGCTGCCAGTATTCAGAAAGATTTCTGATAGAGGTCAATTGTAACGTTGACACCGCCATATACAAATGGAAGCCAACACGCCGAACAGAATGGAAAATCATCGTAAGAAGTCCAAACAAAAAGTATATGTACTGACAACGGGCATAACCGCTGTCTGGGAGGTGATGCAGAAGAATACGGAGGAAAGGAGGTATGTGCATCATGAGAAAAACAACAGAGTATAAGGCTGAGAATCGTCTGACGGTAGATATTGAAGGATTAATGGCAATGTTATCTTGCGGAGAAGTAACTGCAAAGAAAATTGCAGATTATGCAGAAGCAAGAGTGATTATTGGAAGACGTGTTCTTTATAACGTGGATAAGATAAAAAGATATCTTGATGCAATGGCAGTGTAATGAAAGATGAGAAGATAAAATACAACAACTTTCCTTCGGAATGAAAAGTAAAAAAGGGAAAATATTCCTGTAAAACAGGCAAATAAAAATTAGCATTTTGCAGGAATTTACCCTTGGAAATCATAAAATATTATGTTAATCTGTGAGCAGATATCAGACAGTATATGACTGATACAGACAGGACAAAAATCATTCCGAATAACGAAAAATAAAGTGAAAGGAATGATTGATATGGCAAGAAAAGATAATAAAGGCAGAAATTTAAAAACAGGTGAATATCAGCGTCCGGATGGACGTTATGAGTATCGCTACAAGGATGAAATTACTGGAAAGCGTAATTCGGTTTATGCAGCTGATCTGGCGAGTCTGCGAGAAATGGAAAAGAAGATCAATAAGGATATGGAGGATCTGCTTATTACAGACGCATCAGTTAAGAAGCTGACTGTAAATACTTTGTTTGAGCGATACATGGCAACAAAGAATATCAAGGAAAGAACGAAAAAGAATTATATCCGTATGTGGGACTATCGGATACGAAATACTTTGGGAAATATTCGTGTTGTAGATTTTAAGACATCTCACGTAAGGACGTTCTTTTCAGCATTGTCAGATGAAGGACTGGCACACAGCACGATCAAAGGTCTTTATGGCTTATTGAATCCCAGTTTTGAACTGGCAGTGGAAGACGGGATTATCCGTAAGAATCCGGTAACTGGAACACTTGGAGATTATGGGGCTCCGGCAAAAGAGAAAGAAGCACTGACACTGGAACAGCAGGAAAAACTTCTGAAGTTTGTTGAACAGAGTAATGTGTATAAGCCTCATCTTCCAATGATGCAGGTTATGTTTGGGGCTTGCCTGAGAGTGAGTGAAACCATCGGCTTAACCTGGTCAGATGTGGATATGAAGAATCGGGAGATCCATGTAGGTGGACAGCTTGTATATTATGAAGGTGATGAAGGATATTGTTTTCATGATTCAGAAACCAAAACGGATGCAGGAATCAGAGACATTCCTATGACACAGATGGTATATGATGCGTTCCGTAAACAGAGAGAGATGAACTTGATGCTTGGTTTGCAGAGTAATGTAGAGATCGGTGGACGCAGTGGATTCATCTTCAATACAAAGCATGGACGTCCGATTATGCCAGCGGGAGTGAACAGCTTTCTGAAAAATATTGTCAATGCCTATAATAAGAAAGAAAGCAAACTGGCAGAAGAAGAGAAACGAGAGCCGGAGCTGATGCCTCCCATTTCATCGCATACCCTTCGTCATACGGGATGTACCAGATTGGGTGAGAACAATGTCAATCCTAAAGTTATGCAGTATGTCATGGGCCATTCGGATGCACAGATCACAATGAATGTCTACAATCATATTGCAGAGAAGTCTCATGTGGAGAACGAGATGTCTAAAATGAATCTGCCAGAAACCGTACCTGCTGTGGTATAAACCAGAAGTCGTTGTCGTAAAATGTGGTAAGAAAATCAGACTTTTTGACAATCAAATTCCATTAGCATCTCTTCAATTTTCGATTGCATTTCGTTCACACTATGCTTCCGTGTACGAGCACATTCCTGAGCCTGACACCCACAGATAATACATTTTCGGAAAGAAGGACGGGATAACTTCTGACCATTTATATCAATCACATCAAGATCAAAAAGGCGACCGACAGGATGAGTTTCTTCAATATCTGTTGTCAGATCCTTGATTTTTTTGCAGGATAGTCAACTGCAAGAAGAAGTTCATCTCCTGTTTTTTCGTGGATTTCCAATAAATTTTTGATTTTGGCTTGTGTCGATTCTAACTTTGCTAATAACGCATGCTTTCCGCTGGTAAATGCAGCATGGATTCGGTGAGAGTGAGATTTCCTGGACAACAACCGGAAAAGCCAATATCATACTGGATAACCTGATCGAAATGGGAAAAATAAAACCTTTTACACTTGTGATGAGTGACGGCATGGTACAGGAAAAGGTCGGCTCAGAAGAACGATTAAACCATGTTTTGCTGGAACGTATGCTGGTAGAGGAAATTATTCCGATGGCAGAGAAAAAATATCAGTTTGGCGGTCGGAAGAAAACCTTATGAGCAGACCCATCTGAAGGCGATGGACGATCCGTACTTTAATAACTATTTTCATACCTTTTTCCGGTGCATCGGAGATAATGACTGTTTCCGTTCCAGATTTCTGGAAGAGGATGCAATCATCCAGGAGAAAGGTGTCCATGAAATCAGGAAAATCTATCCGGGCGGACATGACTGGAATGTGTGGAGACCGTGCTTTACGGATTTTGCGCAGATGATTTTCCGGTAGGATTGTATAAAGTAAGAAAATATAGTCGAGCAGGAGCTGCCCGGCTATTGTATTTTACGCGAGCAAGGAGCCCAAGTCCGTGCCTGCACGAAATCACTGCCCCTGCGTGCCTCTCGCTTCCCGATAAGCAGAAGGGGACATCCCCAGTTTCTTCTTAAAACTGTTGCTGAAATAATATTGATTCGTATAACCACACTTTGTGCTGATCTCTTTTAACGAAAGACTGGTGGATTCCAGATAATGACAGGCACTTTCGATGCGAAGCGCAGTGATGGTATCACTGATGCTTTGCCCGGATACCTTTTTGAACAGAGAACTCAGATATGCAGGGCTGATGTTGGCATGTCGTGCGATATCATTCAGGCACAGGGTGTTGGTTTCAAAGTTTTCCCGGATATATCCAAGAGCCATGGTATATATCTGATTGTGATAGTTCTGTAAGGATGAATCCATCTTTTCGCATACGGAGGCACATAACTGCGTCAGCCATTTTACAAATTGTTCGTAGGTGCGGAAGGAATCAAACCGGGTATAGACCTGGATGATTTCCCTCTCCAAATCTCCGGTATCCAGGTTCATCTCGTATAAGAATTTCAGAATTCGTCCCAAAAGGGAGTAGATTCGGATGAAAACCAGATTTTTGTCCTGAACCTGTCCTAACAGATTCTGAAAATAGCAGGTAATCCATTCTTCGATAGCAGTCATGTCTTTGGAACAGATAAGACGTATCAGTTCTTCGTCGGTATTTTCGGAAAAGGACAAAAGATTTAATTCTTTACCAAGTGCTTCTCTCGCATCGAAAATATTTTTGTGTGGGAAGAAAAATAGGTATTTCAGCGAGTGGGAAGCACTGGCAAAGGACACCGGGAGCTTCCAGATGCTGTCAGCAAGACTTCCGATTCCGATGTTCAGAGAAAGTACATTGTTTTTGCAGGACTCGACAATAGTGGAGGCTACTTGGTGTATGACTTGAAGAAAATGCTGGGGATGTTTTGAGTTCTGGCCGATGATGCAGACGATTCCGCTGAATTCTTTTAAATAAAAAACATTGTCAAAAATCTCCATTTCTTCTTTTACCAGATTCAGGATATTCAGAAGCTGGATCTGGTATTGGGTAAAGTCCAGTTCGGATTTGGCAGGATCTGGTTCTGTTTCCAGGATCAATACGTCAAAAAAGTCATAGTCTGATCTCAGATCCAGATATTTCAGATACTGGCTCAGATGAGTGGCCGGATCCTCACCGGGATAATGGAGCAGATCATGAAAGAATTTTTCTGTCATAACAGGCCGGCTTGCTTTTACCAACTCCGTATTTTTTTGTGTACGGTCGATATCCGTAAAAGCATTTTTGATTTTTTCCGTAAGATAATGATAATCCAAGGGTTTCTCGATATAGTCATATACACAAAGGCGGATCGCCCGTTTGGCATATTCGAACTTGTCATAGGCACTTACAAGAATAACTTTTATGAAAGGCTGGATCTCCAGAGCTTTCTGACTCATGGAGATCCCATCTAGATCCGGCATCTCAATATCCGAGATGATCAGATCTACATGGGTGTCTTTCAGGATGTCCAGAGCGGAAAGACTGTTATATTCTACGGCGATCACAGTGGCATCCAGAGCACTCCAGTCAATATTTTTTTCGATGCCTTCTGCGGTGAGGCAGTTGTCATCTACAATCATTACATTCTTCATCATATTTCTCCATCTGATCAAATTCAATGGTAATGGAAGTGCCTTCATACAGACAACTTTCTACAGATATCCTACCATTTCCAAAATAAGGATTGGAGATTCGTTTGTTTACATTTCCAATACCAAAGTGTTTTTCATAATTAACAATTTTTTCATCCAATGTTTTCTGCAATTCTAAAAGCTGTTCTTTTGCCATTCCGATTCCGTTATCTGTGATCACAATAATAACCGTATCATCTCCGTAGGAAAGATCAATGGAGATATGAACCTCCGGCGTTTTCTGAGAGAGACCATGCATAATACTGTTTTCCAGAAATGGCTGCAGTGTGAATTTGCAGATCAGGAAGTTGTCAATGCCGTCTTCCATATTGATCTCCCAGGTAAGATTATCATTATGGCATAATTTTTCCATTTCCAGATAAAGCTGTGCGATGGTCAGTTCGTCCCGGATGGAGATCAGGTCTTCCGACTTTCTGAGTGTCATGCGGTAAAAACGTGTAAGATTCGTCAGCATCTGATTGGCAATATCCAGCTTTCCAAGGGACTGACAGGTCTGGATGGATCCCAGAATATTATAAAGAAAATGTGGATTGATCTGGGATTGGAGAAGCTGGTATTTTAGCCGTTCTTCCGTCAGTGACAGTTCCAGAATAGACTGCAGATTGTCATTCAGGGAATGCTGCATTTTTTCAAAGGTTATCCCCAGTTTATCAATCTCATCGAAGGTTTCAGGTGCACGATCCTGTGGTACCAGTGCCTTCATGTTGGTGTCGGATGCATCTAATTGTAGTGTTTCCATAGCCCTGGATAGTGTCTTGATTCGTCTGGTAAGATTCTTCGAGATCAGAACCACAACCAGAATCGTCAGCGGAAGAGAGATCAGGATTGTCAGGAGGATACTTTTGATCAGTATATGCGTGTTTTGCATGATATAAGAATCCGGTATCTCTGTCACCTGTAGCCAGCCGTTTCGTAAAGTAGTAGTGTGATAATTAGTGTGAGCTCTCTTTTTTAGAGAATCTCCCTTGTTGTATAAGAAATCCAGTTTTTCTTCGTCAAGAGATGCAGAAAGCAAAGAAGGATTGTTGCTGGCAACGATTTTTCCGTTGTCTGTAAGGATATAGCTGGTGATCTGATTATCATGGAAAATTTCCTGTAGAATGGAGGAAAATTCAGATGCGTCCAGATAAATTATATAAGCATACTTTATGCTGTCTGTATCCGGATGTTTTAAAACTCTGCAACAGGAAACAGAATTCGTAATATGGTAGCTGTTATTCACAAGAAACGGAACAGACAGCAGATCCTGATAAAACCAGACAGAGGATGTTCCCGGATTTTCCAGAACTTCTTTTGGAATCTGAAAGTCAGAAAGCTTAGACACAGGGAAAAAGTATAAGCTTTCGCTGGATGCCATATGCTCGTCCGGAAGAAATATATTGATATAGGCCAGATCAAAGGATGTCTTAAACATGTACAGATTGCTCCGAATCTCGGAAAGCATAGCCAGAGTGTCCATGGGTGCATCTGCCTGCATCAGGTTGTACATATTATATTGAAGCGTATCGGCTATATTTTCCACTTGCTGCAAGCGGTTATCAAACTGTGTATGCAGCTGTGCATCAGCGGAAATAGATGCATTCAGAATCTTATCTTTAGCAATGTTATAAGAAACAGCATAGGAAATTCCGCCTATGATGAAAATAGGAATAAATGTGCACAGCAAAAACGCACATAAAATCCTGTTTTGAAAATGGGAAAAGTATAATCGTGGACCTCTGGACCCTTTTTTTGAATGTTTCATAAAATCTCCTTGTATTGTATCCGGGCAAAATCTATCAAAAACGCTTTCGTCAATGAAATCTTGCATGTGATCGTTTGTATTTCGGCATGCTCATGCCAGAACACTATTATATATGATCAATTTCTATTCCTGTCTCTTATACACATCTCCGAG
>ENA-OZQZ01000516-OZQZ01000516.1-human-gut-metagenome-genome-assembly--contig:-NODE-516-length-9017-cov-4.752176_pt1 | contig 9017 bp, 10 predicted proteins | sample MGYA00243263_ERZ653933 | MGnify/ENA primary metagenome ERZ653933 (study PRJEB26926, sample SAMN06164633) | human gut metagenome | biome: ENVO:00009003; feature: ENVO:2100002; material: ENVO:00002003...
CTCGGTCTCGTGGGCTCGGAGATGTGTATAAGAGACAGAAATCAAATGGATAGTTCTTCTGCCACTTCTCGTCCTTCACCAACTCAAACCACACTGTATCCTCTGTCTGCTCTGCCACCACAAACTCGCTGTCCCTTGCAAAACCATGCTGCGGAATACCCTCATATGTAACTCCATCATGTCTATATGTCTGATTCTCAAGCTTTCCGACAAATGGAAACAGCACCGGAGAAACTCTTCCCCAATATGCTGCATCTCCGCACCACATATACTCTCTATCCGTCTCGTTACTCTTCAGACTAACAAGCTCTGCACCGTGAGTATTTACTCCAATAGCAATTCTGTCATTTTTTAATTCAACAATACCCATCATGTCCTCCTATACTCCAGCCAGTCCGGCTGATCATAATTTACAAATAATATTATACACTTTTATAACATTATAACACAGGTACAAAAAATACGGTCGCTTAATGAACTAATAAGCAACCGTATTTATATAATTAAGCAATAGTCGCTGTCGGGGTCCCAAGTATCACATGAAGCCTTGAAAGTAAATGTTTATTACAAAACTTTGTTTATATACTGTTTCCCGGCATCCGCAAATCGTTATCCAAGCGCGATCATTCTGTTGATGCAGCGGGAAGCTCCCTCCATCACCTCATCAGATAGGACTATCTCTTCGCCACCTGTGCCATTTAATACATTCAATATGTCAACCAGAGTAGTAAGCTTCATATTATGGCACATCAGCTTTGAAGAAATTGGATAGAACATTTTGTCAGGGCACTCATACTGAAGATGCTCCACAATACTGTGCTCTGTACCGATGATAAATTCTTTTTTCTCTGACTTTCTGGCATATGCCATAATTCCTGTGGTTGAACCTACATAATCAGCTTCTGCAACTACATCCGGCCTGCACTCAGGATGGACAAGAAGCTCCGCATGTGGATGTAGCTCTTTTGCCTTCAAAGCATCATCTAGGGTAACCGCAAGATGTCTAGGCCATCCGCCGTTAAAAAATGCAAATTTCTTTTCCGGCATCTGCTTTTGAACATAGTTTCCAAGATTCGGATCTGGAATAAAAAGAATCTTGTCATTATCAAGCTTACTGCAGATCTGCACTGCTGATGAGGATGTCACACATACGTCACAGGCAGTTTTTAATTCAGATGTCGTATTTATATAGGCGACAACCGCATATCCCGGATACTTCTTCTTCATCTCATTCAGCGTTTCAAGGTTCATCTGCTCAGCCATCGGACATCCGGCTTCAGGGTTAGGCAGATACACATTCTTATCAGGGGACAATATCTTACATGTCTCCGCCATAAAACGCACACCACACATTATTATATTTTTGCGGGAATCCTTGCTCGCCTCCACGCTAAGTCCATATGAATCTCCCATATAATCTGCAACTTCAAGAATCTCATGTCCCTGATAAGCATGTGCCAGTATACAGAAATCTTTCTCTTTCTTCAGTCTGATTATCTCTTCCTGTATCTCTTTTATCGTCATTTTATTCTCTCCAAATCATTTTATGTTATTTCTCCCACTCCTGCCACGGAACAAGGAAGCCTGTCTCATCAAGTTTCTGCTCTATGTTGTCCAGAATCTCTTCACTTGGAGCCTCTATCAGATGGTAATGATATCCGTTCGTAGCATTTCCAAGCAGGGACGACTGGCTGTTTTCCAATTTTTTCATAAATTTTGCCACGTCGTATCTGGAAGCAATATTCATCTTTGCAGTAACACGATTGTACACTGTATGACTTATACTTACATTCTTTACAACACCGCCATAATCAACTATGATCGTGAGTTCTTTCTCAGTCCTGTCATAACCGTGTTTTACTTTAAACTCTCTCTGACATTTTGATTCATTCTTGTATATATAACCCCTGTTAGTTGCAATTATGCCATCATCAGCCGCCCTGATCACTGCAATGTCCTGCACTATTATCTGTCTACTGACATCGAATTCTGACGCAAGCTTATTTGCCGGAACAGGGACATCTGAATTCTTCACAATGTCAAGTATCCTTTCCCTTCTCTCTTTTGCTTTCACTTTATTCCTCCGCATGAAGATTTTTCATCGATATATCCATTATAGGTGAGCTGTGTGTAAGCGCACCGCTTGATATATAATCCACTCCCAATGATATCAGTCTCTCTATGTTCTCTTTTGTAACATTGCCTGAACATTCTGTCTCCGCACGTCCATCGATCAAATCGATCGCAGCCCTCATCTGATCCGTTGTCATATTGTCAAGCATAATGATATCGGCTCCCGCTTCAACAGCCTCTTTTACCTGATCCAGTGTCTCAACTTCAACCTCTATCTTGCGGACAAATGGTGCATACTCCTTTGCCATTCTCACTGCATTGGTTATACTTCCCGCAGCGCCTATATGATTATCCTTAAGTAATACTCCATCCGACAAATTGTATCTGTGATTGCTGCCTCCGCCGACTCTGACTGCATACTTCTCAAATATCCGGCAATTAGGTGTGGTCTTTCTGGTATCCAGCAGAGTAGTCTTGCTTCCTTTAAGAAGTTCTGCAACCTCATGGGTATATGTAGCTATACCACTCATACGCTGCAGGTAATTAAGCGCAACCCTCTCTCCAGAGAGAAGAACCCTGATATCACCAGTCACAATTCCCATAAGCTGTCCAGCCTTCACCTCATCGCCATCTTTGCAGAAGAACTCAACCTCAGTGCTGTCATCTAAGAGTGTAAATACTCTTGCATATACATCAAGTCCTGCAACGATTCCATCCTGCTTGCATATCAGGTCTACTTTTCCTTTCTGTGCCTTTGGCATCACCGCATTTGTGGATACATCCTCACTTGTGATATCCTCCTGTAAAGCCATCATTATAAGCTTGTCCGCATTCAATTTCATTGTTATCTGATTCATTCTCAGCCTCTTCTTTCCGTTTCTGTCAAAACTATATTCTTATATTCTCTAAACAAACCATCTATATCTTCATATTCAGACAGATCTATGTTGTCTTCTCCACAGCCTCTGTGCTCTCTGCTGAACATGATATCATCTGCCGCCCTCTGTGCAAATACAAGCGACTCAAGTAACGAATTGCTTGCCAGTCTGTTTCTGCCATGCACTCCATTACATCCGGCTTCTCCTACCGCGTACAAGCCTTCCATGGATGTCCTTCCGGCGAGATCTGCCTTCACTCCGCCCATGTGGTAATGCTGAGCCGGCACAACCGGTATTGGTTCAACAAGCACATCATACCCCTCATCCTTGCACTGCTTGTATATATGTGGAAAATGCTGCAGGATCACATCTCTTCCAAGCGGTCTCAGATCTTCCCATACATGCTCCGTTCCATCTATTTCCATCTGTTTCCATATTGCATGGCTGACTACATCACGAGGCTGCAGTTCATCTGTAAACCTTTCGCCCGCCTTGTTTAGAAGCCATGCGCCTTCGCCTCTCACAGATTCAGATATCAGAAACCTTCTTCCTTTATTCCGGCTAAACAGTGTCGTCGGGTGGATCTGCACATAATTCAGATTCTCTACCTCTACACCATGTTTTAAGGCAATTGCTATGGCATCACCTGTTATATGGGCAAAATTCGTTGAGTTTTTATATATGCCTCCGATTCCACCACACGCCAATACAACGTTGTTGGATCTAAGTATGCTTATATTCTTCGCTTCATCAGCTATAACCACGCCACCACAGGCATTGTCATTGCAGACGATGTCGAGCATAGTCGTATACTCATATATCTCGATATTGGATTTCTTCTTTGCACACTCCAGCAAAGTGGATGTAATCTCTTTGCCGGTAATGTCCTCGTGGAACAATATTCTTGGCTGGCTATGAGCTCCCTCCTTGGTGAAGGCAAGCTTGCCGCTCTCATCTCTCTCAAATCTGACTCCAAGCCTTATCAATTCTCTGATAACAAGATTCGATGATCTGATCATCAGATCGACTGTCTTTTTATTGTTCTCATAATGACCGGCTCTCATGGTGTCTTCAAAATAATCTTCGTAGTCTTCCTCACCCCGCAGCATACATATGCCGCCCTGGGCCAAAAAAGAGTCGGACTCATCAGCCCGCCTTTTTGTGATAATACAGACCTTTTTTGTCTCTGGAAAATTCAACGCACAGAACAAACCTGCAGCGCCAGTTCCCACGATAATAACATCATATACAGTGTTCATCATTTCTCCTCTTCAAGTATGCATCATATTATTCTTTATAACCTGACTTGCATATAAACATAACATATGTAAACACATATGTAAAGATATATGTAATGTTATGTGTAAACTTTTGATGTAAAGTTTTGACTTAATGTAAGTGCATGTAAACCGTAAGTCCATATAAATTTTATATAAAAGAATAAATATTTCATATAGAGTAACTGCTATAGGAGTAATTGCTATGTCATCCAATTTATTTCATAAAAAATGCACCAACATGACTATTTTCAATCGTGTTGATGCAGTTTCCATACATATAAATATTTTCGTCATCTTGTCTGTATATCGTATCTACTTTAAGACTTTCTTTATCTGTTTCTCTGTGGCAATCGGGTAGATATCATCCATATGCTTCACTATCCTCTCCCACGATTCCTCAGGGCTCTCACCATATGCGGACGTCACATGATCATATCCCCACAGCTTTTCCGGCATGGAATACACAGCCACATTCCAGCCGTATTCCGCTCCCTTTTTGTTCACCCGCTTTCTAAAATCGCATGCACACAGATAGGTCTGCATCTGAAGCTGTGTCATCGTACCCTCAAAGCCCTTCTCGCCGTCCTTGCCAAATCCGGCAAGCTTCTTGATATCAAATGATAACAGCTCTGTATCATACAGGCTCTCCGGTTTTTCTGCTGCAAATTCCGCATCGCTTTCCTCATCTATCCGGTCATCCATGAACAGATCCATGATCTTCTTCTGTCTGAATGATGCAAGCTCATCATCCCATCTGGCATCGAAATCATATCCCGATCTTCTGTAATTTGCAAAATACGGGAACCATTTCTTTGAGATAAATCCCGCCTTATTGTGGAAAAATTTGCCATATGCGATATCGCCTCTTCTGGCTATGATCTCGCGCCATACCCAAGGATCCCTCTGTGCATCCTCACTCCACCAGTACTTCTCCGTGGTTCGCTCCTCCACTGAAAATCCAGGTATCTCATTGCGGAAAAGAGGCAGGAATCCCACTTCCTCAATATATCCGATAAGCTCGTCCACCGTGTGCAGGCACTCCGGATCATCCTCCGAAACTCCATACATGATCCATGTTCCGTCTTTTGATTCCATAAACTCTCCTAAATTATTCGCCCCTCAAGGTGATCCATCTCATGGAGCACTATCTGGGCAACGTATCCATTGAACTTCATTCTCTTTTTCTTAAATGATGCATCCTGAAACTCCACCTCTATGTCTCTATACCTTGTCACCTTTCTCGTGCCGTCCAGAGACAGACATCCCTCCTCTGTCTCGTAAGCCCCCGACTTTGATAGAAGAACCGGGTTCAGCATGACAACATTGGCAAATCCCATGCTGACGATGATTATCCTCTTCTTATATCCGATCATGTTGCCCGCCATGCCGACGCACCTCGCCTGATTTGCCGCTAATGTGTCCTGCATATCTGCTATGATCCACGCATCCATAGGTGTCATCGGAGATGACTTCTGGCTGAGAAACATCTGGTCTCTTACTATCTGTTTTACCATAGTCTATTACCCTTCCTTATCTACTCACCATTCTTCACATACAGGAATATTTTTGACTTGAGAAGCCTCTTCGGTGTTGCTGAGATCTCGCATATCTCCTCATATATACGGTTGCACACGATAAAATATGCTGCCATCGCCGTCAGCACATTCTTCTGATTTGCCCGCTGGAAATTATACATTCCAGTCTTCTCGTTCCTATCACTTCTGGCATGTTTCACCAGATTATAGTCATTCCACCAATCTGCGATCCGGTCACCCACAAACGCACTGAACGGTTTCAGCTCAATATCCTCAAAAGTATCTATCATCCTCACCGCATCCAGCCGGATATCCGGGAATTTTCTAAGCACAGGAGTAAGCCTGTCATGTATACTGTACTTCTTCCTGTAATCATCCTCCTCGACTATCTTGCAGTATATCTCTATCAGAGAGTCTATATTGCTGCAAATATTCAGGAACATATTTATGTATCTGCTTGAAAATGTCGAGAAATTGCTCTTGTGGATATCCACATACTCAGAACTGATCCGTACATCCTTCTCAATGATCTGGTATTGCTTCCAGAAAATATTCAGGAACTCCTTCTCAGTTATGACAACTCTGGTCTTCTTTACCAGAACATTTACCCACAAATGCCCCTGACCTGTCCTGTCAGGTCTCACATCCTGACTCGTCCATACATCCTCAAGGGCCGCGCCTGAAACCGAATATACCATATCGCAAACCTTTGTCTCGGTATAATTGGCAAATGTTCTTCCATCATCCCGCGTCTGCTCACCTTTTCCATACTTCCACGAAGCATAGAATACACCGCCAATCTTAAGCGCTTTCATAACCTTCGCAAAGATCTTGATCATATCACACTTGTCAACATGGAGCATCGAGGCACATGCCCACACCGCATCAAATTCATTTTCGCAGTTTATGTCCTCGATACGCATATTCAAAGCAGGTCTTCCTGTGAGCTCATATGTCTTCTTACACATTGTTTCAGACGCATCCAGAGATACGACATCATATCCCTTGTCCAGAAAATATTTGCTGTCGCGGCCACTGCCACAGCCAAGATCAAGGATCCTGCTGCCTGGCTTGAGATGTTCCTCAAAGCGCTTGTAAATGTCCGACATGTCTGCATTTCTGGTTATCTCGGAATATCTGTCAGCATGTGTGTTGTAGTATTCTATTGTTCTGTTTGTATTTTTATCATCCATTAAAATCTGACCTCTTCCGGTTCATGTGTGGTGAGGGTTCAAATCCCCCTCCACTTTCATATGTATCTACAGATCATTTGCCTTTCGCAGCAGCTTCTCAAAAGACTCCGCAAATCTCTGGTCATCCTCTTCTGTCCTCTTCCTCGGCCCTTTGATATGATTCCTGCTCGATGCCCTTCTCGCTTTCTTGTTCAAATGTCTCTCCATAAGCATCTGATCGATATTCTCATTTGTATACCATTTTCCCGATTGATGTATTGCAAATGCACCTTTTCCCAGAGCCATCGCAGCCACGCCATAATCCTGAGTTACAACTATATCACCTCTATGGCAAATGCTTATCAGCTTGTAGTCCACCGCATCCGCTCCGGCACCGACCACGATAACCTCACTGTAATCAGATGTGAGGACATGGTTCGTATCGCATAGAAGCGTTACCGGGATGTTGTATTTTATTGCTATGTCTTCAACTATATCAACCACCGGACACGCGTCAGCATCAACAAATATCTTCATTGACCTAGTCCTTTCTCGTGCTGTCTCTACAGCAACGACTTTAATTTAGACGCCTCCTCTTCTGTAAGTGTCACACCCTTACCCATCTTCTCATGCTCCGGTGCCCACTCTCTGATATCATACTTTGGTGTGCCACCGTTCCACGATATCTTATTAAGTTCCTTAGTCCATCCCTTTGCACTTTCCGAGATCACTCCTATGTGCTCCACTATTTCGTATTTAAAATCTGCCATTTTTTATGTATCTCCTTTGTCCTTTAAAGATAAAGCCCGTCACAACTCCTTGTTTGATGTGATGGGCCGTTGTTAATCATTATATCTGTTTTTATGAGGCTTTTCAATGATGCTATATCCTCTGAGACGTGGGATTACAATTATTGGAGCGAAGAAAACAATTCTTGATCTATCATGTCCATTGACTTCATCTTTGACAACCACTCATCTGGTATACCTTCAAGTCCATACATGATTCCCGCAAGTCCTCCGGCTACCGCCGCCGTAGTATCTGTATCGCTGCCCAGATTCACCGCCTTGAGCACACAATCCCTGTAGTTATCCGTCGTAAGTAGGCACCACATAGCCGCCACAAATGTATCAACCACATAGCCTGAAGATCCCATGCCATCACTTCTCAACACATTTTCAATACCGATAGCTCCCGACAACTTTGAATTACCCGGCACATGTCTCTTTATCGACTCTGCAAGCGGCACACCATTTACAAGATCAATGGCAATCCTGACATAACACACACAGGCAAGCTTTGACAAGCTGTGTGCATGTGTTATAGCTGACACAGCCTCTATCTCCGCGTCCGTTATCCCTTCAACAAATGCCAACGGAATGATCCTCATAAGTGAACCATTGCCATTGGACCACTCGTCATCACAACCTCTTCCAGATCTGATAGCCGCAGCGCACGTATTTCCGCAGTCAAACACTTCTCCAAACGGTGTATATGCTCCTTCTTTTAGCCATCTGCGGAATCTGTCTCTGATATCATCCACGTCAACTCTGCCACATGCTTTGATACTGGCGCAAGTGGCAAGCGCCATACTTGTATCATCCGACCAAGTTCCCTCCGGCTGATTGTGCGTACCGTAGCCTATCATATCTGTACATTCAAATGCGCCCCTGAATTTAAATTCATACGGAACGCCCAACGCATCACCTACGGCAAGACCGTAGATGGCAGATTTTAGAGTATTTGTATTGTCATTCATATCGCTTTCTCCCTACATATATCATCATTGCACTTTTCGCTCTTTATCACGTCAATATATCCACCAGTTATAACTCCTGCAGGCAAAGCCACTACTGCTATCCCCACTATAGATGATACCATACTTACCAGCTTACCGAATACTGTAACTGGATAAATATCTCCATATCCAAGGCAATAAATGTTATTTGTCTATTGGTCTTGTGAATTTGCACTTCGGATATGCACTACATCCCCAGAATGCGCCATATTTGCCATTTCGCTTCACAAGATCTGTCTCTTATACACATCTCCGAGCCCACGAGACCGAGGCTGATCTCG
>ENA-OZQZ01000522-OZQZ01000522.1-human-gut-metagenome-genome-assembly--contig:-NODE-522-length-8933-cov-7.878238_pt1 | contig 8933 bp, 10 predicted proteins | sample MGYA00243263_ERZ653933 | MGnify/ENA primary metagenome ERZ653933 (study PRJEB26926, sample SAMN06164633) | human gut metagenome | biome: ENVO:00009003; feature: ENVO:2100002; material: ENVO:00002003...
ACTTATAATTGCGATATTGATAATCGTTTATTATATGAGAAAAAAGATGAAAGAAAAGAAAGACAATGATGAGCAATAAGATAATTACCTATGTATTTACATCACCATGTGGTGGTGTGGGAAAAACAACAATGTCTGTGGCATGCGCGAAAGCGCATGCCCTTCAAGGCAGACTTGGCAACGAAGATTTTGAATTCTGGGAGGAGTGAGTATGAGATTTGAAATAGCAGCTGACACGGACAGAGGAATCGTAAAAGAAACTAATCAGGATAGTCTGCTGGTAAAGTGCTTCTCAACATGCAAAGGAGACATGGCATTTGCAGTATTATGTGACGGCATGGGCGGCTTATCGAAGGGTGAGCTGGCTAGTGCCACTGTAGTCAGAGCATTTGACAGATGGAGTGACGAGCAGCTGCCTGAGCTTTGCAAATCGTCGAACCCGGATATTGACAGTCTGATTCTGGAAAGACAGTGGGATGAAGTAATACAGCAGCAGAACGAAAAAATAAAAGCATATGGCAAAGCACATGCAGTAAACATGGGAACAACAGTGGTAGCGCTGCTTGTCACGCAAAAAGCCTACTACATTATAAACGTGGGCGATTCCAGAATATATAGCCTTTCAGACCATATAGAAAGGCTTACGACAGACCAGACATATGTACAGCGGGAAATTATGAATGGAAATATGACACAGGAGCAGGCTATGAGAGATCCGCGAAGGAATGTACTGCTGCAGTGTGTCGGGGCATCAGCAGAAGTAAAGCCGGAGTACAGGACCGGGGCAATGAAAAATGGAATGTCACTTCTGCTTTGTTCAGATGGCTTCAGGCATGAGGTATCAGAACATGAAATCTATGAGATGCTGAAAACGGCAGCAACTGTAGATGGGCAGAATATGCACGACAGACTGGAGCAGCTCATCAGACTAAGCATGCAAAGAGGAGAGCGCGATAATATAACAGCAGCGCTCATAAAGGCACAGTAGGAGGAACAGATGCTTGAAATAGGCTCTTTAATTGACGGAAAATACAAGATACTAAACGAAGTTGGACACGGCGGAATGAGCGTTGTGTACCTGGCTATGAATGAAAGGGCAAACAAACAGTGGGCAATAAAAGAGGTCAGAAAGGATGGAGTAAAGGATTTTGAGGTAGTAAAGCAAAGTCTTGTTGCGGAGACCAATATGCTCAAAAAACTGAGCCATCCCAGTCTTCCTGATATTGTCGATGTCATAGATGAGGATGACAGATTCCTTATCGTAATGGATTATATAGAGGGAAATTCTCTCAAGACAGCATTGCAGGAGTACGGAGCCCAGTCGCAGAAAAATGTGATAAAGTGGGCCAAACAGCTATGCGATGTTCTTGGATATCTGCACTCACAGAACCCGCCAATCATATATCGTGATATGAAGCCGGCAAACATAATGCTAAAGCCTGATGGAAATGTGGTGCTTATAGATTTTGGAACAGCAAGGGAATATAAGGAAAATAACATAGAGGATACAACATGTCTTGGCACGATGGGATATGCTGCACCGGAACAGTTTGGTGGAATGGGGCAGACAGACGCGAGAACAGATATATATTGTCTGGGAGCCACAATGTATCATCTTGTTACGGGAATGAATCCCTGTGAGCCACCTTACGAAATAAGGCCGATCAGAGAAATTGACCCAACATTGTCAGGTGGTCTTGAACGTATTATTACAAAGTGTACACAGCCGGATCCAAACAACAGATATCAGAGCGCAGCTGAGCTGATGTATGACCTTGAGCACTATACAGAGATTGATGACATGTATAGGAAGAATCTAAAGAGAAAGCTTGCGGTATTTATCACCACATCAGTTTTGACGATGCTGCTTGGAACAAGCACAGTATTAAGCTATTGTGCGGCAGAACACAAAAAAAATGAAAACTATAACAGCATATTAAAAGAAGCGGATACCTATGACAATTATGACAATGGATATTACACGGCTATAGTCACCGACCCGACAAGGACGGAGGCATATCTTAAGCTGAATGACAAACTGACAGACGATTTTGTGCTGGACAGGGATGAGGCGCAGATATTGAACAGGCTGATGGTAGGTATAGATTGCAAGGACCACAATGGCCGGGTGCATACATATGATGTTATGGCAAAGCTGAAAGAAAAAAATCCAAAGGGATATGAGGATGTATGCTATAAGATTGGTGAAAGCTTTTTATTCTACTACGAAATCAATGTGGAAAAAGACAGATACTCCAGTGCGGCGCAGTGGTTCAAGGAAGCGAAGGAGAATCATCCGGAGGCAGGAATATACTGTGAGATATCAGATTGTCTGACATTGATTAGCCAGTATGATGGAGCAAAGATACAACAGACAGAAAAAACATATGAAGAGTACAAAAAGCTATGGAAGCAAATAAATGAGCTATATGCAAAATCAGAGGATTTTGACAGCGTAGACGCAAAGATTCAGGTATGGAATGAGATAGATGATATAGTTGACACAAATATCACATCATTTATAGCAGTGACAGATAAGGATAAAGTTATGGATTTATTACAGACAATAAAGGACAAAACAGAAAAGCTGGATAAATCCATAATGCGCGAGCAGATAACAGGATTGCAGGATAATATAGACAAAACAATTGAGAAGGCACAGAGCGTGAAGGAGGAAAACAAAGATGACTTATAATCAGTACAGGATGATATTTTACGTATCCTTCACGGCATTTGCCATAATGCTTATAGCTTCAATAGTCATACTTATAGTGCTTGAAATACCTAAGGTCATAGGTGCACTTACCGGAAAATCTGCCCGGAAAGGAATTGCAGCAATTGTACAAAAGCAGACAGCGGGACATATTGACATAACATCGTCCGGTCCGATAGCACCGTCATATAACCTGGCAGGGGAGAATAAGAAAAAGCCGGGATATACACAAAATATAGATGAAACTACTGTGCTGGATGCACCGACAGAAGTATTGCAGGATGAAACCACAGTATTGGAAGATATAACCGAAAAGCTGCAAAAAACCAATATCAGGTTCGAAGTAACAAAGAAAATAGAATTTTTACATACGACAGAATGTATCTCATAAGGAATGGAAAATAGCGAATGTCTAAATTAAAAGTAAGCATAAAAAAATCGACCGTTACTGCCATGATGAAGGCAGGACGAAAGGAAAGAATAAATGAAACCGAACTAAGCCAGCTAGCCAGAATAAAACCATGTGGAATCATGCATGTGACAAAAACAAAAAAAGACAGTGTCATATATACGTGCCCTGCAAATATAAATCTTACCGATAGATTGAAAAAAGCCATAAGCAAATATGATTTCTTTTTCATGATTGAGCAGATAGTAATAATGGTTGAGGATGTATACAATAACGGACTGAACGTAAACAGTGTTCGTTTTAATATGGATGACGTATACATAAACGAGATGACAAAAGAGATGTACTTTATATATTTTCCGATAGTAGGAGGACAGGAAAGTGCAGATATTGTCGGGTTTATAGAAAACATAATTTATACAATGACACCTGTTATCAATGAGGATACGAATTATATATCCAGATTTATGTATTATGTCAGAAGCTTCCATGGCTTCAACGGCAATGCAATAGAAAAATATATCTCACGCGAAGAGCGTGCAGTTGTGAACGTGCTGAAAAACAAAGCAGTGACAATGCAGCAGACAATGCAGCAACAGATAATGCAGCAACAGACAATGCAGCAACAGACAATGCAGCAACAGATAATGCAGCAGGTAATGCAGGGCAGCATGGATGGAACTACAGTGTTGTCAGATGATGGCATATCCGTACAACAGATACAGCAGATGCAACCGGTGAACTATCATTTTGCAAGTCTTACAAGGCAGGTAACAGGTGAAAAGATAGAGCTTTGCAAACCATCGTTTGTGCTGGGAAAGAATCCGGAAAAGTCAGATTATGCGGTAGCAGACAATACGAATATCAGCAGGGTGCATGCAGTGATAACCACGCGAAACGGGCGTTATTATGTAATGGACCAAAATTCTACCAATGGCACATTTATCAATGGAAGGATAATAAAGGCGGGGCATGAAACAGAGATATTACCGGGAGACTGTCTGATGTTAGCTAATGAGGAATTTATATTTAATGAATAGCTTTAAATATAAAAGGTGAGGAGAATAATACTATTATGGAACTAAAAGAATTAAGTCGCAGAATATCAAGGTACCGGGCAAATGTAGAAAATCTGCAGCTTGAGAAAAACAGGCTGCTTAATGAAATAGATGCTTTGGATCAGGAAGCATTGAAAATAAAGGAATATAAATGGCAGGCGCAAAACCGGTTTAAATGCAGAGTTGATAATATAGCCGGCATGGACAGATATAGCAGTCGTAATATAACAAATCTGAAGGGCAGACTTAAGAGTATTAATTCATTAAACGACGGAAAATCGTATGTAGCCAATGCGATGAATGCTATAGATTCAATGCTGAGAGATGTAGAGAATGCAATCAGGAGCAGAAATGACAGGATATATGAAATAAATCAGCAGCTGTGTACATATGAGGACAATATAGAGCAGCTGAGAATAAAAAAAAGAAGAATGGAGAGTAAGTAATGGGACAGTACAATTTAATGTTTGAGCAGGAGGAATTTACAGAACTTGTGCGTTTATACTCAGAACTTGCAAAGATTGCAGATAGACAGATGAACGAATATCAGATGATACTTGATATTATAAACACAAATGCGGTTATAAGCGGTGAATTGCACGATAAGCTGGAAGTGTACGAGGATGCTGTTCATACATATCAGAGTATACTGGGAGAATCCTTCAGGGAAATGTCAAAAAAACTTAATGAATTTGTGAGAGATGTAGATGAGGCAGATGGAGATATATATGGTATAGGAACTTATGAAGCGTATTAGAAGGAGGGGTGACGCATAATGAAATTTAAGGATTTTACGCAGGAAGCATACGATGACATACAAAGCTATATGGGAGGAGAAGAACAGTGGGAGGAAATAAACAAAACCTACGGTGTAGTGGAAACCAAAGGTATATTTCAATATGATTATGAATCACAGCTAAGAAACGCGGCAACAGAATATCAGAGACAAAATGAAGAGGCAAGCAATAGTGTAAGAAGGATGTTTGATAATGTAAATGGAGTGGATGATCTATATGCAGCCAGGTTTCGGGACGAATATATGGATTTGGAAAGATTCAGCACTGCAATTAAAGAACTGGCAGCTCTGATTAATGTAAGATCCGTTGAGAATATATATACGATGGATTGCCAGACATTGAAAACAAAAGCTGGTAATATACAGGCAAAAGTGGACTCGAAGATAACAGAGTATTATAAAGAGCGATTCTATTCAGTGGATTCTAATGGAAAGACAGTTATGAAATGGGACGAAATAAACTATGAGATGCGGAAGGAATTTGTACCAGATGCAGAGCTGCAGGCACTTGTATCAGTATTTCCAAAGCTGTCCACAGATGATGAGGAAGAAACCATAGCAAATATAGAGAACATGCTGCGCGCAGGTTATGGAAACGCCAAGGATGATGAGTGGATAGATAATGCAGATCTGGAAGACCCTAAGTATTACAGTGTGAGTGTCACGAATACATTTAAGAGGGCGGTGGATATATATAAGACAAGTATGGATATAATTGACTATTACAGCGAAAAATGTGCATACAGAAACGACGAGATTAGTGATGAAGCGCTTGAAGAGATGAAAGAGCAGTACAGAGTGTCATCCCTGTTTAAAGCAATGGTTGATAGCTACCCGACAATAGGAGTTGCATATAATGGAAAAAACGATGGATTTACAATACATTCCGATAGAGAGAAAAATGTGACCGTATCCGTATGCCTGAAAGAGCTGCCGTTTGATGTAAGCATATGCAATATTACAGACAGCAATGACAGGGAGATATTGGACAAATATTATAACGTCAAGGTAACAAATGGAACTATTAATGAAAAAGTAGGAAAAGAAAATGAGAAGGTCAATCAGATAGATGCGTATGGAATGGTAGATAATCAGATTGTAAGCCATGTACTTCCACACGGCATGATTGAGAATACAAAGCAGAATCTTGAAAATCAAAAGGAAGAGGAAAAGACTGAATGCAGAGTATTTTTTGATGTAACAAGTAATACTTTAAAAGGTAAGATTATTGATGAAGCTATAGGCCTTTCAGCGGTAATAATAAATGAAACCGTAGGAGATAAGATTAACAAGGCTAACGCAGCAATAAATTATTTGAATGACTTAAATGCAGCATATGATGAAAATAATGAAAATGTACAAAATAATGCAGAAATTGATGAAGCAAAAGACAGACTGACAGAAACAGACTTTACATGTCAGGACATGATAGAAGATGCCAATTATTTCGGCATGGATATGGAGATAACCAGGGTAGGTGACACCTATATCTGTGATAATATCACGACGGATGTGGAGAAAGTGACGAAGATGGTGGATGCATATAATGCACAGGCAGAGCCGAAACAGCAGGTAAGTATTAAGGACTTAAAAGACTATGCTAAGGGAGCAGGTAATAAAAATCAGAGAGATGATGACGAAAGTTATGATAAGTTGTGTCGAAGAGTATCAAACTATATTAAGTACGTTATAAAAAATTGAGATAACAATAAATAGGCATGAATGCAACGAATACAGGAAGGAAAATTATTATGAAGAAAGCAATATCAGTTCTTATGATAGCTGCATGTATGTTATGTATGGTGACAGCATGTGAAAAAAAGGATAAGAAGGAAAATGACACATCAGCAGCTCAGGCAACAGAAACAGATTGCACGGCAGCAGAGCGTGTGACCACAGAGCCGGAAGGTGAAATCACGATATCAGAGATGATAGATCAGAGGATTAAAGAGGAAGGAAAGATAATGATATATAGGATGTGTATTGCCGAATCAAATACACCTGTAGAAATAACAGAGGATTTAAAAGTTAATATTATCTCATATGATGGAGAGAAACTAAAAGGCTATGACAATCCTGATGATTTCCTTATGGAGACCAGACTTGGTGACATAATACATAATAAAGTGGATTATTCAACATATGATATAGGCGCATATGGTGGAAACTGGAAAAGATATGATAATGAGTTTGGAGATGAAAAATATGTGGAAGAAGAAGGCTATGTACAGCGCGAAATCACTACAGATGATTCGGGAAATAATACCCAGATGGAGACACTGTATTCGTATTCAAAGGGAACTCTTTATACAAGAGAGGAGGGAAGTGAGGTATGGAATCAGACAGAGAAAGAGGACAGTCTAGATATAGTATCATTTGGAACATTTGAGAGGATAAAGCTGGATGGAAAAACATACATGACATTCTGCGTAAGAGATAATTTGAATCTGATAAAGTATTATATAATTCCGGACAATAAATTCACAGAGAACAAGACAGTTGTATATGACACTCCGGGATCAGAGGGAACCACAGTCAATACAGTGGATTACCTCAAAAAATACCAGGCGGTTCCCCAAGAAGAACTGGAGCAGATGATAGTTTTCCCAGGCAGTAAAAAAGCGGAAAGCTCACAGGCTGCAGATTAAATACGGTATGATTGCTTATGCCAACAAGTTTGCAGAGCTCAGACCTTTATTTGTAAAAGTTTATCAGAACAAGAGGAGAAGCAATATGGCAAGTCTGTTAGAACGATTAAAATATATAATAGAAGATATTTTTGGAAAGAAAACCTATGCAGAATCTCAGAGAGATAAATATAAAAAAGTAGTAAGGAATTTGGAAAAAGAGTTAAAGAAAACAGACAATTTAAGTGATGTTATGGCTCAATTAGCAACAGATTACAATACAATGGAGATGAATCCGGATTCTGCTCAGGGAAAACTCAGCGACACTTTTGTAACAAAGGAAAGTGAAAATCGCGAGGCAGTAGAAAAACTGGGGGCTGATTTTAAAGAAATAATTGCAGAAGTAAAATCAAAATTGGAATTTGCAAGAGATGAATATAATTACTGGTGTGACGAAGCAAAACGTGAAGATGATGAAATGAAGATATATCAGCAGCAATATTATGAAGAGGAAGAGAGATTAAGAAGAGAAGCTGCGGAGGAAGAGGCAAGGCGAAAAAGAGAAGCGTCATAGGTTGATTAGTTAGTTATGGGAAAGGAGAATGTATGCAGGATTTTAAAATGTCAGGAAGCAATATGAATGAACTGCTGACTAACATGAAAGCAATAAAGGAAAGAATAGATGATTCCTACGATGAATTGACCCGGCTTATGTTGCGTATTGAGAGTGATGAATTGTGGAAGGGAAAAGAGAAAACTACTTTTATGGCATATATGGGGCTGATGCAACAATATCATAAAAGTTTTTCAAAGGCTAACGGTGACAATCCGGTGCAGCAGGCAATCGATGCATTAAAATCTCATGGTGACAGAGTAGATGATTTTTATGATGAATTTCAGGAGTATAAGGATATGGAGGACATGTAATGAGATTTACGGAGCATGAAATGGTGTTTTTTAATAGTATTACAAAAGGAAATGAGGTATTTGGAATTCCGTTAAAGTTCCGACCACAGAAAGGTCATGAAGAGGAAGTTAAAAAAACTATAAATGGACTGATAGAAAAGGGTGTGCTTGCATCTGAAACGGAATTGACGAAAATGGGATTTTTGCCGGCAAGAGCATTGGAATGTTATAAGGAAAGCCGGAATCATGTTATTATAAATTATTTACATATTGCACTTTTGGAACAAAGAGAGGCAATTGTGATCATTCCCTTGAAAAATAGAGAATATGAGATGTTACGGCTGCCGAGAGTCGCTGTCTTATATTTATTATTGAAAATATATCCGGTATTACAGACTGGAACAGTATCAGAAAAGGAGCTTTT
>ENA-OZQZ01000528-OZQZ01000528.1-human-gut-metagenome-genome-assembly--contig:-NODE-528-length-8883-cov-4.101495_pt1 | contig 8883 bp, 7 predicted proteins | sample MGYA00243263_ERZ653933 | MGnify/ENA primary metagenome ERZ653933 (study PRJEB26926, sample SAMN06164633) | human gut metagenome | biome: ENVO:00009003; feature: ENVO:2100002; material: ENVO:00002003...
GTGTTATGATTTAATCATCTATTTTTCTTGATTATAAGCTAATAGATTTTATGAAATCATATAATCAGTTTGCATTTTTTGATATAATAATTCTTAAAACTTAGGAGGCAAAAGATGATAAACAAACATGAAATTCCTATTTTAGAATTTGACGACAATCCTCAGGCAGTGATTATGCCGACCCATGAGGATTTAGGTTTGGACCTGCCGCCTAGGTGTGTTTACGGCTTTTTAGAGGAAGAAGTCGAACGCTATGCGATATCAGTTGGCGCCGAAAAAGTAGGCGAATTTGTCTCTGCCACCAAAGCCTATCCTGTTTTTGTCATGAATTACAACGGGAAGGAAATTTGTTTGGCTCAAGCTCCAGTTGGCTCAGCTGCAGCTGCACAATTTATGGATTGGCTAATTGGTTATGGCGTAAAGCAAATCATATCAACTGGAACTTGTGGCGTCTTGGTTGACATGCCAGAGAATGTTTTTTTGATTCCGACGAGAGCTTTGCGAGATGAAGGTGCAAGTTACCACTATGTTGCGCCATCTCGCTATATAGACATGAATGAAAAAGCTCTTGGAGCCATTGAGAAAACTTTAAAGCAAAAGAAAATCCCCTATAAAGAGGTCATGACCTGGTCGACAGATGGCTTTTATAGGGAGACACCAGACAAGATTTCCTATCGTATTGAAGAGGGCTGTAGCGTTGTAGAGATGGAATGTGCTGCACTAGCAGCAGTTGCTCAACTTCGTGGAGCTATTTGGGGCTTACTTCTCTTTACGGCAGATTCCCTTGCGGATATTGACAATTACGATCAACGAGATTGGGGCTCAGAGGCTTTTGATAAGGCTTTGGAGCTTTGTCTAGATATCATTGTTCAGATGTAATTTTGATTCAATAGAAAAAAGAGCATGACTATATAATCGTGCCCTTTTCGTCTGTTAAATTATTATTTCAAAATATCGCAAAGTTCTTGGGTGGTATCAGCTATAAAATCAGGATTTTCTGCCAAAAGAGTTTCGTTTTTCCCAAATCCCCAGGTCACCGCTATTGTTTTGATGCCAACCGTTTTTCCACCAATCAAGTCAAACTTGGTATCACCAACAATGACGGACTGGTCTTTAGGTGCCTGATTTTCAGTGATGGCACGCAGCAAGACATCAGCCTTATGAAAGGCAGTAGGAGTGGATCCATAAATGCCATCAAAATATTCAGTAATTCCAAGGTGTTTGCACATCTCCAGAGCAATAGGTTCATTTTTTGAAGTTGTGATAAAGATTTTTTTGCTAGGATCTTGACTAAGTTGTTGAAGGATTTCTTTTATGCCATCATAGAGGTGAGCCTCCAATTGTCCTTTAGTCTCATAATAGTCACGATAAATTTTGACAGCTTGGGCTGCACCTTCTTCACTAACCTCTTCTTTAAAGGTTACTTCGAGAGGTGGTCCCATAAAGGTGCGAATTTTCTGATCACTAGGAACAGGAAGGCCTAGTCTTTCAAAGGTTTGAACAAAACCATTGTGGATTCCCTCAGAACTATCAACGAGAGTACCATCAAGGTCGAAAAAAATGTGTGTGAGTGACATAGAATTCTCCAATATAGTATCGTTGGTTTATTATAACATGATAGGTGGGAAATAATCAGATTAAAATAGCTAGGCGTATAAAATATAATCCTACCAATCCAAAAACACCTCAAAATTAAGCTTTTGGGGTGTGAATCACGGGGTGCAATAATTAAGTTTTTAACGTAAATGAGGTGTTAGTTACGTTTTGGTTTGACTGCCATGCCTAGGCCGAGTGCCGCATTGATAAGACCAAGTGAAACTAGAGCAGCAGATTGGCTAGAACCTGTTTCTGGGAGTTCTTTATATGTTGGTTGCAATGGCGTTGGTGCCTCGTAGACCGTACCCTCAACGTAGTATACATTTCCTGGAACAGTTGGTGTTGCTGGTTGCACCGTTTCAGGCTGGTTAGTTGCTTTAGTAACCAAGTGAGTCGTAGCAATCACTTCATAAGTATCCGTTTGAATACGATAAACACGTCCTTCTTGAACAGTTTCAATCACGTAGTTTGAGAATTGCTTGTTCAAAAGATCGGCGAAATCTTTATCGATATCGAGGTAGAGACCATTGGTACCTTTTACCAATGGGTCAAAGTCTTTTTCATCATATTTCTTACCAACTACGGTCAAAGAAATCCCAGCATCTTGAAGGGCTTTTAGTGTAGCATCTTTAGTTGGCTTTTTTGGAGTAAGGTCGATATCTTCGTCAGTGACCAAGAAGGCGAAGCGACGATTGTTCTTACCAGTTCCCCAAGTATAATCAGGTGAAGTTGCAATATGTGATAATGCTGTTGTTGCTTCCTCGTCTGAGCCAGTAGTACAGATGGCTTTTAATTTACCAACAAAAGCGTTCGTATCCGTGGTGAATTTAGAACCTCCGAAATCATGGTAAGTTGTGTTTTTGCTTGATTCATAGTCAACCAAACCAAGACGTGCTTGCACATTTTTAGATTCCAAATCACGCACAAATTTTTCAATGTTATTAGCTACGTCAGTGATATGGCTGTCCATTGAACCAGATTTATCGACAATAAAGACGATGTCAGTAGTTCCCTTGACTTCTTGGCGATTCACCACATCAGCCTCTTTAACAACCTCGACAACAGTCGTTTTATTGACCGTTTCAGTCGTTGTTGCCACATATAATACATCTTAGGAATCAAAAACACTCAATTCCTTCCCAAAAATCTTAGTCATAGATTGACATTAAAGAAGTTTTAAGATAACTTTGAAGTAACGATTTAATCCGATCTTATCGAGGAGTTGCCATGAAAAAAATAAATCTTCTTTATTTATTAGCTATTCTGGCCATCATTTCTGGTCTTTTACTGTATTACTTGCCAGACATGACCGCTGGACATAATGCAGAGTCAAATAAAACAAGTCAGACTTTTAAGGAGAAGACGATTGTCCATGATTTTGGTACGACAGAGTTGAAAAAAGCTCCAAAACGTATCGTTATCCTCGACAACCTCTATGGTGAAATCTTGGATCCTCTAGATATCACTCCAGTAGGTGCGACAACTGGTCAAGCTGACAGTCAAGAATTTTCAACCCTCTTTAAGAAACAATACAAGGATGCCAAAGTGGTTTCAGTTGGTTGGCAGGGTAATCCAGATTTGGATAAGATTGCTGAGTTAAAACCTGATTTAATCCTTATGACAGGCGAGCAGGAAGACCTCTATGATGAGCTGTCTGAAATTGCACCGACTGTTGGCTACCAAATCAACACCGATGAAAATTGGGACTATCATGAAACCTCTCTTAAGGTGGCAGAAATCTTTGATAAACGTGATGAGATGAAGAAGGATCTCGATAGATTGGATGCTAGGGAGGCCGTTTTCGCGGAGAATGTCAAAGCCAAGTTTGGCAACCAGAAACTGATGTATCTGCGCGTGACTGACAATGACATCCGTTATTATGCTTACGGGCATTTTGGTTATCTCTATGATACTTATCATTTCAATCGAGCGGAAACCTTCAATCCAGATGATATGTTACAAGTTATCGATCCAGATAAACTAAAAGACATTAATCCGGATCTCCTGATTGTTCAAGCAGATTCTCAAGAACTCCTAGATAATAAACTTAAGAATACCCCTGTCTGGACTAGCTTAAAGGCTGTTCAAAATAACAAGGTCATCTATGCTGACTACTCAACCTACATGCTGGGCTTTGGGATTGTCTCCCAAGAAGCTATTATGAAACAGATTTCTGATGAATGGGGATTAAATTAAACTAAAAACGACCGGTAGGGTCGTTTTTCTATGTTCAAAGTAAGTTTAACTGACAAACAAACGTTTAATATGTTTTCTCAAGGCAAAATAGAGCTGAATGGTCATGGGAATCCAAATCAAGGGCTCGCATAGGATAACGCCAAGGTAGCGCATAGAAGGAATGACCAAAAGAACAAAGAGAATTTTTCCAAAAAGCTCAATAAAACTTGAGGTTAAAGGTGTCAGTTTCTTACCAAGACCTTGCAGGCTATTTCTAAAGATGAAGAGCATTCCTAAAATAGGATAAAAGAGAGAACTGATACGGAGGTAGCGACTAGCATTATCAATAATCACAGCATTATTTGAACCAGAGATAAAACCAGCTAAGAAGGGGCTAGCTACATAGAGGAGGACACAAGCAATGACAGACCAAGTTATAGAAACAAGACAAGATTGCTTTAACCCAGCTACTATGCGTTTAAACTGTTTGGCCCCGAAGTTCTGAGAGGTGAAGGTCGTCACCCCAGCAGCAAGTGAAGTCAAAGGGAGAACGGCGAAGGACATAATCCGTCTTGCCGCCACTTGAGCGCTAATGATGAGAGGGCCAAAGCCGTTAATGGCATACTGTAAGGTTACAGTCCCAATAGAAACAATGGAATTCATGAGTCCCATGGCCATGCCTTGTCCAAAAAGATCCAAATAAAGACTTGAATCAAGGACAAAGTCTGACTTACTTGGTAGAAGGAAGGTCACTTTTTTCTTAATATAGTAAAGACAGAGAATTGCCGAAAGTCCTTGAGAAATAATAGTTGCTAAGCCTGCTGATTGAACACCAAGATGGAGTTGGGTAATAAAGAAAAGGTCTAAAACGATATTGACTATAGCTGAAAAAATCAGAAAATAGAGGGCTGTCAGACTATCACCAACCGCTCTGAGGAGACCTGCACAAAGATTATAATCCAAAGTAACCCCAACACAGGAGACAATCATAGAAATATACTGGTAGGACTGCCCGATGATAGAAGCAGGTGTTCCTAAAAATTTTAGCAAAGGATAAAGCCCAAAATGTCCTAGAATCATAACCAAGGCACTTAAGACCAGACCGATGACAACTGTGGCCGCAACGGACTGACGAAGTTTCCTAAAGTCTTGGGCACCATAATAACGTGCGATAACAACTCCCATACCATTTCCAACACCTAAGGCAAAGCCGATAACCAAGTCAAAAATAGCAGAAGAAGCCCCTACAGCAGCCAAGGCATCTGGACCTAAAAAGCGTCCCACAATCATGACATCCGCAGTATTATAGAGTTGCTGGAAAATATTGGATATCAGAATTGGTAGAGCAAAGATTAAAAGAGACCGCAAAATGGGGCCTCGTAAAAGATCAACTGACGAATTTTTCATAGACTTATTATAGCAAGATTGTAATTGTGAAACAATGTTAAAAAGCCATCCTAGGATGACTTTTGCATATTTTTTAGATAGCGGCTAAGTATTTGTGTCATATGGTTGTAGCCCGCCGCAATCATTGGAATTTGTAAGTAAATATAAGGTAAAGTGTACTGACTTTTAGTCTCAGATATGAGGTGGAAGAGGATACCCCCAAAGAGATAGAGAAAGGCATAAAGTCCCAACGTTGCCCCGTTTCCCATTCGTTTATAAGTGAAAGCGTAGTAGAACACACCACCAAGATATAGGACTAGGAGATAGCCTTGCATATAGGTTACGAAAAAGAGATGCAAGGTCCCGTCGTGATAGATGGAAGTCGCAAACCTATTCCACAAAGGCTGAAACTTGTCTTTACTTGGGCCATTCCATATGGACTGGAAGCTTCCCTCTGTCCAAGAACTGATAAACTTGGTGCTGAAAAACCAACTGGCTTCATCGGGATGTGCTAGGAGATATTGAACACGCTTATCAAAAAGGTGATTGGCACTTTTTTCAATCTTTTCGATATTGCCCTTTTTCTTGGCGTAAATGTCACGGACATAGCCGGTATACCATCCTGGCATGCGTTTAGAATCGGGTTTGTCCTGTAAGCCCATAGCCAACCAAGCAATCTGAGGTGTTCCAGGAATTTTTTGGTGGGTGGTAATCTCGTAGTAACTGGTCGTCGCCTTATGCAAACTCATAGGAAAGGCAAAGAAAGCTAAGACTAAAAGCAAATAGCGATACCGTTTTTCTCTAAGCGTTAAGAGTATTAGAATACCAGATAGAGCAATAATGAGAATGATGTTGTTGCTCCTTACCCAGTAGGCCAAAGATAGCATGACCACCGAAAGAATCGCATTCCTAGCCTTACCACGTCTTAAGTAACGTAGAAAGAAGAGAATAGCAAAACTAGAAAAGAACAACCCATACATAAGTCCATAGGCAAACATAATGTTAAAGACTAGAGGCAAGAAACCAAAGCTCATGATGACAGCCAAACGACTAACTAAACGCCTTGTAAATAGTTCATCCGTGATTTTCCATGTAGCATAGTTCATACCAATGACCATGCCAAGATTCAATACATAGAAAACTGAGATAACTGGTAAAGGAATTAGATAGAGAACCAAGCGTTCAAAACTAAGCAACCCCAACTGATGCGGATAGCGGTAGAAGTAGGCTCCTGGTTTTATTAAGGAGAAGTTGCCAGCATTGAACTGGACCGCCCCTTTAAAGACAGTACCTGCATCGTCTCGACCAGCAAAACTGGTCAGAAAAATCAACAGTAGGCCAAAACTCACAAAGCAAACGGAAAAAAAGATGAAAATCTGCTTTGTTGTCAGTTCCTTTAAGATCTTGGGCCAGAGAAGGGTCAAAAGCAGAATGAACCCACCTGAAACATAAACATACCAAGGAACGCTACTAATCTCTGCCCACTCAAAGTATCCCGTCATCATGGTTGTGCGAATGAAGAAAGCAGTCACAAATAAAAGCCCAAAGACTAAGAGCCCCACATAGCGCCCTAACCATTCTAAAACAGAACTCGTATATGACATAAGAGCCTTCATGCTGAAAGTCTCCTTTAATATAGGTAATTACCCTTATAGTTTAGCACAGTCGCCGGAAAAATGTAATGAAAATCAGAAGAAAATCTCATTCATCAACGAAAGAAATTGCTCTAATGAAAACATAGAAAAACTCTCTCGTTTCTATAACAAGAGAGTTTGATTTTGTAAAGCAGACTATTTCATCCGCATACTATCAATTTTTTCTTCAGTCGGTGTGACACGTAAGGTCTTTTGTCCCGTATAAGTTACAAATCCAGGTTTACCGGCTGTTGGTTTGTTGAGTTTCTTAACATCAATCATATCGACTTGAACCAAGTTTGACAGACGAGCCTTAGAGTAGTAGGCTGCCAATTCAGCCGCATCTGTTTTGACCTCATCAGTAGGGTTAAGATTGTCCTTGATAACCACGTGACTCCCTGGAATATCCTTGGCGTGGAACCAGAGCTCACCCTTTTTAGCCATCTTGAAGGTCAACTCCTCATTTTGCAGGTTGTTACGACCAACCATGATAATGGTCTTACCATCAGAAGCCAGATACTGTTCAGGTTTCTTGCGTTTATGACGTTTGTCAGTTGAACGACGTTTCATAAAGCCAGCCTGAACAAGCTCCTCACGAATATCCTCGATTTCATCCATGTTGGCTTGAGAAAGACTGAATTCCACACTCTCCAGATAATCAATAGTCTGCTTGGTTTCCTCAATCAAACCAGTCAAGTGCTTAACAGCTTCCTTGAGTTTCTGGTATTTCTTGAAGTAACGCTGAGCATTTTGGTTAGGCGTTAGGGCCACATTTAGGGGAATTGTAATCTTTTCACCAGTGTAGTAGTTGTCTAGCTCGACACTATCCTTATCATTTGGAACCATGCTGAGGTAAGTGGTCAAAAGTTCACCTTTTTGACGGAATTCCTCGGCATTTTCAGTCGCCGCAAGCTCTTTCTCCTGTTTAACAAGCTTTTTCTTGTTTTTTTCCAACTCATTTTGCACTCGGTGGATCAAATCACTAGCTTGTTGTGCCACACGGTCACGCGCCGCCTTGTCCAAGTAGTAGTAGTCTAAAAGGGCTGACAAGGTTTCAAATTCAGGTTGGTCCTGACTATCTGAGAATCTTACAGCTGAAAATGCTTTAGCTGTTAAGTTTGGCTCAACTTCACGATTGAAGAAGGCACGGAAATTCTTGAGTTTATCAGTTTCAAGTAAGGCTGACAATTCATTGGCCGTGTCACGCCCCAAACCTTGGAAAAGTTTTTGAAGATTTCTAGCTGACAAATCCTCAGTTTGTAGGATCTCAAAGAGTTTTTCGTCTGGAATGTCGAAAGGATTCTTAGCATCCGTCTTCGGTGGAGCGATGTAGGTAGATCCAGGCAGAATAGTGCGGTAACTATTTTGTGAGAAACCAACGTGCTTGATAGATTCGATGATTTTGCTCTCGTTTTTGTCAATCAGGATAATGTTGGAGTGTTTCCCCATGATTTCCATAACAAGAGTAACCTTAACGCTATCACCGATTTCATTTTTATTAGAGACGGAAATCTCAAGGACACGGTCGTTTTCCAGTTGCTGGATATCCTCGATAACCGCTCCCTGAAGGTATTTCCGCATAATCATGGTATAAGTGTTTGGATTCTGCGGATTTGGCAAGTCAGCCTTGGTCGTCTGAATACGCCCAAAGACAGGATGAGCCGAAAGCAGAAGCTTGTAATTCTGACGATTGTTACGAATGGTCAGGACTAACTCACGCTCAAAAGGCTGATTAACCTTCTGGATACGCCCGTAGAGCACCTGCTCACGCAACTCAGTCGTCATATGATGAAGAAAAAAGCCGTCAAAAGACATGGTGTACTTCCTTTCTTGTTAGTGATAATAATTGTTTTATTTTAAAAATAAAATTTTCTGTGAGACTTTCCTTAGGTGTTGGCGGACGTCAGCGAACTTTTACAAAGTTCCATGACTAATTTTTGAGCCTAACGTCTCAAAAATTCCGAGCGCCTGAAACTAAAAGTTTTCAGGCGCTTTTAACACGGCGGAAAGTCTCGGTTAATTGCTCGCTCTGCTCGCAAAAAAGATATTACAAAAACTTGCAGAGTTTATTGGCTTTGTTTGTTTTTTATAA
>ENA-OZQZ01000530-OZQZ01000530.1-human-gut-metagenome-genome-assembly--contig:-NODE-530-length-8873-cov-2.886369_pt1 | contig 8873 bp, 6 predicted proteins | sample MGYA00243263_ERZ653933 | MGnify/ENA primary metagenome ERZ653933 (study PRJEB26926, sample SAMN06164633) | human gut metagenome | biome: ENVO:00009003; feature: ENVO:2100002; material: ENVO:00002003...
CAGCCTCGGTCTCGTGGGCTCGGAGATGTGTATAAGAGACAGATCCAGGAGAGCCGCGATGCGGAATACTATGCCCAGAAAGTGCCGGATAACGGCGGCATTTACATCGTGCCGGCCTTTACTGGTCTGGGTGCACCGTACTGGGATATGTACGCCCGCGGTGCCATTGTGGGCATCACTCGCGGCACCACCCAGAACCACATCATCCGCGCGGCAGAGGAGTCCATTGCCTACCAGAGCGCAGACCTCGTGGCTGCTATGGAAAAGGACACCGGCGTACCCATCACCTCGCTGAAGGTGGATGGCGGCGCCTCCCGTGACCAGTTCCTGATGCAGTTCCAAGCCGACATCCTGAACAAGACCGTGCTGCGCCCGGCCATCCGGGAGACGACCGCTCTGGGCGCTGCCTATCTGGCGGGCCTTGCCACCGGCGTATGGAAGGACCGGGACGAGATCCGCAGCCTGTGGCATTGCAATATGACCTTTGCCCCGCAGATGGACGAGGCTGAGCGCACCCGTCTGCTCTCCGGCTGGCACAAGGCTGTGGGCCGCAGCTGCGACTGGGCAGAGCATTGATAGTTTTCGCCCAGCTTTATGGCTCACGCACAAAATATTTTTTAATTGTTTATTTTCTATTGACATTTTGTTACAAAACGCTATACTAGAAGCATCCCAAGAGAAGTGAGATGGGGATGCACTGTATCGTCCAGATGCAGTGTGTCCCCATTTTTATTACGGAAAAATCAGATTCAAAAAGGAGGTCCCAAGCATGTCGCATCAAAAAGGTAGGTTGAAAAACAGCAAATTCTGGTTGTGCCTGTCACTGATTCTTTGCCTTGTAAGTGCCATCGTAGCGTCCGCTGTACAAACTTCTGGTGGGATCAGGATCAAGGAAATGAGCTGGGAAAGTCCCTCTGGACACCAGCTGGCCGCATACCTTTACATTCCACAGAATGCAACCAAAGACACACCGGCGCCGGGTGTTGTTACAATCGAAGGATGGTATAACAACAAAGAAATGCAGGACTTGTATAGTATTGAGCTGGCTCGCCGGGGATATGTGGTGCTGGCACTTGATCTGCACAGTCATGGCGACTCGGAAAGCCTGTCGATTGCAGAACTTTACGATGGTGCTGTGGGCGTCGATGGTGCAGTTCAGCTTATTGCAAGCCTTCCGTACGTTGACACAGCTCGTATTGGCGTTACAGGCCATTCCAGCGGCGGTACAGCTGCTAATATGGCGGTAGAGATCGATAATTCCCGGGAAACTCCTTTGATTGCTGCTGTTCTGCAGCAGGCTGGTGACTGGCAGGATGACACCGGCGGTGATCATAGCGGAGATTACGGCTCACGCAGTGTAGGCATTATTGCCAGTACCCATGATGACTTTTACTTTGGAACCTATGATGACGCTGGAAATATGCTGACCAATCCGGTAGCCTTCATGGAAACAGATGGTGCTAAAAAATTCCTGAATTTTAATGAGGACGGCTTTGCCGGTATCGCAGAAGGCGGCAAATATTATACGCGCGATTTTGATGGAAAGACCGCTTATCGCGTGATTTATCGGCCGAACATGATCCATCCTCTCGTTGCTTTTTCTACTACTTGTGTCGGCTATGCCGTTGATTTTTTTGATACAACGCTCGGCGCTCCAAAGCCCCTGCCTGCCAGCGATCAGATCTGGCCCATTAAAGCGGTGTTCAACAGCCTCGGCGTGATCGGTCTTTTGATCTTCATGGTCAGTTTCACGCTGGTTCTGCTTGATACTCCCGTATTTTCCGCTCTCCGCAGTGGTGAAATTGTACAGCCAGCCCCTGTGCAGGACAGCGGAGCCAAGGCATGGTACTGGGTTCTGCTGATTATCGGTGCAGTTTTTTCCGGTTCAAGCTTTTTGTTCTGCATGAATACCGTTTACTCAAAGACAACAAACTTCTTTGTGCAGACCGGCCCCCTGACGATCGGTACATGGGCTGCTCTTTGCGGCATCTTTGCAATATTCTGCTCTGCTGTTTTTTACGGTGCTTATGGAAAAAAACACGGTTGGAGTGCTCGAAGAGCGGGTCTGTATTTGAATCTGGAGCAGCTGTGGAAGACCATTGCCCTCGCTGTTATCGTGATCGTTGTTTCGTTCGGCCTTGTTTTTGCAGCACACTATTTCTTCCAAGTTGATTATCGGATGTATGTCGTTGCGTTCAAAACCTTCGGCGCTGATAAAGTGCTGATCGCACTTCGCTATCTGCCATTCTTCCTGCTGTTCTACGTTATGAACTCGATCTCGGCAAATTGCTTCAACTACAACACCATTGGCGGAAAAAATGGCAACATCTTGATTTTTGCATTCTTTAATGCGCTTGGTGCTATTTTTGTGGTTGCAAGTCAATATATCTACTTCTATACAACGGGTTATCAGCTTTATGGTTTGACCGAAGGCCAGCGCATTGGTCCCATTTGGCTGTTCCCCTGTATGGTTCTTCTGTTTGTCACGCCCATCATGTCCCGCATCATCTACAAACGCACCCGCAATCCGTACATTGCAGGTCTGATAAATGCAATGTTTATTGTAATGATCAGCTGTTCCAATACTACTACCATTCTGGGCGGCGGTGAGCTGATTGCAACCACATTCTGATAAAACCTAGATTTTACATTACAGCCGCCGTGTAACTTATTTACATGGCGGCTTTTTTGTAGAATAATATAAATCAAGTAATTGATAAAAAAGGAGTCTTACCCAATGCATCCTCTTGCCGAAACCCTGCTGGACGAACCGGTGATCGCCGCTGTGAAAACGGACGAAGCCCTGACTGCTGCGCTGGCCTCGCCCTGCAGTACTATTTTTCTGCTGGCAAGCACCCTGCTCACCGTAGACGGTCTGGTGCACCGCATACATGATGCCGGAAAACTGGCCGTGGTTCACATCGACCTTGTGGACGGCCTTTCGTCGCGGGAGATCGCGGTGGACTCCCTCAACGCCCTGTGCCACCCGGACGGCATCATCTCCACCCGCCCGACCCTGATCCGCCGGGCGCGCCACCGCGGCCTGCTGACCGTCCAGCGGGCATTCATCCTGGATTCCCTCTCGCTGACCAGCCTGTCCGGTCAGCTGGAGCAGGGCAAGCCGGATTTTGTCGAGATCCTTCCCGGCATCATGCCCCGGGTCATCGCCGAGATCAGCGCCCGCACACAGGTGCCTGTCATTGCAGGCGGCCTGCTGCGGGACAAAGCCGACGTCATGGCCGCCATGCGCGCAGGTGCCGCCGCAGTTTCCACCTCTGCGCCCTCCCTGTGGGATATCTGAGCCAGAACAAGATCCCAGCTGAAGTACGAAAAGCATAATGGTATCCTGGTGTTTTATTGGATATGCCCGCCCACCGATGGAGCCGGATCTCCACGGTGAGCGGGCATTTTTTCGTTTTCATTCGATTTGAGTGAATCTATTCAGCCTGCGGATTAACTCGATAATTTAAAGCAATACTACAAGTCGCACTCCCCTTAAAGTCTTTCTGCTTCCTGCATCTTAGCATCATACTGGATGGCAGAGATCGGCACGAAGCCCTCGATCATATCCAGTTTGCTGTTGACAAGGTCATCATACACATCTTTGGTGGGCAACGTAATGGAAGGCTCCAGCTGTTCATTTGCAATTACGCTTTCCACCAGTGCTTGTTTGTTTTTCAGTTTCTGCGCCATATCGGGCAGGAAGTGATAATTTTCAATCATGCGCAGAATGATGTTTGCCATAAAATTTCCGCGGATGCTGTTCAACTCGATATAAATCGCTCCGGCATCCTCCACGGAAATTTGTACGATGCTCATCAGGTAATCAGCCAGAGTCGTTTGCGTATCGTTCAAAATTCCCTGACTTGCCATACTGCGTTGCAGGATATTCATTTTTCGATAGTCCTGAATTATACCGGTTTTTATCAGTACATTCCACCGCTTTATGCGGTTACATGGGTGGCATTCTCTTTCACCGAATTGATCGTATCCATCAGTTCACTCCCTGTTTTGCCATCAAACAGGCGGGTAAACAGGATGGGCTGGTCAAAGGGTGGTTTCATCAGCACAGCTTTGCTTTCCACATAACCGTTCTGCTCGATGTAATGAATGATCTTCTGCACGAACGCGATCTGCTTTGCATTCAGCGATTCGTCATTGATAAATTTTGAAAATGCCTGCATGGCAGCATCGTGGTCCAGCTTTGCCACTTTACGCACCAGCAGACCAAAGGGCGTATCCCGAAACTCCCGTGCATAGTCCTCTTTGCTGCCCAGCTCACAGGTGAAGATATGTTCCAGCTCGGTGTAGTCGCCCCGGGAAAGCGGAATGTTCTGGGTCAGCTTGTGGATGGCCAGCGTATCGCTGCGGTGCTCCATGATGTAGCGGTTCACACGTTCCCGGTACTCGCCGAAATCGTAGCCGGAATCCAGCGTTTTGCCCTCGGTCTGTTCCAGTACCGGGTCGGCAAGGGCCGTGTAGACAGGCTTTTGCCCCTCGCCGCCCTCCACCAGAAACTTGATAAGTTCCCGCAGTTCCTGCCGCATTTCCTCAAAGCGGAGCAAATCATGCGAGGTCAAAAATTCGTCTGTCTGCACCTCCCGAATGAGCGGCAGCTTTGCCTGCACCTGCGGGATGGTAGCTTTCCCTTCCAGCATTGCCGCTGTGCTGCGCAGCTGTTTCTGGGCGCGGCCCAGCCCCGGCAGACCTTCCAGTTCACAGAGCAGCAAGCCATACACAAAGTTATCGAACCGCTTGGCGGCTTCATCTTTGTCGTCCAGCGAGATGAGCGGTGCCACCTCTTTCATCAGAGTACCCTTGTCCGTTTCGGTCAGGCTGACAAAGGCTTCCGGCTTTTGATAGTGTTCCACGGCCTGTCGGTGCAGCCGCACGGATACCAGCTCCGGGTTCAGCGCTCCCACTTCGGCACGGCAGGTTTCTGTTAAAATTTTGCGCCAGTTCTGGTAGTTTTCGTCCCCATAGGCTCCATCCTGCAGCGCGGCGGCGATCCGCACCTGCTTGCAGAAAATGCTCTCGGACAGACTCTTGGTGTCCGCGCTCTCGTAGCCGTTGGGTTTCTGACGGAAAAATTCAAAGTTGCCGCAGTAGTCGAAGATCAGAAACCGCCGTTTGCCCGTATATTCGCCGTCGATGGCATCCACGCAGGCAAGGGATGGGCAGAGCCGTGTACCACGGCCGATCATCTGCCAGAACTTCGTTTTGCTGCGCACTTTTTTGAAGAATACCAGATTCACGCACTCCGGCACATCGATGCCCGTGTCCATCATATCCACCGAGACCGCAATAAACGGCGGCTTGTCCGGCTGTTTGAAGTCGTCAATGATGGACTGTGCATAGGCGTCGTCGCAGACCACCCGCTGGATGAATCCCGGGTACTGGGTCTCCAGCTGCGGGTAGAGCTTGCCAAAACGTTCCCGGATAAACTCCGCGTGGCGCTTGTTCTGGGCAAAGATGATGGTTTTGCCGATGCGGTCGCCGCCTGCCGTCTGGATGCCCCGTTCCATCAGGTCTTGCAGCACCGTGTCCACGGTGTTGGCGTTGAAGATGAACTTGTTCAGCTTTTCGGATGGGATAAAGGTGGGCAGGGTGTCGTCCTCGGCAAAATCGTCCTCGTAGCGGGCCTTATCCTCCGGTGAAAGCTGGTCGTAGTGGATGCCCTCTTCTGTGAATTTCGTCTTGACCTCGTAGTTGTAGTAAGGCACCAGCACATGGTCGGTGTAGACCGCCGTGTCGTAATCGTAGGCGTAGGTGGGGATGCCGTGTTCCATCTCGAAAAAGTCGTAGGTGTTGCGGTCCACATCGGTTTTCGGGGTGGCGGTCAAGCCCACCAGAACCGCATCGAAATAATCAAAAATGGCGCGGTATTTCTTGAAAATGCTGCGGTGGCTCTCGTCCACGATGATAAGGTCAAAATGCGCAGGGGAAAACAGCGGCACGCCGTCCTTGGTCTTGGCGTTGTCAATGGCGTTGAGTATGGTGGGATAGGTGGAAAACACGATGCGCGCGGCCTTATCGTCCTTAGAGGAGCACAGATTGCACAGCGACTGGTCGGGCAGATACTTCTTGAAGTCGTCCTTCGCCTGCTTGACCAGCGCAGTGCGGTCCGCCAGAAAGAGCACGTTGGTCACATGACCGCCCCTGCTCAGCACATCGGTCAGGCTGGATGCGGTGCGGGTCTTGCCTGTGCCCGTTGCCATGACCAGCAGATTGCGCCGGAAGCCCTGCGTAATATGGGCGCAGACAGCCCGGATGGCGTTTTTCTGATAGTAGCGGTCGGTGATTTTATCGTCAATTTCGATGGTGTCCAGCGGCTTTTTCTCGGTGCGGCGGTTCATCAGCTTCTGCAAGTCGTCCTTGCAGAACACCCCGCTCACGGCACGCTGCGGGCCGCTCTGCTCATCCCAGAAATAGGTGGTGTAGCCGTTGGTGGTAAACAGCATCGGACGGCGGCCAAACTTCTGCTCCAGACAGTCTGCATAAAGCTGAGCCTGCTTGCGCCCGATGTTGGGGTCTTTGGTGCTGCGCTTGGCTTCAATGACCGCCAGCGGCAAGCCGTCCTTGCCCATCAGCACATAGTCCGCATAGCCCTTCTGCCCCAGCACGCCGTTCATGTTGTCCACTTCGTACTCGGTGCGCACATCGGCGTCCGGCCCGGTGAACTTCCACCCCATGGCCTTGAGGTCGATGTCGATGATCTTCCGCCGTGTTTCGGCCTCGGTCAGGTCGACGGCGGTGAAACTGCGGCTCTGCTGGTTCTGCTGTTTGCTGGCCGTGTACGCCGCCGAAAGACTCTCCACCTGCTTGCGCAAGGCTTCCAGTTCGGCATCCTTCTGGGACAGTAAACTTTCCTGCTCCCGGATCTTCTTTTCGTCCAGTGTTACCTTTTCGCCGGGGATGGCTGTTTCATCAAAGGAGCGCTCCACATAGTCCGTGCCGTAGCAGTAATCCACCCACTGGATGAAGTCGAACAGCCCCCGCAGGCTGAACACTGCATCCGCCGCCGACACACTATGCCCTGTATGTACCGCCAGATTGCCCGCCTTCACGATGCTGGGCAGCACGCTCCACACATTGCGGTCCACCGCGAACCGGAAACTCGGCTCGTGCAACAGGGATTGCAGGTTGTCCTTGTAGGGCATCGTGATGGTTTTATCTGCCGCATACACCCACTTCACCGCCAGCTCCAACGCCTTCCGGCACCCCACCGCGCACATCGCCGGGGAGGTGGAGAACACTTTCTCGGCTTCGATGGCAGAATTGGCGAAGAGGGAATATTCAGGTTTGGTGGCAAGATAGGAGAAGTTGGACATGGAATCACCTTTCTTTTTAAATCATATTCCGCGCATTGAATGAATCGCTTGTGCACTTAAATCGTCAAATGCTTTTGCCGTATTGATTTCGATGGCTTCAGCTATGCCGTCTATCAAGAGATTTACCAATTCAGCTATATAATCATTATTGATATAATACTTCAAGTCGGGATTGTCTTTCAGTCTGTTTTTTATAATCTCGCTAATCATTTCCTTGGAATATCCATATTCGCTCATCCCTCATACCTCAAATCAACGTATTTAATATATTTTGTTAGAATTTCTATCATCTCGGTTTGCTTTTTGATATATAACATTTTCATACAGTCTGCTTCTAGTATTTTTTGATTTTTCCGGCAGTTGTCGTTAAAGTTCCTCAGTATTTTTATATCATAGCTGTTCCTCAATCCATTCATTCTTTTATTTAGTTTTTCTAATGCAATTTCTTTGTCTGGCTCCAAAACAATTGCAAGATCCCACTCACCCATTGAGGAATAGCCTTCTGGCTCTATGCCAAATTTGATTTGAGACTCTTTCCAACACCCATTCAGTTCCCTTATAGCAACTTGTTTTATTGCTATAAAATCTTCTGCAACCTGTTGGAGCTGAGTCATCTTTTCTGCAATGATTTTTGGTGTTTCGAGAAAACGACTATCATCTTTTATCTTAGTCCATATGCAAAACTCTATCATTGGTTCATACGATGGACGGTCATTATTAAGTTTTACACTCGTAGGGTATGGATATTCTTTTAGAGTCCGGTCATTTTTTATAAGTTCATCATAGAGTGGCTTATAAATGATATTTTTCTTTAGCACTTCACGCTGAGCCTTGTTTTGCATTTTTGCAACCCACACTGACCCTGCCAACGAAAAGAATCCTCCAATAAATGCTCCCAAAAGGGTTCCTGTAACTCCGATAGCTTCAGAAGAGAACTTTATTTTTGGAATTTTAATCTTATTTCCAAATAAAAACACAAGGATTATAGTAAAAATCAGTTCTAGTAACCACAGAATTTTTTTGTTTTCTTGTAGCCATAATTTAATTTTAAGTTTTTTAAAGGTCACGTTATTATCACCGCCTCTATATGCTTTTTAATCTCATTAAACTCCCTCCGTCTGCTCACTTCGTTCGCATCCACCTCCCTCTAGGAGGGAGGCTTTTCGGCACCGCCACGTCAAAGGCTCCCTCCTTGAGGGGGCTGTCGCCGTCAGGCGACTGGGGGAGTTACCCAAAATATTCCTGCATCAGTGCTTTTTTCAACAGCTCCAGTTTCTCAAGACTCTGCTGTATGGTCTGCTTCTGCTGGTCAACTCGCTCTACAAAAGCGGCAAACATTCGCTGGTTTTCCAATTCCGGAATGCGAACTTTAATTTGCTTTAGTTTTGTAACATTAATTCCCGCCATAATTGCACCAGAGCTTACCATTTCGATTTGGCGTTTGACCGCTTCGCTAAAATGAAGTTGGTACATCATAAAACACGAATCGACTTTTCTTTTATCCACTCGAATTCTAAGAACATCGGAATGTCTGTCTCTTAT
>ENA-OZQZ01000534-OZQZ01000534.1-human-gut-metagenome-genome-assembly--contig:-NODE-534-length-8817-cov-4.913604_pt1 | contig 8817 bp, 7 predicted proteins | sample MGYA00243263_ERZ653933 | MGnify/ENA primary metagenome ERZ653933 (study PRJEB26926, sample SAMN06164633) | human gut metagenome | biome: ENVO:00009003; feature: ENVO:2100002; material: ENVO:00002003...
ACGAGATCAGCCTCGGTCTCGTGGGCTCGGAGATGTGTATAAGAGACAGGTTTCGATACTGCTACTGCCTGTCGGCGTAGCGTCTTCGGGAAGAATGACATAGTCATACCCTTCTTTTGTCAGTGTTTCCAGCAATTGTTTGCGAACGTCTTTTGCTAATTCCGAGTTAAAATAAGCGCGTGTTCCAATGATAACACCAAAACACATTTTCTTCTTGTTTTTCATTTCTAATGGTATTAAAAGTTACGATATATTCAGTTAGTTATTCTGTCCTATTACTTTTTTGACAGCTTCACGCCATCCGCTATACAAGGATTGAAGTTCCTTTTCCTCCATACAGGGAGTAATGCAATTATCAATGGTACGCATGGCAGCAGCTTCTTGGAAACTAGTCCATTTCTTACGGGCAAAGCCATTCATGACAACAGCCCCTAATGCAGAAGCTTCTTCTATTTCCGAACGGTTAATGACAGCCTGCAACATATCAGCCTGAAATTGCATCAGGAACTGATTCTTCGTGGGGCCTCCGTCAACACGAAGGGCTTTCAATTCGATACCTGCCTGCCGTGTCATCATGTCTATCAAATCCTTCACTTGATAAGCGATAGATTCCAATCCCGCACGCAACACATGTGCCTTGCCTGCATTCAGTGTCATTCCCCAGATGGCAGCTTTGGCATCCGGTTTCCACCAGGGAGCTCCCAATCCGGTAAAAGCCGGAACCAGATAGACTCCATCATTGTTTTTAACCGAAGTCGCTAAGGTTTCAATTTGATTGAACGAATCCACCAATCCCAATTTCTCCACCATCCACTTGATAGTGGCTCCGGTACAATGGATATTTCCTTCGAAAGCATAATACACTTTGCCTAAAGCCGAGAATCCAACGGACGTGACCAGCCCTTCAGGAGCAGTAACAGCCTCTTCTCCAATATTAACCATGACCGATGAGCCTGTTCCGTATGTCACCTTCCCCATACCTGCCTCAAAACACATCTGACCGGTTAATGCTCCATGGGAATCACCTAAAACACCTGCTATTTGTATCGGAGATTTGAACAAACCCTCTATCGTTGTTTCTCCAAAAATAGCATCACAGGGCAAAGCTTCCGGCATCATACTCCGGGGGATAGTGAAGAGTTTCAACAACTCTTCATCCCAGTCTAAAGTATGAATATTAAAAAGCATGGTACGCGACGCATTCGTATAATCAGTCAGATGATTCCTGCCTTCGGTCAGTTTCCAAATCAGCCAGGAATCAATAGTGCCCATCAACAAATCACCCTTTTCTGCCAGTTCACGTGCATTTTCCACGTTATCCAATATCCACTTAGCACCACTGGCAGAAAAATAAGGATCGATAAGTAATCCGGTCTTCCGTTGTACCAGTCCGCTGTATCCCTTATCTTTCAGTTCCTTGCAAATAGCTGCCCCTCGCTGGCATTGCCATACCACGGCGTGATAAACAGGTTTACCAGTCCGCTTATTCCAAACAACTACCGTTTCACGCTGATTTGTGATGGCAAGAGAATAAGAAATGTCTTTCCCATTCACTTCCTCCTTCTCTAGCAAACAATGTATAGCTTCTATGGTATTTTTATAAATTTCTTCGGCATCGTGTTCCACCCATCCTAGTTGCGGATAGAATTGCTGATGCTCTATATTGACCCGATGCAACAATTCGCAACTTTCAGAGAACAGCATAGCTTTTGTCGCCGAAGTACTTTGGTCTATGGTAATTATTTTGCTAATCATACTATTAGATTTTAAAAGGACATGTTTATTTTTTCATGAATTCAAGAGCAGCCTTACAGATTCCTTCTTTATCCAACCCATAATGAGCAAAGATTTCATGAGAATTTCCATGAACTACATTTTCATCGGGAATACCGATAATACGTACCGGAACCGGATTTTCAGAAAGCGTCTCAACCACAATAGCTCCCAAACCACCAAACTGACTATGCTCTTCCACAGTGATAATTCTTCCGGTTTCTTCTGCCGCTTTCTTGATAGCTTCCACATCAACAGGCTTTATGGAAGACATATCCAACACACGTGCCTTAATGCCTTTCTCCTGTAATATCAAACCAGCTTGATAAGCATGATAAACCGTTTCTCCGGCGGCAATGATGGTCAGGTCCGTACCATCCAGCAGCATATTAGCTTTTCCCAGAACAAAATCAAAATCATCATTCTCATACACATCGGGAACAGCAGCTCTTCCTACACGTACATACACCGGTTCGGGATAATCGACCAATAGCTTGACCAACTTACGTGTCTGACGGGCATCACAGGGGAGAACGATATTCATTCCCGGAAAAGTTCTTAATACGGCAATATCATGCAGACTATGATGAGTAGCCCCTAAAGCACCGTATGCGACACCACCACTCACTCCCAATATCTTCACATTATTCTGACTGTAAGCCAAATCAACTTTCACCTGTTCCAAGCTACGTGCCACATAGAAGCAAGCCGGACCACATACAAAAACTTTTTTTCCGCTATGTGACAAACCTGCTGAAATTCCTACCGCATCCTGTTCGGCTATTCCACATTCTACAAACTGTGCGGGTAATTCTTTTGCAAAATCTCCCAAAGTAACAGAACCCCTGGCGTCTGTTGTAACCGCCACAATATCTTTATCCTGACGAGCCAACTCCAGCAATGTATCTGTAAAGCTCTTTCTGCACGCTATTATATTATTTGCCATTGTTTTCTTTTTCTAGTTTTTCAATTCTTTCGGATATCTCGCGAACAGCCTCTTCATATTGTTCGGCTGTAGGCACGCCATGATGCCATTTTGCAATGCCTTCCATATAAGATACTCCTTTCCCTTTTGTAGTATGGGAGATAAGCAAATGAGGCTTTTTATTCGTATAATCAATAGAATGGAAAGTCCGGATGATATCTTCCATTTCATCCCCATTCATTTCCAACACATCCCAGCCGAAAGCAGTCCAGCGGTCACGCATACTCTCCAATGACATGACCTCCTCGGTTGTACCGCTGATCTGCAAACGATTACGGTCAATAATGGCTACCAGATTATCCAATTTATATTGGTTTCCTGCCATAGCAGCTTCATATATCGAACCTTCCCCTTGCTCACCATCTCCCATCAGTACATACGTTTTATAATCAGCTTTATCCATTTTGGCAGCAATCGCCATTCCAACGCCTACAGACAAGCCATGCCCTAAAGCTCCCGTATTTACTTCAATACCCGGTACCTCTATAGTAGGATGACCGGACAAAATAGACCCGAACTCACCTAAAGTATCGGTTATCTCATGAGAAATAAAGCCTTTTGCCTCAAGAGTAACATATAAAGCCTCCACACAGTGTCCCTTACTCATTACAAAACGATCTCTTTTCGTTTCCTTTGGTTTATCCGGCCAAACACGCATTATATCAAAATAAAGTGCTGTAAGCACGTTAAGACACGATAGATCACCTCCAATGTGCCCTGCTTTTGCTTTATACACAATCTCAACCAATCGTTTCCGATTCTTTTCCGATTGTAATTCTAACGTTTCAACTTGCATATTATTATCATTTACTTTCTTATTCTTTCGCAAATAACGGAATTCAACCGGAATTATCCAACATTAAACGAAAGAAAATGAAATTCAATTTGATTATATTAACAATATATTCCCATATAACCTATAAACCGGGACAATTAATTTATTCTGTCAACAAGGTTATATCTCTATATAAATAAGACTCTTCGATCGTCTCTTTTGTACCCAGCAGAACAGTTATAAAAAAAGAAGCAAACAATAAGGACAAATAGGGAAGCAAAAATCAGAGTTGATAAAAAAGGTGATCAAGAATGTATTTTCCAACATTCTCAATCACCCATATTACCTTTATTTCAGTAAGAATCAGATTACTTCGACCTCCAATTCTTTTAATCTTTCAAAATCCTCCTCGGTTATAGTACTATCTGTAATAATAGCATTTGCTAATGAAACCGAGCCTAAACTAGCAAAAGCACTGACACCTATTTTTGAACAATCAGCCACCAGATACACTTTACTGGCAGATTCTATCATAGCAGATTTCACGACCAAATCACTTAGACTAGGATAAGTCAGTTTCATATCCGAAGAAATACCAGCTGTAGCTAGAAACAATTTATTAGCGCGTATATCTTTAAATGAATCGGCCGCCATTTTTCCTGTCAAAGAAAGTGTAGGAGCCTTGAACTCACCTCCGGTAACAATTAGATTAATACCATGATTCTCACCTAAAATCAAAGCTATATTCAAAGCATTAGTAATGACTGTCAGGTCCTTATAATTCATTAAAAGCTTTGCGATCTCTGTAGTTGTAGAACCGGAATCAAGAATTATACTGTCCCCCTCCTGAATAAACTGAATAGCTTTCTGAGCGATTTCTTTCTTTTCCTCCAAATGAGTCTGATTGAACAATTGTCCGGTCTTGGCAAACGACCCTACTCCTTTCAGAAACGCACCTCCATGCTCTCTTTGGATATACCCCATTTGTTCCAAGGCTTCCAAATCCTGACGGATCGTTACATCCGTCACATTGAAAATTTTACTAAGGTCCTGAACTTTTGCATGTCCGTCTTCACGAATCAGATGCAATATCTTTACTCTTCTTTGATTGAGTGCCATATTTATTAGATTTAGAGGTTATGTTTTTTACGATATTCCTGAATATCCTTAATGGAAACAATTTTCAAACCGAATTTTGCTGCAATCTCACCTAGTTGGGGAAGACGCGCCATTGTACCATCTTCATTCAAAATTTCAACAAGAGCTCCTCCGGGTTTCAAACCTGCCATTCTTGTCATATCCAGTGTAGCTTCGGTATGTCCATTACGTTCCAATACTCCATTTTCCGCACCGTAAAGGGGGAACACATGCCCCGGACGAGCAAACTCGGAAGGATTCAGATTTCCTGCCACCAAAGCTTTTATTGTTGACGAACGGTCGAAAGCAGAAACTCCCGTAGTACAGCCATACCCTCTTAAATCTACCGACATAGTAAACGGTGTACCTAGCAATGAAGTGTTTTCTTCTGCCATCGGAGCCAGACCAAGTTCTTCACAACGTGAACGTGGCAGAGGAGCACATAACAACCCTCTGCCATGAGTAATCATAAAATTTACAATTTCAGGAGTAATCTTTTCTCCTGAAACGATAAAATCGCCTTCGTTTTCACGATCTTCGTCATCAACAACGATCAATACTTTGCCCTGGCGAATATCTTCCAATCCTTCTTCTACTGTATTTAACATTTTAGTGTATCTAGGGAGTTAATTATACCGCAAATTTAAGCTAAAACAAAAAGAATCGAAAACTATTAGCCTTTTTTATGATAAAAAAAATCAATCATCTCCCGTCAGAAGGCTTATCCCATCATTTCACCTCTGTTATTCTAAGAACAATATAAGGAGTATCCGGAATTCTTACTCCCCGATGATGTATATCAAAAACACGATAATCCAATTCCTCTGTTGTTTCAAATATCACAGGATATTCCGTGACAGTCATGGCCCACACATCAATAATCTCTACTTTAAACCGTTTATTCTTTTGCAATTTGTTATAATCTGCATTTTTTACCGGCAGATTAAAAGTCCAGAAACCTTTCACATCTTTTCCCATATTGACCAGATAATAGTCTGGTCCAGCAGTAGAAGTAACCAAGTCACGACTGATATCTGCCATCTCCAACGGATAGGGAGCAGCTTCAAGAATCGTTCTCAAAAATTTCACACGTTTCCAGCTTTCACCTTTTAAAGATCCCCCTTGCGCCCAAAAGATAGGTTCGTTCCCCTGCTGATAACATTCACCGTGAGTGACATAAATCCCACCCAACAAACCATTCAAAATAAAGTAAGTCATCTGCTGCGGACTTAACCTTCCCCAACGATAAGGTAGATTCCCTTCATACCCAACCTCATCACATATAACCGGTTTGCGATAAATTTTTCTTAAAGTAGCAGAAGCGGTAGAACTCAGTACCGGTGCCTCATCTTGTATGCTGACATGGGTAAATTCAGGCATCCAATAATCAAAATAAGTAGCCGTCGCTCCATGAATAGAACATAAATGGCGATAAGGATCATTCTCAACCACTGTTTTCGTCAACAGCTTCCAATCGTCCACAGTTTTCGCTTTTACATAATCCCACTCGTTTGCCATAGACCACCATACATTTCTAAAAGAAGCCAAACGAGCAGTAATATATTTAATATAACGTACATTCACCTCATTCGACATAGCATCAAAGCCCCATCTTCCTTTATCATAAGGATGGAAAAGGATCAAATCCGCCTCAATCCCCAAACGGTTCAGTTGGTCTATCCGTTTCTCCAAATGCTGAAAAAAAGCCGGGTCAAATCTGTCAAAGTCCCATTCTTTCCTTTCATTTCCTTCCTTATCTTTTATCGTCTTCTCCATTTCAAAAGGATAAAGCGCGGGCTCGTCTTTCACTAAAGAATAGTTTTTAGGAAACACACACATCCTTACCTTATTAAAACCGGCTTCACCAAACGATTTCAAAGTAGCCTCCTGAGTCGTTTCCTTCATATGTGTCCATGCATAGGCCGTCGTACCCATCGGATAATAACGGGTACCGTCCGCATATTTAAAATTATGTTCTCCGTCCACCAACACCATGCCATGATTATCTTTTCCGGCGGGTACCACTGTGAATGTACCTTTCCGACCATTCATAGCTCCTATACTGGAAGATGTAACATACCTCCATTCCCCGGCGACAGCAGGCATAAACCGTATCCTATAAGTATTCTCACCATCATAAAATCCTTCCACCGTTTTCTTTTCCTTTCCACAAATGAAAGTAGCGGAAAGACGTGTATCAAAAGGATTCCCTTTGGTCACCTGTTTAAAACTCAACTCAAACCGGTCCCAACATTCCACTTTGTCTTGTGCATTTACTTTTACCACAAAACTTAACAGCGTCCAAACAGCTATTACATAAAATTTCGTACTCATCCTATCATGTTTAAAAAATTATATTCATAAAAGTTTTCCGGAACATTTTCATACTGTGTCAATGAGCACAAAGATAGATTTTACCCTTGAGAGCCAAAGGTAAAATCTTACGTCAATAAGGTATTTTCTTGCTATTTACCTTCATAAACAGCACAAAACGGAACTTAGTTATTATTTTTATACTCAGTCAAAGTCTGATTAAATGCTTTTTTAAACGCCTTGCCAAAGTAACCGGGATCAGAGAAGCCGACGGCAAAAGCAACCTCAGAGAAAGACATACCACTTTGTATAAAACTTTTCGCTTTATTCAACCTATAATTCTTTATATATTCTATCGGAGAAATCCCCATGATACCATTCACTTTCCGATTGAATACAGAACGGCTCATATTCATGAACTCTGCCAGATCATTAACCCGCAGTCCCGAATTACTGTAATTCTCTTCCATAAACCCTACCAGCTTCTGCATAAACAGCTCATCCAAAGGAACAATTTGCGACACAGGATAAGCGATGGCTTCTAAAGGTTCTTTCTTCGGCTGAGCACCATATTTTGACAAAAAAGCCGACTGAAGCACTTTTCTTTGCCTGATCAAGTTCTCAATTCTCGATTTTAAATAATCGCTGCTGAAAGGTTTAAGTATATAATCATCAATCCCTAATTGTAAACCTTGAATACGATCCTCAACAGACGATTTTGCAGAAAGGATAATAATAGGGATATCACAAGTATTGACATTCTCCTTGATGTGCCTTATCAATTCAATACCATCCATACGCGGCATCATAATATCTGTAATAATAAAATCCGGAACTTCCTCTTCTATCTCTTCCAATGCCATCACTCCATCGGCAACTCCAACAACACGGTAAGTACCCGACAATATTTCACATATAAATTGACGCAACTCAGCATTATCCTCCACTACCATCACTTTTACTAAAGTTTCTTTTGTTGCCGGAGGCATGTCCGGCAAAGATATTTCATCATTTTGTTCCGGTTCCGCCAAGACCGTTTCCTGTTCTTCCGAAGTGTCGTTCAATATATATTCAACATTTTTATCCTGAGCATATATTTCCTTTCCCTTATGCAAAACCAGTTTGAATACACTTCCTTTCTTTACTTCACTTTCGACCTGAATTTCCCCATGCAGCATTTTAACCAACTCATTCACCAGCGAAAGCCCTATACCCGATGAAGGCTGCATGTCATTTTCCTTGGACACTGTAGTGAAACGTTCAAATATGGATGACACTTTATCTTTGGGAATGCCAATACCTTCATCTTTTACGGCAATCGAAACAAACTGTCCGCTTTCCATCACAATCAAGGTAATCGACTTGTTATCCGGTGTATACTTAAAGGCATTGGAAAGCAAGTTAAAGATAATTTTCTCGAACTTATCACTATCTATCCACAAAAAAACAGAAGGCAACGTTGTCTGAAGAGAAAAATTTATATTTTTCTCTTCAGACAACAATCGGAAATTATCCATTATATTATGAAGCATGATAATGATATCCCGGTATTCAATAGTCAAGCCCATTTTTTTATTCTGTATCTTTCTGAAATCCAATACTTGATTAATGAGCAATAACATACGATTGATATTTTTCTGAACCAATTGAAGATGATGCCGGGTCCGGGAAGTCAAAGGCTCCTGGGACAACACTTCGGATACCGGACCGGATATAAGGGTTAAAGGAGTACGTAGTTCATGTGAGATATCAATAAAAGAACGTACTTTTATTTCCGCCAATCTTTGTTCCATATTTACCTTATGTTTCAAATAGTAAATACTGTCTCTTATAC
>ENA-OZQZ01000549-OZQZ01000549.1-human-gut-metagenome-genome-assembly--contig:-NODE-549-length-8638-cov-4.500175_pt1 | contig 8638 bp, 9 predicted proteins | sample MGYA00243263_ERZ653933 | MGnify/ENA primary metagenome ERZ653933 (study PRJEB26926, sample SAMN06164633) | human gut metagenome | biome: ENVO:00009003; feature: ENVO:2100002; material: ENVO:00002003...
ACATAAATAAGTAATGTTCTCATTGTTCGATGAAGCTTTCGATGGTTGATGATAAACCAACATCAACACTATTATAATACTATATTTTCTTTGAAGACTCAAAGGATTTTTCCTATGAAAACGCACTATTTTAAAAGTTGGAAAATTCAATCTAACATTATTGTAAGATTTGCTGATAATGGTCGTTTCTTATAGCATTTCTGTTATAATAGTGGGAAATGAAAGAGGTAGAGTTATGCATAAGATTTTATTAGTGGAGGACGACGAGGTTATCCGTCAACAAGTCAAAAAAATACTAGAACAGTGGGGTTACGAAGTTGTTCTTGTTGAAGATTTCATGGAAGTATTATCTATTTTTGTAAAAGTAGAACCCCACTTGGTTCTTATGGATATTGGTTTACCTCTATTCAACGGTTATCATTGGTGTCAGGAAATTCGTAAGGTCTCCAAGGTGCCTATTATGTTCTTGTCTTCCAGAGATCAGGCCATGGATATTGTTATGGCAATCAACATGGGTGGGGACGACTTTGTGACTAAACCTTTTGACCAAAATGTTCTCCTAGCAAAAATTCAAGGGCTTTTGCGTCGTTCTTATGAGTTTGGTAAGGATCAGAGTCTCTTGGAATATATGGGTGTGATTCTGAACCTTAAGGCCATGGATTTGGTTTATCAGGGAGAGGTCGTTTCTTTGACAAAGAATGAGTTTCAGATTTTACAAGTTCTTTTCGATCATGCTGGTAATATCGTTAGTCGGGAAGACCTCATGAAGGAGCTTTGGAATAGTGACTTCTTTATTGATGACAATACCCTGTCAGTTAATGTAGCTCGTTTACGTAAGAAGTTAGAGGCAGTGGGTTTGAAGGATTTTATTGAAACCAAGAAAGGTGTTGGCTACGGGTTGCGTCATGATGGGTAAGTGTCAATTTATCAAATACCATATTAGGTCTCGTCTGATTTTCTATCTTTTGTTCGCCTTTAATGGAATCATATTGGTCTTGTTTGCTTTTTTATTTGAAGAGGCGGCAGATATTCTTTATTACGCCTTGACCATAATGACATTTGTGACTATCATCATGGTTATTTGGGACTTGGTTAGGTCCTATCACTCTTATAACTTAGCTTATCTCTATGAGGAAATCACACCATCAAGTCCTTTAGAATTTTACCTGGCCCAAGCTTTGGAAAGTGCTAGGGAGAGCCAGATGTCTCAGACTGAGGAGGAGCGCAAGCGCTATACAGATTTGATGGACTACTATACGCTTTGGGTGCATCAAATCAAGACACCAATAGCAGCCAGTCAATTATTGCTTCAGGATGTTACGGATAGTAAAACGAGGGCTCTCTTGGAGCAAGAGGTATTCAAGATTGATTCTTACACCAATTTGGTTTTGCAGTATTTGCGTTTAGAGAATTTTCATGATGATTTGCAGTTGAGGCAGGTTACATTAGAAGGGTTGGTTAAAGAAGTTGTTAGAAAACATAGTCTTTTCTTTATTCAAAAAGGATTGACTATTAATCTACATGACTTGGATGTTAAGGTCGTTTCAGATGAAAAATGGCTCTTGGTTATCATAGAGCAGGTCTTGTCAAATAGTTTGAAGTACACAAAGAGTGGTGGCATTGACATTTACTTCAAAGATAATAGGCTTTATCTTAAAGATTCTGGGATTGGTATCAAGGATAGTGATATTTTACGTGTCTTTGAGCGTGGTTTTTCAGGTTACAATGGCCGCTTGACTCAGCAATCGTCTGGACTGGGACTCTATCTTTCTAAGAAAATTGCTGATCAGCTTGGACATGATATTAGTATTAGCTCCCAAGTAGGTCAAGGAACCACAGTTTCCATTCATTTTCAAAAGCAAAAGTTGGCTATTGATTAATAACTTACAAAAGTGTAAGAAATAAGGCTAGAAATGAAAGCAAGGGTTATGGTTGAGACCTTGCTTTTTCTATAAAATGGTATCAGAAGTTAAGTAAGAGGTTCCTAAAATCTCTTCCAAATCTATTAAATAAAGGAGCTTATTATGACATTACTAGATGTTCAACATGTTAAAAAAATCTATAAAACACGTTTCAAAGGAAATCAGGTTGAAGCCCTTAAAGATATCCATTTTACGGTTGATAAAGGTGACTATGTTGCAATCATGGGTGAGTCCGGGTCAGGAAAATCAACCTTGCTTAATATCCTTGCCATGCTTGATAAACCAACAGCAGGACGTGTCTATCTGAATGGTATGGACACAGCAACCATCAAAAACAAGGATGCTTCTAGCTTCCGTCGTGAAAGATTAGGGTTTGTTTTCCAGGATTTCAATCTTTTAGATACCCTATCAGTTAAAGATAATATCCTGCTACCTTTGGTTCTTTCTCGTCGCCCACTTAAGCAAATGATGACACAAGTTGATGCAATTAGTCGTCAACTGGGAATTCATTCCTTACTAGAGAAGTACCCTTATGAAATTTCAGGTGGGCAAAAACAAAGGGTTGCGGTTGCGCGTGCAATCATCACTCAACCAGAAATCCTCTTAGCAGATGAGCCAACAGGTGCTCTGGATTCCAAATCTTCAGCGGCACTCTTAGATGTCTTTGATGCCATCAATATCAGCGGTCAGACCATTCTCATGGTAACTCACTCGACGGCTGCCGCCAGTCGTGCGAAGCGTGTTTTGTTTATCAAGGATGGAATTCTTTATAATCAAATCTTCAAAGGAGATAAGTCTGAACATCAAATGTTCCAGGAAATTTCCGATACACTAACTGCAATGGCAAGTGAGGTGAACTAATATGTTTCTTCTGACCAATAGACTGGCTTTGTCCAATCTCATAAAAAATCGTAAGCTTTATTATCCATATGCTTTAGCAACTATTTTGGCTATTGCCATTACCTATATTTTTACATCTTTAACGCTTAATCCGCATCTGGATGACTTAACTGGGTCAGATCCTATCAAGATGGTTTTGGGGATGGGACTTGTGATTGTCGCCCTCTCTTCTGGAATTATTGTTCTTTATGCCAATAGCTTTGTTATGAAAAATCGTTCAAAGGAGCTTGGCCTCTATAGTATGTTAGGCTTAGAGAAGCGTCACCTCTTTAGTATGATTCTAAAAGAAACGGTGATTATGAGTTTTGTGACTCTGCTTCTAGGTATAGGTGTGGGAGCACTATTTGATAAACTCATTTATGCTTTTCTTCAAAGGCTTATCGGTGAAAGTACTGGTTTAGTTTCGACCTTTCAAGTAATGACAATTCCTATTGTTCTTGTCATCTTTGCTTGTATTTTTAGTCTATTGGTTTTGGTAAATGGTTTCCGATTGCTACGGCTTAATCCTTTACAATTAACTAAAGATGGCCTTAAGGGTGAAAAAAAGGGACGTTTCCTAGTTATTCAAACCTTTTTGGGGCTTGGGTCTATGGGGTATGGTTACTATCTTGCTCTCTCTGTTAAGGATCCAGTAACGGCTATTATGAGTTTTTTCTTGGCTGTTTTACTAGTTATTCTAGGAACTTATCTTCTCTTTAATGCCGGGACTACAGTAGTTCTGCAACTCTTGAAAAAGAAGAAAAACTACTATTACAAGCCTAATAATATGATTTCCATTTCCAACCTTGTCTTTCGGATGAAAAAAAATGCAGTTGGTCTGGCGACTATTGCTATCCTCTCAAGCATGGTTTTGGTGACGCTTGTAGGCGCTGCAAGTATCTATGCTGGTAAAAAAGACTATCTAGCGAGTGCTACTCCACATGATTATTCAGTTGCGGGCAATAAAGTTGACCTTACAAGCACTAAAAAGCTTATGGATGATTTCTTAATCAAAACAGGTGAGCAAGCAAATGAAAAAGTAGCTGTCTCTTATCTTTTATTTGGTATAAAAAATCAAGAAACTAATAAGTTAACCGTTTTTACTAAAAATGAAAGAAAAGTTGTTCCAAAATCAATTGTTCTGGTCTTTTCTCAAGAAACCTTTAAGCAATTGACAGGGAAAGAACTCAATCTCAGTTCTAATCAAATTGCCTTATACACTAAGAATAAAACATTGAAGACGCAAAAGAGTCTGTCCATAGATGGTAAGAACTACCAGATTCATAGGCAACTTGGTGACTTTATCAATAAAAAAATACCAAATATCTATAAGATTATTGTGTCAGATTATAGCTACTTAGTTGTACCAGATATCAAGATTTTTGAGTCATCAATGAAAGGGACATCAATAACGCAAGCTACCTATGTTGGTGTTAACGTCAAGAACCCTACACATGATGCCAAGAAAAATTCAGATTTGCTAGACCAAATGACAGATAAAGAAACACAACAGTTAGCTGGACAAAATACTGGCGTCTCTCAGTCTTACCTCACTGCTAATAGCCAATATGATACAGAAGGGATGCTAAATGGCTTTGTTGGTGGAACCTTATTTATTGGTATCTTTTTATCCATCATCTTCATGCTGGGCACAGTTCTTGTGATTTACTATAAACAGATTTCTGAAGGTTATGAGGATCGTGAGCGTTTTGTTATTCTTCAAAAGATTGGGTTGGACGACCTTCAAGTCAAGCAAACTATTCGTAAGCAAGTACTTACCGTCTTCTTCCTCCCTTTGATTTTTGCCTTTATTCACTTGGCCTTTGCCTATCATATGCTCAGTTTGATTGTGCGTATTATTGGGGTTTTCAACCCAAGTCTTATGTTAGTGGTCACTATCATTGTTTGTGGGGTATTCTTCCTAGCCTATGTCTTGGTTTTTGCCCTTACGTCGCGTTCTTATCGTAGAATCGTATCGATGTAACTAACATAGAGTCTAGTTTAAACTAGGCTCTATTTCTTTTATGCTATAATAGATGAAAGAATTATAAATCATCGGAGAAAACACATGTCACAGACTATTGATGTCAAACGTTACGAGGAGTTGGCACGTCAAAAGCAGGGGGAGCACCGCAAGTTTCTAGCACAACTCAAGAAGAAGGCTCCTAAAAATTTAGATAAGATTGTTCAGCAGGTACACAATGAAGTCTTTCAAGAAATTGATTGTACCCAGTGTGCTAATTGTTGTAAGACGTTAGGGCCAGACTTTACAGAGCAGGACATTACTCGTATTGCCAAGCATTTTCGCATGAAGTTACCTGCTTTCGAGGAGATGTACCTGCAGGTAGATGAGGATGGTGACAAGGTCTTCAAGTCTATGCCTTGTCCATTCTTAGGGCCTGATAATCTCTGTGATATCTATGATGTCCGTCCTAAGGCTTGTGCAGCCTTTCCTCACACGGATCGTAAGAAAATCTATCAGATCAATCATCTGACTATTAAAAATACGCTTTTCTGTCCAGCCGCCTACCTTTTTGTGGAAAAACTCAAGGATAGGATTTAGAAAGGAACTGTTATGAGACGCTTTAATGCAGGTGTTATCACCCTACTTATTATTGCTGCCTATTTTATCGCAACAGCTTTTATTCCAGATCTTTATTTGGCCTTCAATTATAAGTTGATTTTGGCCTTGCTTTTTGTGCTTTTGAGTTGGCAATCTAAGGGGAAATTTCTCTTTTTCTTGGGAATGGCTTTTCTGTCGACCTATATCCATGACCTCTTTAGATTGGACTATTCAGAATGGACCCTGTTTGTAGGGATTCTTATCTTGGGAATTGCGGTAGACCGTTTGAGCAAGCCAAGTTATAAGAAGAACTTTTCTTACAAGGTGTCTAAAGAACATGAGCGAGAGATTTTTGCTAAGACCTTATTTTCAGAGTCTGTTCAGGTGGTGACTTCACAAAATCTCGAAACTGTCTATGCCAATGCCGATTTTGGACGTTTGACTTTAGATTTGCGTCAGGCTCAGTTTATGACGGACCGACCTCAGATTGTGGTTCAGGCCAATTTTTCTCATGTTGTCATTCGAGTGCCTAAGGATTGGCAAGTGGATACACATGGGCTTCATACAAGCCTAGCAGGAGTGAAAGGCTACGATAGTCTGGGAGAGCGAGACTTGTCTAGCACTACAGTTTCTCTAACAGGCTCAGTATCCTTTGGACAGGTAACTGTCAAACATTGAAAATGATGAAAGGGCGAAAGCTCTTTTTTTCTTGAAAATCCTTCTTAGATAACATTGAATACGTTTACAAATAGTGCTATACTGATAGTGAAAATAATTGGAAAATTGCAATCATTTTTTTTAGAAAGGAGTTTCCTTATGAAACGGTTTAATGCTCGGGCCTTCTTGTTGCTTTTGCTAGCAGCTTGTTTTATCGCCAGTGCCTTTATTCCAGATTTTTGGATTATGGTCAATTATAATCTGGTTTTCTTCGTGGCCTTCTTTTGTTTTGGTATCTTGAATAAGCGGCCTCTCCTCATTTTTCTTGGTTTGGCCTTCTTATCACCCTATATTCATGACTTGTTAAACCTCGATTTTGCACAGTGGAATCTCTTTAGCGGTATCTTTCTCATTGGTTTGGCCTTAGAGCTTTTTTATGGCCGTAGTGAAAAGAAAGGCCTTACTAAAGACTATAAGGTTAATAAGAACGACCAAGAGGGACCTCATATTTCTGTTAAGACCTATATGGCTGAGGATAGGTATCGCATCTATTCTCAAGAAATCGAAACAGTTGATATGAATCTAGCTTTTGGTGAGCTTTGGTTGGATTTGAGTCAGGCCAAGTTTGCGTCAGATCAGGTAGCTGTTCATCTTGATGCTAAGTTTGGTGAAGTTCATATCCGACTTCCTCACGGCTGTGTCATGGATAGCACTGGAATTTCACATCCTCTATCATCTGTGAATGTGGATCGATTTGAATCTGATTTCGAGCAAGTTGAAACAAGGCTTCATCTGACCGGAAGTCTCTTCTGCACTGAGTTGGAAGTGGAGTATTAAGGGAAGTCCGATGATATCAGCTCTATCGTCAATTAGCATGGCTCCTATACAAAAGAAAGGAAATCACAGGTATGAGTGAAACGGTTATTCAAGTCACATCCCTTGGAAAACGCATCAAGGGAAAGACCATTTTAGAGGATATTAGTTTTGAAATAAACAAGGGCGATTGTGTCGCCTTGATTGGACCAAATGGTGCGGGTAAGACTGTCTTGATGTCCTGTATTCTTGGTGATAAAAAACCGAGCAGTGGTCAGGTCCTCATTGATGGTAAAGCAGGTAAGGCCAAAAATAAAATTGCGGTTCTACTTCAGGAAAATACCATTCCAAATAGTTTGAAAGTGGAAGAGCTAATTGCCTTCTTCCAATCTATTTCTGATAATCCCTTGACCAATCAAGAGGTGCAAGACCTCTTACAATTCAAGGAAGACCAGTACCAGCAGTTTGCGGATAAACTCTCTGGTGGACAAAGACGTCTTCTGGCTTTTGTCCTTTGTTTGATTGATAAACCTAAAATTCTCTTTTTGGATGAGCCGACAGCGGGTATGGATACCTCCACTCGTCAGCGTTTCTGGGAGATTGTCAATGACTTGAAAAAAGCTGGGACAACCATCCTCTATTCTTCCCACTATATTGAAGAAGTAGAGCATACAGCTGACCGCATCTTAGTTCTCCATCAGGGAAAACTCATCAGAGATACCACGCCATACGCTATGCGACACGAAGAGAAGGAGAAACAGGTTACTCTTCCAAGTCGTTTTGTTAGCATTGTTCATGGCCTGCCAGATATCTATGAAATCACTGAAAAGAGGGATGTCGTTAGCTTCATGACCAAAGATATCGAAAAGGTATGGCAAAGTCTTGAAAATTCGGGCTGTGGAATTTCTGATATTGAAATTCAAAATAAAACACTCTTGGATAGCCTATTTGATTCAACAAGGGAGGACAAGGCATGAAAGCATTACTAAAAATTGAATGGATTAAAACGTGGCGAAGTTGGCCAGTCTTTATCATGGGAATCGGGATACCTGTCGGATTTTTCCTCCTTTTTTCTAGTATCTTCTCAGCACCTACTCCAGAAGCTCAAAAAGAGTTCTTGCTGTCTTATATGCTGACCATGACTGGCTTCTCTATGTCTAGTTTTGGTTTGTTTACCTTTCCCTATATGTTGCAAGAGGACCGAATTGAACACTGGTTGACCTATATCGAGCACTCAAAGGTTAGTATTGCAGCTTATTATCTTTCTAAAATCTTTCGTGTGCTTCTAAACTTTATGGTTGCCATCATTGTGACCTTTTGTGTAGGTGGCTTTTTCCGAGATGTAGAGATGCCATTCTTTAGATGGGTAGGGTCAGGTGCTCTCTTACTTTTGTCTGGTCTGCTCTTTCTAGCTTTTGGTTTACTTATCGCTCAGATTAAATCTCAACAATTCATGTCTCTTGTGGCAAATATTATTTACCTTGTCTTGCCTATAGTGAGTGGTTCATGGGTTCCTATTTCCATGTTCCCTAAGTGGGTTCAGAGCATCTCTGAGTGGACACCTGTCTATCATGTCAATGAATTGGTCGTTAATTTTGCTATCAATGGGAAATTTTCATGGAAATCACTCCTGTTTATTGTAGCTTATACTGCAGTAGCAACAGGGCTTGCACTCTTTATCAAGTCTCAAAGGGAAAGTGATCACGGTTAAGGGAGAAATAATGGATATTTGGCAGAAAATGTATGAAAAGGCTCAAGCCTTGTATCAGCCACAGGAAGTCTCAGACTTTGTCTATGCTAGACA
>ENA-OZQZ01000557-OZQZ01000557.1-human-gut-metagenome-genome-assembly--contig:-NODE-557-length-8580-cov-5.041994_pt1 | contig 8580 bp, 6 predicted proteins | sample MGYA00243263_ERZ653933 | MGnify/ENA primary metagenome ERZ653933 (study PRJEB26926, sample SAMN06164633) | human gut metagenome | biome: ENVO:00009003; feature: ENVO:2100002; material: ENVO:00002003...
ACGAGATCAGCCTCGGTCTCGTGGGCTCGGAGATGTGTATAAGAGACAGATCCTGTACTATTATTTTTGTCTTTGACGGATCTACTTTGTCTTTTTCTATTATCAGGTTGTCAATGTGCTTGGCTTTGATGGTTCCTGATGTCGGGTTCACGACACTGTCTATCTTGCTGCAGATGTCGGCATCCACTGTTGAATATTCAAATGCAAGTGTTGTGTTGATGAGCTTGCAGTTCTTCATCACAAGGTTGTCGATGTAGCACATGCCCTGAAGGCTCTCTATGGTGCAGTTTATCAGGGTGAGGTTCTTTGCGTTCCAGCCAAGATACTCGCCCGATATGAATGAATCATATACGGTCACATTCTCGGTATTCCAGAATGCATCCTTTGAAAGCAGATTGGAGTTTCTTATCTCCACATTCCTGCATCCGTCAAATGAATAGTTGCCGTCAAGCTTCAGGTCGTCTATCTTCATATTATTGCTGTTCATTGCAAAATAGTCGCCTTTTGCTGTCACATGATCTATTGTCACGTCATCGCAGCTCCACAGTGTCTCCTCCGCATGGGTGAATGTCACATCCGTAAGCTCCAGACCTTTACATCTGCGGAAGTTCTTTGGCGCCTGGATGAGTGCACGCCTCACCGCGATATTATCAGTGTACCACACTCCGGCTCTCGCCATCTCAAACCAGTGACAATCCTCCGCAACAATGTCCTTGCTGTACCACAGCGGATACTTCCATTTGAACATGCTGCCGTACAAATTTATGCCGCGGCTCTCCTTAAGCGGAGACTCGCCGTCGTCAAATATCGTATCATATATATCGAGATTTTTTCCCATGAAAAGAGCTCTCTCACCTGTCAGAAACTCCTGTCTTATGATTTTCTTTTCTTCTTTCTTATCCATCTCGTTCATCTTCCTTTTGTATATTCTCTATTATATTATTGGCCTATTATCACCATGTTATCACTTCTGGCAAATGCGAATATGACTGAGCTTATGACCACCATGAGTGGCAGTGCAAACAGTAATATATTTATTACCTGAAATTTGCTATATTAACAGACTTATCCTCTTAAATTAAGGGATTCTCAACCAGTCTTCTTTATATTATAATCTACACATACAAGTCCGGCATGTAAATAGGGATCTCATGTCTGATATTTTGGGGAAACAACAATTTCAGGGGGTACATTATGATTTTAACATCAGGGGATTCTATCAGTATTTTTTTCAGACTATTACCTTATACGACTTACATTATTCCAATAGCATCATTCATCATAGCTGTGGTCATCGGCCTTTCCATACGGGGTAAGGCATGCCGTATCGAGCGGGACTATACCAGAACATCCGCCGATATCACATCTGTCAGAAGATTCAGTAAAAGAACCCATATCAACTATGAATACCGCGACCAGTCCGGAGTATTGCACAATGGTTTTCTTTCCGTCCGCGGTATAACAAATTACAACTCCATGTCGTCCATCGCAATATATTACAACCCGAATAATCCATCCGTATCTTATACGGAAAGAACTATGAACAGTGACAAAAATGCACCATTCATCTATGGTGGTGCGGTTCTGCTTGGAACTCTGGTATTTTTATGGAGAAGGCGCTGATTTCTCAGCGTCCTTTTTTATTACCTCCTGATGAGATCCTTTGCCACCTCACCGGCTATTATAAGCCCTGCGACTGATGGCACAAATGCCACGCTGCCCGGGATGTCTCTGCGCTCTGTACATTTGTGTTCTGCACCCGGAGGACAAATGCAGTTGTTTCTGCAGCTTATCGCCATATCTTCGATCGGCCTTGTCGGAATCTCTTCCGAGTATACGACCTTGAGTTTCTTGACGTCCCTCTTCTTCAGCTCTCTTCTCATGACCTTCGCAAGCGGACACACCTTTGTCTTGTATATATCTGCAACCTTGAACTGGCTTCCGTCAAGCTTGTTTCCCGCACCCATGCTGCTGATGATCGGGATATTCTTCTCCTTGCACTTCATGACAAGAGCAATCTTGGCTGTCACGGTGTCCACCGCATCGACTACGTAGTCGTAGCTGTCCCAAGGGAAGTCATCCGCATTTTCCGGAAGGAAGAAACATTTGTGTACCTCAACCTCCACATTTGGATTGATGTCAAGCATCCTGTCCCTCATAACATCGGTCTTGTACTTTCCAACTGTGCTCCTTGTCGCTATGATCTGTCTGTTGAGATTGGTCAGACACACCTTGTCGTCATCTATCAGGTCAAATGCTCCGACGCCGCTCCTGACCAGCGCCTCGCATACATAACCGCCAACTCCGCCTATTCCAAATACCGCTACCTTAGAGCCTGCCAGCTTGTCCATGGCTTCCTTGCCAAATAGCAGCTCTGTTCTCGAAAACTGTGTTAACATCTCTTATTCTCCTACTACGATATATATCCCACTACAACTATATACAAAATAAGTTTTTTTTCAACTGAAATCTTATTGCCCTTCGGGGGACGGAGGGGCCTGACCCCTTTTGAGGTTTTCACAAAAATTAAAGCCTTTTTGCCCCAAAAGGGGACGGAGGTACCTGTCCCCTCCGTCCCTGATTTATATTGAGTACATGTATCCGATCCGGTCACTGTACTCCCGGGTAAGATCGGCGATGGTTTTGTTATCAAGGACATTGTTGATGGCAGTCTCAAGGTCATCCCACACCTCTCCAATGACATCGTTCATGACCATGTTGGTGTCGCCATCCTCATCAACTCGATTATCGATCGGTGATATCCTGCCCTCAATCGCCCTTAGCACCATCCCAACCGTGATCTCCTCCGCCGGCATGTTCAGACGGTAACCGCCCCTCGGCCCTCTCACGCTTCTTAAATATCCTGCCTTTAGCAGAGAAGATGTAACCTGCTCAAGATATTTGTCAGACAATCCACATCTTCTGGCTACGGCTTTGACAGTAACCGTGCTGCCACTGTTTATCGATATATCTACCATGAGTCTCAATGCATATTGTCCCTTTGATGATATTAACATTTTTCCGCCTCCTGTTCATTGTTATATTTTACCTATAGAATTACTATGAATTAGTTTTATTTTTTTTTGGCAGGGAGAAAACAGGTATGTATTTACATTCCATGCTTTATCTCCATGCCAATTGCTTCCCAATTATTCTATTTATTTTTTAACCCATTCAGGTATTCCTCTACATAATGGATAACTGCTGCACCATCTCCGACTGCTGTCGCCACCTGGCGCACTGCCTTGGTCCTCACATCTCCCGCGGCAAATATTCCCGGTGTGCTGGTCTGTCCGGTCTCGCCTGCTGCAACGTAACCAGCGTCATCAAGCTCCACGACGTCACCGAGAAAATCTGTGATCGGGCTTGTGCCTATTGCTATAAATATACCGGCTACCGGAAGCGTGAAATCGTGATTGGCCTGTTCATCCGCTGCTGTCGGTGTCTTCACAGCAACCTTGAGCTCCAGCTTGCCCGGTGTTCCGCCTATCTCTGTCACCTGCGCAAATGGGTGAAATTCTATATTCTCAGTCTCAAGCACCTGCGCACCAAGTATTTTCTCACCTCTGAACTCAGCCCTTCTATGGATCAGATGTACCTTGCTGCACATCTTTGACAGATATAGGGCATCCTCAAGGGCTATATTGCCACCGCCCACAACTGCGACTTCTTTGTTCCTAAAAAACGCCCCATCACATGTGGCACAGTAAGAAACTCCTGCCCCTGTGAATTCCTCCTCACCGGGAACGCCAAGCTTTCTGTGCTTTGCACCCGTGGCTATCAGAACCGCCTTTGTCTCTATGCTGCTGCCATCCTCCAGGCTGACCTTCTTGTGATCGCCGTGATCCTCGATGGCTGTCACCTCTCTGTCATCAAACTCCACGCCAAATGTATCCGCGTGTTCTCTGAACTTCATACCCATGTCAAAGCCGCTTATGCCCGGCAGTCCAAGGTAGTTGTCAACCTGCTCTGTATTCACGATCTGCCCGCCGGAGAATGCCTCCTTCTCCAGTACCACCACGTCCATCATCGCCCTCTTGGCGTAGACTGCGGCGGACAGACCCGCAGGGCCGCTGCCCACAATAACCAAATCTCTCATAGTTCCTCCTTGTTTTTCAAAGGGCCGTCTTTATGTGTTCATGGTGCTCCCGGCTACGCACGACTCTGTCGCCTTGTCTTAGCTCCTGAATTGAACATCAGCCCATCAAAAGTCGCCTTTGGCGAGGGCTGACGCTACATGTCAAGTTTTCACAGAAAACTTGACACATTATTTGCATTCGCTCCCGCCCCCTATAAGGGCAGGGGGGCTCCCGCTCAGCAAGGAGCGACAAGCTTCCGTCGTCTATGTGCTACCCGCCTGGGAGCATCATGAACACATAAAGACTTACACTTTGAAAACCGTTACTTTTATTGTGTTTTTCAAAACTACTTTTTAATACTTGTCTTATTATTCTTGCAATATAAAAATTTAAAGACACTTCTAATGAGACGTCGTCTGACTTATTTAAGTCCCTTTAATTCTCTTTATATGCCTTTATTAATTCACAGGTTTTGGATACGTCTTCCTTGCTGTGTGCGTAGGATACGAACATTGCCTCAAACTGTGATGGTGCAAGGTAGATTCCGTTGTCCAGCATGTATGAGAAATATTTTGCATACTTTGCGGTGTCGCTGGATATCGATGTGTCCATGTCTACCACTTCCTGTTCTGTGAAGAATACGCTCATTAGTGAGCCTATCTGGTTGACGTGAACTGCGTCACCAAATGTGCTTCTGACTGTGTCGGCTATCTGCCTTGTGCTCTTTTCTATCGCCGGATATATTGTATCCTTTTCCTTCTGGAGTATGCGGAGCGTTGTGAGTCCGGCTGTCATGGCAATCGGATTGCCCGACAGGGTTCCCGCCTGATATACTCCGCCGAGTGGCGCCACCATGCTCATGACATCGCGGCGTCCGCCGTATGCTCCCACCGGCATTCCGCCTCCAACTATCTTGCCAAGTGTTGTGAGATCAGGCTTTACCCCGAAGTATTCCTGGGCACCGCCAAGGCTGAGTCTGAAACCTGTGATGACCTCATCAAATATAAGAAGTGCGCCGTATTTATTTGTTATGTCCCTGAGGAACTGAAGGAATCCATCATGCGGTGGGACAACGCCCATATTTGCGGCAACCGGCTCAACCACTATTGCGGCAATGTCTTTGCCCTCCGCCTCAAATAACTTCTTTACGCTGTCCTCGTTGTTATACTCAGCTATGAGTGTATGCTGTGTATACGACTTTGGAACTCCCAGACTGTCCGGAACTGACTGTGTAAGTGCTGCCGAGCCTGCCTTGACCAGAAGTCCATCACTGTGTCCGTGATAGCAGCCGCGGAACTTTACAATCTTGTCTCTGCCTGTAAATCCCCTCGCCACTCTGAGGGCACTCATCACCGCCTCTGTTCCAGAGTTGACCATTCGTGTCAGCTCCATTGACGGCATGAGCTCATTTATCAGCTCTGCGATCTCGAGCTCTTTCCTTGTCGGTGCGCCAAATGTAAGTCCGTCATCACAAGCAGCCTTCACCGCATCTATGACTCTGTCATCGGCATGCCCCAGAATTCCCGGACCCCAGGAGCAGACATAATCCACATAGGAGTTGCCATCCTCGTCAAATATATGTGAACCTTTTGCTTTCTTCATAAATACAGGTGTCCGTCCCACCGAGCCAAATGCCCTGACCGGTGAATTGACGCCGCCCGGAATTACCTTCTGTGATTTTTCAAATAGATCCTGTGAATTTGTCATTGCCATTCTTCTTTCTATAATTTATCGTCCTGTGTGAATTTTTATGATTCCGACTCTTTGGAAACGCCCCTCTCTCCTCCGTCGAGTGGGGCAGATCGTCGGAATCATTCCGAAATATGACTCCGTCATATTGATTCCGACTCAAGCCAATGTGCCACGTCTATGGCGTGATAGGTTATGATGATCCCTGCTCCGGCACGCTTCATGGCTGTCATGTTTTCCATTACGATCCTCTTCTCGTCTATCCAGCCATTTGCCGCAGCTGCCTTGACCATGGAGTACTCGCCGCTGACATTGTACACCGCTATCGGATAGTCCGTGTGGTTTCTCACATCCTTGACTACATCCAGATAAGCAAGTGCCGGCTTAACCATGATTATGTCTGCTCCCTCGGCGATATCCGCCTCGCACTCTCTCAGAGCCTCCCTGCCATTTGCGGGATCCATCTGGTATGTCCTTCTGTCTCCAAACTGTGGTGCAGAATGTGCCGCATCGCGAAATGGTGCATAGTAACCAGATGCAAATTTCGCACTGTAACCCATGATCAGTACATCCGTCAGCCCGTTGTCGTCAAGTGCCTTTCTGATGTAAGCGGTGTGTCCATCCATCATATCCGATGGAGCCACCATGTCCGCGCCGGCCTTTGCAAGGGATACAGCCATCTTGCCCAGATATGGAAGAGTCTCATCGTTGAGTATCTTGCCGTCATGGATAATTCCGCAGTGACCGTGTGATGTGTACTCGCACAGACAAATGTCCGCTATGACTATCATGTCCGGATACAGCTCTTTTATCCTCCTGACCGCTTTCTGCATGATTCCCTGGTCGTCGTACGCGCTGCTGCCCACCTCATCCTTGTGAGCCGGTATGCCGAACAGGAGAACCGCGCTGATTCCGGCGTCCGCCACTCTGCGAAGCTCCTCCTCAAATGTGTCGAGTGAATACTGGTATATTCCCGGCATGGAGTCTACCGGATTCTTGATCCCTGTACCCTCCGCCACAAACATCGGATATACAAGATCCTCCTTGTTAACTCTGTTCTCTCTAACCATATTTCTGATGGCCTCGCTGCCACGAAGTCTTCTGAGTCTTATCATATTATTGCCTCTTTTCTCTACATACATGTTCTCTCTATTATTCAAATGGGGACGGAGGTACCTGTCCCCCACTTCTGATGCTACCTGTGGGTATAGAATTCGCCAATGGATGATATAAGGTGCTCGATATCACCAACCTCCGGAACTATATCCGCATGATAACCAGCTTTCTCCAAAGCCTTCTCTGTCACATTTCCAAGTGCTGCTATGCGGATGTTTTTCATTATATCATGATTTTTTAAAGTACTTTCTGTATTATTCGTATGCTCCCTGCATGAATCAACATCATTCGGCATATGGTCCATGCCAGATCCATTTTTCTCTGCGTCAAGGACTTTCAGGAATCCCCTGACACCTGACGCGCTGACAAATGTGATCACATCCAGATCTTTCAGATACTGTATGCTCTCCATCCTGCGGCCAACCACATCATATACCGGAATCTCCTCGTATGTTACGCCGCCCTTATCAAGTATATCAAGCATTGTCTCGCTACCCTGAACGGCCCTCGGAAGGAGAAGCTTCTCTCCGTCATTCATCACATTTGCAAGTCCCATAGCAAGGGCGCTTGTGGTGTACTCGTCCGGCACATAGTCCGCTATGTAGCCTTCGGATCTTAACGCATCCCTTGTTCCGGCACCGACCACCGCAATTTTCAGATGAGCCAGTTTTCTGACATCTATATTCCACTCCCTGAGCCATTTGAAAAACAGGGTTATGGTGTTCTGACTGGTAAATGCCAGCCAGCTGTAATCTTCTATATGTTCCAGAGCCACGCGCAGCCTGTCCTTCTCCTCTGTCTGCTCCACACTCATATCCACTATGCTGTAGGACTGACCGCCGAGCGCATCTATTGCAACTCTCATCTTCTCGCGAAGCTTTGGCGTTCCAACTAGTCCAACGTGAACATTCTGAAGTGGTCCTCTGTTCGGTGCAGTAAAATCCAGTGCTGCATTTTCACCCACAACTATGATCGCGGGGGATTCCAGCTTTGCATCGTTCACCTTGTCCGCAATGGACTGTATATCGCCACGAACTATCCTCTGCCCTGGCATAGTTCCCTTGGAAATGACCGCGACCGGAGTATGTTCCTCCGCCCCAGTCTGAACAAGTCTCTCCATGATCTGTGGCAGTCTGTTCAGCCCCATCAGGAACACACTTGTCCCTTCCTGATTTCTGATGTAGTCGTAGTCATCTAAACCACCTTCATCAGATCTGTTTATGTCTGCCCGCTTGTGTCCTGTTATCACGTGAAAGCTTCTACTCGTTCCTCGGTGTGTCACTGGTATGCCACACACCTCCGGAACCGCCACTGCGGATGTTATTCCCGGTATCACCTGAAATGGGATCCCCGCTTCTAAAAGTGCGGTCACTTCCTCGCCGCCTCTTCCGAATACAAATGGATCGCCGCCTTTGAGGCGCACCACCATGTTGCCTTTGCGGCCTTCCTCAACAAGTATCTCGTTTATCTCAGGCTGCTTCTTGTAGTGGCTGCCCGCCTGTTTGCCGACGTATATCCTGCGGCAGTCCGGCTTCACCATCTCCAGAAGCTGGTAGGTGCCAAGCCTGTCATATATGATTGTATCGCATTGTTTTATGAATTCCAGGCCCTTCACCGTGATTAGTCCCGGGTCGCCGGGGCCTGCGCCTATCAAATATACCATTTTTTGCTCTCCCAGCACACCCAGCTTACATAT
>ENA-OZQZ01000565-OZQZ01000565.1-human-gut-metagenome-genome-assembly--contig:-NODE-565-length-8498-cov-4.747128_pt1 | contig 8498 bp, 3 predicted proteins | sample MGYA00243263_ERZ653933 | MGnify/ENA primary metagenome ERZ653933 (study PRJEB26926, sample SAMN06164633) | human gut metagenome | biome: ENVO:00009003; feature: ENVO:2100002; material: ENVO:00002003...
CTTTTACACGATTATTAGTATATATTTGACAATTTAATAATTATAGTATAAAATGGAAATCGTATATAAAGTAATTTGGATATTGAGGAAATTTATTATTATGAGAGATATGTTTAATAAACGCCAACGTTTTTCATTAAGAAAATATAGCTTTGGTGTGGCCTCTGTCCTTTTGGGAGTTTCAATCTTCTCAAATGCACAGGGTGCCCAAGCTGACGAAACGGTAGCACCAACTACCGCAGGTATGGAAACAACTGCTGAGCCAGATGTCGTCGTGGAGCAATCAACACCAACAACAGCATCAGTAGCTCCAGCAACAACAGAAAACACACCAAGTTCAGTCTCTACTGTGGCCTTGGCTAGTGAACAACCCCAATCAGTAGCTCAAAACAGCCAAGCAACTTCAACAACTAGTCAAACAGCAGCTAGTTCAGAAGTAGCTTCTCAGGCTGCATCGCAAGCGAGCTCTGAATCTGCAGTAGCGGCTGCTTCATCTGTAGTTACTAGTGCACAAGCTCTTAGCTCAGCAGCTGTAGCAGAAACTCCAGCTGCTGGTCAAGTATCAGCACAAACAAGTGTGGCTGCTTCAGTTGCGACTGTAGCAGAAACTGCCAGTGCAGAGTCTACGACTAACGCTGTAAATAGCGTCCTTAAAGTAGCGACTAGCGAGTTGGCTGTGACAAGCAGTGAATTGAATGCTGCTGAAGCAAGCCTTAACTCTGAAAATCTCATCAACGCTATGGGACTTGCGGTATCAAACCGTAGCCTTCGTACAGCTGATGCGGTTGCTGTTTTGACAAATGCTGGAGCAGGCTCAACAAACCCTGACTTGACAAACCTCGGCTACAAACTTGACTATTTACCAGGGCGTCAACAATACTTTGTTAACATTGACTACATCAACCACCTCAAAGTCGGTCGTGATAACCGTGGAGTAATGAGACCTTATGACTACGTTACAAACGGTAATTACATGGTTGTCGTTAACTATGCTAACCTTGGTATTATTGACTATGTTGATGAAGCAGGAAACAAGATCCCTGGATCTTCAACCTACCGTATCAATAACTCAACTGAAACAATTACAGCAAACGGTAAGACTTACAATAAAATCTACGATGCTGGTGTAACAGAACTTCCACCAGTACCAGCAGGATACCGCATCAAGTATGCAACTGCTGACAAATCAAAAGCTAATGCTTACGTAGATGTCTTGAAGTCAGAACGTCAATACGACTATAACAACGGTGTTGCAACTATCCGTTCTGAACGTTCTTGGGACCGTAACCAAAGTCGTGTCGTTGACCTTGTTCAATTTGCTAACGGTTCACAAGGTTTGGATGCTTCAATTGATGCCAATGGTGGTGGTCAATACCTAGCTCCAGGATACCGTTACCACATTATCGTTGAAAAAGACACTAGAGATGTCACTAAAGCAACAAGTCAAACAGTGACTTACACTGGTGCTGATACGAAGACACCAGCTGCTAACACTCAAAATGACTTTAGCTTCAACGGTAAAGAAGACCCAACAACTAATACAACAACTTGGACTGAAACGACTCATACTTATGGAACAGTTAAGACTCCGGTTGTTACTGGTTACTATGCTGATAAAGCTGTAGCAGGTGGTAAGACAGTTACTCCAGATGCACCAAATGCAACAGACACAGTGACATACAAAGCCTTTGGTAAATTTATCGCTGTGGATGAAAATGGAAATCCAATTCCAGGTGTATCAACAACTGCCTACACAAACGATCCAAATGATGCGACTAAGATGATTGCCATCGACAAGACGCTTCCAAGCATTCCTGGCTACACTGTTAAGGTTGTACCTGCCACACCAGGTGACTTGTCTAGCGATACTAAGGTTGTTTACGTTAAGAACGATCAAAAAGCAAGTGTTACTTACCGTGATGAAACAAGCGGTTCAATCCTTGAAACAGTTGCTTTGGCTGGTAAGTCTGGCGAAGCGATTAACTACTCAACAGCTGAACGTATCAAACACTATCAAGACCTTGGCTATGCCCTTGTGACAGATGGTTACCCAGCTGGTGCAAGCTTTGACTTGGATAGCACAGTTGACCAAGCTTGGACAGTAAGCTTCAAACGTGTAGCACTTGACTTTAATCCAGACAATGCACACGAACCAGGAACTCCAATCTACCCTAACCAACCAAACGGTCCAAAATGGCCAGCTAAGGATGCTTACCTTAAAGATGTTACTTACACTGTTCACTATACAAGCAAGAACAGAAATGCTAAATTGCCAGCAGACAGTGTTCAAAAGGCACAATGGAAACGTTCATTGACCCTTGATTCTGTAACAGGTGACATTCTTACTGCAGGTGAATGGAAGGCTGATAAGACTAAGTTCGACCTCGTAATCACACCATTGGTTAACGGTTATTTCGCCGATAAAGGCCGTGTGGCTTCTCAAGATGTCACTATGGACAACAAGGTTGAAACTGTTACTTACACTAAATTTGGTAAGATTATTGCCGTTGACGAAAAAGGTAATCCAATCCCAGGTGTTGAAGCAGTTACTTACACAAATGATCCTAACGATCCAACTAAGGCTGCCATGACACTTGTTCCTGAAGTAAAGGGTTACAAGGCCGAGAAGACTGCTGTGACACCAAGCAACCCTGGTGCTGATACAAAGGTTATTTATAAGTTAACTAACGCAGAACCCGCTAAACCGACAACTAACAAAGACCTTGGTACTATCGTTGTCATCTACCGTGATGAATATGGCAACCAAATCAAGATGCCACTCGTTATCACTAACTCTGTTGGTTCTGAAGTTAACGTTCACGGTGACCGTTATATCTACCGGAATGGTGTGAAATACGAATTGATTCGTCAAGAAGGTAAATCTACAGACAAGATGACAAAAGGTCAAACAGTCGTGACCTATATTTATCGTAAGGTCGAAGATGGCTCAACACCTTCAAATGGTAATAATGGTCAATCTGGAAATGGTGGAAATTCAACTTCTAAAGCTGTAAAAGCGGCCTCAAACGGATCTAAAGGATCTAAAGGTTCTGGATCAGCAGCCGATGGCGCTTCAGATGGTAAAGGTTCAGATAAGAAGAAATCTGGAAACAAAGATGGTAAGAAGGCAGATGGTTCTGATAAAGCTAAAGAAGGCGACGAACAATTGCCAGTAACAGGTGAATCAGATAACAACCTCGCAGCAATGGGTGTTGTTGTTATGGGACTTATGTCAGGACTTGCGGCTATGAATCGTCGTAAAAACCAAGACTAAGATTTCCACACCTTATCTCTCATAAATTTCAAAAATAAAATCTCTCTCGAGTGAATTGCTCGGGAGAGATTTTTTGGGTCTTTGTAGATAAAACTCAAGAAAGCTCCGAATGTTTGTGAATCTTTTAAGCAGTATTTAGCTTGATAAGGTACAATAGAGTAAGACAAAACGAATGAGGAGACTGTCATGAAGTTTTTACATACGTCAGATTGGCATGTGGGGCGAACCCTCAATGGCTGGTCTTTGCTGGAGGAGCAGGAGTGGGCCTTTCAACAAATAGTGGATTTGGCAATTCGTGAACAGGTGGATGGGGTCATCATTGCTGGGGATCTCTATGACCGTGCGGTTCCGCCTGTGGATGCGATTAAACTTTTTAATAAGACCTTGGCACGTTTGGTCTTGGAGGAGCAGATTCCCGTCTATGCCATTAGTGGTAATCACGATGGGGCTGAACGCTTGCATTTTGGGAGAGACTTTTTTCAACCTCAGGGTCTTCATTTAAGCACACGTTTGGAGGAGGCCTTTGAGCCGATTGAGTTGGAGGATTGCCAGATTTTCCTGCTGCCCTTTATTGATCCTATTGATGCTCGGATTTATTATAAGGACGATGAGGATAAGGAAATTCAAGGGATTGGTGATGCCTTGACCTACATTCTTAAGGACATGGAAAAAGCTTTTGATCTCGACAAGTCACATATCTTGGTGACGCATTTTGCAGTTTCTAAAAAAGAGGACCAAGATGGTCAAAGTTTACGAGAATTGATGCTGTCTGAAACCAGCAATACGGTGGGTGGGCTTACCAATGTGACCAGTGACCTTTTCAAGGCTTTCGATTATGTGGCCTTGGGGCATATCCATACCCGCTTTGCTAGTCCGAGCCAGCGCGTGCAATATTCAGGAAGTCCAGTCGCCTTTAATGTCAAAGAAGCCAAACGTAAGGAAGAAAAGGGTGTTTATATTCTTGAATTGGATGCGTCTGGTGACTTGTCCCAGACCTTCCATTCTCTAGAGGTCAGACGGCCAATTGTGACCCTTCAGGAACCTTTTGAAACCTTGATGTCACCAGAATTTTATAAGGAAAATCCTTGTCAAAAGGCTTGGTTTGCTTTTGATATTCAACTGTCCAGTCGTAAGGAATTAGAAGGTATCAATGTGCGTGCCCGTCTGGAAGAAATTTATGGGGCAGACATTGTGGAAATCACCTTCAGTCGTTTGGGTGATGTCAAGGAAGAAAACGTGACTGTTGATCAGCACTTAAAAGATTTGGAAATGCAATCGCCGCAGGAAATTGTTTCTGATTTTTACCAGACAGTGACTGGGGGCGATGTCTTGTCTGAGAGACAAACAGCCCTTGTGGAAAGTATTTTTGAGGAGATTGGAAGGAGCCGACAATGAGACCAGTCCAGTTAGAATTGACCAATTTTGGACCTTATCGTAAGGAAGTCATCAATTTCACCCAGTTTGACCATGCTCCTCTCTTTTTGATTGGTGGGGACACGGGGGCTGGTAAGAGTACTCTCTTTGATGCCATGACAGTGTCCTTGTTTGCGACAACCAGTGGTGATCGTAATGTCGAGGAGATGCGGTCGACCTTCGCTAGTCCAGAGGATGATTTGACCAAGGTGACTTTTTACTTCCAACAAGGTAACCATCTTTACCGCATTGAGCGAATTCTCCAGCAGGAGAGGGCCAAGAGGGGTGGTGGTACGACCATGCAAAAAGCAACGGCTTCTCTAGTCATTGTAGATAAGATTGGTGGTCAAGAAATTGAAAAGCTTGGGGATAAAATCAAGGAAGTGAGTGACCAGATTGAGCAGATTTTGGGTCTCGATGCTGAGCAGTTCAAACAGATTATCCTTCTTCCGCAAAATGATTTCAGTCGTTTCTTGAAAGAAGATTCCAAGACCAAGACTCAAATTTTGAAGAAAATCTTTGGAACGGGTATTTTTGACCGTTTTCAAAAGAGTTTGGAAGAGCGTCTTCGTCAGAGTAATAAGGATATGGATAAGCGCCAGGCTCAGCTAGATGGCCATTTTGCCAGTCAGGTTTGGTCTGAGGAGGAATTAGCTGTTCTGGCCCAAACGCCAGCCTCTGAAAAATTGTTACGTCTTGAAGACCTTTTGGCACAACGTCAAGAAAATCTTGAAGAGCAGAAAAGCATTTTGAAGGATGCCCATGAGGATTTGGCTAAGCTGCAAAAGAGCTTACAAACTGCACAAGATGTAGCAAAGATTTTCCAAGAATTGGAGCAAGCCAAGGAGCGTTACCGTCTGGAAATTGAGGAAGGTGCTCAGGAACAGGCAGAGGCTAAAGTGCATCTGGAGGAATTGCAGTTTGCCCAAGGGTTGCAGGAAACCATTAGTAGCTTGAAGCAGTATCAGAAGCAGTTGTTGCAAGTAGAACATGACCTTGAAATTGCTCAGGAGGAATTAAAGGCTAAGGAGCAGGCTTTTGAGGAAGTCAAGGCTCAAAAAGTGGCACTTGCAGCTCAGACTGAGGATTTTCTTCAAAAAGAAGAGAAACTGGAAGCGTGGAAAGAGGCTATTATCTATGCCCAGAGTCTTGCCCAAGAGCAGGAGAAAATCAAACGGTCGAGTGCTAACTACAAGCAGTTGGAAGAAACTTATCAGCAGGCTTCGAAAGAGATTGAGTCTCTAAACAAGTCTTTGACAGATTTGGAGGCCAATCGTCTTAGTTTAGAGAGTTTACATGAGGCTGAAAAACTCTTCCAGTCTGTGGGCTACAGTGTGGATAAGCAACTGGCTCAGGCCCTGAAAGAAATAGAGGCCTTGAATCAGGAGTTAGAAAAGACGGAAAAACGTCATCAAACCTTATCTTTGGATAGTGACCAAGCTCAAGAAATCTTAAATGAATTGGAAGAGAAGTTAAGAACGACTTTGGCTTCACGTCGTCAACTCATGATTGCCCAGTTGCAGGCAGAATTGAAGGATGGACAGCCCTGTATGGTCTGTGGTTCCTTGGATCATCCTAAGGTCGATGGGACACAGGCTGATGAAACGGCCTTGAAGGATCTCATGGATCAGGTCGAGGAACTTCAAGCCCAAAAAGAAAAGCAAGTCGCTATCTTGTCAAATCGTCAGGCTACCTTGAGTGAAGTTGAGACTAAGCGCCAAGATCTGCTTGACCAAGTGGTTAAAGTTAAGTTATCTCTTGAAAAACACTATCAAGAACTCGAAGAGCAAGTTAAGGGACAGTTTGATTTTGACTTTTCGGAAGACTATGAAGCAGACCGAGGGCAAACCTTGTTGAGTGGTGTTGAGAAGCATTATCAAGAACTCCAAAAACGCTATGATAAGGAAGAGTCAGACCGTGTCCATTATCAAGAGGAGTTAGCTAAGACTCAAGAAAAGGCGACAGATTTGGCTGAGAGCTATCAAGAAGCTAAGGCGGCGCTTGACCAAGCTAAGGAACGCCTAAAAGACTTGCAGGAAGCTCATCCAGAGCTTGAATCTGTTGAGGTTTATCAAGAACGGATTTCCCTTGCGAAGCAGGAGTTGGACCTCTATAATAAGCAGGTCAAGGAAAATAGTGAAGCTTACAACCAACTTCATGCCGACATTCAAGGCATCAAGGGGCAACTTGAGAGCTTGACCAAGTCTAAAGAAAAGACCAGCCAAGAAACGAAGCGTTTATCGGTTGAGTTGGACCAAAGTCTTAAGGCTGAAGGGGCCCTCACCAATGACCTAGAGCAAATCCAGCTTTGGCTGCTTGAGGTGAACAAGCAGGCTATTCCTAAGCTTCAGGCTCAATTGACAAGTTACCAAACCCTTAAACAAGAATTGCAGACCCAGATTAGTAAGGGCCAAGCGCTTCTTCAAAATCAAGAAAAACCAGATTTGGCCGCTTTAACCCAAGAGGTCCAAACCAGTCAGAAAAGTTACGATACGCAATTAGCTCAGGTCTCTGTCATGGAGAAGGGACTTAAGGATGCGACGGCTACTTATCAAGCAGCAAAAAACCTTCAAGACAGCAATCAAGAGGCCTTTAAGGCCCACCAAGAACTCAGTGATTTGGTTAAGGTGGTTAAGGGAGAAAATACTGCTCTAACTGGTCGTCTCAATCTTGAGGTCTATGTTATCCGTCAGTATTTCCAACAAATCTTGGACTATGCCAATGCCAACTACATCGGTCTCTTAACGGATAATCGCTATTCCTTTGTCTTGAGCGAGGAAGGACGCAGGGCGCGTGATCACTTTGGTTTGGATATTAACGTCTATGACCAGTTGACAGGTAGTGAACGCTCCGTTAAATCCTTGTCTGGTGGTGAAACCTTTATCGCCGCACTGGCCATTGCCCTATCCCTCTCAGAAGTTGTGCAAAATACCAGCAAGGGTGCCGTTGTTGAAGCTCTCTTCATCGACGAAGGTTTTGGTTCGCTAGATAAAGAGGCTCTCACCAAGGCTATCGCGGTCCTAGAACAAATTGGCGAAAACCGTATGGTCGGTGTCATCAGTCACGTGGACGACATGAAAGAAGGCATCGCCCAGCAACTAGCCATCATCAAGTCACATGATGGTAGTAGCCGCATTAAAATTGTGGATAAGGGGTAAAATATAAAAACTATATTGCTGTCAATTAACGAGAACCAAAAGATATATCCTATAACAGGAGTCCATTTGAATTACTAACATTCATCCAATTTTACTATTAGGGTGAGGATAAGATGATAGTTAATAACCCTATTAGATTGTACTTGGATGTAGGTTTTATGTGATATTGTGTTAAGCTTATCAATATAAAATCAGAAAGATTAATCGTAGGTAACGAAAGTCAATAGCTAAAGACCGCTTTCACTGGGAGTTATGGCTGAACTTGAAATGTGATAATATTATAGTAAAGTACTGAGATGTTAAGAATTATACTGACTCCCAAAGTTAGACAGGAAAAATCTAACTCTTTGGGTGCAGTTCAAATTGAAGTAGCAACATTTTATGTGACGCTTCATAAACCAGCACCCCATCACACCATGGGAAGTCTTAAGATTGATACTTAAACACATGTTATTAATGAAGATGGGGATATTATAAAGGGATTTTATGCAGCAGGAGAAGTAGCTGGAGGTCTTCACGCTGGGAATCGCCTTGGTGGAAATTCCTTGACGGATATCTTTACTTTTGGACGTATCGTTGGGTAAACATCTATAAACGAGAATTGCTGTCTCTTATACACATCTCCGAGCCCACGAGACCGAGGCTGATCTCGT
>ENA-OZQZ01000587-OZQZ01000587.1-human-gut-metagenome-genome-assembly--contig:-NODE-587-length-8291-cov-5.030840_pt1 | contig 8291 bp, 4 predicted proteins | sample MGYA00243263_ERZ653933 | MGnify/ENA primary metagenome ERZ653933 (study PRJEB26926, sample SAMN06164633) | human gut metagenome | biome: ENVO:00009003; feature: ENVO:2100002; material: ENVO:00002003...
GAGATCAGCCTCGGTCTCGTGGGCTCGGAGATGTGTATAAGAGACAGATTTTATGTTTCCTATATGTAATGTTAGTTTATATAGTCCTTAATCCCCACAAAAAAACCAAGACTTTCGTCTCGGTTTCATCTCATCTTATGACACGACATGTCCGTCTTTGTCGAAGGTATAGAGTTTACCATCGATGAGGACAGAGCGGTTTGTGTATTTTTCACCTGTTTTAGGGTCCAAATAGTAGGTGTAGTTATCGACTGTGACAAAGCGTCCTAGGACTTGTTTGCCTTCAGCGTCGAAGTAGAGGACCTTGCCGTCAACTTCTTGGAAGCCGGTCACTTTTTCACCTTTGTCATTGTAGTAATAGTTGTCACCTTTATCGTAGACGATACGATTGCGATAAGCTGGTTCACCCTTGCGGTCAGCAACTACACCATTGTCATCAGCATTATAGGCTCTGTCTCCGATGACAAAACGTCCTGTTTCAAGGTTTCCGCTATCTCGGAAGTAGTAGTCCTTGCCGTCGATGGTTTGCCAACCTGTCAGAGCAGCTCCGTCGTTGCCATAGTAGCGTGTTGGGTAGTATGGGAAGCGTGGAGAACCTTCGTAGTTGTATGATTTTGAAAAGGCGTTGCGTGTCATGATACCAGTCAATTGGTCAAATTGGTAAGTCTTACCATTGATTGTGACCTCTGTGCCTTTGGCTTGGCGGCCATCGTCATAGAAATAGTAAGTGACGTCATCAAAGGTCTTCAAGCCAGTGACTTTTTGACCATTTTCATAGAGATAACTTGTGCCGCTACGATCCGTCTGCAATTGGTCAAAGTGGATGGCTTTTTCTTTTGCCGCATCAATACCCTTGGCATCAAAATTAAAGGTTACACCGCGATAAGTAAGGGCCTTGTTGGTTGTTGCAATGGCAACGTTTGTGGTCACTTTTTGGCCATTTGGTGCGGTGAAGGTCATTGGTGTTGAGTCGAAATGGTAGAGGTGTCCATTAAGAATATCCCATTCGTCAAAAGTTGACCATTGTGATTGGCGGACGTTACTATATTTAGATCCAAGAATCTTACCATCATATTGATAAGGACCTTCTTTGATATTACCGTCGTTATCTGTGACATAGACACCTTCAAGTTCATACGAATTTTCACCAGTACGCTTGAACTCAGGATAGAGACCGTTTGTCAAGAGTTTTCCATCTGGGCTAAAGAGTTGAGAGTTGATAACTCCTGTGTAGAGGTTTCCTTTAGGTGTGTCGTTATCAGAATAGTCGCTACCATAATAACGGTTGCCATCAACTTCAAACCAACCTGTCTTGAAGGCACCATCATTGCCAGCGTAGTAGATAGTTTCAGAGAAGTCACCATAACGACCAGTAGATTTATCATGGTAGAAGGCATTACGAAGGACAGCACCAGTGTCTTTGTTGGCAAAGTAGTGGTTATCACCTAGGTTGAAAATCTTTCCTCGAATTTGTTGTCCCTTATCGTTGAAGTAGTAGAGGTCCTTGTTAATAGTTTGGAAACCAGTGACCTTTTTGCCATTAGCATCGTAGTAGTACCATTCTTGATCAGTACCTTTAACAAATTGATTTCGATTTGTGGTTTGGTCAGCTTTAGTAGTCGCCACACCATTGCTATCAAAGTTATAGACCGTACCGTTTAAGGTAAGTGAGCGATTTACCCACTTGTCACCTGTATTTGGATCGAAGTAGTAAGTTTTACCACCAACAGTAACCAGTTGTCCCTTGGCTTGGACACCATATTCGTGGAAATAAAGGTTCTGTCCGTTAATGGTTTGGAAACCAGATACGGCTTTACCATCAGCTCCGAAGTAGTACCAAGAGTTGTCTCTATTGATAAATTGGTTAGTTACTGGATTTCCATTATCTTTATCGAAATAGTAGATATCGTTATCGTAGTAAAGGAAGTCCCCTTTGACTTGTTGACCACTATCATTGAAGTAGTGAAGGCTACCATCTACCGTTTGAAAGCCATGAAGCGCTTTACCGTCTTTACCAAAGTAATACCAATTCCCCTTGTCGTCAGAAACATAGCGATTGGTTACCATGATACCAGTCTTGGGGTCAAAATAATACTGTTCACCATAAAGCTCTTTGGTAATTGTCTTATTGTGTGCTTGGCTACGGTCTATAAAGGTTGTACTGAATCTCATTGTACCCGAGAAACCTTTAGTTGCCTTGAAGTCACTCATGTAATACCAATTCCCAGCTTTATCCGAAACAAAGACAAAATTAGGTTGATAGCCAGTAGCATCAAAATAGTAGGTGTTACCATTTTCAGTGACAAAATCATCTTTAACCATCTTGCCATCTTTGTCGAAGTAGTAATAGCCTGAGTATTTGTGATTGGCACCATCAACATAGTGGAGACCTGTTACGCGACGTCCATTGTCTTTATCGAAATAGTAGCTATCACCATTAATAGTGACGATTTCATTTTTAGCTTGTCGACCATCTTCGTGGAAGTAGAGATTAAATGTATCAATGGTCTGAGCACCAGTGACGGGTTTACCATCTTTGCCGAGGTAATACCAGTTGTGGTTGTTGTCTTCAATAAACTGGTTGCGTTTGTTTGTTTCAGGTAGAACTGCTGTCAAACGACCTTGGGCATCAGCTTTGTAGGCTTGACCATCGATGTTGATAGAGGTATTGGTTACCTTACGTCCATTGGCTTTGTCATAGTAGAAAGATTGTCCATTTTCTGTGATAATCTCACCCTTGGCTTGCTTGCCATCCTCGTGGAAATAAAGGTCGAAATGGTCAACGTTTTGGGCACCAGTCAGATTTTTCCCGTCTTTAAGGTAGTACCAGTTGCCCTCAGCATCGCTCTTGAATTGACCGCCAGAAACGACAGCAGTTTCAACAGATTCCAGTGCTTGGCTGTTTACTTCAGTGACTGTGTTAGCTGTTTCTGAAGTTGAAGTAGCAGTTCTCGTTTCGCCACTAGACAAATTGTAAGTGCTACTTGCTTGGTCTTCTTTAAGGACTGGCTGCTTATCAGTTGTGACAGTAGCAGTTGTATCACTTGCCTTATTGGTTGCGCCTTGATCAGCTTTTGTCGTAGCTACAGTTGTTTCTGTGACGACAAGCTCAGGATCCTGGCTGACGCTTTCAGGTGTGCTAGCTGAGGTAACTTGATTTGTAGCTTGTTCGTCGGCAGAGACACCAACTCCAATCAATGAGGCACCAAGTGCCAAACCAGACACGGCAATGGTAACCCATTGTTTTTTCACTTTATGAAGTTTAAAATGAACTTTATTTTCCATAAAATTTCCCCTTTTCCTTTTTAATGACCCCATTCTAACATCTTTCATTAGAAGAATCAAACGCATTCATAAGATTTTCATGTTTTTTTCTAAAAATTGAAAATTCTTTCCAGATAAGGATTTGAGAAACAAAAAAGAATGCTAAAGGACCACTTTAGCAAGCTCCTTTTAATCGAGATGTATGTAAAATTAAAAAGTAAGCATTAGGAGTCCCCATTTTTGGCATAGCATTCAACAATAAAAGTATAAAAATACAGAAAAAGGCCCATTTAGACCAAGAAATATGGTATAATAGTTCGGTATTTCGCAAAAAATGGAGTATAAAAATGAGTATTTTTCGTAAAAAGGATGTCGGTCTCGCTCAGACTGAGATGAAACGACATCTGACCCTTAGGGATGTGGTCCTACTGGGAATCGGTGCCATGGTTGGTACAGGAATCTTTACGATTACTGGTACCGCGGCATCGACTCTGGCTGGTCCTGCCCTGATTATTTCGGTCTTGATTTCAGCCGTGTGTGTTGGGATGTCAGCGATTTTCTTTGCTGAGTTTGCCTCACGTTACCCATCAGCCGGTGGTGTCTACGGTTATCTCTATGCTGTCTGGGGGGAGTATCCTGCCTGGATGGGTGGCTGGTTGACCATGATTGTCTTTATGAATGCCGTATCCAGTGTTGCCTCTGGTTGGGGTGCCTACCTCAAGGGTCTACTGGCTAGCTTTGGTCTTAAGTTGCCTCAAGCCATCAGTGGACCTTTCAATCCCAGTCAAGGTACTTACATTGATCTTTTGCCAGTCTTGGTCTTGGTCTTGGTGACAGCTCTTCTTCTCATGAATTCTAAGCAGGCTTTACGTTTGAACTCCCTATTGGTAGTGCTCAAGTTTTCAGCCTTGGCAGTCTTTATCTTAGTGGGGCTCTTCCATTTGAATCCTAGTAACTGGGCAGATTTTGCGCCATTTGGCTTTGGTCAGATTTATGGAGGAAAAACTGGGATTATGGCAGGTGCCTCCCTCATGTTCTTTGGATTCCTTGGTTTCGAGTCTATCTCTATGACCGTAGATGAGATTAAAGAGCCGCAAAAGAACGTTCCTCGAGGTATCGTTCTTGCCTTGATTATCGTGGCTTCACTCTATGCAGTGGTTTCGCTGGTCTTGACAGGAGTGGTTCACTATACCAAGTTGAATGTTGATGATGCTGTGGCTTATGCCCTTCGCTATATCGGTATTTCTTGGGCAGCCAACTACGTCTCTGTCGTTGCAATTATGACCTTGATTACGGTATGTATTTCAATGGCCTACGCTCTTAGCCGTATGGTTTATAGCCTGGCGCGTGATGGTTTCCTTCCTCAAACCTTCCAAAAGGTTTCAAAGACTAATAAGGTTCCACATCATGCGACACTTTTGACAGGCGTATTGTCAGCTATCTCGGCAGGTATCTTCTCTTTGGCCAATATGGCATCCTTGGTTAACATTGCGACCTTGGCTTACTTGGTCCTCTTGGCTATTGCCCTAATTATTCTTCGTAAGGACAAGGGCTTGCCACAGAAGGACGAGTTCAAGGTTCCATTTGTTCCGGTCTTGCCTATTATTTCAATTATCGTCTGCCTTTCCTTTATGAGTCAGTACAGTTGGCAGACATGGTTAGCCTTTGGTTTGGCAGTGTTAATCGGTTCAGTTATCTATGCCTTTTACGGTTACAAACATTCTAAGTATTAAGATGAAAATGATAGTGCCATCTGGCCTATCATTTTTTGATATAATGGAAGGAAAGTAAAAGCAGGAGTAGATTGATGAAATCAGACCAGATGTGGCAAGCCTATAAGATTTTAAATCAGTCAATCGGAGATAAGATTGATGCCTGGGCCTTTGGCGTGGAAGCAGATTATTTGGCAGAACTCGTATTGATGTGGCAAAAGACAGCAACCAGTTCAGCTTTTGACTTGTATGCAGTGGGGAATGAACCATTGCCCAAGGAAAATGAACTGAGCATCATTCTTGATAGTAAGGAGAATGCTATTTGTATTATTGAAACGACGAAAGTTGAGGTCATCCCATTTAAAGAGGTTTCTGAAGACCATGCCTACAAGGAAGGTGAAGGAGACCGTAAGTTAACCTATTGGCGAGAGCTTCATGAGGATCTCTTTAGCAAATGGTTGCATGAGGTTGGACTACATTTTAGTCAGGACAGTCTAGTTGTGTTGGAAGAATTTAGAGTAGTTTACCCTATAGATTGAAAGTTCCCAATATCTTGGGGACTTTTTACTTTAAGGAAAGATTAACCTTTCTTTAAGTCTTGTCTTAGGTTTCTTGTGTTTAATAGAGGCATCTCAAAAGTAAGAAAGAGGTCTAACATATGACATACAAAGATACGAAACAAACACAAGAACGTTACGCCATTAAAAAATCATCAAAATGGAAAACAGCGGGTTCAGTACTAGTAGCGAGCTTAATTTTTGGTAGCTCGGTCGTCTTAAATGAAAATAAGGCTTCAGCCGATGAGACTAACACCGAATCAACACTCTCAACGGTTACGACGGGTGAAACCACTGCCGATTTGATTGAAGAAAGTGTTCAGACGGAAGATTCGTCAAATACTAGTGAGAAAAGTACAGACACTGATACAAGTACTACAACTACGACATCCGACACGGTTTCATCAGCAACAAGTTCAACATCCGACACAACAGAAACATCGTCAAGTAGTGAAACATCTAATCAGTCAAGCACATCTTCAACTTCAGAAGCCAGTTCTTCTGAAACTGCTGCAACAACAAATAATGAAACTTCAGAAACGGCAACAACTACTACAGATGAAAGAAGTGGCACTAGTACAAGCTCCACTGAAGCGACCACTTCAGAGACAGCCTCAGTTCTAACTAACAATGCTTCAGATACTACGTCTGAGACAACAACTGAGTCTAGCAGTGATGATTCAGAAAGCACGACGACCACTATTACCTTTAATGGGACAACTGTGGTAACGAGTAATAGTAGCACAGTAACAGTTGACGGCACTACCGTTACCATTAATCAATCAGGTTCATATACTCTAACAGGTAATGGTTCAAGTTATACTATTATTGTTGCTGGTAGCGTGACGGATCCAGTTACAATCTACTTGGATGGAGTGACCTTAACAGATTCGTCAATCACTTCTAATTCTTCAGCAGAATTGACGGTGAATGTTCTTTCAGACAGTTCCATTTCTTCGACCTCTGCTAATGCCATCGAAGTAGCTGGAGCTTTGACCATCACCAGCGGTACTGGAAGTAGCTTGACACTTTCAAGTACTGAAAAGCACGCCATTAAGGCTGATAGTGTAACGGTTGACTCTGTAACGCTTGATTTGACTTCTGAGGCCAAGGATGGCATCAATGCGACGACAGCTGTAACCATTAAAAATGCTACAGTTAACATCACAGCAACTGATGATGGTATTCAAGTCGAAGACGAAACAGATGTGAATAGTGGTGATTTGACAATTACCGACTCAACGGTAACCATTAATGCGACTGATAAAGGTATCACGGTTACGGATGAATTGACCGTTGAAGGCAATTCTAAAGTAACGGTCGTGGCGGGTGACGAAGGTCTTGAAGGACGCTATATCAATTTGACAGGTGGAACTGTTGACATCACTGCTGGAGATGACGGTATTAACGCCACTGAGTGGACGACCAAGGACAGTGCAGACACTTCAAGCCTAACCAACTCGACTTCTGACTTGGAAAATGAAGTTGCCATCAATATTGATGGTGCAACGGTAACTATCTTGGCAGGCGGTGATGGTATCGACAGTAACGGCAATGTGACTGTTAAGAGTGGTTCTCTCTATGTCGCTCAGACAAGTGCAGATAATGCCGCTATCGACTATGATGGAACAGGTGTTATCTCAGGTGGTACCGTATGGGCCATTGGTAACCAAGGAATGGCTCAGGCCTTTACAACAGGTTCAAGCCAATCTTACATTATGGCTAATATCTCAGGAAGTGCAGGGGACACCATTACAGTCACTGATAGCTCTGGAAATGTTGTTGCAACAACGACAGCAACGTCTTCATTTGGAAATGTGGTCTTCAGTACCGAGAGCCTAACTTCGGGTGAAACTTATACCATCACGACCTCAAGTGGTTCAAGTGTCACTGCAACAGCTACTGAAGAAGGGACAAACAACGGTCCTGGTGCTGGTGGAATGGGTGGCTTCCCAGGCGGTGGCTTTGGCAATACCTCAATGACTGATAATTTCGGAGGCTATGGCGGACCGACTAGCTATGGTGGTAGCTCTACCAATACCGGAAGCGTTAACACACCTTGGGGGCAATCAGATTCGACAAGTTCTGAAAATACAACAAGCACAAGTAGTACGACTTCAACAAGTCAGACGTCTAATACAGGACGTCCAACTCCACCAAACTTTGCAAGTCAAACAAGTAACTCAACGTCTCCAAATGTGAGTAGCACAACTTCTACGACAGCAAGTAGCACAAGCCCATCAGCTCAAGGCTCATCAAGGACTAATGCTTCAGACCCTGAAGTAACATCATTGATGTCTGAAGTAGCAGTTGCAAATCAGTCAGCAGAAGTACAGCCCGCACAGGCAAGGACAGATAAGACAAGTAGCACCCAACAACAAAATCAAGAGACTGCTGAGAAGTTGAATAAGATTCCTACTCAAAATCAAACTTCTGAAGCATCAAAAGGTCAGTCAGTCTTAAGTCAAAAGGAAAATGTTAGCTCAGTTGTACAAACTAATTTTGCTCAGAAACAACATACAAGCTCTAAGGCTAATCAGTCTGCTAAAAGTTCACAAAGTAGCCAAGCAAACCAATCAACGTTACCAGATACTGGTGATGTGAGTAGCTTGGGATTAGGTGCATTAGGAGCTGTACTTATGACAACATCATTTGCACTTAAAGGAAGCAAGCATTCTCGTAAGTAATTTCAGTTTAGAAAACATATAAAAAGAAGTTCTCTTGCCAAATGGCTTGAAAACTTCTTTTTTGTCTTATT
>ENA-OZQZ01000589-OZQZ01000589.1-human-gut-metagenome-genome-assembly--contig:-NODE-589-length-8273-cov-3.335240_pt1 | contig 8273 bp, 5 predicted proteins | sample MGYA00243263_ERZ653933 | MGnify/ENA primary metagenome ERZ653933 (study PRJEB26926, sample SAMN06164633) | human gut metagenome | biome: ENVO:00009003; feature: ENVO:2100002; material: ENVO:00002003...
AGCGTCAGATGTGTATAAGAGACAGGTTCCGAAGGCGTCTCCATGTGATTGAAATCCACCTTTCAAAACCGTTCATCTTAAAAGTATGCGCTGCGATATGCTTATCAAGGAGCCTTACATGTTCTGCCGTGTAATCCCGGCCTTTGCTGCCTATAAGCACACCCGTATTGGAATCCTTACGCACACGGAATGAACTTAATTTGTCCTTGATGACCGCTGTATCGCCGAGCCTTGACAATCCGAGCCACAAGTCAAAATCAAGTATATACGGTATATCATCATCAAAACCGCCTGTTGCAATATAGTCGTCTTTGCGGAACAGGGCACACACCGGATTGCCCCAGAAATTATTCAACATCACGGATGTCTTGGCAATTCTGGCACCTTTTACTATTCCGTTACCGGGCCAGTGCATGTATGAACCGGTTATTTTATCATCATTATCCACAAGATCTGTTCCGACAACGACAAGTGAGACCTCCGGGTGCTTCTCAAGAATCATCACACTCCTGCTTATGCAGTCCGGATATATACAATCATCTGCCGGTATAAGCTTTACATACCTGCCGCTGCAGCTGCGGACGCATTTATCCCAGTTGCGGCTCATTCCAAGATTGGCTTCATTGACAATGAGCTTTATCCTGCCATCTTTGATACTCTTCACTTTATCAACCGTATCATCAGATGAACAGTCATCCACAACCACTATTTCTATGTTCTTATATGTCTGGTTCAGAATCGACTCTATCGTCCTTACTATGAACCGGCCGCTGTTATATGCCGGAATGCATACACTTACAAGTTCTTCGCTCACTATAAGCACCTCGTTATTTGTGTTTTATCTGAAGGATTCCGAGGAAGAAACTTGAGAGAATCATCTGGATTCCTACAACAATTGCCGTAAATGCCGGTATCGTAAGTCTCATCATTTTATCTGCCTCAAGGATTCCGTATGAATTCTTCGCCCATACATTAACTGCCATAATTGAACATACAAGTCCGATTATAAAAAGGATAACTCCAAAAAGGATTCCTTTCTCAACGGTAAAGAATTTACCAAGCTTTCCTACCGGCTTGACCGGAATGAATCCCGTTGAACGCGCATATCCTTCCGTAAATTTGGAAAACATCACCATGTTCACACCTAACAGTATCATTGCCGATGAATAAAGCATGGTATGTACTCCGAGACCGGCACCACCGATTGATACATGTCCCACAAGTATTGCCAACATAAGTCCGAGTCCAAGTACAAGAAGGAATATTCCCGGATAGAGGAACAACCACTTTGGACTGTGCATGAGAAGGAACTTAAGATGTCTCCAGCCGTCCCTCCATGTGTGGAGATGAGGCGCATGGCTTCTTCCGTCTTTCTTAAGTGTCGTAGGAACTTCTGCAATCTTAAAGCCGTAAAGTGTCGACTTTACAACCATTTCACTTGCATATTCCATTCCGGTTGTCTTAAGGTCTATACTTCTCATTCTCGCGGTATTATATCCTCGAAGTCCGCAATGGAAGTCGCCTATCTTGCTTGAATAGAAGAATCTTCCTATAAATGAGAGCACCGGATTTCCGATATATCTGTGTGAAAACGGCATGGCGCCCTTCTCAATTCCACCCTTGAAACGGTTACCCATTACAAGATCATATCCCTCTCTTAACTTCTCAACGAAAGGCATAAGATGTAAAAAATCATAACTGTCGTCAGAGTCTCCCATTATTACATATTTACCGAGTGCCGCATTGCATCCGGCAATAAGCGCTGCTCCGTAACCTTTGGTCTCGACGTTGACAACTCTGGCACCGTTGCGCTGTGCTATGTCTATTGAGCCGTCTGTACTTCCGTTATCGGCGATAAGTATCTCACCGTCCACGTTGTTCTCGTACAGGAATGTCTGCGCCTTCTTAATACATGTCTCCAGCGTTTCCGCCTCGTTAAGACACGGCATGAGTATGGTAAGCTCATATTTAAATTCATTTTCAGCCATAATAAAACCCTCCTTAGACTGCCATTCTTATATATATTTCCCAAAAAGTCAATGCGTGAAACATAACCGCGGCAAAAATAATCCCGCCACCGATATCCTTTTTGATGATACATCTGCTGTTTTTAAGCGGATACACTGCACAGAACAGAAGCGGTATAAAATATCTTCCCTGAAGTCCGACTATATGCGCTGAGCCTGCCGGTGTCCAGAATATCCACATTGATATAACTATTATAAATATGCTCACTGCTGCCGCAGATAGTGAAATAATCCTCTGTTTCTTATTAAAACAGATTTCCCTGCCTTCGCAGTTAAGAAGCGTAAGCACCATAAGCACTGTAAATCCGGCTGTCAGAAAACCCGATGTATATATCTGCAGCCAGCCGAATCCGCTTGCAAACATTTCGGCGTAATGTGTTCCGCCCATAAGGAAAAATGTGTTAAAAAGCATGCAAAGTGCTTCTTTCGGGTGAGTAAACATCCGTCTTAGCGTAAATCCTTCGCTCTCGGTCCACATAAGTTCATTCTCGCTGCCCGATGTAGATGATGACACATCTTTAAAAATATTGGAATTAACTGCCGCAAATGTCACAACCGCCAGCAGTATCGCACTTGCTACCACCACGGGGTACTTAACTTTCTCTCCGAAATTACGTTTCGGGATCATAAACAATAATAACAGAAGCGGAATATAAATTCCACCCTTAAATGCCGACATGAACACTCCTGCGCATACCATTACTACGGTCTCGGCAGGTCTTATTGTCCGGTCCGAATAAACTGCATTCATGACATATGCCATGTATAAAAAAATAACCGCATACAAAACACAATCTTCCGATATGCATACCACTCTCGATGTCATCATAGGCAGAAGCATAATAAGCGCAAGTAAATTTTTACCGACCGGTATTTTCTTAAGTGCCGTATATGTTATCACCGAATACACCACAAGCATCAGCAGTCTGGCAAGCGTATATGTCATAACACCGCCAAGGCCTGTAATCCGGCCTGCTAATATCCCGATAATTGCCGGCAGATAAAGTATCACGGCTGCCGGGCTGTAATTATACACATCAGCACTGACTTCTACCAGTTCGCTTCCGTCGCATCCCGCGGTTTTAAAGAAGTTTTTGGCAGTTTTAATGTAATTAGTTACACTTATGTTCTTATCAAGGTCAAGGTCCGCAAAAGTCCGCCTTGCATAATATGTACCTTCACTGCCCGTATCCCCGGCACCGGTAATTCTGTTGACGGTACCCATTACGTGATACAGATGATTGGTCTCATCGGCACCCGCATTCGGTGTGATTATAAGCGTAAACGCTATTCCGAGACATATACACGCGGCAAGATATATTTTATGGACAGGTGATTTTCTGACAAACACAAGGTAATAAACCACAACGGCCGATATGATAAGAATTAATGCAATCACATCATAATACCGGTAAAAATATATAACATCCTGTCCGTATCTGCCCGCTATATCACCGTATCTGTACCATTTTACCAGATATGCCGTAACAGCCATTACAGCCACCATGACAAGGCATGGAATTATTTTATATTTTTTGATACAAGATTTGATACTGTCCATTCTATATTCCTAATCTTCTGAGTGTATTGCGCAAGAGTTCTTTCTCAATCGCAATTGTGTTTTTAGTTAAATTTAATGTCCTGCTGACATCCTTCATTTTAAAGAATGAACTGAAAATTCCCTTAAGATATGCACCGGCAAGTCCTTTTCGTGCAAAATACACTATCTTTACAAGTATTCCGGCGCACACCGGTACAAAGTTCAATACTTTCTGCCACGGTGCAAAATTCTTATACATAAGAAGCATCGAATTGCGAGCCGAGAGGCTTACTTTAAATGCATTATGTCTTGAACCGCTGGCAGCACTTCCGATGTGCAGTGCCTTCGCCTCAGGTTCATATACGTTCCGCCATCCGTAAATCTTAGCTCTGTATCCTATATCAACATCTTCAAGATATGCAAAGAAATTCTCATCAAAATACCCTATTTCATCGAATACATTCCGTCTGTAAATTGCCGCTCCCGCGCAGGCGCTGAATATATCGCACTTTCCGGTATATCTTGAGGCTGCCTCATCGCGGCCTCTTGCAAATCCCCAGCCGAGCACACAGAAATAATCGCCCGCGCTGTCAATAAGCTTTCTGTTGTTATATTGGAGCATCATTGCCTGTGCCGAAAACACATCTGATTCTTTCTCAAGTCTGTTCACAAGTGCACCTACCATATGGCGTCCGGCAACCGCGTCATTGTTAAGAAGTATTACATATTCAGAACCGGATGCTTTGATTCCGTCATTTACAGCCTTGGCAAAACCGTAATTATTATCAAGCGGAATTACCTCAAGCAAAAGTTCACCCTCGCTCTCTTCTACCACCTGAAGACTGGCATCCTCGGAACAATTATCCACAACAATGACATCAAAATCCTTGTAATCCTGTTTTTTTAATGATGCAAGACATTCCCTCAGGCATTTTTCTCCATTATAATTAGGTATTACAATTGATACTTTACTCATAAATACCTCCTACATCTTAACGGTAATCTCAGGCGCATATACCATTTTCAGGCCCTTTGTACTTCCTTTGTGTGCGTATAAATTCCTGTCCCCGGAATCAAGCACCTTATCTAACGCACTTTTTTTAACCATAATTCCATATCTCGGCACAACTACCGCTTCCATGTCAACGGCTGCCATATTAAAATCACCCTTAAACCACGCCGGGCTGCCTTTAAGAGATTTCGTATATCCGTGGCCCGTACGGGCAATTCCGTTATAAAGATATCTGCCTCCGGCTGTAATCTTTGGAACAATAATATCGGCATCCGTAAGAACCGCGCGGCTGACTGCAAGTCTTGCAAAATCCTTTGAAAGCTTCATATCAGTGCGTAAAAGTATTACATAATCTGCCTGTACCGCTCTTATATCTTCATCTTTTCCGTCATAGGACGGATATGACGTTACACATTGCACATCCGGAACATCGATAAGATTAACCCTGTAATATCCGGGATCGTCAAGCTCGCATACAACAGTGCCATCACCAGTATATTCGTTGAGTGCCCTGCGTCCGGCATCGAAAGCATATTGCTTGTTAAAAGGGTTGCCGGAGGTTGAATTTTCTCCGGATTTCCAATGATAAAGAATTTTATCAACATGCTCAATCACTTTACATTTATCGACGCATCTTAAGAACAGATCATAATCCTGTGCGCCGTCATATTTACTTCTGAATCCGCCTGCCTCTGTTACTATTTTCCTGTTAATCACACAGAAATGACAGATATAATTATTGGATAAAAGAAGTGTCTTATTATAATCCGGTTTTCTGTACGGTTTAAAATAACGTTTAAGGTCCGGACTGACTTTATCTTCGTCCGTATACACCATGTCCGCACCATAATTTACTATGCGGTTTGCCGCCTCATACAAAGCATCCGGTTCCAGTATATCGTCGTGGTCAAGAAAGGCAACATACTCGCCCGATGCCACATCAAGTGCCTGGTTGGAATTGCCTGATATTCCGAGATTTGCTTCAAGGCTTACATATCTTATCCTGGCATCATCGCCCATGACTTCATCTATCACTGCATCAACTTTATTCTCTCCGCCGTCGGCTATGCATAACTCCCAGTTTCCGTAAGTCTGTGCAAGCACACTTTCCAGTGTCGCCTTAAATGCCTCGTGCTCGACATTGTATACCGGCACAATAATGCTTATGAGCGGATTACGTGCAAATGTATACTCTTCATGAATCTGTTTTTCTGTTTCGGTTTTCCCGATATTGCGTACATATCCGGTACCTTTTTCCACAATTTTACCGCATAATTTTACTATGCCGTAACGCTCCGTATATGCTTTTATTCTGTCAACGATTTCACTCAATCCAAAACACCTCTTGTTCTGTCATATCATACCCTTATGGAAAAATCAGAACGCTTAAGCGAAAGATTAGGGTTATAATATGGGTCGCCGGCCTCCATAACTTTGGCCCAGCGTTCCATCATGTTATTGGTTTCGCCCATGAACCTTGCCGCTTTTTCAGGTGTATCCTCAACACCACGGCTCTTTGATTCATAGTGATACAATTTTGCTTCAGGATTATATACTATAAGATATCCTCTCTGTCTTACACGGAGACAGAAATCAACATCATTAAATGCCACCTTAAAAAGCTCATCAAGTCCGCCGACCTCGTCATATACGGATTTGCGCACAAGCATGCACGCAGCCGTAACTGCGCTGTAATTCTGCGGAATGACCGCCCTCGCAAAATAACCCGGATCATCACCTTTAATTCCCGCAAATGCATGACCGGCAACTCCGCCAAGGCCGATTATTACTCCGGCATGCTGCACGGTTCCATCCTCATAAAGAAGTCTGGCGCCGACTATACCGACTTCAGGTCTTGTTCCAAAGCTTACAAGTTCACGCAGACAGTCTTTGTTAATCATCTCCGTATCATTATTAAGAAGCAGCAGATATTCACCTGACGCTACGGCAGCTCCGTAATTATTTATCTTTGAATAATTAAAATCTCCGTCATAGTAAATTACTTTGACGCAGTCGTATACGGATTCAATCTTTTTATAGTAATCAAAAGTAGCCTGTTCCGTACTGTTGTTCTCAATTACGATAATCTCATAATTGGTATAATCCTGTATGCCTATTATTGATTCAAGGCACTGCTTAAGATCGTCAACATGGTCCTTGTTAGGTATAAGAATTGATATCTTAGGATTACCTTCAATATCATATCTGACCCTGTTATATCCCGGTCTGTAACCCTCGGATACATGTGCTTTAATTCCAAGTCTGTCAAAATGCGCCTGTGCGGCCCTGATTCCGGCATCATAAGCGTATTTTTTACTCTCCGGATTCATCGCCGTTGAATTCATATGGCATCTCCAGGTATATAATACCTTCGGAATATGCTTTATATTGGCTGCTTTCTCGGTACAGCGCAATATCAGGTCATAGTCCTGCGAGCCGTCATAGTCGCTGTTAAATCCGCCGACTTTCTCATATAATTCTCTTGAAAACACAAAAAGATGGCAGATATAGTTGTTGTTATTAAGCATATCCGGTGAAAAATCCGGTTTAAAATGCGGCATAAATCTCTTACGTGTTCCACAGTCGTATTTGTCTTCATCGGAATATATTACATCAATCGTGTTGTCTTCGTTGATTGCGGATGTACATTCAAACAGTGCGTTCGGTCTTATTATGTCATCATGATCTCCGAGAACTATATAATCGCCTGTTGACATATCAAGTGCCGCATTGGTATTGCCTGATATTCCGAGATTATCTTTCAGTGCAACATACTTAACACGGCTGTCCCCCTTACATACTTTGAGGACTGTTTCCCGCATTTCATGTCCGCTTCCGCTTCCGTCGGCGAGACATAACTCCCAGTCAGTATATGTCTGGTCCATAACAGATTTGAGCATTTGAGCAAAATATTTCTCGTCAGGTCTGTATACAGGCACTACTATTGAGAATTTCGGATTCACGGGAAACCTGTGAGATCGCTGCATCATAAGAACCGTTTTCTTAGGTTCCTTCTGCTTAATCCATTTATCGTAATCCATTGATTTCTTATCGCGTGAAATCTTGCGAAGCACTTTTTTGGCTGTTTCCAGTACGCCTCGCTGTTTCATATATGACATAGCGATTGATGCGAGTCTGCCAAAGCTCTTATCGGTGCTGTCCGTTCTCTTCGATAAATCAACATGATGGACAACCTTTTCATTCCCGGATGTAAACACTATGTCTGTTTCATAATCCGAACCCAGAGGAAAAATTATCTTAAATCCGGGGTCCTCGATTAATTCATCATCCTGATAATAATCCGAAATATCAGAACGCGGAACTCTTTCTACAACGCAGTCAGCCGGTTTCCCGTCTTTTAGCACGCTTATATTTACAGGATCCTTATACGCACACCAGCCTGTAACGTTGATATGGGAATCCTTTTCAAGCACAGCATCCACCGCGCCCGAAATCGTATATCCGGCTTTTCTGAAGCTCCTGCCGGATACTGTGTATTTCTGTATATATACTTCGTCCTGCCATGCAAATGTGACAACGACTTTCGCTTTCCTGAATTCTTTCGGAACATCAAGAACAAACTGATATTCGCATGAAAACATAAGGTTATCCCATTTATAGCAGAATCTTGACCTTGTATTGTCACTGTCTCTTATACACATCTCCGAGCCCACGAGACCGAGGCTGATCTCGT
>ENA-OZQZ01000643-OZQZ01000643.1-human-gut-metagenome-genome-assembly--contig:-NODE-643-length-7765-cov-7.444877_pt1 | contig 7765 bp, 8 predicted proteins | sample MGYA00243263_ERZ653933 | MGnify/ENA primary metagenome ERZ653933 (study PRJEB26926, sample SAMN06164633) | human gut metagenome | biome: ENVO:00009003; feature: ENVO:2100002; material: ENVO:00002003...
CGAGATCAGCCTCGGTCTCGTGGGCTCGGAGATGTGTATAAGAGACAGAATAAAGGTACGATTTTAAATGTTAACAATGAAGCATATAAAATGACACAGGCTTTAGATGCAAAATATGTATTAACGCCAGTACTTACTATTTATAGAATGGTGGAATCTGCACAGAGAGAAAAATATCCTCTTTTTGATGATAATATTAGAGAATACCTAGGATCAAGTGGTACTGTAAATAAAAAGATTAAAGAGACACTGAATAATCCATTAGATAGAGTGAATTTTTTCTTCTATAATAATGGTATAACAATGATAGTTAATGATCTTGGAACAGAGCATAATAAGAAAAATGGAAGAGAATTTGAAGTGTTTGATCCACAAATTGTTAATGGATGTCAAACTGTAAGTACAATTTACGATACATTATCTAGTTTACCGCCTTCCACTTTAGATAGGGAATTTGAAAATACTTATGTAATGGTTAAAATCTTAAAAATACCTTCAAATGATAGTTCGTTAAAAGAGTTGTATAAAAACATTGTACGCTATAACAATTCTCAAAATACAATAACAGAAAAAACTTTTACAGCTAAGTCAGATGTATTTAGAAGGATTAAGGCCGAATTTGAAGCAAAAGGATTGCTTGTTTGTATAAAACAAAGTGACAAGTATACATATACTACAAAATATAAGAAACCAACTGCATTAATTGAATCGAATAAATTATTTATGAAGAAATTCGGTTTAGAAGAATTGACAAAGGTTAAAGATTTTATTGTTGATTTAGAAAAACTGTTACAGGTATTTGTATCATTTGATAAAACTCCGTTAGTAGCAATTCAGAATAAATCAAAGTTATTAAAACAAGATGATAATTTAAATTCTGATGTTGTAAAGTTTATTAAGAATCCGATAATAACATCTAATGATTTATTATATTTATATTTGTTATATTTAAGAGCTGAAAAGGAAAAGAAAAAAAGTGAGGATGGAAAATCGCCAAATCCGTTTTATTTAGTGTATTGCTTTTCTAAATATGAATGTATGGGGGATCCAACTCAAATATCAGTAAAATTGTCATCGAAAGATGCAATTGATGATATTGTAAATAAATATACATTAACTTTAAAACGTTATTACAGAACGTGGGTAAAGAAAAATCCAGGTAAGGAATATAATGATATGATTAAATCACAGATTAATGTAGCAATGTTGGATGATGCAAAAGAAAGTGTGGAAGAGGTATTGGCTCTTTTGTAATTTTGTATGTATATCGTCATGTTAATCTATCGTTCTAGCTATTATAATAAGCACACGAAGTTTGCGAAATCTGGAGCATTAAATTAACATGATAAATTGGCGCAGGAATTGTTTCCTGCGCCAATTGTTATGTTAAATTATAAATGAGCTCATTTATTAACAAGCCCGTAAATATAGTGATTACACCACTTCCCATGTAGTATAAGATAATCATGCAATAGCCCCTCCTGCACGAAGCCAAGCCTATTAAGAAGCTTCATCGAAGGCACATTCCCAGGGTGGACAACCGCTGTCACCTTGTGCATGCGAAGCTCATTAAAGGCAAGCTTGGTGCAGAAGCCGACTGCCTCGGTGGCATACCCCATGTGGTGAAACTCACTGGAAAATTTATAGCCAATTTCACAGCTTCCGTAAAAAGCCGGAGCGATATTATGTATACACACAGTGCCAATAATCCGGCACGGATTTTCTTTCTGAAAAACATAAAATCTGAAAAGCTGTGATTTGACAGCCATATTGTATTCATATCTGAGCACCTTCTGCAGGTGCTTCACAGTATAAAAGTCCGGCACACGGTCTATTTCATACATTTCGAAAAGCTCTTTATCCCTATTGTAAAAATCCAAAACCTGCGGGGCACAATCAGCGCGTAATACCTTAAGAAGCAGGCGTGGGGTCTCATATTGAAAAAACATATTTTCCTTCTTTCACATTTGGTGTATCATGTAATTATTCAAAACCACCTCACGCACATTCGCAAAAGCGCACGATACTCGTGCTTTGTCACTGCTACGCAGTTAATTTTGCTCATATGTGTGGGGTGGCTCTATTCGAGCCACCTTGAGAACAAGAAAAACTGCTGCTTACATGCGAGCATGACGCATCAGCTTTTCTTGTTCTCAGTGGTTCTGAATAGTTATTGTATTATAATAGATTATAACACATGGAGCAGACAAATATGACACAAGATGAAAAATATATGAAACAGGCAATAAAACAGGCAAAAAAAGCATATGCACTTGATGAGGTGCCGATAGGCTGCGTAATTGTAGCCGGTGACAAAATCATCGCACGCGGTTACAACCGCAGAAATACCGACAAAAATCCACTCGCTCACGCTGAGCTTTCTGCCATCCGTAAAGCCAGCAAAAAGACCGGAGATTGGCGTCTTGAGGAATGCACCATGTATGTCACCCTTGAGCCCTGTCAGATGTGTGCCGGAGCAATAGTACAGGCACGCATTCCCAGGGTGGTAATAGGTGCCATGAATCCGAAAGCAGGCTGTGCAGGCTCAATCATCAATCTACTGCAGATGCAGCAGTTCAATCATCAGGTGCAGACAGATATAGGCATCTGCGGCGACGAATGCAGCACTATGCTTTCTACTTTCTTCAAGGAGCTGCGAAAGAAGCGCAAGCTTCAAGGGGAGTAAATAAATTGTGGTTAAAACCACAACGTAAGGCACGTAAGCCCCGGGTACCGGACTCACACGTACTCTCCCGAAGCGCGAATAGCGAAGAGGTTTAGATACTGTAGAAATTATGCCCATGAGACACAGAAACGCCACGGCATGGACGCAGGGGCGAGGAGAACCGCGCCATGGACGGCGCGTTTCGACGGTTTCGTCAAGTATAGAAAAAACTCAAGCATAATTTCGTACAGTATCTTAGCCACGTAGCGTAGCGACGGCGGGAGAGTATGTGTGCGCGTCCGGTACCCGGGGCTTGCGTGCCGTACTCATCCCACAAGAAGTTGCAATAAATCTTGACAAAACCCTGCATAATAGCGTATACTTAAGACTCCGAGCAGCCGGGGTGGTAGCGGTACCTTGAACCAACAATCCGCTATAGTTGGGGTGATGCTTCGTAGAGGGCTTAAGCGGTGGAGCTGCCCTCCATAAGTGGCGTTGACGTCTGGGTCTTGCGCAATGGAAATCTATGAACCGTGTCAGGGTGGGAACACAGCAGCACTAAGTAGAAGCTTTCATGTGACGCGAGGCAGCCTGGAGGGAGTTAACTGTGGAGGTAACGTCTGTTGTGATGGTTCGAAGCGAGGCGCTCGGATTTTTAGCGTATAAAAAAGAGGCGAATTTTCGGTTGTAGTGGCACGGTTTATACGCACGAAATAAGGAAAATCGAGGCATACAATGATTCAGGACATTGCACCACATACGTGGGACATAACATACAAAAACATACAGCCGGACCCGGACAGCAGGGTCCTTTTTTTTAGCAGGGGACAGCTTCTTGTGCAGCAGGCATCGGACAAGCCTGCTGACGAATCCAATCAGGATATTCATCAGATAAGCTTTCCAAGATATGAGGATATAAAAGCAGAATGCCCCGATGCTAAATATCAGTATCTTTTTACACTTGACGATACTGCCTTTTTCAGGGTGGCACTGTCACATGCTGACAAAATGCATATACTGGAAGTAACAGGTGGCAAATTCATAAACCGGCACTATATGCGCAGCGCGTCACCGAAGGAGTACGTGCTTGCCGCGATAACTGGATTTCATCTGGATGGCTGGTATGATAAGAACCATTTCTGCGGCAGATGCGCAAACAGGCTGGTAGAGGACGATGTGGAGCGCATGCTCAGATGTCCGGTCTGTGGCAACATGGTTTACCCGCGCATCAATCCGGCTGTGAGATAGTGGGAGTTACCAATGGAGATAAGCTGCTTTTGACAAAATACAATGGCAGAGAGTATAAAAAGTACGCACTTGTGGCAGGCTTTAACGAGATAGGTGAGTCGCTTGAGGAGACCGTGCGCCGTGAGGTCATGGAGGAAACAGGACTGCGTGTGAAAAACATCAGATACTACAAATCGCAGCCGTGGGGCTTTACCGACAATATACTTGCGGGATATTTCTGTGAAGTTGACGGAACAGATGAGATTGAGGTTGACATGCAGGAACTTTCGATGGCAAAATGGGTGTCAAGAGAAGAAATACCTACATCCCTAGAGGAATTAAGCCTGACAAATGAAATGATTTCTGTTTTTCGGCTTGACAAAGGCGATTTCTGAATGTATAGTAAAACAGTAGGAAATGAAACAGAGGTGCTATAAATGAAAATTTCAACAAAAGGACGTTATGCTCTTCGCCTTATGATGGATCTTGCAGAGAACAACACTGGTTCACCCATCAGCCTGAAGGATGTAGCGAAGAGACAGGATATTTCAGATAAATATCTTGAACAGATTATATCCATTTTAAACAAGGCGGGCTACGTCAGAAGTGTCAGAGGCGCCCAGGGCGGCTACATGCTGAAGATGGAACCGCAGAACTACACAGTCGGCATGATTCTCAGACAGACTGAGGGTAGCCTTGCGCCGGTAGCATGTATAGAGGATGACGAGATAGTCTGCGACAGACAGCAGCAGTGCGTCACATCTATTGTGTACAAGAAGATCAATGATGCAATCTCAGGTGTGGTTGACAATATCACCTTGCAGGATCTGGTAGACTGGCAGAACGAGAAGAATGGAAATTATGTCATATAAAGAAAGAAGGTTATCATAGATGAGCAGATTAATTTATTTGGATAATGCAGCAACCACACAGGTATATCCGGAGGTTGTGGATGCAATGCTTCCTTACTTTACAGAGCATTACGGCAATCCATCAGCTATATACAGCTTTGCAGATGAGGCAGAAAGAGCAGTGGATCATGCCAGAGGAGAGGTCGCAGACCTTATTGGAGCTAAGAAGGATGAGATATATTTCACAGGCGGCGGCAGCGAGTCCGACAACTGGGCATTAAAGGCCACAGCAGAGGCATATGCTGCAAAAGGAAAGCACATCATCACATCAGCCATCGAGCATCATGCAATTCTTCACACAGCACAGTGGCTTGAGAAGCATGGCTTTGAGGTGACATATGTGGGTGTTGATGAGGACGGAAAAATCAAGCTTGATGAGCTGAAGGCAGCCATCAGACCTGACACAATCCTTATCTCAGTTATGGCGGCAAACAACGAGATTGGTACCATCCAGCCGCTTAAGGAGATCGGAGAGATAGCAAAGGAGCATGGCATTTTGTTCCACACAGATGCGGTTCAGGCATTCGGACATATTCCGATTAATGTAGATGATATGCATATCGACATGCTCAGCGCCAGCGGTCACAAACTCAACGGACCAAAGGGCATCGGCGTGATGTATATCAGAAAGGGCGTAAAAATCCGCTCATTTATCCACGGCGGAGCACAGGAGCGCCAGAGACGTGCGGGAACACACAATGTGCCGGGTATCGTAGGACTCGGCAAGGCAGTAGAGCTTGCAAAGGCCAACATGGCAGAGCGCAGCGCATATGAGACAAAGCTCAGAGACCACCTCATCGAGAGAGTGACAAGTGAGATTCCATATACACGCTTAAATGGACACAGAACAGACAGACTGCCAAACAATGCAAACTTCTGCTTCAGATTTATCGAGGGAGAGTCAATGCTTATCCTGCTTGATCAGGCAGGTGTATGCGGCAGCTCAGGTTCAGCCTGTACATCAGGCTCACTCGACCCATCGCATGTGCTCCTTGCAATAGGACTGCCACATGAGATAGCACACGGTTCACTGCGTCTTACATTATCAGAGAAGACCACTCTTGAGGATATCGACTATACAGTGGACAAGTTAAAGGAAATCATAGCAAGGCTCAGAAGCATGTCACCGTTATACGAGGATTTCGTAAAGAAAAACGGCAAATCTGAGGCATAAATGATCAGGTTAGAAATTATAGTGACTATCACATCATTAATATATACATGAAAATTAGGAGGAACTAAGGACATGGCATACAGTGAAAAGGTAATGGACCATTTTAACCATCCAAGAAACGTAGGAGAGATGGAGAATCCAAGTGGTGTCGGCACAGTAGGAAACGCAAAGTGCGGAGACATCATGAGAATGTACCTGGATATAGATGACAACGGCATTATTCAGGAGGCCAAATTCAAGACCTTCGGATGTGGCGCAGCAGTTGCAACAAGCAGTATGGCAACAGAGCTCGTAAAGGGTAAGACAATCCAGGAGGCGCTTGAGGTTACAAACAAGGCAGTTATGGAGGCTCTTGACGGACTTCCACCTGTAAAGGTACACTGCTCACTTCTCGCAGAGGAGGCAATCCATGCGGCACTCTGGGATTACGCAGAGAAAAACGGTATCAAGATCGAGGGACTTGAGAAGCCTGTAAATGATATCAGCGAGAAGGAAGAGGCGCCTGAGGAAGACTATTAATGAAAAAGAAGGTTGTAGTAGGAATGTCGGGCGGAGTAGATTCGTCAGTAGCGGCATATTTATTAAAGGAACAGGGATACGATGTCATCGGAGTCACAATGCAGATATGGCAGGACGAGGATGTATTTAAACAGTCACAGGAGGGCGGCTGCTGTGGGTTATCCGCAGTGGAGGACGCCAGACGAGTGGCGGCAGTGCTTGATATTCCGTATTATGTGATGAACTTCAAGGCTGATTTCAAGAAATACGTCATAGACTATTTCGTGTCCGAATATGAGCGTGCATATACGCCAAATCCGTGTATCGCCTGTAACCGTTATGTAAAATGGGAGTCGCTGCTTCACCGCTCGCTCGAGATAGGAGCAGACTATATAGCAACAGGCCATTATGCCCGCATAGCACAGCTTCCAAACGGCAGATACACCATAGCCAACTCAGTCACAGCGGAAAAGGACCAGACATATGCGCTTTACAATCTGACTCAGGAGCAGCTACGTCGCACGCTGATGCCTGTGGGAGAGTATGAAAAGCCACAAATCCGCCGTATCGCAGAGGAAGCAGGTCTGCCGGTAGCGCACAAGAGCGACAGCCAGGACATATGCTTCGTGCCGGATCACGACTATGCCTCATTCATCGAGAATGAGACAGGCAAAACCTATGAGCCGGGAAATTTCGTGGATGAATCGGGCAATATTCTAGGCCGTCATAAGGGCCTCATCCACTATACTATCGGACAGCGCAAGGGGCTTGGAATTACAGCCGCAACGCCTTTATTCGTGAAGGAGCTGCGTCCGGCAACAAATGAGGTCGTAATCAGCACAAATGAGGCACTTTTCTCAGACACCTGTTATATCAGCGATATAAACTATATGGCACAGGAGCACATCACACCGGACACCCGCAGCATAGGAAAGGTACGCTACTCTCACAGGGGAGCTGACTGTACACTCACACCTATGGAAAACGGCATGATAAAATGTGTATTTGACGAACCACAGCGCGCTATGACACCGGGGCAGGCAGCGGTATTCTATCAGGATGGGAATGTACTGTGCGGTGGAACAATTGAAAAGATGATGGTAAATTAGCAGGACTTTTGAATAGTCGCGAATATATTATAATAGAGCAGACAGCATAACTAAAATGCCGTCTGCTCTATTAAATTAGTACGTTGATGATGCATGTAAGTATGGGAGTTTCATTGATTTCAAATAGTAGGTTTTGTAGGTCTTACTGTAAGCTGTAAACCGAGATGCTGAAAAATATTAA
>ENA-OZQZ01000651-OZQZ01000651.1-human-gut-metagenome-genome-assembly--contig:-NODE-651-length-7727-cov-5.685740_pt1 | contig 7727 bp, 10 predicted proteins | sample MGYA00243263_ERZ653933 | MGnify/ENA primary metagenome ERZ653933 (study PRJEB26926, sample SAMN06164633) | human gut metagenome | biome: ENVO:00009003; feature: ENVO:2100002; material: ENVO:00002003...
CTCGGAGATGTGTATAAGAGACATAATAAAAAGCCAAACAAAAAATCCCGACGGATAAATCCGTCGGGATAAAAAACTTTGGAAATTAAATTACTTAACTTCAACTTCAGCGCCGGCTGCTTCGAGCTTAGATTTGATCTCATCAGCCTCGTCCTTAGATACAGCCTCTTTGAGAGCCTTTGGAGCGCCGTCAACGAGAGCCTTAGCTTCCTTAAGACCAAGACCTGTGATCTCACGAACAACCTTGATAACAGCAATCTTGTTGCCGCCGGCACTCTTAAGAACTACATCAAACTCTGTCTGCTCAGCAACAGCAGAAGCAGCCTCTGCAGGACCTGCAACAGCAACTGCAGCAGCAGCTGATACACCAAACTCATCCTCTACAGCGTGTACAAGCTCTGAAAGCTCGAGAACTGTGAGGCCTTTTAATTCTTCAATAATAGCAGTAATTTTCTCTGATGCCATTTTAATTTACCTCCGATATAATAAGTTGTAAAATTTAAGTTAATATTGCAGATTATTCTGCAGCAGGTTCCTCAGCAGGAGCCTCTTCTGTTGCGGCTGCTAAACAAGCCTCAACACCGCCCTTATCAACAACAGCCTGAATAGCTCTTGCGAAAGAAGCAATCGGTGCCTGGAATGCACCAAGTACATTTGCGAGAAGTACATCTCTTGTAGGAAGTTTTGAAAGAGCTGTGATTGTATCCATATCAATAACAGCGCCGTCAAGGTAACCTGACTTAACCTTAAAGTTATCGTGATCCTTAGCATAGTTGCAGAGGATTCTTGCAGCAGCAGCGTATTCGCTGTCGCTTGTAGCGAGAGCTGTTGTACCCTCAAGAACAGGCTTAATGCCCTCAAGACCTACTTCATCACAAGCACGAGATAAAAGTGTGTTCTTAACTACTGAATAGTGTACATTGTTTTCACGAAGTTCTTTTCTAAGCTTTGTATCGTCCTCAGTATTGATACCCTCGTATGAAACAACTAAACCTGTAACAGAGTTCTTAAGTCTTGCTGTAAGTTCTTCAACGATGACTTTCTTCTGCTCTAAAACACTTTGACTTGGCAATTATTTCACCTCCAAAATTTTTTAAACGCAGTATCTAAAGTTCTTAAAAAACAAGGCAGTCCGATTAGACCTCGGACTGCCGCAAAAATACAAAAATAATGTAAAATTGCATCTTCCTCGGCAGGCGGTATAACCTTTATGCATATTGCACCTGCTGTCTTTAGAACAGCGAATTTATATTCACACCAAAGGTGTAAACATTAAAGTAATTATAATCAAACACCAAACTTAGCAGGTGAAATACGAACGCTTGGTCCCATTGTTGATACAATGGCAACTGAACGAATGTACTGACCCTTTGCAGCAGCAGGCTTAGCCTTTACGATAGCTTCCATAAGTGTATCGAAGTTCTCGCCGAGCTTTTCTGCGCCAAAGCTTACCTTACCGATTGGGCAGTGAATGATGTTTGTTTTGTCAAGACGGTACTCAATCTTACCTGCTTTAGCTTCTTTAACAGCCTTAGCAATGTCAGGAGTAACAGTACCTGCCTTTGGGTTTGGCATAAGACCACGAGGACCAAGGATTCTACCTAAACGACCTACAAGACCCATGCAGTCAGGAGTTGTGATAAGAACATCAAAGTCCATCCAGTTTTCCTGCTGAATCTTCTGAGTCATATCCTCAGCACCTACAAAGTCAGCACCTGCTTCCTTTGCAAGCTCCTCATTAGCGCCCTTACAAATTGCAAGAACTCTAACATTTTTACCTGTACCGTTAGGGAGTACAACAGCGCCTCTAACCTGCTGGTCAGCGTGACGGCTGTCAACACCGAGCTTTACATGAAGCTCAACGGTTTCATCAAACTTAGCGGTGCTTGTCTTGATAACAGTTTCAAGAGCCTCGCCTGGTTCGTATAATTTTGATTTGTCAACGAGCTTAGCTGCGTCAACATATTTTTTACCGTGTTTCATCAGTTTTCCTCCATTGATAGGTGGTCAATCGGGAATTCCCTCCCACCCGGATAATTAGTCAACTACTGTAATACCCATGCTTCTTGCAGTACCTGCAACCATGCTGATTGCAGCTTCAAGAGAACCTGCGTTAAGGTCCGGCATTTTCTGCTCTGCGATCTTTGTGATCTGCTCACGAGTAATCTGAGCTACCTTTGTCTTGTTTGGTACGCCAGAACCACTCTCAATGCCGCAAGCCTTCTTAAGAAGAACTGCTGCCGGTGGAGTTTTAGTAACGAAAGTGAATGAACGGTCTGCATAAACTGTGATAACAACAGGGATAATAAGACCTATGTCATTCTTTGTGCGCTCGTTAAAATCCTTTGTGAACGCAACGATATTTACGCCGTGCTGACCAAGAGCAGGTCCAACAGGCGGAGCCGGAGTAGCCTTTCCGGCAGGTATCTGTAACTTAATTAAGCCAACTACCTTCTGAGCCATTGTGTTTGCACCTCCAAAATTCGTGGTAAATTGCGGGACACCACTATGTAGGTTCCCTCCCACAGGGAACATTTTGTTCCCAATAATAAGCCGTAAGGCAAATTATCTGCGATTAATCCTCAAGCAGTTCAGCCTGACCTAACTCAAGCTCAACCGGAGTTTCTCGTCCGAACATTGAAACAATGACACGGACATAGTTTTTGTCAGCGTCGATTTCCTCAACCACACCGACAAAATCATCAAGGGGACCATCGATAATACGAACTGAATCGCCCACCGAGTAGTTCACCTTTACAGAGCGGGTTTCAACGCCCATTCTGTAAACCTCAGCATCTGTAAGCGGAACAGGTTTAGAGCCCGGTCCTACAAATCCTGTGCATCCTCTGATATTTCGTACTACATACCACGTTTCATCAGTGTAAACCATCTTAACAAATACATAGCAAGGATAAATTTTATTTTCAACCTCTTTTGTTTTGTCGCCGACGGTTTCGGTTACGATTTCTGTAGGTACTTTAACATCAACAATCATATCCTGAAGATTTCTGTTCTCTGCAGTTGTCATTAAGTCAGCTGCTACCTTATTTTCGTAGCCGGAATAAGTATGCACTACATACCATTTTGCTTCTTGATCTGCCATTTACTTTCTTCCTTTCGTAAGTTAGTAATAACAGAGATTAAGCTGAAGTGTTCATAACTAAGCCGAGCAGAGCGAAAAGTCCTCTGTCAAGGCCGAAAATGAACAGTCCCACAACTACAATTACGCCGATAACAATACCGAAGTTCTTTGTAGTCTGCTTTGGTGAAGGCCAAGTAATTTTCTTGAGCTCACCCTTGCACGCACTGAGGTACTTAAAAAGCTTTTGAAAAACATTCTGTTTGTTTTTCTTAGCAGGTTTCTTGGCATCCGCTTTCTTAGCGTCAGCCTTTTTAGCTTCAACCTTTTTGTCAGCCATTTTAAACCTCCATTATTTTGTTTCCTTGTGCGGAGTGTGTTTCTTACAGAAACGGCAGTACTTGTTCATTTCAAGTCTGTCGGGACTGTTTTTCTTGTTTTTCATTGTGTTGTAATTACGCTGTTTGCACTCTGTGCAGGCCAATGTGATTTTAACTCTCATAACGGCACCTCCCGGTTTTTTCGGAATATTTTAGCCTCCCTCAATAGGGCAGAAAAATAAAGCCCCTTTCAGAGGTATAACTATTCTATCATATACAAAACACTAAGTCAAGTGTTTTTTCGCAAAAAATCGCAGTATTTCTGCTTTTATATAAGATTAATCATTAAGTGTCGATGCTTTAGAAACATTCTTTTTCTTCGGCTTTTCGGGCTTAACCTTTTTGCCCTTGTATTTTCTTGCGGCTTTTGCGGCCTTTTTCAGGTCATCGCTTAAATACTCAAACACTGTGTTGAACTGCTCATCGTCAAGAGCATTGAGCAATACTATGGTGATAATTGCGCGTGTGTCAACATCGCCGTTGTTGTACTGAAGATTAAAGATACCAACGAGTTTTTCAAGCTGCGGCTTTGTTGCTGATTTTACATAATCAACAATCTTCGGAGCAATCTTTTCTTTTGCGAAAGTTGCGCCTCTGAACGGAAAATATCCGTCCTCTTCGTACTTGATTTCCTCTTTAAGTTCAGGGAAAACAGCTACAAAGCGCTTTGCAAGGAACTTTGGATCCGCATTGCCGTCATCGTCCTTTTTCTTTTTCTGCTTAATCTGCTTTGCACGCTTAACGGCAACAGCGCCCGAAACGCCCTCGATAAAGTCGTTTGAAATACTCTCGACATCTTTCTGTGTGCTTTCTTCGTCAAGCATCCATGTGGCAAGAGTTTTCCACTCGTTGTCAGGGCCTTCCTCTGTCATAGTACAGGTGCGCAGTACCATATGAGTTTTTTCTTTGTAATAAACTACCGAATAAGCAACATTTTCGCTTGTAAAAAGCGCTACAATTTCCTGCTTGTCATCGGCCGCTACCTTTTGTCTTGTATATCCGGCAGGAGCAAGCTGAGCCTCAACCTTACCTGCAATATATTCAAAAGCATTTTTTATTTCCAAAGTCATACATCCTTTCTAAATGTACTCACCAATATATTATACAGTTAATATGTGCACTTGTCAATTACAGAAAAGGGCAACGGCACGCATTATTTTTTTGTTTTAACTTGAAACCGATGCCTTTATATGATATTATTAATAGGTATAATTTTATGCAATAACGAAAAGAAGGTTTTAATATGTCTTCAGCTAATGCCATCGGTGTGTTTGACTCCGGGCTTGGAGGATTGAGTGCGGTAAGAGAATTTCTGCACATTCTTCCAAATGAAAATATAATATACTTCGGCGATACGGGCAGAGTTCCCTACGGAAACCGAAGCCGAGAAATCATTACAAAATATGCTTTTCAGGATACAAATTTTTTGCTTGAGAATAATGTAAAAATGATTGTTGCAGCCTGCGGTACGGTAAGTTCTGTTGCAGGCAAAAAGCTCGAAAGCAACCTGCCTGTTCCTTACACAGGCGTTATAAATCCGACTGCCTTTGCTACTGCAAAAAAGACAAAAACAGGCAGAATCGGCGTTATAGCCACAGCCGCTACAATAAGCACACATAACTACAAGGCTCGTCTTGAAAAGTTAAATCCCGAATTTAAGGTATTTGAAAAGGCTTGCCCGCTCTTTGTTCCGCTTGTGGAAAACGGATTTATACATAAAGACGATCAGATTGTTCGCCTCACAATAAAGCATTACCTTACGGAGCTTGTGGAAAATGATATTGACACACTCATTTTGGGCTGTACTCATTATCCGTTGCTTGCAGATGCGATTTCAAGCGTAATCGGCAACAGCATTGAGCTTATTGACTCCGGCTACGAAACCGCTTTATACACCAAAAAGGTGCTCGGAGAAAATAATCTCCTCAACAACAGCACCGAGCAAGGCGCTTCATCATTCTTTGTAAGCGATACTCCCGAGGGCTTTGAAAGCGTTGCGGAGTTATTCCTTGGCAAAAATATGGAGCACACGGTAACGCAGATAGATATTGAAAAATACTGATAATCGGAGGAATTTATGGAAAAAGAAAAGAATCCTTATATGATTTCGATTGTCGGTGAGCAGAAAGTTGAAGGACAAGACGACCGCATTGAAGTAATTACCGAGGGTAAATATATGATGAAAAACGGTCATTTCCTTATAAACTACAAGGAATATGACGAAGATTTGCCCGATAAGTTTCTCAACAACCTGGTTAAGGTTGAAAACGAAACCGTTACGATTTCACGCAAAGGACCGTTAAGTTCTCAACTTATACTTGAAAAAGGCAAAAGACATCAGTGTATGTACCAAACCATTGCGGGCACGCTTTCAATCGGTGTGTTTACAAAAACACTGAACAACAATCTTAACGAAAACGGTGGTTCACTTGAGGTTATCTACACTCTTGACTTCAACTCGGACCTTGTGAGTGAAAACCGATTTAAAATAGACATTGAAAAGAAGAAAGAGGTAGAAAACAATGAACATTTATGCTGAAGCAGTCGGCAAGCTTAAACTTGCAATTAATTCTGCCATTGAAAAGGCAATTTCAGAGGGTGACCTGCCACAGGCAGAATTACCCGATTTTATTATAGAAACACCTGCCGACAGATCGCACGGCGACTTTGCAACAAATGCCGCTATGGCTGGTGCAAAGGCTTTCCGTATGCCTCCTTTTAAAATTGCTCAGGCTATCACATCACACCTCGACCTTGAGGGTACAATGTGCGAAAGATTTGAAACCGCAGGTCCGGGATTCATCAACTTTTTCCTCGGTTCAAAATTTTATTCCGCAGTAGTAAACAGCGTACTTGAAAATCCGGAAACCTACGGCAATTCGGATTTTGGCAAGGGCGAAAAGGTAATGGTAGAATTCGTATCCGCAAACCCTACAGGCCCTATGCATATGGGTAACGCAAGAGGCGGCGCACTCGGCGACTGTCTTGCCGCTGTTCTTGATAAGGCAGGCTACAATGTATGGCGTGAATTTTATGTAAACGACGCAGGCAATCAGATTGAAAAGTTCGGCTGCTCACTCGAGGCCCGTTATCTCCAGATTTTTAAGGGTGACGAAATCGTATTCCCCGAGGACGGTTATCAGGGCGTTGACATAACAGAACTTGCACAGGAATATGCCGACATTCACGGCGACAGCCTTGTAAATGTATCTTCCGAAGAGCGCAAAAAAGCTCTTGTAGATTTTGCACTTCCTAAGAATATAAGCAAAATGCAGAACGATATGGCAAAGTACAACATCACCTATGACAAGTGGTTCTTTGAGAGTGAACTTCATAAGAGCGGCGCTGTAAAGGCGGTTGTTGACACACTCACGGAAAAAGGACTTACATATGAGCAGGACGGCGCTGTATGGTACAAGAACAAGCAGGTACTTACAGAAAAGCTCTTAAAGCAGGGCAAAACTCAAAAATACATTGACAATCTTGAATTAAAAGACGATGTACTTATCCGTCAGAACGGCAACCCTACTTACTTTACAGCCGACATTGCTTATCACAAAAATAAATTTGACAGAGGTTTTACAACTCTTATTGATATATGGGGCGCAGACCACCACGGTCATGTAATGCGTATGAAAGGCGCAATGGACGCTATCGGCTATGACGGCGACAAACTCAATGTTGTGCTTATGCAGCTTGTAAAACTCGTTAAGAACGGCGAAATCGTAAGAATGAGCAAGCGTACAGGTAAAGCAATTCAGCTTGGCGACCTCCTTGAGGAAGTACCTGTTGACAGCGCAAGATTCTTATTCAACACCCGTGAGGCAAATACACAGATGGACTTTGACCTTGACCTTGCGGTTGCACAGGACAACCAAAACCCTGTATATTATGTTCAGTACGCACACGCAAGAATTTGCAGTATTATTAAGGCACTTGCAAAAGACGGCATTACACCACGCAAATGCACAAATGCGGAGCTTGCACTTCTAACCGCACCGGAGGAAAAGGAGCTTATCCACCACCTCGCATCTTATACAAATGAGATTGAAAGCGCGGCTAAGGACTATGACCCAACAAAGATTACACGCTATGTAACACAGCTTGCTACACTTTTCCATAAGTTCTACAACGCTTGCAGAGTTAAGGGCGAAGACGAGGCACTCACACAGGCAAGACTTGCACTTTGCGAAAGCGTAAAGGTTGTAATCAAGAATGTTCTTACAACTGTCTCTTATACACATCTCCGAGCCCACGAGACCGAGGCT
>ENA-OZQZ01000664-OZQZ01000664.1-human-gut-metagenome-genome-assembly--contig:-NODE-664-length-7655-cov-5.079342_pt1 | contig 7655 bp, 6 predicted proteins | sample MGYA00243263_ERZ653933 | MGnify/ENA primary metagenome ERZ653933 (study PRJEB26926, sample SAMN06164633) | human gut metagenome | biome: ENVO:00009003; feature: ENVO:2100002; material: ENVO:00002003...
CTCGGTCTCGTGGGCTCGGAGATGTGTATAAGAGACAGATTAATAATCTTTAATATGAGGGAATCTTTATTTTCTTTCAAAGGACGGCTTGGTCCTAAGATAGAGAGATTGTGAAAAAAAGTATCAGGAGAATAGACTTGTTTAAAGAAAGAAAAACGAAACCAAAGTACAGCATCCGTAAATATTCTATTGGCGCAGCATCAGCTTTGATTGGCTTTATGGCTCTTGCTAATGGGCAAGCAGCTCAGGCTGATGAGGCACAAACGATTAGTGGTTTAACTGATGCCTCAAATCAGGCACAGACACCTCAAACAGCTTCAACGGCACAATTGGCGACTTCAGAACCAGCATCAGTTGAGTCAGTACAAGCGTCACAGCCTGCCAATATTATGCCAGCTCAGCCACAGGTTACCACTGTTCAAGCAGCTGAACAGATTCCGACCATTGATCAATTGGTTGAGGCAAGCAACTCACAAAATCAAGAAACTTTAGCAAATGTCTTAACCAATGCGACTGAGGACCAAGGTCAAGGCAAGGAGTACAGCACAGAAGGTTACGGTGCAAAAATGCCTTATACGACTCATGAGGCAGAAAATGCAAGTGTTGAAAATGGTGCTACAATCCAGCAGTCAACGGACATGGAATCTACGGCTGTGGAAGCGACTAACCAAACTTATGTTGAGCTTCCTAAAAAGGATGCGGCAGTTACTTTCAATGTCACTGAGCCAGCCAATGCTTTGAATGTCCGTTATACAATACCTGATGGTGCATCAGGTCAGTTGGATGTGCAGGTCAATGGTTCAAGCGTTGGTAATCTTGATTTGTCATCTCACTCAGCATGGCAGTACCTTAAAGGGGACCATGAGTATGATCAAGCCATTGATGGTTCAAGTGCACGTTTTCGTTTTGATGAGACACGTCTTCTCCTAAAGGATATCCAATTGAAATCTGGAGATAAGATTTCTCTAGTTAAGAAGAAAGATGACAATGTCCCTTACGGTATTGACTTTATTGAGCTTGAACAGGCTCCAGCGCCTGTTGCCCAAGGTGAAAATAGTATCAGTATCGTGGATAAGGGTGCCTCTGCCAATGATGATAGTGATGACACTGCTGCCCTACTTGCGGCTGTGGAAGAAGCTAAAGCCAGCGGAAAATCTGTCTATATTCCAGAAGGACGTTTCAATTTTGATAAACAAGTTAATATCGAAGCTGATAATCTAAAAATCTCAGGTGCCGGTGTTTGGCATACACAATTACACTTTACAAGTGACAAACGCTATGGTGGTGGTATTGTCTTCGGTCATAATAGTAATGGCATTGAGTTGAGCAATCTTTACATGGATTCCAACTTGACGTCTCGTTATAACGAGGATGCACAATACAAGGCTATCTCGGGAACACTTGGCAAGGATTCGAAAATTCACGATATCTGGGTTCAGCATTTCGAAGTCGGTATGTGGATTGGAGACTACGACCAGACGGGGAATATGAAGTATACGGATGGTCTTGTCGTTGAAAATGCTCGTATCCGTAATAACTTGGCTGATGGTATTAACTTTGCCCAAGGGACCAAGAATTCAACAGTTAAAAACTCTAATATCCGTGGGAATGGTGATGATGGTTTAGCTATCTGGTCAAGTATTTCAAATGGGACAAATGCAGCAGCTGAGGAAAATAATAAATTCCTTAACAACACCATTGAATCAGGCTGGCGTGCGGCTGGTATCGGTATTTTTGGTGGTAAGGGGCATGAAATTTCAGGAAACCTCATCAAGGATGTCTTTGCTGGAGCAGGTATCCGTGTAAACACTGTCTTTGCAGGTCACAATTTTGACCTCAATGATTCTGGAATTAAGATTCATGACAATACCATTCTACGTTCAGGGACAATTAATGACCTCTATAACCTCCATCGTGGTGCCATTGATTTCCAACAAGTTCGTGGAACAATCAAGAATGTCGATGTCTACGATAATAAACTATTGAATACCTTGGCTGATCCAGTGATTACCAAAAACTTTGAGATGGGTGACAATGGTAATGGAGAAATCCGTTTATCTAATAATACGATTGACAATAAGGCGACGATTGTTGGGGCTGTCTCAGCAGTTTCTCCAACAAAAACTGAACCAAAACCTGTCAATAATCCAGTCTCAGAGACTTCAGTTTCCGAGTCACCAAAGAGTGAGGTAAGTTCATCAGCCCCAGTTTCCGAGACTTCTAACAGTGAAGTGATCTCAGAGTCTTCAGTTTCAGAAACACCAAAGAGTGAGGCAGGTTCAAGCACTCCAGTTTCCGAAGCATCAACTAGTGAAGTAGTTTCTGAGACTTCAACATCAGAAACACCAAAGAGTGAGGAAAGTTCAAGCACTCCAGTTTCTGAATCCTCAACAAGTGAAGTGGCTTCCGAAACTTCAGCATCAGAAACACCAAAGAGTGAGGGAAGCTCAACTGCTCCAGCCTCTGAGTCACCAAAGAATGAGGAAACTTCAGTAGCTTCATCTACTAGTCAGGTTGACGTAGCAATTACTTCTGACAGCCCAGAGAAATCTCCAACTTCAGAAAGTACACAAAAGGATCCGATTAGCGAGGTTTCTTCAGAAGTTATTGAAAAAGGTTCAACAAGTCAGGTCGATGTCAATGTTTCTGAAGCTCCAACAACAGCACGTACATCTGAAGTTGTCAGCATCTCCCCAAATAGTCAGGTCGCTTATAACAATGACCTAAAAATCTCTGTAACAAGCAGTCAGCTCGCCTCAGAAGCTATTCGCTTTAATTCTCTTTTGAATGAGAAGTCTGTGGATGTGATTGCAAGTAAAGTTATGGCGGTTATGGCCTCTGAAACATTAGCCTCAGAAGCGGCATCACTTACAAGCTCTGAAGGTGTTGCCAAAGAGATTAGCAGTGATTTGTCAGAATTGGCGGAAAGCAAGAAGGATGACACACCTAAGAATGTCGCCCGTATTGATAAAGCAACTGAGGCAAAACAGGTGGCCAAGAGTTCTGAAAGCCAGGCTAGCACTTCAAAAGAAAAAGGTAAGTCTAATACGACAACGGTCTTCCTTCTTGTCGGAGTTGCTGCAGCACTAAGTATATCTACAGTTTATCTTACAAAACAAGGTAAAAAAGCAGGTAAATAATAGGTAAGAAACATCCATTAAATTGGGTGTTTTTGTTTTTAAGCAAGCTCTAAGATACCTAATATCATTATTCTTTATTTTTAATCATCCACTTTGATTTGGTCCTGTATAATTAAAGTGATAAGAAAAATTAAGGAGTTAAGTGATGAAAGAAAAAAGAAATAGTAGGATTCGTTTATTTGCTCTTCTTGTTTTAGTATTTACTTTAGGATTCGGATTTTCATTTGATACTAGCAAACAATCTTCGGCTGTGAGCTCTCAAGTGGTTCAAGCGGATGAGAACAATGGTATCTTGACTTTTAATGGTCAAAAGCAGTTTGTCATGGAGGAGAAGGACCAGTTAGGACGTGCCCACAGTGCTCATATACAGTTACAAGATAAGGACGAGCCGAAGAATAAGCGTCCCGGTAAAATAAAATATGATCCTGTAGGATGGCATAACTATAAGTTTTATTATGGTGACGGTAAATCAAAATCTTGGCTAATGAATCGAGGGCATTTGATTGGCTATCAGTTTTCTGGTGTCAATGACGAGGGCAAGAATTTAGTGCCTATGACTGCCTGGTTGAATTCTGGAAATTATAAAGGAACCGACGAAGGTAATCAGTCAGGTATGCTTTATTACGAGAATCGCTTGGATAACTGGCTAGCACTCCACCCTAACTATTGGTTAGACTATAAGGTAACAGCTATCTACAGTGGAGATGAGTTGTTGCCTCGTCAAGTAGAACTTCAGTATGTTGGTATTGATGGTTCTGGAAATCTCTTGGAAATTAAACTTGGTGGAGATAAGGAGACTCTTGACAGTCAGGGAGTTACGCATGTTATCTTGGATAACCAATCACCAAATGCAAAAATCAATTATGCAGATGGGACAGCGACAAATACGGTTACTGAATTTACTGAAGCGCCATCTGAGCCTAGTTCTGAGAGTTCACAGGTGACTGAACAACCAAGTTCTGAGCCAGAGCCTGTGCAACCTTCACAAGAAGAAAGTCGAACAGTTTATGTGGCGCGTCATGGAACAGCAGATGTTTATTGGTATGACATCAACAGTATGCCTAGCAATACCAACAAAGCAAATGTCGTTACAATGACAGAGGCAGATGCCCTAGCCCAAGGTAAACGACACACGTCTAAAGAGTAATACAAAAGCTGGACATCTTGTCCAGTTTTTTTGTAAAACGACTCAGATTTTACCACTTTCATCTGAAAATTTGATATACTGAGACTATCAAAGATACTTGAAAGAGAGGTTAATTGACTCTTTTTCAGTACAAGAAAGGAATAGAAATATGATTTGGATTATTATTGCCATTATCGTTGTTCTTGTAATTTTTGTTATTGCAAGTTATAACGGCTTGGTTAAAAGCCGTATGCAGACTAAGGAGGCATGGAGTCAAATTGATGTTCAATTGAAACGTCGTAATGACCTTCTTCCTAACTTGATTGAAACTGTTAAAGGTTATGCAAAATACGAAGGTTCAACGCTTGAAAAAGTAGCAGAACTTCGTAATCAAGTAGCAGCGGCGACTTCGCCAGCAGAAGCGATGCGTGCTAGTGATGAATTGACACGCCAGGTTTCTGGAATCTTTGCGGTAGCTGAAAGTTACCCTGACCTTAAGGCTAGTGCAAACTTCAGCCAGCTTCAAGAAGAGTTGACGAACACTGAAAACAAAATTGCCTATTCACGTCAACTTTATAACAGTGTGACAAGTAACTACAATGTGAAATTGGAAACATTCCCAAGCAATGTTATTGCTAAGATGTTTGGCTTTAAGGCTGCTGAATTCCTTGAAACACCAGAAGAAGAAAAAGCTGTTCCTAAGGTTGATTTCAGTGGACTAGGTAACTAATATGTTATTTGATCAGATTGCTCGAAATAAGAGAAAGACTTGGCTTTTGCTCCTGGTCTTTTTCCTCTTGTTGGGCCTTGTTGGTTATGGTGTCGGCTATCTTTGGTTAGGTTCAGGCTTCGGTGGTTTGATTCTTGCTCTAGTTATCGGTTTTATCTATGCCGTTACCATGATTTTCCAATCAACCAATGTCGTTATGGCTATGAATGGTGCACGAGAGGTTGATGAACAAACCGCTCCAAACCTTTATCATGTGGTTGAGGATATGGCTATGGTAGCACAAATCCCAATGCCACGTGTCTTTATTGTCAATGATCCTTCTATGAATGCTTTTGCGACTGGATCAAGCCCTAAGAATGCTGCAGTAGCTGCTACAACCGGTCTTCTTGCAGTTATGAATCGTGAGGAGCTTGAAGGGGTTATCGGACATGAAGTGAGTCATATTCGCAACTACGATATCCGAATCTCTACCATAGCAGTTGCCTTAGCATCTGCCATTACCATGCTAGCTGGGATGGCTCGTAATATGATGTTCTGGGGTGGAGGCCGTCGTAGAAATGATGATGACCGTAATGGAAGTAGCGGTTTGGAAATTATTCTTCTCATTATTTCCTTGATTGCCATTATTTTGGCGCCTTTGGCAGCTACCCTGGTTCAGTTGGCTATTTCACGTCAGCGTGAATTTCTAGCTGATGCTTCTAGCGTCGAATTGACACGTAACCCACAAGGTATGATTAATGCTCTGCTTAAACTTGATCATAGTGAACCGATGCAACATCACGTAGATGATGCTAGCGCAGCTCTCTATATCAACGATCCTAAAAAGGAATCTGGTTTGCAGAAGCTCTTTTATACGCACCCACCAATTTCAGAACGGGTGGAACGCTTGAAACAAATGTAAAAAAAGTGAGACTGATGACACTTCTAAGGGTGTTTATCAGCCTCGCTTTTTTAGTTTGATTCAATATAAAGGTTGCTAGCAACAGTTTCTGGAATTTGAATTTCTTTTCCATCAATATTCAGGCGGTAGAGTTGTGTAAAAGGGTCAAAGCCTTTCAAGGTAAAAGTTACTCCAATTTTAAGACCGACAGTTTCCAAATAATGGAGTAAATCAATTTGATCCTGAACTCGACGAAGTACATAGTCTCCAGGAGTTAGGTCTTGTGTAAAAGTCTGGTTGTAGATTTCCTCTATGAGCTGGCCTGACTTGGGGATTTGCCCACCGTGTGGACAGGTTTGGGGGTAATTGAGTAGGCGGTCAAGGGCATTGATAAAGTGTTCAGAGACAGTATGCTCTAAAATTTCAGCCTCTTGATGAATTAGGTCACAAGTATATTGCAAGTGGTCCACCAAAAAGACTTCGATGAGGCGATGTTTCCGATAGAGTTCAGCAACATTGATTTTACCAGTTTTCGTTAGAAGATAGCCCTTGACTTTGTCTTTGATGATGAGGTCTTCAGAAATCAATTTCTTAATCATTTCCGTCACAGCAGGTGGAGACACCTGCATACGGTTTGCGATTTCCTTATTGCTTATTTTGCTTTCTTCAGTACCAATCTCATAGATACATTTGAGGTAGTCTTCTTTGTTAGGTGTCATTTCTCTTCCTTTGAAAATAGTCTCACCTTAGTATAACAGATTTATCATAAGAATACAGAATATTTCTTAGATGAGATTTTTACTGATTCAAGCCTTGGGTGATTTTATCCAGATTATATTTCATCATGTTGTAGTAGCTATCACCGTTTTGCCCTTTTTCAGCAATAGAATCTGTAAAAATTTTTGCATAAATAGGAATATTGGTATCCTTAGCGACTGTTTTCATAGGGCGGTCATCGACACTAGATTCGACAAAGAGTGCTGGCACCTTGGTTTGACGGAGTTTTTCCACAAGCGTTTTGATTTGGTCTGGTGTACCTTCTTCTTCAGTATTGATTTCCCATATGTAGGCAGATGGTACTCCATAGGCTTTAGAGAAGTATTTGAAACATCCTTCACTAGTGACAATTAGTTTTTTTTCATCGGGAATGTTGTTAAAGGTCTCTTTAGCTTCTTGGTCCAGTTTACTAAGCTTGTTAGTATAGGTTTTTAGATTCTTTTCGTAATAGGTCTTGTTTTTTGGGTCCTTAGCGATGAGTTGCTTAGCAATATTTTGTGCATAAATAATCCCATTTTCCAGATTAAGCCAAGCGTGGGGATCCTCCTTACCTTTTTCTGACTGACCTTCAAGGTAAATCACCTCAACACCATCACTAACTGCAAAATAATCTTTGTTTTCTGTCTTATGGGCATTCTTGACCAACTTAGTAAACCAGGCATTCCCACCAGTTTCTAAATTGATACCGTTATAAAAAATCAAGTCAGCTTGTGACGTCTTCTTTACATCATCAGGAAGAGGTTCATATTCGTGAGGGTCCTTACCAACCGGGACAATACTGTGGAGAGTGATTTTATCTCCAGCAATATTTTTGGTGATATCGGCAATAATGGAATTAGTCGTAACAACTCGTAATTTATCTTTGCTACTGTCTTGTTTATTATTACACGCTGCTAAAGCAACTACCGCTAAAAGTAATAGTGCCATTGTTGATAGTATTTTTTTCATAGATAGTATTTTTTTCATATTATTTTCATCCTTTTATCTGTCTCTTATACACAT
>ENA-OZQZ01000668-OZQZ01000668.1-human-gut-metagenome-genome-assembly--contig:-NODE-668-length-7643-cov-4.561808_pt1 | contig 7643 bp, 6 predicted proteins | sample MGYA00243263_ERZ653933 | MGnify/ENA primary metagenome ERZ653933 (study PRJEB26926, sample SAMN06164633) | human gut metagenome | biome: ENVO:00009003; feature: ENVO:2100002; material: ENVO:00002003...
ACGAGATCAGCCTCGGTCTCGTGGGCTCGGAGATGTGTATAAGAGACAGGTAATAGGTCATCCTATCGGACATACTATGTCACCTTTTATACATACAAAATTGTTTGAGCTTGCAGGAATCGACGCCGTTTATACAAAACTTGATGTTGCTCCGGAAAGTCTCGGATATGAATACGACCACATTTTATCTAAATTGAGCGGCTATAACATTACAATTCCTCACAAGCAGAATATTATTCAGTATCTTGATGAAATTGATGAAAAAGCAAATATGTACGGCAGTGTAAATACTGTTGACAACAGAGATTACACAGCAAAAGGCTACACCACAGATCCCGACGGATTTTTAAAGGCTCTTGATGCGGCAAAAATCAAATTAAACGGCAGAGTTGTAATTTTAGGCTGCGGCGGCGTTGCAAGAACAATGGCTTATGAGGTTGTTCTCAAAAACATTCCCGTTCTTTTTGCAGTAAGAACGGAAGATGTCGAAATTGCAAAGAAACTTTGCGAAGAAATTAAAAGCACTGTTATCGGTTCTCAACCGTCATACTGTCTTATCGGTGAGCTTAACGGCGACATTGATGTACTTATCAACGCAACTCCTATAGGAATGTTCCCTAATGTTGAAAATCAGCCCGTAAGCGATGAAGTTATCGCAAAGTGCAAAAATGTTTTTGACGCAGTATATAATCCGCTCGAAACCGTACTTATCCAAAAAGCAAAAGCAAACGGTTCAAACGCTGTCGGCGGTATGTCAATGCTTGTATGGCAGGCTGTTGTTTCACACGAAATATGGGACGGCTCCGTTTATGACCCCGCCGAAATCGAAAAGATATGCATTGCAGCGTCTGACGAGTTAAAGAACAGATAATTTTTGGAGGGCCTAAGATTGGACAATATAGTTTTATGTGGCTTTATGGGTTGCGGAAAAACAACCGTCGGCAGAAATCTTGCCCGTAAGTCAGGCAGAAAGTTCGTTGATATGGACTCTTACATTGAAGAAAAGGCAGGAATGAAAGTATCCGAAATCTTTGAAAAATACGGTGAAAACCGTTTCAGAGATATGGAGCACGAGGCTTGTTTGGAGCTTGCAGATACAAAAGGACTTGTAATTGCCTCCGGCGGAGGTGCTTTTACTTTCCAAAGAAATATTGACGCTTTCAGAGGAAAGGACAAAATAGTTCTGCTCGATGTTCCGCTTGACATTATAAAACAAAGACTTAAAAACGATACAACAAGACCGCTTTTACAGCGTCCCGACAAGGATGAAGCAATGCGTCAGCTTTATGAAAAACGACTTCCGATATATCTTTCTGCCGCTGACATAACGGTGAGCGGCAAAAGCACTCCGCTCAAAACAGCATATGCAATCCTTAACGCTATTGATACGCAAGAAAAATAATTACGCATATTACAGGGTTGACTGCAACGCTTTAAAGTGATAAAATATGTATAAATTATTTAAATGGGAATGAAAGGATAGTTTAAAAAATGATTATTGTATTAAAACCGTCAGCCTCACCCGAGCAGATTATGAATTTTACAAATATGCTCAAAGAGGAATACAATGTAAAAGTAAATAAATGGGAAGGTGTGCATTCAACAGTTCTCGGACTTATCGGCGACACTACTAAAATTGATATGGACTACATTGACGCTCAAGACATTGTAGAAAATGTTAAGAGAGTTCAGGAACCGTACAAAAAGGCTAACAGAAAGTTCCACCCGGACGATACAAAAATCAAAATCAATGATGATATAACAATCGGCGGCGGCAGTCTGCACATTATGGCAGGTCCATGCTCAGTTGAAAGCGAAACTCAAATTGTCGATATTGCAAAGAGCGTAAAGGCATCGGGCGCAACATTCTTAAGAGGCGGCGCATTCAATCCGAGAACCTCACCGTACGCTTTCCAGGGCTTAAAAGCAGAAGGTCTTGACCTCTTAAAGATTGCAAGAAAAGAAACAGGACTTCCTATTGTTACCGAAATTATGAGAGCATCTCACATTGATATGTTCGAGAATGTTGACATTATTCAGGTTGGCGCAAGAAATATGCAGAACTTTGAGCTTTTAAAAGAACTCGGCAAGATTGACAAACCTATTCTTTTAAAGAGAGGTCTTTCCGCTACCATTGAAGAATGGCTTATGAGTGCCGAGTACATTATGGCAGGCGGTAACGACAAGGTTATTCTTTGTGAGAGAGGCATAAGAACATACGAAACATTTACAAGAAATACACTTGATATTTCCGCAATTCCTGTTGTAAAGGCTCTTTCACATCTTCCTGTAATCGTTGATCCAAGCCACGCAGCAGGCAAGTCATGGCTTGTTGAGCCGCTTGCAATGGCGGCAGTTGCCGCAGGCGCAGACGGTCTTATCATTGAGGTTCATAATGACCCGCCGCACGCTCTTTCGGACGGTGCGCAGTCACTCACACCCGAACAGTTTGATAAGGTTGCAAAGAAAGTATTTGCACTCAAAAGCTCAATTGACAAAATCAACAGCAAATAATTTTATTTTATATATTTATTCGGAGGCACTGAAAAATGAACATTGCCGTTATCGGCCTTGGTATTATAGGCGGCAGCTTTTGCAAGGCTATAAAAAAATATACCGACAACTTTGTAATCGGTATTAACAGAACGCAGGCAACAGCAGAAAAGGCACTTGAGGCGGGCGCAATCGACAAAATCGGTACTCCCGAAAGCCTCGGTGAATGTGATATTATAATTTTGGCACTTTATCCGCAGGCTGCGGTAGATTTCATAGAAAAATACGGCAGCTATATAAAAAGCGGCGCTATTGTAACCGACAGTTCGGGAATCAAGCGAGCAATTTGCCCAAGTCTTTCTGCTCTTTCAAAAAAATACGGCTTTGTATTCATCGGCAGTCACCCAATGGCAGGCAAAGAAACCAACGGATTTGATGTTTCGGAGGCTGACCTGTATAAGAACGCAAGCTACATAATTACTCCGTGCGGAGCACCTGAGGATAAAATTGAAATTCTTGCCAATCTTGCAAGAAAAATCGGTTTTGGCACAGTTAAAATTACCACTCCCGAAGAACACGACAGAATGATTGCATTCACCTCACAGCTCCCCCATGTGTTGGCTTGTTCTTATGTAATGAGTCCGTGCTGCCCAAATCATAAGGGATTTTCAGCCGGCAGTTATCGTGATGTGTCACGAGTTGCAAATATCAATTCACAACTTTGGAGCGAACTTTTCCTTGAGAATCGTGAACCGCTTATTACCGAGCTTGACATACTCATTGACAATATTACAAAAATTAAAGACGCAATCAAAGCAGAAGACAGAGAAACTCTTGCAGAATTATTGGAGCAGGGACACAAGGTAAAAACTGCTCTCGGCGAATAGAATTGAGGTGCATTATGAGAACAGTCAGAGTAGATACGGGCAAGCCGTATGATATTTGCATTGAAAGAGGAATACTTGACAAATGCGGCGAATACGCAAAGGCTCTTTCAAAGGCAGAAAAGGTTACTATAATTTCAGACAGCAATGTTGCTCCGCTTTATATGGACAGAGTGAAAAATTCTCTTGAAAAAGAGGGATTTAAAGTTGCAACACATATTTTTAAAGCAGGTGAAGAGCAAAAGCACCTCGGCTCTATTGCGGAAATGTACAACACACTTGCGGAATTTTCTATGACAAGAAAAGATATTGTTGTAGCTCTCGGCGGCGGTGTTGTGGGCGATATGGCAGGCTTTGCCGCTGCAAGCTATCTGCGTGGAATTGATTTCATTCAGATTCCTACCTCTCTCCTTTCACAGGTTGATTCATCTGTAGGCGGAAAAACAGGCGTTGATTTACCGCAGGGCAAAAACCTTGTCGGCGCATTTCATCAGCCTATTGCCGTATTGATTGACCCCGACACGCTCAAAACCCTTACCGATGATTATATTTGCGACGGTATGGGTGAAGTTATAAAATACGGTTGCATTAAAGACGAAAAACTCTTTGAAAATCTTGAAAATCAAAATGCACTTGAGCATATTGAAGATATTATCGAAATCTGCGTTTCAATAAAGCGTGATGTTGTAAACCGTGACGAAAAAGAGGCAGGCGAAAGAAAGCTCTTAAACTTCGGTCACACTCTCGGACACGCTATTGAAAAAATCTATAACTTTAAAGGCATAAGCCACGGAATGGCTGTCGCAATCGGTATGGTGCTTATTACAAAAGCAGGTGAAAAACACGGAATTACCGAAAAAGGCACAGCCGACAAAATTTGTGCGCTTTGCAAAAAATACGGTCTGCCGACTACAGATAAATCTACCTTTGAGCAGATGGCACAGGCTGCAAAAGGCGATAAAAAGACAGCAGGCAGCTCAATTGACCTTGTACTTTTAACAAAAATAGGCGACAGCTTTACAAAGAAAGTTGAACTTGCCAATCTCTGCGACTTTATCACAACCTGATTGGAGGATACATATGTCTGATGTAAAATTCAGCCCGTTTGTTCCAAACGGAACTGTAAATGTACCGCCGTCAAAGAGTGATGTTCACAGAGCTATAATCTGCGCAGCCATGGCAAACGGAGTAAGCAGAATTTCTCCCGTTGCCCTTTCAAACGATATTAAGGCAACTATCGGCTGTATTAAAGCACTTGGCGCTGACGCTGTACTTGAAAACAATGTTCTCACAGTTGACGGCACAAATATGTATAAAAACAAAACCGCTTTGCTTGATTGCGGAGAAAGCGGCAGTACATTAAGATTTTTTATTCCGATTGCCGCTGTCGGCAATATTAACGCAACATTTGTGGGCAAAGGCAAACTTCCGCAGCGCCCTATCGGAATATTTACAGAGGCTTTGCCAAAGGCGGGTACCGTCTGCAAAACCGAGGGAGGACTTCCCCTTGAAATCAAAGGTCAGCTGAAAAGCGGAATTTTTGAAATTCCCGGCAATGTAAGCTCACAGTTCATCACAGGACTTTTGCTTGCTCTGCCGATTCTTGAGGGTGACAGCGAAATTGTACTCACTTCCCCGCTTGAAAGCGTTGGTTACATTGCAATGACTATCCGCACAATGAAACAGTTTGGTGTGAATATCGACACCACAGAAAACGGCTGGCATATTAAAGGCGGTCAATCATATAAGACTTGCGACTATACAACAGACGGTGACTGGTCACAGGCGGCTTTCTTTATGGTGCTCGGCGCTGTCAGCGGTAAAGTAACCGTAAAGGGAGTTGCAAAGGATTCCACGCAGGGCGACAAGAAATGCGCTGAAATTCTTACCCGATTCGGCGCTAAAGTTACTCAGCTTGACAACGAAGTAACTGTTGAAAAAGGGGAATTAAAGGCAATCACCATTGACGCATCTCAAATTCCCGACCTTGTTCCCGTACTTTCGGTATGTGCGGCATTTGCAGAGGGCACGACAAAGATTATCAATGCCGAAAGATTAAGAATAAAAGAATGTGACCGACTGAAAGCCACCGCCGAATTGCTGAATAATCTCGGCGGCAAAGTAAAGGAACTTTCGGACGGACTTGAAATCACAGGGGTTTCTTCTCTTAAAGGAGGAAATGTAAACGGCTACAACGATCACAGAATCGTTATGTCTGCCGCTGTTTGCGCCGCAAGAAGTGATGAAGATATAACCGCCACTTTTGCAATGAGCATTAACAAAAGCTACCCCGATTTTTATATAGACTACAACAGCATAGGAGGAAAGGCAAATGTCCTCGACCTACGGTGAAAAAATAAAAATTTCTGTCTTTGGCGAGAGCCACGGCAACGGTATAGGAGTTGTAATCGACGGACTTCCTGCCGGCGTAAAAATTGATATGGACAAAGTGCTTGTTCAGATGTCAAGACGAGCTCCCGGCAAAGACAAAACCGCAACCCCACGCAAAGAAAGCGACCTGCCAAAGGTACTTTCCGGTATGCTTGGAGATACTCTTACAGGCGCACCGTTATGTGCGGTAATTGAAAATACAAACACAAAAAGCGGCGACTACGGCAATCTTCTCAATTGTCCTCGTCCGGGTCACAGCGACTACACGGCTTATGTTAAATATAACGCAAGCAACGATATTCGTGGCGGCGGTCATTTTTCGGGCAGACTTACAGCGCCGATAGTTTTTGCGGGTGCAATCTGCCGTCAGATTCTTGAAGAAAAAGGTATTAAAATTGCCGCTCATATTGCAAGCATCGGAAATGTAAACGACAAATCTTTTAACCCTGTTTCTATTGACGACAAACTTATAAATAAATTAAGCAACAGCTCTTTTGCACTTATTGACGATTCGGTCGAAGAAAAAATGCGTGCAGAAGTTGAATCGGCAAGACTTGCTCAGGACAGTATCGGCGGTACAATCGAATGTGCCGTAAGCGGAATTGAGGCAGGCATAGGCGAGCCGATGTTTGAGGGTGTTGAGGGTGTAATCGCAAAAGCTGTTTTCGGTGTGCCTGCAATAAAGGGCATTGAATTCGGCAAAGGCTTTGAACTCTCTAAAATGCGTGGCTCACAGTCCAATGATCCTTTTGAATACAAAGACGGCAAAGTCGTAACAAAAACCAACAACTGCGGCGGTATTCTCGGCGGTATCACAAACGGTATGCCTGTTATATTCAGAGCAGGAGTAAAGCCTACTCCGTCTATTTCTAAAGAACAGGACACAGTCGATTTGCAGAAAAAAGAAAATGCAAAACTTGTTATAAACGGCAGACACGACCCGTGTATTGTACCGAGAGCCGTGCCTGTTATTGAGGCTGTCACAGCTGTTGCTATATTAAATCTTTTATAATAAGGATGAATAAAATGAGAAATCTTTCAGAAATCAGAACTGAAATTGACAGTATAGATGAACAGATTATTGAACTTTTCAAAAAGAGAATGGATTGTGCCAAAGAGGTAGGTAATTACAAAAAAGCCAACAATATTCCTGTTCTGAATCAGGCAAGAGAAAACGAAATTCTTGACGCTATCGAAGAGCGTGGCGGCGAGTACGGTTCATACGCAAGACTGCTTTACTCAAATATTATGGAGCTTTCAAGAGCTTTACAACATAATATTGTCGGCAGTGGTGCAGATATAAAAGAGGTTATCAGCAATGTTGAAACCGAGATACCGAAAACCGATGTTAAAGTCGGTTATCAGGGCATTAAAGGAGCTAACGGTCACGAGGCAACAATACGCCTGTTCCCCGATGCGGAGGCACATTGCTATAAGTCTTTCGGTGATGTTTTTGACGCAGTTGATAAAGGAGAAATTACATTCGGCGTACTTCCTGTTGAAAACTCAAACGCAGGCTCGGTTTCTGCCGTATATGACCTAATACTTAAGCACCGTTTTTACATTGTCGGCGCACTTGATTTGCCTATTGATTACTGTCTTGGCGGTTTAAAACAGGCAGAGTTTTCGGATATTGAAAAGGTATGGTCGCATCCGCAGTCACTTTCACAGTGTGCAGACTACATTGCAAAAAATAATTTTGACTCTACACCATGTTCAAATACAGCAATTGCCGCTCGTGATGTGGCAAAGGAAAAGCGCCTTAATGTTGCGGCTATCTGCTCATACAAGGCGGCCGAGGAATATGGTTTAAAAGTGCTTGACAATCATTTGCAGGATAACGATAAAAACACAACAAGATTTATTGTTATTTCC
>ENA-OZQZ01000689-OZQZ01000689.1-human-gut-metagenome-genome-assembly--contig:-NODE-689-length-7438-cov-3.160910_pt1 | contig 7438 bp, 7 predicted proteins | sample MGYA00243263_ERZ653933 | MGnify/ENA primary metagenome ERZ653933 (study PRJEB26926, sample SAMN06164633) | human gut metagenome | biome: ENVO:00009003; feature: ENVO:2100002; material: ENVO:00002003...
TCGGTCTCGTGGGCTCGGAGATGTGTATAAGAGACAGACATGGCAGTTTCCCTTTAGCAGTAACTGCGGATAAGAGGACTTGAACAGCAACGACGACGACCGCAGCCAGCGGCTGAAACAGGGAGGAGTTGTTGGGGCCGCGTTCTGATTTTTCAAAGCCCTGCCAAGGGGTTGTAGAAAAATCAGCAAACGCAACCCGTAAGGCCCTGACCGCCAGATTCCGCCGCGGTTCCCAACCCATAGGAATGTCTACCGGGAGGCAGACTGTCTACTGTCTTTTTTGCTTTACACGGCAGTTTCCCTTTAGCAGTAACAGCGGGTAACATGGATATCGGCTGCGTGGAACTGCTGCTCCGGGATGGGAGAAAAAATTTCCATTGACAAAAACTGCCGCTCACCTGCGTAACGGAACGCAGATGGGCGGTGTTTTGCACTATCGGCTCTGAGACTGCCGGAAATTACAGCTTATGAAAGACTTTCAATGATGGTAATGATATGTTTTTCCATTAGACTTCTCCTTTCTGGTTCAGTTCACGGTAGGTCTTGCAGATCAGATAGCCTGCAATCAGGAAGGTGAGGATATCCGACATGGGCATGGAGTACAGCACGCCGTCCAGCCCGAAGAACCGAGGCAGCAGCAGGGCAAAGCCCACGCCGAACACCACCTCACGCACCATGGACAGGGCGGTGGATTCCGCCGCCTTGCCCATGGCCTGCAAAAAGATGAAGCACGCCTTGTTGACACAGGCCAGAATGATCATGCACAGGTAGATGCGGAAGGACTTCACGGCAAAATCGGTGTAGTAAACGCTCTCGTTGGCGGCACCGAACAGGGCAATCAGCTGCCGGGGAAGCAGCTCCACCAGCACCAGTGCGACCACACCGACAGCGGCTTCTGCCAGCAGCAGTTTCGTGAACAGCTCCTTCACACGGGTGGGCTTTTTGGCGCCCATGTTGAAGCCCACCACGGGGATGCAGCCAGCCGCCATGCCCACCACGATGGAGATGACGATCTGGAAGAACTTCATCACGATGCCCACCACCGCCATGGGAATCTGGGCGTATTGCTCCTGCCCGAACACGGTGTCCAGTGCGCCGTATTTGCGGATCATGTTGTTGATGGCTGCCATAGCCGCCACAAGGCTGATCTGGGACAGAAAGCTGGTCATGCCAAGGGTCAGGGTGCGGCCGCAGATGGAGCCTTTCAGCCGGTAGTCGCCCTTTTCAGGACGGATGATCTTCATGTGCAGCAGATACCACACTGCCAGCGCTGCGGTGACCAGCTGACCGATCACAGTAGCCACCGCCGCGCCCATCATGCCCCAGCGCAAGCCGAAAATGAAAACGGGGTCCAGAATAATGTTCAGCACCGCACCCGCAAGGGTGGAGATCATGGCAAACCGGGGGTTGCCATCCGCGCGGATGATGGGGTTCATGGCCTGCCCAAACATATAAAAGGGCACGCCCAGCGTGATATAAAAGAAATACTCCTGGGAGTGGTGGTAGGTCTCGGCGTTGACCGTTCCGCCGAACATGGCGAGAATGTTGTCCGCAAAAATCAGATAGAGCGCAGCCAGCACAATGCTGCTGACCAGACACATCACCACCGCATTGCCGACGCTCCGCCTTGCCTTGGGAACTTCGTTCTGTCCAAGGCTGATACTGACGAAGGCGCAGCAGCCGTCACCGATCATCACGGCAATAGCCAGTGCCACCACCGTAAGCGGGAACACAACGGTGTTGGCGGCGTTGCCATAAGAGCCAAGATAGCTGGCGTTTGCAATAAAGATCTGGTCCACGATGTTATACAGTGCGCCGACCAGAAGCGAAATAATGCACGGGATCGCATACTTCTGCATCAGCTTGCTGATGCGCTCCGTGCCGAGAAATTGATTGGAGCTTTCCATGGGATTCACCTTACCTTTCCATTTTGGGGCAAATAAAAACAACGGGCAGCCCTCATGCAACCGGTTTTACGCATGAGTGCTACTCGTTGTACGAAATCATTATAGCCTGCCTGTCTGGAATTTGCAAAGGCAGTTTTGCACAAGAATTGTACTGGGCATTCTGCGCAGATTGCACGAGGAAAACTTTGTGAAAGATGCCCTTTGAAGCCCGCCAACCTACCGTGGTACAATAAAGTTGATCGATCAATTTTAATGGAATCTTTATACTTCTACAATTTTCTTTACGGCTCTTTTATCTATTCCATGCTAATCTTTATGCACACGGATAGGTAAAGGAGCTTTTATGATTCAATATCCTCGTTACAAGCGGCACCGTTTTTCTTCTTTTCAGGTTATTATTGCAGGTTTTGCGGCAGTCGATCTGGTGGGCGCATTGCTTCTGATGCTCCCGATCGCTGCACAGCAGCGGTGCGTCACACCGTTCCATGAGGCACTGTTTACCTCCACCTCCGCCCTTTGTGTGACCGGACTTGTGGTTCAGGATACCGGCAGCTACTGGTCGGCTTTTGGGCAAAGCGTGATCCTTCTTCTGATCCAGATCGGAGGATTGGGCGTCATTACGGTGGGCGCTGCCTTTGCGCTGCTTTCCGGGCGAAAGATCTCCCTCAAGCAGCGCAGCACGATGCAGGAAGCTACGGCTGCCCCGCAGATGGGCGGCATCGTGCGGCTGACAGGCTTTATTCTGCGGATCACCGCCCTGTTTGAATTGGTCGGTGCTGCACTGCTGCTGCCGACATTTTGCGCCGATTATGGATTGCGCGGGATCTGGTATGCACTGTTTCATTCCATTTCGGCGTTCTGCAATGCCGGTTTTGACCTGCTGGGAACAGAGGGGGCAAAATTTGTTTCGCTGACACGGTATGCAGGAAACCCATTGCTTACCACAGTGATTGCGGCCCTGATCGTCTTTGGCGGCCTTGGTTTTCTGACATGGGAGGACATTTGTACATATCGCCTTGATTTTCACCGTTACCGGATGCAGAGCAAGGTGATCCTTGTCACAACGGCATTTCTTCTGGTATTGCCGACGCTGTACTTTTATTGCTTCGAGTTCACGGCAGGCTCTGCCCGGCAGCGCATTTTATTGTCGATGTTTCAATCCGTTACCCCCCGTACTGCCGGTTTTAACACCGCTGATCTTGCTGCGATGGGCAGCACTTCACAGGCATTGATGGTGGTTCTGATGCTGTTGGGCGGTTCGCCCGGTTCTACGGCAGGCGGTATGAAAACCACAACATTTGCCGTTCTGCTGGCCAATATGTGGGCGACCTTCCGCCGCAGAGAAGATGCCGAATTTTTCGGGCGGCGCATAGATGGTTCCGCGGTCAAGAATGCTGCTACGATCGCAGGGATGTATTTGACGCTGTTCTTCCTCGGAGCCTTTGTCATTGCTGCGGCAGAGCAGCTGCCGATGTCGGTCTGTCTGTATGAGACTGCTTCGGCTGTGGCAACGGTAGGTCTGACATTGGGCATCACGCCGCAGTTGGGGGTCCTTTCGCAGGGGGTGCTGATCGCACTGATGTTTTTGGGACGTGTTGGTGGATTGACGTTGATCTATGCGGCATTTGGCAGCAGCCCTGCCCACTCTCGTCTGCCGCAGGAGAAGATCGCAATCGGATAAAGGAGACAAGTATGAAATCGATTCTTTTGATTGGGCTTGGCCGTTTTGGCCGCCATATTGCGCAGGAACTGAATGAGCTGGGTCATCAGGTCATGGCGATCGACAGCAACGAAGACCGTGTGAACGCCGTGCTTTCCTATGTGACGAATGCACAGATCGGTGACAGCACCAGCGAATACTTTCTGCGCTCCCTTGGTGTTGGCAATTTTGATGTGTGTATCGTAACCATCGGCGGCAATTTTCAAAGCTCACTGGAAACAACGTCACTGCTCAAGGAGCTGGGCGCAAAGCTTGTGGTCTCGCGTGCAGAGCGGGATGTACAAGCCAAGTTTCTGCTGCGCAACGGTGCGGATGAAGTGGTCTACCCGGAAAAGCAGCTGGCAAAGTGGGCGGCGATCCGATACAGCTCCGAACACATTCTGGATTATATCGAGCTGCAGGACGACCACGCCATCATGGAAGTGACCATTCCGCCGGAATGGATGGATCGTACGATCGGTGAGATCAATATCCGAAAAAAGTATAACATCAATATTCTTGCGCTGAAAAAAGACGGAAAGCTCGATATGAGCATTACGCCGGATACGCAGCTGTGCCGGGATGAAAGTATGCTGGTTTTGGGAAAATACGCATCGATCCAGAAGTGTTTCCGGCTCTGAAAAGATAGGACGTATCATATGGATGTCGTTTTGTTACTGATGGTTCTTGGAGTTATGTTGAGTGGTTTTTGGGCAGCAGATGCGCTGGATCACATGCGGAAGGAGATCCTTCAACAGGAAGGAAAAAGACGTGGCTGGTGGTCGTGACCATCAAATTGTGCTATACTGTGGGCAAGGCAGGTGATTTTTATGAATCAGAACGACCCACCCACTGAACATATTCTGGCGTGTCTGTCGTCCTCTCCCTCTAATGCAAAGATCGTGCGGACGGCAGCAACAATGGCAAAGGCGTTTGGAGGGACCTTTACAGCTCTGTATGTCCGGACTCCGGATTCGGATCAGATGGGACAAGAAGATCGTCGGCGTTTGCAGCAGCACATTCGTATGGCAGAGCAGGCAGGTGCCGACATTTCTACGATCTACGGAGATGACATTCCGCAGCAGATCGCAGAGTTTGCCCGCATCTCCGGCATTACAAAAATCGTACTGGGGAGCTCCAGTGTACATCGCCGCCATTTCTGGAGTGGACCGTCACTGACTGAAAAATTGACGATGACTGCGCCTAATCTGGATATTTACATCATCCCGGATGCTTCTGCAGAGAACGGCTACGGTTCAGGACGGAAGCTGTTCACCCGTCCGCTTCTGCCGTCTGTCCGTGATCTGCTGATCACCGCAGGCATCCTGAGCTGCATCACGCTCATCGGCTTCTTTTTCCTGCAGCTGGACTTTGCGCGTTATAACATTATTATGCTCTATATGCTGGGGATGCTGTTCACCGCATTGTGTACCAGCGGTTATACCTGCGGTGTGCTGGGGTCCGTTGCCAGTGTAGCATTGTACAATTTCTTCCTGACCGAGCCATACCTGACATTCCATGCGTATGACCCCGGTTATCAGGTTACGTTTGCTCTGATGCTGACCTCCGCAATTATTACCTGTACGTTGACGACACGGTTGAAAGACCATGCAAAAATGTCTGCGCAGGCAGCATTCCGGACAAAAGTACTATTTGATACGAATCAGCTTTTACAGAAAGCCAAAAGTGAAGAAGAAATCTTTTCACTGACGGCATCCCAGCTGATGAAGCTGCTGAACCGGAGTCTGATCGTCTACCTGGAACAAAACGGAGGTCTTGGGGCAGAACAGGTTTTTGGAGTTGACGGGGAAACGGCGCAAAACATCTTTTCTGCACCGGAAGAACGGGATGCAGCAAACTGGACGTTTGCCAACAAAAAGCGTTCCGGTGCAGGCACGGATAGCTACCCGGACGCAAAGGGGCTTTATCTTGCACTTCGGACCGGAGGCGGCGTGTTTGGAGTGATCGGGATCGATCTGTCCGAAAAACCGCTGGATGCCTTTGAAAACAGTGTGCTGCTTTCCATTCTGGGCGAAGGTGCGCTGGCCATCGAAAACCGCAGAAATGCGCTGGAAAAAGAGCAGGCAACCGTGCAGGCAAAAAATGAAGAGCTGCGGGCAAATCTGCTGCGCACGATCTCCCATGACCTGCGCACCCCGCTGACCTCCATTTCCGGCAATGCCAGCAATCTGCTTTCCAACGGAGAAACGCTGGATACAGAGACCCGGAACAAGATCTGCACCGATATTTTTGACGATGCACAATGGCTGATCGGTCTGGTGGAAAATCTGCTTTCCATCACCCGCATTGAAGATGGACGGATGAATCTGCAGATCTCACCGCAGCTGATGGACGAAATGATCGAAGAAGCGCTGCATCATGTCAACCGGAAAAGCTGCGAACACACCATCACAACACAGTATGGGGACGAGATCCTTCTGGTCAATGTGGATGCACGGCTGATCATGCAGGTCGTTGTCAATCTGGTGGATAACGCCATCAAATACACCCCCATGGGCTCGGTCATTCAGATTTCGGCTTACCGGAAAGACCATCAGGTCGTAGTGGAGGTGGCAGATAACGGTCCCGGCATTCCGGATCGCGCAAAAGCACAGGTGTTCGAGATGTTTTATACCGGGCAGAGCCGCATCGCAGACAGCCACCGCAGCCTTGGACTGGGCTTGCCCCTCTGCCGTGCGATCCTGACTGCTCACGGCGGAACATTGACCCTGCGTGACAACATTCCCAATGGCAGTGTCTTTTCCTTTGCATTGCCGCAAAGCGAGGTGAACATTCATGAATAAGCCGTCCATTCTGGTCGTAGAGGATGATGTTCCTGTACGGTGTCTGATCACAACGACCCTGAAGACCCACGGCTATAAATATCTGACTGCTTCCAATGGGGAAACGGCGATCATGATGACTACCAGCCACAATCCGGACATCATGCTGCTGGATCTTGGGCTGCCCGATATAGACGGCATCGAGGTCATCCGCAGCGTCCGCACATGGTCGAACCTGCCCATCATCGTCCTGAGTGCCCGGAGCGAAGATTCTGATAAGATCGAGGCACTGGACAACGGCGCAGACGATTATCTGACAAAGCCGTTTTCCGTGGATGAGCTGCTGGCAAGACTGCGTGTAACGCAGCGCCGATTGAATCTGCTGGCTTCTGACGGCATAAACAGTCCGGTTTTTGTCAATGGTCCTTTGAAGATCGACTTCTCGGCCGGGTGCGTCTGGCTGGGTGAGAATGAATTGCATCTGACCCCCATCGAGTACAAACTGCTGTGTGTGCTGGCGCATAATGTGGGCAAGGTGCTGACGCATACCTCCCTCACGCAGAAAGTATGGGGCAGTACGCAGGAAAATGACATTGCTTCCTTGCGAGTTTACATGGCATCCCTGCGCAAAAAATTGGAACGATACCCGGATGCGCCGCATCTGATCCAGACCCATGTTGGTGTCGGATACCGGATGCTGCGCGCAGAAAATGATGAAGCATAGTAAAAAAAAACAGGGTGCGCCCTGCGGACGCACCCTGCCAAAAGCCACAGACAATAGCGATATGTACAACAGGGCGTTCCCCGTCGGGAACGCTCTGTTTTTCTTTACTAGTGGCGTGATGAGCCTGTTCCGCCTGCCATGTAGCAAACTCCCGCTGGCCTTCCTCGCTGTTCCAGCAGGCAAGGATGGCCGGGTAGAATGCCCGTGCCAGACGGTCGATGACTTCATCGGGGTAGGGGGAAGTGTTTGTGGACTTTTTCTTTTTGTTCAAACGCACGCTCCTTTGGACATCTGTGAACAGCATACCATGTGCCTGATGTTATGC
>ENA-OZQZ01000703-OZQZ01000703.1-human-gut-metagenome-genome-assembly--contig:-NODE-703-length-7357-cov-4.656806_pt1 | contig 7357 bp, 7 predicted proteins | sample MGYA00243263_ERZ653933 | MGnify/ENA primary metagenome ERZ653933 (study PRJEB26926, sample SAMN06164633) | human gut metagenome | biome: ENVO:00009003; feature: ENVO:2100002; material: ENVO:00002003...
ATTTTATATTTAAACCTACATTTTAGTATATATGAAAGGATTATTTTTTCAATACCCAAACAGGTAAAGACAGACAAAAAACGAGATGCAATACGCTCACATCTCGTTTTTGTTGTATGTATACCGTCATACAGTTTTATTATCTCTCCTTAGGAGTTACCTTCATAAGACCTGCCTCCTGAGCCTGAGCCTGGATAGCAGTAATTGCAACAACACCTACTATATCGTCAGCTACACAGCCTCTTGAAAGGTCGTTAACAGGCTTTGCGATACCCTGTGTAACAGGACCGTAGGCATCAGCCTTTGCAAGTCTCTGTACAAGCTTATATCCGATATTCGCAGCATCCAAATCAGGAAATACAAGAACGTTGGCATGTCCTGCCACCTTACTTCCAGGTGCCTTGGATGAAGCAACCTCCGGTACAAGTGCTGCATCAGACTGAAGCTCGCCATCACACAAGAGATCAGGGAATTCTGCATTTACAATCTCTGTAGCCTCTATCACCTTATCTACGTCAGGATGCTTTGCACTGCCCTTTGTTGAGTGTGAAAGCATAGCCACAATAGGCTCTTCCTGTACGAGAAGCTGAAATGACTTTGCTGACTGCTCTGCGATATCTGCCAGCTCTGATGCTGATGGACTTTGGTTTAATCCTGCATCGGAGAATACAAATGCTCCATTTGCACCATATTCGCAATCAGGTACAACTACTAGAAAGAATGCTGATACAATTCTTGTTCCAGGTGCTGTCTTGAGTGTCTGAAGTGCAGCTCTAAGTACGTCTGCGGATGCATTGATAGCTCCTGCAACCATACCGTCTGCGTCATCCTGCTTAACCATCATACATCCGAAATATAACGGATTTGTCAAAAGCAGCTCCTTGGCTCTCGCCGGTGTCATGCCCTTCTTTCTTCTCATCTCAACAAAAGCATCTACATATTCGTCAAATTTATCATAATTCTCTGGATCTACAAATGACGCTCTGCTCAGGTCGATGTCGCCTGCTCTGCTGATGATATCTTCCTTGTCTCCTACCAGAATAATGTCCGCAATGCCTTCTGCCAATACCTTGCCGGCTGCCTCGATGGTTCTCATGTCTGATGTCTCAGGCAATACGATCTTTTTCTTATTCTGTTTAGCTCGTTCTTTTAACTGTTCGATAAACTTCATGTTTATGTCCCCCTTTAAAATAATGAAAACACACATAAATAAATATTAACGCATTGTTTCATTATTCTCAATAGAAATCACCAAAAAAATTGTCTTTTTATCCGTACAATCCGTGATTATAACTAAAAAATATTACACTATATTTGCATTGCAATGCTTATCTGTTTCTTCAATTCATCGATATCTCCTGAATTGTCTATTTTTTTCACACAATTCATCTCGTAATATTCATCAGGTGCCTGTGATCTGATGACTTTTGCTGCCCGCTCGCGGGTAAAGCCTCTGTACATACAGAGTCTTTCTATACGTTTTTCTAGATCCGCATATACAAACCACATCTCATCGCATATATCCAAATATCCATCCTGTATAAGGAGTGCTGCTTCGAGAACATACAGGTCACATCCAGCAATTTCTTTTTCCTCTATAGATGAAAGAATGGCTTTTTTTACGTTTGGATGGGTTATCGAATTGAGAATTTTTAGCTTTTCTTCGTCATTAAAAACTACCTGTCCCAGTTTTTGTCTATCTATTGCTCCATCTTCCATGAGAATGTCTTGTCCAAATGCATTAACAATGTCGTTGTACGACATCTGTCCCGGCTTCATCAAACAGTGGGCAAGGACATCCGCTTCCATGACAAATGCGCCATAGTCACTTTTTAATATATTGAGTACCGCTGTTTTTCCGGAGCCTATTCCTCCGGTTATACCGATTATTTTCATGTTATTTTGCCTCGTACCAATTATTTCCGGATGCAATGCCCACTTCAAGAGGAACCGTCATATCAGCCGCATGCATCATCTCGTCCACAAGTATCTTTCTAACGGTATCTACTTCATCCTTCGCTGTCTCTATGAGAAGTTCATCGTGTATCTGAAGTATAAGACGTGATTTCAAACCAAGCTCCTTGAGCTTTATATTTACATGAAGCATGGCAATCTTGATGATGTCAGCCGCAGATCCCTGTATAGGAGAATTCATAGCAACTCTCTCTCCGAAACTCCTCTGCATGAAGTTGGATGATTTGAGCTCCGGTATCGGTCTTATTCTACCGAACATCGTTTTCACATATCCATTCTCCTTGGCAAATTTTACCTGTCCATCAAGATACGTCTTTATACTTTTGTATGTGTCATAGTACTTCTCAATGAAATCCGAAGCTTCTTTTCTTGAAATTCCAAGATCCTCAGATAACCCGAACGCACTTATCCCATAAACGATTCCGAAATTGACAGCCTTTGCGTGTCTTCTCTGCAGCGGTGTCACCTCATCTATCGGAACTCCAAAAACCTCAGAAGCGGTGGTCGAATGGATGTCTATATTATTCTGGAAAGCGTTTTTCATGACGCTGTCATCAGACAGATGTGCAAGTACTCTCAGTTCAACCTGTGAGTAATCGGCATCGACAAACACAAAGCCATCCTGTGGTATAAATGCTTTCCTGATAAGTCTTCCAAGCTCCATACGCATCGGAATGTTCTGAAGATTTGGATCTGTGGAGCTTATTCTTCCGGTGGCGGTTATCGTCTGGTTAAACGTTCCGTGAATACGTCCATCTGAGGATATAAAGCTGCCAAGTCCTATAGCATAGGTTGAATTGAGCTTTGATAGCTGTCTGTATTCAAGGATATCATTTATTATAGGGTGGACATTCTTTATCTTTTCAAGCACATCTGCGCTCGTCGAGTAGCCGGTCTTAGTCTTTTTTCCGCCCGGAAGAGCCATATCCTCAAACAATACCGGACCAAGCTGCTTTGGTGAATTTATATTAAAATCCTTGCCAGCGTACTCTATGATAGAATCATGCAGTTCTTTTATACGGGATTCAAGCTTGTGGCTGTATTCCTCAAGAGCAGTTCTGTCTACCCGGACTCCTCGCTTTTCCATATCATGCAGAGTGTAAACAGTAGGAAGCTCCACGTTCACATACAGATCATACATACCTGTCCCTTTAAGCTTTTCGATCAAGGTATCCATTGCGAGGAGCGGAACGAGTGCCTTATATGCAAATAGCTCAAGAAAGTTATCGCTTATAAATGTAAATGCATTGAGTTCCTCTTTACCAGTCAGTTCCTTTTCCGACGGGAGCATTACCTCAAGGTATTCCTTGGAAATATCATCGTAATTATAGGAGTTCTCAAGCGGGTTTAACAGATACGCTGCAATTCCTGCATCCAATACGTTGGTATCGCATTCTGAAAAATCCATATCGTTCAGACAACCTTTAATATCACCGATACATATAGATGTACCGGAAGTCTTTATATCTCTCACAATGTCAGACACAGCATCTGATGAAACACCGGACATGGAATTGATCACATACACTGTCCTCGCGTCACAGGTTATTGCTATTCCATAAAGAATATCACTGTCTGATATAACATACATTCCGGCTTTTCCAGCAGCTATAACAGTATCGCGGACTGTATCCAGCGCACTGTTTTCATTTATCACTGTTATCTCAGGCTTCAATTCCTGGGCGTCCGGCTTTGCATCGAATCGTTTGAGCATACTCTTGAACTCAAGTCTTTTCATGATATTGTAAGACTTGTCATTAAACATATCAGAAAGATCTGTATCATCAAGGTTGAAATCAAGTACACAGTCAAGCTTAATAGTCGCAAGTTCTCTTGACATTTTTGCCTGATCTGCAAATTCTCTGAGGTTCTTCTGTGCCTTAGGCGGTTTTATCTCATCTATATGTTCCAACGCATTGTCTATCGATTTCCACTCCTGAATGATCTTTCCTGCTGTCTTTTCACCTATTCCGGGAACTCCTGGTATATTGTCGGATGTATCACCCATGAGTCCTTTCATATCTATGAACTGTACAGGCGTAACGCCGTATAATTCCTGAACGTCAGCTGCATAATAATTCTCCACAGTGGTGCCGCCAGCCTTCGTCTTAGGTATTCTTACCAGAATGTTATCAGTTGCCAGCTGAAGGAGATCACGGTCTCCCGACACAATAACGACCTTGTAGCCATCCTTGTCTGCTATTCTTGAAAGCGTTCCTATGATATCATCAGCTTCGTAGCCACCCTTTTCGATGATCGTTATATTCATAGCAGTAAGAACTTCTTTGATAAGAGGCACCTGCTCTCTTAGTTCGTCCGGCATAGGTTTTCTTGTACCCTTATACTCTTTGTACATAAGATGCCTAAATGTAGGTTGTTTTACATCAAATGCAACACACATATTTGTCGGCTGTTCTTCATCTATGATCTTGAATATAATGTTCAAAAATCCGAGGACTGCGTTGGTGTGGAGTCCCTCATAGTTTGTCAGATCCGGGAGTCCATAAAAAGCCCGGTTCAAAATACTGTGTCCATCTATTATCAAAATCTTCTTATTGTGATCTGGCATTTGTGTGTCCTCCATTTATAAAATAAGTTACTGAATAATTTATAAGCTGTTCATTCCTTTATGGCTCAGATTATATTTGTGTACACGTTTCATAAAATCTGTTGTTTCATCCTGTGTGGTATTGATTTCTATATAATATTTATCTATATCGCTGACATCATATTCTTCATCGTTTAGCAGTCTTGAGCCAAAGAAATCCTGATAATAATACTCGCTCTGTTCACTCAGCTTGGATGTCTGCTCGTAATTGTATACCTTGTCAAGCACGCCGCTGTACAGCCATATAAGTCCAGAGACCACAAGCATGATGACGACCATTATTGTCGAGTTTGCAATCCTCTTTACCGTTGTTAGTCTGTTCATTTCTTCATCGAGATGTCTGTCGAGAGCGTTCTTGAAATCTGTCGATATATTATCTGATTCATCAAGCTGTTTCATTCCGACGATAAGAGTATAATATATGTCAAGCTCCTCGTAACAGTTTTTGCAGGAACGGACATGCTTAATAAACTCCCTGAGCTCATCGTCAGGCAGCTTATTCTCTATGAATGCCATGATCTTTGATTGTGCTTCCAAACAATTCATATTATCCCTGCCGTTTAACAATTTTAATTTATCTCAAATGATCCGTCATCGTGGGTGTTTTCTATCTTCCTTATGGTTATAAAATAAGGATCTCCCCTCTCAGGAACGACCTGTACCCTGTCTCCAACCTTGTGTCCGAGAATGGCTTTTCCTATAGGTGAAACATTGCTCACAAGTCCCTCAAGAATATCAGCACGGACACTTGTCACAACCCGGTATGTATCTTCCTCGTCATCGTCCTCAAAATAAACAGTAACTGTGTTGTCAATACCAACCTCATCATCCGAGGAGTTATCCTCTATGATATCTGCTGTTCTCACAAGTCTGTCCAAATATCTTATTCTTCGCTCATTTGCATTCTTGTCTTTCTTTGCAGCGTAGTACTCAAAATTCTCACTGAGATCACCCTGAGCCCTGGCCTCCTTGACAGCCTCAAGCTTCTCCTTTCTGACAACGCACTTTCTGTATTCTATCTCCTGTTCTATCTTCTCTATATCCTTTTGCGTAAGCTGTTTTCCCATGTGTAAAACCTCCCGGGTACCTTAAGACCCTGACATATAATATGTGCAGTAAGATATACGCACACGCTCTTGTATATACTACCACAAAACCTGTACAAAGTAAAAAAGAAACCCGGTCTCAACTATAAAATAGTCAAAACCGGGGAATCCTTTATATATAATTCGGTGAGATAAACTCTATCAAATATTAGTTGTTGATGAGCTTGTCTGACTCGTTGTTCCAGCTGTAAAGTGCTCTGATCTGCTCTCCAACCTTCTCTGATGGATGCTCTGAAGCAAGCTTTCTCATAGCCTTGAAGTGAACCTGACGACCTGCTGGTGACATGTCAAGGAGGAACTCCTTAGCAAATGTACCATCCTGGATGTCCTTAAGTATCTGCTTCATAGCCTTCTTTGTCTCAGCTGTAACAATCTTAGGACCTGTTACATAGTCGCCATACTCAGCTGTGTTAGAGATTGAATATCTCATTCCTGCAAAACCTGACTGGTAGATAAGATCTACGATAAGCTTCATCTCATGGATACACTCGAAGTAAGCGTTTCTTGGGTCGTAACCAGCCTCGCAGAGTGTCTCGAAACCAGCCTGCATAAGTGCACAAACACCACCGCAAAGAACTGCCTGCTCACCGAAGAGGTCTGTCTCTGTCTCTGTTCTGAATGTTGTCTCAAGAAGACCAGCTCTTGCTCCACCGATACCAAGACCATAAGCAAGTGCCATGTCAAGAGCCTTTCCTGTCTCATCCTGCTCTACAGCTACAAGACAAGGAGTTCCCTTTCCAGCCTGATATTCTGAACGTACTGTATGTCCAGGTGCCTTAGGCGCAATCATTGTTACATCAACGCCCTTAGGTGCCTTAATTAAACCAAAATGAATGTTGAAACCATGAGCGAACATAAGCATGTTACCTGGCTCAAGATTTGGCTCGATATCATCCTTATAAAGCTTAGCCTGCTTCTCATCATTGATAAGAATCATGATGATGTCAGCTCTCTTAGCAGCCTCTGCTGCAGTAAATACTTCAAATCCCTGCTCCTCAGCTCTCTTCCATGACTTAGAACCCTCATAAAGTCCGATAATAACATGACAACCTGAATCCTTAAGATTTAATGCGTGTGCATGTCCCTGGCTACCATAACCGATAATAGCGATTGTCTTACCGTCAAGTAATGATAAATTACAATCTGACTGATAATAGATCTTAGCTTCTGCCATTTTAAACTACCTCCATATAAATGTGTTTTATATTGTAAAAGTTCTCCGGATACTCCAAAGAATTATTACATCTTATTCAAATCTGCGCTTCCTCTTGCAAGTCCTGTAATTCCTGTTCTTGCAATCTCCGTAATGTTGAAATCTTCCAGAAGTTCCACAAACGCATTCATCTTGCTTAAACTTCCTGTAAGTGCAATTATCATGGACTCCTTAGATACATCTACAATATTGGCTCTGAATATATCTGCAATAGAAGATACCTGCTGTCTCTTCTCTGGTCCACATTCAACTTTAATCATAACAAGTTCTCTGCATACTGATTCATGTGCAGGAAGCTCCACAATTTCCTTAACATCTATAAGCTTATTAAGCTGTTTCTCAATCTGTTCAAGTACATCATCTTCACCTGTTACAGCTATTGTCATACGTGACAATTCAGGATCTGTCTCTTATACACATCTGACGCTGCCGACGAAGCTAGAAGTGTAGATCTCG
>ENA-OZQZ01000770-OZQZ01000770.1-human-gut-metagenome-genome-assembly--contig:-NODE-770-length-6940-cov-5.383588_pt1 | contig 6940 bp, 6 predicted proteins | sample MGYA00243263_ERZ653933 | MGnify/ENA primary metagenome ERZ653933 (study PRJEB26926, sample SAMN06164633) | human gut metagenome | biome: ENVO:00009003; feature: ENVO:2100002; material: ENVO:00002003...
GATTAACAACTTGGGAGCCACGGCAGATTCCACCCATTTTGCCGGTTCTGTGCATACACTACCTAAAGGATACCGCCGCATCTTCACCATGAAACGGTATGAAGTAGAATTTCCTCTCAAGCATCCCCGTTATGTCATTGAGAATGTAGCTTATAAAAAAGCCGTCTACCGCATCATGGGGTGGGGACATCCCTGGATTAAGATAGGACGTTCTTTCGAAGAATTATTTCTGAACCTGCGATACGGCAATTTTTCCATCATTACTAAAGCAATAAAAAACAGAATTAACAAATGGCTGAAAAGAGACCAACACCGGTAAAACCACTCACTATTTATTTTTATCACACCCGGTTAACCCGTGAAAGTTACGAGGAATGGAAAGATTATAAGTTTCCGGGACACATTCTCTACGGACTTCCTTTGCTGGAAAAATATGGCATCCGGTCGGTAATGCATAAATACAAAGCTTTCCCCGGCCGTCTAAGACTGATGCTCTATGCCACTAAAGAGATTCTGTGCTGCAAAGAGCCATACGAAGTACTCTACGGTACATCTTTCCGTGGACTGGAGCTAATTATCCTGCTCAGAGCATTAGGATTCTACCGCAAACCCATCGTCATTTGGCATCACACTGCCTTAAAAACTTCATCCGGAAAAATAAGAGAACATATCTCACGTTTCTTTTATAAAGGCATTGACCATATGTTCCTATTCAGTAAAAAATTGATTAAAGACTCATTAGCGACCGGGAAAGCTCCCGAAGAAAAGCTTCAGCTTATCCATTGGGGACCGGATCTCGCTTTCTATGACCATATTCTACAAGTAATGCCAGATCGGAAACCAGAAGGCTTTATCTCCACCGGGAAAGAAAACCGGGATGTAAACACTATGCTGCAAGCTTTCTGCGCCACCGAACAACAACTGGACTTGTACATCGCCCCCACCAATGGAAGTGTAAACTACCAACAGATTATTGAAAGCTTTTGTCTACCCGATTCTGTACAAGTACACTATACGGACGGTGTCATCCCATACTTATTGGCACAGAAAGTGGCACGAAAAAGCTGTGTTGTCATCTGCTGCATGGATTTTCCTTATACCGTAGGCCTTACCACATTGGTAGAAGCCTTTGCATTAGGCATCCCTGTCATTTGCTCACGTAATCCCAATTTTGAAATGGATATAGACAAAGAAGAAATAGGAATTACCGTAGCCTATAATGACGTGGAAGGCTGGATCAACGCCATTCATCGCATAGCCGACCATCCCGAAGAAGCCCAAAAGATGGGCGTCAACGCCCGAAAGTTGGCAGAAAAACGTTTCAATTTGGAAATCTTTTCCCATGAAATAGCAGAAAGCTTACTGGAAATATCTAAGATGTCCTCTAAAAAACGTACATTTGCATAAACTTTTATGCACATGAGAGTACTTATCATCAATACGTCTGAGCGAATAGGTGGAGCCGCCATTGCAGCCAACCGCCTCATGGAGGCTTTAAAAAACAACGGAATAAAGGCAAAAATGCTTGTACGTGACAAGCAGACCGACCAGATAAGTGTCGTTGAACTAAAGAAATCATGGTGGAAAGTATGGCAATTCATCTGGGAACGTGTCGTTATCTGGCAAGCCAACCACTTCAAGAAACATAACTTGTTTGCCGTTGACATAGCCAATACCGGCACCAATATCACAGTATTGCCCGAATTTACCCAGGCCGACGTCATTCATCTGCACTGGATTAACCAAGGTATGTTGTCACTGACAGATATCCGGCGTATCATCCAATCCGGCAAACCCATCGTTTGGACAATGCATGATATGTGGCCTTTTACCGGTATCTGCCATTATGCAGGAGATTGCGATAAATATGCCACACAATGCCACAACTGTCCGCAACTTTACAAAGGAAGCAGAAAAGACATAGCCTACCGTACTTTCCAGAAAAAGAAAAAACTGTTTGAAGGAGCACAAATCACCTTTGTAGCTTGTAGCCGCTGGTTAGAATCATTGGCTAAGAAAAGTGATCTGATTAAAGGTCAGACCATTACCAATATTCCCAATGCAATCAACACCAACCTGTTCAAACCTCGTGATAAAAAACAGGCCAGAGAAAAATGCCATCTTCCGCAAGACAAGAAGTTATTGCTTTTCGGCTCCGTAAAAATTACAGACAAGAGAAAAGGAATAGACTATCTGGTATCAGCTTGCAAACAAATTGCTTCCTCATATCCAGATTTTAGTAAAGAATTAGGTGTAGTGGTTTTTGGTAACCAAGCCGAACAATACACTTCCCTGTTTCCCTTCCCTATCTATCCGATGAATTATGTCAGCAACGAGAAGGAACTGGTAGATATCTACAATGCAGTCGACTTATACGTCACACCTTCTTTACAAGACAATCTACCCAATACCATCGTAGAAGCAATGGCCTGTGGTATTCCGTGCATAGGGTTCAATGTAGGAGGTATTCCACAAATGATTGACCACCTGCACAACGGTTATGTTGCCGAATATCAGTCTTCCAAGGATCTGGCAAACGGCATTCACTGGGCATTGACCGAAGGAGAATATGAAAGTCTGAGTGAGGAAGCCTGCCGTAAGGCAGTATCCAGTTATTCGGAAAGTACCATTGCCAAGAAATATGTTGAAATCTATAACAAGATTACAGGGAATCATGCATAACCATCATCCTCATCCCAAGTTTTCTATTATTACCGTCACCTACAATGCAGCAAAAGTGTTAGAGGATACTATACAAAGTATTGTTACACAAACTTATAAGAATCTGGAGTATATTATTGTGGACGGGGGATCAACAGATGAAACACTGGATATCATTCACAAATACCAGGAACATATCACCACTGTTATCAGTGAGCCCGACCAAGGTTTATACGATGCCATGAACAAAGGAATAAAATTGGCAACCGGAGATTATCTTTGTTTCTTGAATGCCGGTGATGGCCTGCACGAGGATGATACTTTGCTGCAAATGGTACATTCCATCAATGGAACAGCCCTGCCGGGAGTGCTATATGGAGAAACAGAAATAGTGGACAGTCAAGGGCATTTTTTATACATGCGCCGCCTGTCTGCACCCGCAACGCTTACCTGGAAAAGCTTCAAGCAAGGAATGTTGGTTTGCCATCAAGCCTTTTTCGCCCGCCGTGATCTGGTAGAGCCATACGACCTGCAATATCGGTTCTCGGCAGATTTTGACTGGTGTATCCGTATCATGAAGAAAGCGGATGTACTCCATAATACCCATCTTACTCTTATTGATTACCTGAATGAAGGAATGACCACCCGTAACCATAAAGCCTCCTTGAAAGAACGCTTCCGTATTATGAGCCGTCACTATGGATGGGCAAGCACAGTGACACACCACTTATGGTTCGTTCTGCGCCTGCTCTACAAATAATCCGGAAGTCTGACTAATAACGGGACTCAATCAATTTTCCTACGGGCCTTTCTGACCTGCAAGAACAAGAACAAGACCAACACACAGGCCAATACACCCAATGCCACAAAAGCCACCGTTTCCGTAACATGCAGCGATTTCGGGTCGAACTTAAATTCCACTACATGCTTTCCGGCCGGCACATTCATTGCCCGAAGAATATAATCCGCTCTTCCGTGCGGCGCTTCCACACCATCAATATATGCCTGCCAACCGGGATAGTAAATTTCCGAGAAAACCACTGTTCCTCCAGTTTTGGAATTAACCTCATATTTCAAGTCATTAGGTTCGTACGCAGTCAGTTTGATTGTACTCAGTGTATCTGTTTCAGCTGCCGATTTTACCTCCGCACTGAATTTTTTATCTACGACAGCCGTTTTTGCCGGGTCTATCCGATGCAAAGCGTCTATCTCTTCATTGGCATTGTCCACATACTGCACCTCGTTTACAAACCAAGCATTGCCCAGCGTATGAGGATTCCGTATTGGGACGGTCTTTCCACCTTGCAGCGGAAAAATAAAGTAACGGGTATTCAGCATATTCAACACAGGAAATCCGGACGGAGCCACCTTCTGCATATCACCTCCCGCCTCCGAAACAGCCTTGAACACGCCATTCATCTCGGTACTGATATGCTCCTCTATCATTTCCTGATAGCGGCGCAGTTTGGCGGCATGATATCCACCGATGCTCTTATGCCAATAAGAAGTCGTATTTTCATTAAACGTATTGCCGGCTAGGTTCAGTACCCGGAAATCCAACGTTTTATCGGCCAATATTGCCTTATCCGTTTCGGTCGGTTTAAAGGAATTATCCTGCTGCACCTTCTCCACAAATTGTTCATCATACAAATAACGTTTGTTCACACTCCACATATCTGCCAGACAGAGGACAGCCAATGCCAGAATCGTCACCTTCGCTTTCAGCTTGCCCATGCCATATAACCAAAGAACTGCCGTACCTATCATAATAATAAAGAAGCTGCGCCATGCATCCGAAGTAAAGACACTCCGACGGATTTCTTCTAGATTAGCAAGTAACGGAGCCAGCTGATCTGCCGGAATACCCTGCAATGCCTGCATTTCCATGCTTGAAACATACGACGGGAAAAAGAAACCGGGAGCCAATGCAAACAATAAAGCGATACCACCTGTCAATCCCAGACTGATATAAAACGACCGGGCCCGTTCCTTAACCAACTGAGGACGTGCCATTACCTCCTTTAAAGCAAGGACAGCCAACAGAGGTATGGTAAACTCAGCAATGACCAAAATGGAAGAAACCGCACGGAATTTATCGTACATCGGGATATAATCCAAAAAGAAATCAGTGAATCCCATAAAATTCTTTCCCCATGACAGCAGGACAGACAAAACAGTAGCACTCAAAAGCGCCCATTTCATAGGACCTTTCACTATAAACAGTCCAAGAATAAACAGAAACATTACAAACGCCCCCACGTATACAGGACCGGATGTACCGGGTTGCTCGCCCCAATACTGGCCTATCTGGCTATAGATGCTATTATACATAGGATTCGCCTTTTCCATCGCCTTTTCGTTAGCTGCTAAAGGTACGGAAGCGCCACCTTTCACATTAGGAACAAGCAAAGAGAAAGTCTCACCGATACCGTAACTCCACTGAGTGATATAATCTCGTTCCAGACCACTTTTAGTCTGATTATGACTATCCGGTTTCACCAGCTCACTCTTTCCACGCATCGTTTCCTTACTATACTCATACGTATGATATAAGTTGGATAGATTTATGCAAACTCCCAAAATACCGGCCATCAACAACACCCCAGTTGCTTTCAGAAATTGCGGCATTTCCTTCTTCTGCCAAGCATCCACTCCAAACGCAACCGCCATAAAGAGCATGACAAATAGAAAATAATAACTCATCTGCACATGGTTCGACACTATCTGCAAAGCAACAAAAACCGCTGTCAGCAAACCGCCTGACAAGTATTTTCCTCTATAAGCCAATACCATACCGGCTATAGTGGGTGGAATATAGGCCAAGGTTACAAATTTCCAGATGTGTCCGGCAGCTATAATGATGAAAAAATAAGAAGAAAACGCCCACAACACAGCCCCCAATGAAGCCAGCCAGACCGAGAAATCGAATGCACGCAATAATATATAAAAGCCCAACAGCATGACAAATACATACCACACATAATTCGGGAGATACAAATGATACAACTTCTCCACTCCCTTCAGGGTATCCGTAGAATCATAACTGGGTGCCATCTGATAAGTAGGCATACCACCAAAAATCGAATTAGTCCAGCGCGTACGCTCTCCCGTACGTTCCAGATATTCTTTCGCTTCTTCACCAGCACCAATGCCCGCCACAGAGTCATGTTGTGAAAGGATACGCCCTTCTGTCACTGCCGGGAAAAAATAGACGAATGAGATGACAGCAAAGAGGATAATCACTACTATATCAGGTAGTATTCTTTTAAATAAGTTCATAAGTATATCTGTTTATTAACGTTGCAAAGATACGATATACTCTGATAAAATGCGTACATTTGCAGCCATAAATAAAGTTGAATTATGAAAATAGGAATTATAACAGCCATGAGTTCCGAGCAGAAACAAGTAACGCAACTGCTCGAAAACAAGAAAGAATACACCGAAGGTCCTTTCCAATATACTGAAGGCAGCATTAGAAATAATACCATTATCCTGATGAAATGCGGAATAGGTAAAGTGAACGCTGCTGCCGGTACTGTAGAACTGATCCGTACCTTCCAGCCCGACTGTGTCATCAGCACCGGTGTAGCAGGAGGTATAGACAGCTGCCTGAAAATAATGGATGTTGTGGTGAGCCGACAAATTGTATATCATGATGTATGGTGTGGAGAAGGCAATGTGTATGGACAGATACAAGGACTTCCCGCCCGATTCGAAGGTAATGCTACATTGTTTGATTGCGCCATGTCACTGGATACTCCGACCGCCATTCATGGAGGCCTGATATGCAGTGGAGACAAATTTATCACCGACCGTTCCGAACTTAACGACATTAAAGAAAAGTTCCACGAAGGGCTGGCAGTAGATATGGAATCGGGAGCCATCGCCCAAATCTGTTATATATATAAGGTACCGTTCATCAGTTTCCGTATCATCAGCGATACGCCGGGAGCCGACAACCATTGGGAACAATACACAAATTTTTGGGAGACTATAGCCGACCGTTCCTTCGAGGTCACTCATACCTTCCTTTCCTCATTACCAGCTAATTTATAAAGACGAATAATATGAAAACAATACCCAGTTTTACCATTGATCATATCCGCTTACTTCGCGGTATCTATGTATCCAGAAAAGACGAAATGGGCAGTGAAACGGTCACCACCTTTGACATCCGCATGAAAGAACCTAACCGGGAACCTGCTTTGGGACAAGGAGCCTTGCATACCTGTCTCTTATACACATCTCCGAGCCCACGAGACCGAGGCTGATCTCG